>Ga0214473_10010503_pt1 | contig 10886 bp, 5 predicted proteins | sample RVTome_7_FD_203509 | JGI IMG/M metagenome (GOLD analysis project Ga0214473, IMG submission 203509) | Soil microbial communities from uranium-contaminated site in the Upper Colorado River Basin, Wyoming, United States - RVT98D197 | ecosystem: Environmental > Terrestrial > Soil > Contaminated >... | reverse complement strand
GCTCCACGGCGGCCATCGGGTAGCCATTCATGCCTGCCTCCAGGCAGGCATCTTGCCCCCAGGCCGCTCCTAAAAAGCGGACATTTCATGTGCTAATCCATCCGGACATATCATGTGCTACCGACACCGATCGCCTCCGCGCGTTGACTTGCCCGGAGTGCGCGCCTAAGATGCCAGGCAATGGGCGGGTCCCTTAGATGATCGGCCAGACTGTCTCCCACTACCGCATCCTGGAAAAAATCGGCGGTGGCGGCATGGGCGTGGTCTACAAGGCCGAGGACATCCGCCTCCATCGCTTCGTAGCCCTCAAGTTCCTGCCGGACGATTTCGCCAAAGATCGCCAGGCCCTGGAACGATTTCGCCGCGAGGCCCAAGCGGCCTCCGCTCTGAATCACCCCAATATCTGCACGATTTACGATATTGGCGAGCACGATGGCCGACCTTACATCGCCATGGAGCTTCTCGAAGGGCAAACGCTCAGGCACCGCATCATGGGGCGGCCCTTGTCCATGGATATGCTGCTGGAGCTGGCGGCGGAAGTCGCCGACGCGCTGGACGCGGCCCACGCCCGGAACATCGTGCACCGCGACATCAAGCCGGCCAACATCTTCGTGACCGACCGCGGCCACGCCAAAATTCTGGACTTCGGACTGGCCAAAGTGGATCGGCCGGCCACCACTCCGGAGGGTCTCCGGATCTCGCAATTGCCGACGGCGGGACCATCGGAGGTAAACCTGACCAGCCCCGGCACGGCCCTGGGCACGGTAGCCTACATGTCTCCGGAGCAGGCGCGCGGAGAAGAACTGGACGCCCGCACGGATCTGTTCTCCTTTGGCGCCGTTCTCTACGAAATGGCCACCGGCAAGCAGGCCTTCTCTGGCAATACCACCGCCGTGGTGTTCGATGCCATCCTCAATCGCGCGCCCATTCCGGCCCTGCAGCTCAACCCGGACCTGCCTCCCAAGCTGAACGAGATCATCCACAAGGCCCTCGAGAAGGACCGTAAGCTGCGCTACCACAGCGCGGCCGACCTGCGAACCGATTTCGTACGATTGAAGCGAGAGATTGACTCCAGCCGCGTTGGCTTAGCGGGTGCCTCATCGCGCGATGTCATCCTGAGCGGAGCGAAGGATCTCGCTTCCGGCCACCTGCGGAAACGGAAAATACGCACCCTCTGGGTCGCCGCCGCCTGCGTTGCCGCGGTCTTACTGGCAACCGCAGGCTGGCTCTACTGGCCGAGTGGACGCGGGCGCTTTCGCGAGACAATAGACTCGGTGGCTGTCCTGCCCTTCGCGAACGCCAGCGCAGACCCGGACGCTGAATATTTTAGCGACGGCATCACCGAGAGCCTCATCAACAGCCTGTCACAGTTGCCTCGCCTGAAGGTGATGTCGCGCGACTCCGTTTTCATGTACAAGGGCAAAGATTCCGATGCGCGCACCGTCGGCCAAGAACTGGGAGTTCGCGCCGTCTTCAAGGGCCGCGTCATGCAGCGCGGAGACTCTCTGGAAATCAGCGCCGAGCTGATTGACGCCCGCGACAATTCTCACATCTGGGGCCAGCAGTACAGCCGGTCCTCCGCCGATATTTTTGCCCTGCAAGATGAATTGGCAAAAGAGATCACCACCATGCTGCGCGTGAGCTTGACCGGCGATGATGAGCGGCGCATGGCCCGCCGCTACACCGCGAATTCCGATGCCTATCAGGACTACCTCAGAGGCCGTTATTGGTGGAGCAGAAGAAGTGGCGACTCCACGAGTCGAAGCATCGAATACTTCCAACGGGCCATCCAAAAGGATCCCAGCTACGCCCTGGCCTATTCCGGCTTGGCCGATGGCTACAGCAACCTTGGAACCAGCGGCACTGCCCCTCCCACCGAGATCTATCCGAAGGCAAAAGCGGCCGCGCTCAAAGCCCTGGAGATTGACGACACGCTCGCGGAGGCTCACGCCTCCCTGGCCTGGGTCATGGCGCTTTATGACTGGGATTGGTCCGGCGCCGAAAAAGAGTTCCAGCGAGCCATTGCGCTCAATCCGAACTACGCCACGGCCCACCAGTGGTATGGCGTGGTTCTATGGAACACGGGACGCATGGAAGAATCCATGGCCCAGGAAAAGCGGGCGCTCGAACTCGACCCGCTTTCGCTCATGACTAACAGGAATCTCGGCGACGTATTCTACTTCACGCGCCAGTATGACCAAGCCATCGAGCAGTACCGCAAGACACTGGAGCTGGACCCCAGCTTCTTTTCGGGTATCAATTTCCTCGCCGCCGCCTACACCCAAAAATCCATGTTTCAGGAAGCCTTCGCCGAACACGAAAAGGCCGCCGGCATCATGGCCGGGGCGGCGCCGCCTCCGGGACGAGGAAGGGGCGCGGGCGGTGCGATTCCGTCGCCGGGGCTCGCCTACACCTATGCCAAGGCCGGTAGAAGAGCGGAGGCACTGCAGGTGCTCAATCGCATGCAGGAAGCCTCGAAGCAACGATACATTTCTGCAATGGGTAGTGCGCGAATCTACGCGGCCCTAGAGGAGACGGACAAGGCCTTCGAGTGGCTGGAAAAGGCTTACGCCGACCGATCCATCGCCGCGCAAACCTTCGGTATCAAAGTGGATCCTGCCTTCGATCCTCTGCGTTCCGACCCCCGCTTCGCCAACCTGCTTCGCCGCATCAACCTCCAGCCGTAGTGCCACCTCCCGCACGAGGATTCGAACGGCGATTCGAACGCCGTCGCCCGCGTTCGAATACTATTCAGTAAATAAACGCTTGCTTCTTCTGTACTTCTATGCTAACGTAGCACGTGCTCCTCGGGCCCCATTCCGTTTCCGCCCCTTGTTTTTCCCTTAAGCCCTGTGTAATGAACACTTGCAGAATTCCTGTTCGTAACCCCTCCAGAATGAACACTTACAAAATCGCTGGACTTAAAGTCCCTTTAGAATCAACACTTACAGAAAAAGGGGGTGGGGGGTACCCTCACCCTGTCGTCTGGCTCGCATTGACAACCGCCGCGGGCCTGTACATCCTAGAACTCGCCCACAGGTCCCTTGCTAATTGCGGGCTGCAAGTACAGCCCGCACCCGTGGCCACCCGTTCCACTCGGAGGTTGCGCTGTGTCCTTACCGAACGAGAAAAGTCTGTCCGCGCTGCTCGATGAACGCCGCGTGTTTGCGCCCTCGGAAGAATTCCGCCGCCAGGCCAACGCCTCCGATCCCGGCATTTACGAGCGCGCCGAGCGCGACCCCGAAGGCTTCTGGGCCGAAGAGGCCAAGCGGCTGGACTGGTTTGCCCCCTGGCAGAATGTGCTCGAGTGGAACGCGCCCTGGGCCAAATGGTTCGTGGGCGCCAAGCTCAATGTGACGCACAACTGCGTGGACCGCCACGCCCGCTCCCATCGGCGCAACAAGGCCGCCATCATCTGGGAAGGCGAGCCGGGCGATTCGCGCGTGCTCACCTACGGCATGCTCGAGCGCGAAGTCAACCGTTTCGCCAACGTGCTGCGCTCGCTCGGCGTGGCCAAGGGCGACCGCGTGGCCATCTACATGGGCATGATCCCGGAGCTGGCCATCGCCATGCTCGCCTGCGCCAAGATCGGCGCGCCGCACAGCGTCGTTTTCGGCGGGTTTTCCGCCGAGGCCCTGCGCGAACGGATCAACGACGCCAAAGCCAAAGTGGTCATCACCGCCGATGGCGGCTGGCGCCGCGGAGGCATCGTGCCGCTCAAAGCCAGCGTGGACGAGTCCCTGCGCGATACGCCCAGCGTCGAAAAGGTCGTCGTCGTGCGCCGCGTGGGTGACGCCGCCAAGGCGACCATGCAGCCCGGCCGCGACCTCTGGTGGCACGATCTGGTCGCCGGCGCTTCCGACGAGTGCGCCGCCGAGCCCATGGACGCCGAGGACATGCTCTTTGTGCTCTACACCAGCGGCACCACCGGCAAGCCCAAGGGCATCGTCCACACCACGGCGGGGTATCTGGTGGGCGCAGCCACCACGCATCACTACGTCTTCGACATCAAGGAGAATGACGTCTATTGGTGCACCGCGGACATCGGCTGGGTGACCGGCCATTCCTACATCGTGTACGGCCCGCTGGCCAACGGCGCAACGTCGCTGATGTACGAAGGCACGCCCGACTTTCCCGATCGCGGCCGCTTCTGGTCCATCGTGGATAAGTACGGCGTCAACATCTTCTACACCGCGCCCACCGCCATTCGCACTTTCATGCGCTGGGGCGCGGAACTGCCGGCCAAGCATTCGCTCAAGAGCCTGCGCCTGCTGGGCACCGTCGGCGAGCCTATCAACCCCGAGGCCTGGATCTGGTATCACGATCACATTGGGCACGCGAAATGCCCCATCGTGGACACCTGGTGGCAGACCGAGACCGGGATGCTGCTGATCTCACCGCTGCCGGGGATGACGGCCACCAAGCCGGGCTCCGCCACCCGGCCGTTCCCTGGTATCGTTGCCGAAGTCGTGGACGCCAACGGCGCGCCGGTGGGTCCGGGCGGTGGCGGCTACCTGGTGCTGAAGAAGCCCTGGCCGGCCATGATGCGCACCATCTACGGCGACCCCGATCGCTACGCCCAGCAATACTGGTCGCGTTATCCGGGGATGTATTTCACCGGCGACGGCTGCAAGGTGGATGCCGACGGCTACTTCTGGCTGCTGGGGCGCGTGGACGACGTCATGAACGTCGCCGGCCACCGCATTTCCACCTACGAAGTCGAGAGCGCGCTGGTGGATCACGCCTCGGTGGCCGAGGCCGCGGTCATCGGCAAGACGCACGAAGTGAAGGGCCAGGGCATCTCCGCGTTCGTCACACTGAAAGAAGGCATCCCCGCCACCGATGCTTTGAAGGAAGAGCTGAAAAAGCACGTAGTGACCAAGATCGGGGCCATCGCGCGCCCCGACGACATCTTTTTCGCCTCCGAGCTGCCCAAAACGCGCAGCGCCAAAATCATGCGCCGCCTGCTGCGCGATATCGCCGAAGGCCGCGTCCTCGGCGACACCACGACGCTGGCTGACCCCAACGTCGTCTCCCGTCTCAAGACTCAGTACCAGGACGAAGGCTAGCCCCGTGCGCGCCCGCGTCTGCAGATGTGTCCAGCCGAGGCCGGCGGTTGACGCCGCCTGGGCCTGTCCCTAGTATGTGAAGTAGAAGCTATGTCCACAGAATCTATGCAGCCACTTGTGCGCGACACGTTTGGCCGGCCGCTCGGCAGCCTGCGCCTCTCGGTCACCGACCGCTGCAACCTGCGTTGCCTCTATTGCATGCCCGAGGAGGACTACGCCTGGCTGCCGCGTGAGGAGCTTTTAAGTTTCGAGGAGCTGTCGCGGTTGGCCGGAATCTTCACCGGCCTGGGCGTGGATCACGTGCGGCTCACCGGCGGAGAGCCGCTGCTGCGGCACGACCTGGACCGCCTGGTGGCCATGCTCGCGGCCAACGAGCGCATCCAGGACTTGGCGCTTACCACCAACGGTGTGCTGCTCGACGCGCAGGCGGAGGCCCTTAAACGCGCCGGTCTGCATCGCCTGACCATCAGCCTGGACACGTTGCGTCCCGAGCGTTTCCTGGACATGACGCGGCGCGACGATCACTCGCGCGTCCTGGCCGGCATCGAAGCCGCGCTCCGCGTCGGCTTCACCAAGACCAAGCTCGATACCGTCGTCATGCGAGGCCGCAACGACGACGAGCTAAGCGACCTGATCGAGTTCGGCCGCGCCCGCGGCATCGAAGTGCGCTTCATCGAATACATGGATGTCCCCGGCGCCACGCGCTGGTCGCCCGCCGGCGTCGTCTCGCGCGAGCAGATGCTCGAACAGCTCGCGCGCCGCTACGGAAAAATCACTCCCGTGGCCGAAGACAGCTCCGCCCCCGCCGAACGCTTCTTGCTTCCCGATGGCACGATTTTCGGCATCATCGCTTCGACCACCGCGCCGTTTTGCAGCCGCTGCGACCGCAGCCGCCTGACGGCCGACGGCATGTGGTACCGCTGCTTGTATGCCACCGAGGGCACAGATTTGCGCGGCCCGCTGCGCGCAGGCGCTTCCAGCACGGCTCTGGCGGCGCAGATCAGCGACGCTTGGCAGCGGCGCAGCGATCGCGGCGCCGAACTGCGCAAGGCGCAGCGCTTCCGCGGAGCTTTCGTCGGCTTGGAAGAGTTGCGCCGCGACCCGCATCTTGAGATGCACACGCGCGGCGGCTAGCGCGCGCACCCGGGTAGTGCGCGGCTCCGCACCCCGCCGTCAACGGCGGATAGGCCGGTTCAGGTCGGCGCGGATCTGCACCGCTTGCGCCACCGATTCGAGCGTCACCAAACCGACCACCCGCTCATTGGCAACCACTGCCACTTCCTGCAAGTTGTCTTGGCGCATGCGCTCCATCAGGGCCAGCGCGGTTTCTTCCGGCGCGGCCCAGTGCACGCGTTCTCGCGGCAGCATCACCGCCTGCACCGATGTCCCTGCCCATTCCGCGTGCGGCACGGCCTTAAGCGCCTCGATGGTCATCAGGCCTGCCAATTGCGCGTCGGCTACCACCAGGTGCGCGCGGCACTTGCTTCGTGTCACTTCCTGGCTGTACTCCTCCAGGGACAAGTCGCGGGCGACCGTGGGCGCTTCCGGCGTCATTACGTCGGCCACCGTCAAGCCCTCGAGCGAGCCTTGCGTCTTGGCCTGCGCGTAGCTCTGCCTGGCCATGGTCAGAAGGAACCAGCCGATAAACGCCAGCCACATACCTTCAAAGATGCCGCCGCCGGATTCTCGGCCGAAGAGAGCGGCGCCCAGGCCCAGCGCCATCATCAGGTAAGCGATGCCCTCTCCGCTGCGCGCGGCGAAGCGCGTCGAGCGCGTGAAACTGCCGGTAATCCCCCAGAGGACGGAGCGAAGAATGCGGCCGCCATCGAGGGGAAAACCGGGAATTAAATTGAACGTCGCTAAACTGAAGTTGACCCACGCCAGCCACTTTCCAACTTCGTAAGGCATGGTATTAGCCGGCGACGCAACTTCCAGAAGGCCAAAAGCGCCGGCCAGCAGGTAGCTCGACAAAGGGCCCGCTGCCGCGATCAAAAATTCGTGCCAAGCACGCACGGGGTCGCGAACGATGCGGGCCATGCCCCCGAATACAAACAGCGTGATGGACGCGACCGGAATGCGGTAGTGCAGAGCCACCACGCTGTGCGCCAGCTCGTGGAAAAGCACCGAACCAAAGAAGAGCGCGCTGGCCAGCAAACCCATGGACCACTGCTGAGTTTGCGTCCAGTCCTGATTGGTGGATCCGAACCCTGCCGCCAGCATGTAAGTGATCAGGGCAAAGACCACGAACCAGCTCGAATGCAGATAGATTGGAATGCCGAAGATCGTTGCAACTTTGAGGCCTGCTCCGCGCGCCATTCAATCCACCCTTGGATTAGTATAGCCGATGCGGGCGCGAGCTAACCGTCTTGCGCGGCCGAGCGAATTTTTCCGGCCGGGCGCCCCGGGCTGGTCTATGATGCGCGAGGGGTGCGCCGCCGGCCGGCCCGGCCCGTTCCTTCAGAAAAGAAGAGGCGCAGGGAAGCAGACCATGAGTTTGCGCGTGAAGCTGTTCATCCTGCCGGTGCTGGCGGTGGCGGCCGCAGCCGGGTTCGTCGCCTGGGGCGCCGAACAGTATGCCCGGAGGCAATTCCAGCAAGCTGACCGGCAACGCAGCGATACGCTGGTGGCGCAATTCCGCCGCGAGCTGACGCAGCACGGCGACGAAGTCGCGCGCGCCGTGCAGAGCGTGGCCGACGCCGAGGCCACGTTGCGCATGGCGCTCGAACTCAGCCAACCCCAGGCCGATCCTTCCCTCTATTCCAACGACGCCCGGGGCCTGGCGAACATCTACCATCTCGACTTCTTGGAACTCGCCGCCGGAGACGGCACGCTGATCTCCTCGGCGCACTGGCCCGCGCGCTCCGGCTATCGCAACGATTGGGTCGCCGCGGAAAGCGACTGGAACCGGCAGAGCGCTTTCCTCGGCCGCGTGCCGTTGCCGGATAACGTCGAGCTCGGTTTGCTGGCGGTGCGCGCGGTGCGCGTCGGCGACCGGAACATGTACGTCATCGGCGGGCGGCGGTTTGACCGCGAATTTCTGCGCACGCTGGCGCTGCCGGACGGGATGCGCGCCCTGCTGTACGCCAGCCTGGAGCCCGCGTTTGTGCCTGCGGCCCTGACCGGTCCGGAAGGACCGGTGGCCGAAGCCGAGCGGTTTGCGCCGATGATCGAATCGCTCAAGCGCGGTGAAGACCCGCAGCCGCAGACGATTCAGTGGTCGCAGCAGGCCACCAGCGCGGAGACATTCGTCGCGGTGCCGCTGCCGGGGCGGGCAGACGAACTTCTCGGCGTATTGCTGGTGGGCAGCTCGCAGCAGGATCTGTTGGCGTTGGTGAATTACATTCGCTCCCTGGCGCTCATGGCCGCGGGAGCCGGCGTCCTTTTCGGCCTGGCGCTGAGCTGGTGGGTTTCGGCGCGCGTCAGCCGCCCGCTGGCGCGCCTGACCGAAGCCGCGCGCGAGGTGCAGTCCGGGAAATGGGACGACCGGCCGGGTTGGCCGGAGATGCGCTCCCGCAACGAAGCCGGCCGCCTGGCCGGCGCATTCAAGGACATGATCGGCCATCTGGCCCGCGAGCGCGAGCGGTTGCTGCAGCGCGAGCGGGCCTTCGCTCGCCGCGAGATGGCCGGGCGCCTCACGCGGGAGGTCAAAGAATCGCTCTTCCCGCTGCAGATGGCGGCCGAGGATATGGTCCGCGCAAGGGGTGAAACATCGGAGCGGTTTGATGAGATCTTTTTCGAGTGCACGGCCGCGCTGCACGCGGAACTCGAGCGCCTGAAAGGCGTCGCCGCGCGGTTCAGCGAATTCGCCAAGATGCCGCCGCCGCGGCCGGCGCCCGTGAACGTCAATGACGTAGTGCGCGCCGCCATGAAATCTGTCGAGCCGCAGTTCAGCGCCGACGGGCGCCCGCCCGCGACGCCCGAGATCTATCTCCGCGAACCGGAGCCGGTCATCGTGGCCGATCCCGGTTTGTTGCGCGTGGCTTTGGAAAATCTCCTGCTGCATTCCCTCGACGCCATGCCCGCCGGCGGCACGCTCACCGTCCGCACCATGGAAAAAGACGGCGCGGTGCGCATCGAAATCTCCAGCACCGGCGCCGCCCTCGGGCCGGAGGAGTGCTCGCGCCTGTTCATGCCAAGCGTTGCAAATCCGCAAGGCGCATCCGGCCTCGGCCTGGCCACGGCTCAAGCGGTAGTGAGCGACCACGGCGGGCGAATCTCCGCAGAATCGGCCCCCGGCGCCGGCACTACCTTTCGCCTGGAATTTCCCGCCGCGCCGGTGGGCGTCTCGCGGCCCCCGGCCGCTGTAATTCAGTCTCCACCTGAACTGAAAGCCGAAGCAGCAGAGACCCAGGTCGAGGAACCGGCTACCCCGCCCGCGGCAGATGGCCGGTGAGGTTGGAGTTTGGATCGTAGTATTTTTCTGCAGCTTGTTGGCAGTATAATCCCGTCACAATCATGGCCTTAGACGCTGGCACGCGGGCGGACTGTCCGAGAAGAGAAAAGGCCCCGCCTCTGAAGAGGCGGGCTACAATCTCTACGCGAAGGAACTGATGCTGAATCGCGGAACGAAAATTGGCGTGTACGAGGTCATCAGCCTCATCGGCAGCGGAGGCATGGGTGAGGTCTACCGCGCCCACGATACACGGCTGAACCGTGATGTCGCGCTGAAAGTCTTGCCCGAAATTTTCGCCAGAGACTCGGAGCGCATGGCGCGCTTCGAGCGCGAAGCCAAACTGCTGGCCGCACTCAATCATCCCAATATCGCAGCGATCTACGGTCTCGAAGAATCCGGCCCCATTCGCGCGCTGGTGATGGAGCTGGTCGAAGGCCCTACGCTGGCCGAACGAATCCGGAGCGGATCCGTTCCAATTGACGAAGCTCTGCCGATTGCCAAACAAGTGGCCGATGCGGTGGAGTACGCGCACGACAATAATGTGATTCATCGCGACCTGAAGCCCGCCAACATCAAGGTGAAAGCGGACGGCATGGTCAAGGTGCTGGACTTCGGCCTGGCCAAGGCCCTGTCGGATGAGCCCACGGACACCGACATGAGCAACTCGCCGACGCTGAGCATGGCGGCAACGATGCAGGGCGTGATTCTGGGCACGGCGGCGTACATGTCCCCGGAGCAGGCCAAGGGCAAGAAGGTGGACCGCCGGGCGGACGTGTGGGCGTTCGGCGTGGTGTTCTACGAGACGCTGGTCGGCAAGCCGCTGCACAGCGGCGAGACCGTGCCGGAAACGCTGGCCTCGGTGATGATGAGAGAATCGTCGCTCGAGACGCTGCCCGGGAACACGCCGCCGGCGATCCGCAATCTCTTGCGCCGCTGCCTGGAAAAAAATGTGAAGCGCCGGGTGCAAAGCGCCGGCGAGGCTCGCATCATCCTCGAAGACGTTCTGGCGGGCGTTGCGCCCGCCGGTGCGGAGACGGCGCCCGCTGCGCGGAGTCAGCACCTCACCTGGATCGCCACTGCCGCGGCTGCCGTCCTCCTGCTCGCGCTGGCCGCCGTATCCTTCATTCATTTTCGTGAGACGCCGCCTGCGGCGCGCCCTGCCCGCTTCTTTGTTCTACCGCCGGAGAAAACAAGCTTTGCCACAGCTCCCCAGGTGGTCACAGTTTCTCCGGATGGGACCCGGCTGGCGTTTCTCGCCAGCAGCGCCGGCGGAGCAGCCGGGCAAATCTGGATCCGCCCGCTGGATTCTCTTTCCGCCCAGCCGTTGCCGGGAACGGAGAACGCTTCCCAGCCGTTCTGGTCGTGGGATAGCCGCTACATCGCCTTTTACGCGGATGGGAAACTGAAAAAAATTGCCTTAGCGG
>Ga0214473_10010502_pt1 | contig 10888 bp, 13 predicted proteins | sample RVTome_7_FD_203509 | JGI IMG/M metagenome (GOLD analysis project Ga0214473, IMG submission 203509) | Soil microbial communities from uranium-contaminated site in the Upper Colorado River Basin, Wyoming, United States - RVT98D197 | ecosystem: Environmental > Terrestrial > Soil > Contaminated >... | reverse complement strand
GCGGGCGACCTGAAGGTCGCCCCTACACCGGCTAAGGAAGCTGGCGCGGGTGTGACTGACGGGAGCAAGACTCCGGCATGACCGAAGACGAGAGGTTCATGGCCATCGCCGTGGAGGAGGCCCGCCGGGCGCTGGCAGAGGGCAACCGGCCGTTCGGGGCGGCGGTGGTGCGGGAGGGGCGCGTGGTGGCCAGCGGCCGCAACCTCATCGAGAGCGAATCCGATCCCACCGCCCACGCCGAGATGATGGCCGTGCGCAACGCCTGCCGGGCGCTCGGCGCCCTCAGCCTGGAAGGGGCAACGCTGTATACCACCTGCGAGCCCTGCCTGATGTGCACCTCCGCCATCCTGTGGGCGAAGATCCCCCGCGTCGTCATCGGCGCGGCTTGGGCGGACGCGCCAGCGTCCTTCGACAAGGGGAAGCTGGCGTTCTTCGACGTGCTGGGCCGGGGGAAGTACCGGTTCGAGTACGAGGTGGGCGTGATGCGCGATGAGTGTGTGAAGCTGTACGCGGAGTGAACCGAGACCACGTAGGGGCGACCTTCAGGTCGCCCGCCTAGAGGCACAAACTTCGTGGAACCATTGCCGACCAGGAAGCGCATACGCCTGGCCCCTCAGGTGTATCAAGGCCCGCGCGCCTTCAGCGTCACCGTCTCAACATCATATCGACGAAAGCTCTTCTGCAACCAGAGTGCCGTGAGCTTGTGCCTTTCAGCTTTAGCAGAAGCTGCTACCCGCCAAAGGATGCAAGTTCTTGCCTATTGCTTCATGCCTGACCATCTTCACCTTCTGCTGGAAGCGCAAGAAGGCGGCAACCTAATACGCTTTGTTAAGACCTTCAAACAGATATCAGCTTACCGCTATCGGTTGACCTTCAATCAACCCCTCTGGCAGAAGGGGTACTATGACCATATCCTGAGGAAGGAAGAGGATGTGCGCGGCGTTGCACAATATATTTGCGAGAACCCGGTGCGGGCTGGGCTGGTAGACTCGCTCGATGAGTACGCTTTCTGGGGAGGAACCTTACTCGCGGACTTGCGGGCGAGCTAAAGCGGGCGACCTGAAGGTCGCCCCTACACGGGGTGAGGCAGCGCGGACTTGCGGGCGAGCTAAAGCGGGCGACCTGAAGGTCGCCCCTACATGTTGCCGACGTTAGGAGGAGCCGATGACACAGGCGCTTGAGGGCATACGCGTCCTCGACGTGACGATATGGCAGCAGGGGCCGATGACGACGGCGATGCTGTCCGACTGGGGTGCGGACGTGATCAAGATCGAGGGGCCGGACTCGGTCGACCCCGGCCGCTCTATGATTCGCTACGAGGTGACACCCGGCGGCGTGAACGCTTACTTCGAGACGCACAACCGCAACAAGCGGGGCATCGTCCTGGACCTGAAGACCGGCCGCGGGGGCGAGGTGTTCTACCGCCTGGTGGAAGACGCCGACGTGGTGGTGCAGAACTTCCGGCCGGGGGTGAACAAGCGCCTGGGCATCGACTACGAGAGGCTGTCCAGGATCAACCCCAAGCTCATCTACTGCTCGGCATCGGGGTTCGGGCTGAAGGGGCCGGACGCGGGCAATCCGGCCCTGGACCCGCTGGCCCAGGCGCGGGGCGGGCTGATGAGCGTGACGGGGGAGCCGGAGACGCCGCCCACACGCGCGTTCAACGGCTTCGCCGACCAGATCAGCGCCTTCCTGCTGGCATACGGTATCGTGCTGGCCCTGTTCCACCGCCAGCGCACAGGAGAGGGACAATCGCTGGACGGCTCGCTCCTCCAGGGGGCCATCGCGGCCCAGGCGTTCAACGTCACCAGCTACCTCACCACCGGCACCTACGCCGGCCAGCCGATGCCGCGCATATCGCGCAGGCTCACCAGCCCCCTATGGAACCACTACAAGGCCAAGGACGGGCGCTGGGTGATGCTGGCCATGGCCCAGCCGGGCCGCTACTGGCCCGTCCTCCGTCAGACGATGCAGGAAGCCACCGGCGTCTCCCTGGAGCCGGAGGAGTTGAGCATCGACTGGATGCGGATGCACGCCGCGGAGCTGATGGGCCTCATCGCTAAGCTGGACGAGCTGTTCGCCACCAGGCCGGCCCGGGAGTGGGTGGAGCTGCTGCGGCGGCGCGACATGGTCGTGGAGGCGGTGCAGGAGTACAGCGAATTGGCGGACGACCCCCAGATAGAGGAGAACGAGATGATAGTGACCGTGGACCACCCTTCCCACGGGGCGATGCGGATGGTGGGGCCGGCGGTCAACCTGCACGGCACGCCGGGCAGCATCCGGCGGCCGGCGCCGGAGTTCGGGCAGCACACGGAGGAGGTGCTGCTGGAGGCGGGGTTCTCCTGGGAAGAGATAGAGGATCTGCGCACGGAGGGGGTCATCGGCCCGCGGGCCGCGGAGGCGAAGAAGGCGTAAGCGCGTGCGGGCTACCTGAAGCCTGCCTGCCGGTAGGCAGGGTCGCCCCTACTCGCCGGAGCCGCCGCCCGACTTCATCATCTCCCGCAGCTTTCGCAGGGTGCGGAAGAGGATGACCCGCACGTTGGCCTCGCTGAGGCCCATGATCCTGGCGATCTGGCGGTTGGCGAGCTCAGCGTCGAACTTCAGGGAGACGATATCCTGCTCGCGTTGGGGGAAGTTCTTGAGACAGTCGACGACCGCCGCCACCTCCTCACGCACCAGGACCTCGTTCTCCACAGAGACATTGGTGGCGACCACGGAGCGCAGGATGTCGGGATCGACAACCGTCTCGCGGCCGCGCTTGCGGGCGTGGCTGGTGACTATGTTGCGGGCGATGGTAAACAGCCAGGTGGAGAACGCCTCATCGTTGCGCAGGGAGCCCATCTTGAGGAAGGCCCGCTCAAACACCTCGGCGACCAGGTCCTCGGTCTCGTGGACGTTGCGGACGCGACCGTAGACGTAGGCGAAGACGCGGGGGAAGAACTGCTCGTACTTCTGAGCGAACTGATCGAGCCGGCGGGCCGCCTCGTGGGGGCTGTCCGCAGCGGAGGAGCGGAAGACCTTGGGTAGGGATGGCATGGTGTCGGGGTGCGTGCTCGAAAAAACTTAGCGTTCGCTAGGCGGGGAGGTAGACATTCATCGTCGTTAGGTGCATAATATCACTCGAATCTCGTATCCGAATAAGCCAAAGTAGTTTTGTGGTTCGAGACATTAGCGTCTGAATATCGGTCTTTTGGCGACTTAATGTAGAATTTCGATTCTGCATTGGCACAATCAGGATAAGGTGGGCTTCCAAGAGTGTCAAGGCTCTGCAAGACGATAATCGAGGGAAAACACAGTAGGAAGGGCAATCCAAGAGGGGCGGGCGCAGGCGCACCAGCCCTCCTTGGTCGCCCTGGGAGTTAGCGCTATGCCCAAGAAATGGAACTTCCTGAGCAACTACGGACTGGTGCTGACCCACCTGTTCCAGAACCCTCGCGCCACGCTGCGCGAGATCGCCCGCGGCACCGACCTCACCGAGCGGGCCGTCTACCAGATCGTACGCGACCTGGAGGAAGGCGGCTTTATCGAGAAGACGAGGGTGGGCCGCCGAAACATCTATACCATCAACGAGGGGGCGCTGTTCGGCTACCCGGTCTACGGCGAGCTGAACATCGCCCAGATGATTACAGCGCTTCGCCGCATCTTGGAGGAGCGCAGGGCCGACACCCCCACCTAGCCACCTACCCGCCGATCTCCGTGCGGGGGATACCGTAGCGGCGGCTGCCCCCGGTGAACATGTACTCCACGATCCCGTAGCCGGTCTCGCCGTTCATCTGAAAGCGGCAGTGCTGGTCGAACCCGAAGGCGTTGGCGTCGGCCTCGGCCAAAGCCTTGGTGTCGGAGTCCGACCAGGCGTTGGGGGTGCGGGCCAGGAAGATCGTCTCGATCTCGGCCGCATTCAGGGAAACCCGTTCGCCGTCGGCGGTGGTGAGGGTGAACCGGCCCACCTTGGGCCGCTTGGTGCCCGGCCACAGCTCCAGCTCGTGCTCGATGTTGGTGACCCGGCGGGGCTCGCCCTCCTCCGGTATGATGCCTCCGTCAACGTGGATCACCTCGCCGTCGGGGGTCTCCCAAAGCCAGGCGGAGATGCAGAACCTGGCGAACTGGGCGGAGATCCAGTACCACATGGGGACGTTGGCCATGTCCCGCACGCCCCAGGAGCGGTCACGCATGCCCAGAAGGCCGGTGAAGGTGTCGCCGCCGATGGTGAAAGAGCCCTCGTACAGCCCCGACTGGGTGTAGTGCAACTGATGAGCTACCAGCCTGTCGCCGTCCTGCCAGCGGATGGGGCTGAAGGTGTAGAGGGGACAGCGGGCGCGGAACACGAGAGACCCCTTGATGCCGTTGGCCTCATCGGCGATCTCCACACGCCAGGCCCTGAGGGGCTCCAGGATGGAGTAGGAGAGGGTGCCAGCCTGCATCTCCTCACGATCAGCGTTGATGGGCCGGACGTTGAGGTAGGCGTAGTGCTGTCCGTTGTAGACCGCGAACAGGTAGGCCTGCACCATGCCGTGGGGCCCAAAGGGCTTGCGGTTGGGGAAGGCCCCCAAGCCGGTGATGGCCGCGAACTTGCCTTCGCGGTCGTGGATGTTGAAGTAGAAACGGTCCTGCCACTCCGGGTGGTCGGACACCACCTCGGCCAGGGGCTTCTCCGTCTGGTGAACCAGGTATTCATCCGCCTTGCCGATCAAGGTCTTCCCTCCTCGATGACTTGCTCACGGCTGGTGGCTGAAGGTGACCCGCAGAGTATCGCCGTCGAAAGCTGAGGAGACGCCGTCCAGGTCCCGCACCTCTGGGGGCAGGTCGAACGTGCGGCTGCGCTCCCCCAGGTGCACGATGAGGGCGTCGTCCAGGCGCTCGATGACCAGATCCTCGTGCCGGACAAAGGGGAGGGCCAGGCTGAGGACGTAGTCGCCGTCCTTGCTGGAGAAGGCCTGCGCCGGCGCCTGGTAGAGGACGGCGGCGGGGTCGGCCTCCTGATAAGCGAGACGGGCCAGGGCTGCCAGGTCCGGGAGGCCAGAGACGTCCCGCGGCTGCAGGGGGACAGGGAGGACGGGCAGGGGGGCCAGCGAACCGCCGATGTAGCCCAGGGCGGCCTTCTGGTCACGGCGGCGGTCCTCGAACCAGGACCCGGTATCTTCGGGGAGCAGCCGGCTGCAGAACGCCGCCTCCACGGGATAGGTGAACAGGCTGAGAACGGCGACGGCCCCCTGGGTCTCCGGCAGGGAGCGCCTGTCCGGAGTGAGGACCAGACGCACCGACGCGGACTCGGGATCGGCAAGCGCGCCGCGCAGGCGGGCGAGGCGGAAGAGGAGGTCGCGGCCGACCTCGTAAACGTCGTCGCCGCCGGTGGAGCCGCTGAGGGCGCGCAGGAAGGGGTCCAGCACCGTGGGCTGGCGGGGCGGGAACATCCGGTCCAGGGAGCGCGCGGCGGCGTCCAGGGCAGCCAGCAGGTCCAGGGCGTGGCGAAGGGCCGGACAGTCTATCACCACGGCATCGAAGCCGCCGCTATCGATGTGCTCCTCCAAGGCCAGCAGGCGGGCGAGGTCCACCAGCCCCGGGAGGGCAGCGATGTCGTCGGCCAGGGTCCCGTCCATGTCGCGCCAGGCGAACAGGTCGCGCAGCCAGGCCAGGAAGGGGCCAGGATCGTCGTGTCGGTCGGGCGCGGCCTCCGCGGCCCAGAGGTCGGCGGCCAGGGGTGTCGGCCGGTGGTGGAGGGGAGCGGCGAAGGCGGCGGCGAGGCCGGGACCGACCCCGAAGGCTAGCGTCCTACGGCCGCCGTCAGCGATGGCGGCAGCGGTGGCGGCGGCCAGCGTGCTGACGCCGGCGCCGCCCCTGCCGGTGAAGACGATGATACGCACGCGCTATCTCCCTTCGGTGGCGACGGGGAGATGATAGCACACGGCAGCATCGAAATGTCGGATGGCTGCCGCGTGCGGCGAGCAACGGGCGGGTGGGGAGAGCGCCTGCAGCGTTTGACGCGGCCCCGCCCCTGCCATAGAATCATCCCCGCAATGCCGGTGCGCAGCGAAACCGTCCCCATAGGCTGTCCCGCCGGAAGCATGCTGACAGGTCGTCGCTGACCGCTAGAGGAGGGGAAAGATGAACGGATTGCTATCGATGCTCCTGCCCAGGCTACCGGTGGGCAGACCGCGGATCGCGGTGCTGGAGCTGTACGGAACGTTGGGGCCGGTGATCCGCGGCGCCGAGTACGTGCGCACGATATCGGCGCTGTCCCAGGACCCGCGGGTGCGTTCGGTGGTGGTGGACGTGGACTCGCCGGGGGGGGCGGCGCCGGTGGCGGACTCGATATACCGGGCGCTGCGGAACCTGTCGGCGCGCAAGCCGACGGTGGCCTTCATCCGAGGCGCCGGACTGTCCGGAGGCTACCTCATCGCCTGCGGTGCGTCCAAGGTGGTGGCGCTGCCTACGGCGCTGGTCGGCTCCATCGGGGTGATCTTCATGCAGCCGGTGGTGCAGGAGCTGCTGGATCGCCTGGGCGTGAAGGTGGTGATCACCAAGGAGGGACGCCTGAAGGACATGTTCCAGCCGTTCCGGGAGCCGACGGCCGAGGAGCGGGAGAAGGTGCAGGCACTGACCGGCGAGTTCTACGAGTGGTTCGTGGACGCGGTGGCGAGGTCGCGGCGGCTGGAGCCGAAGGTGGTACGGGAGTACGCGACCGGGGAGATGTTCACGGCGACGAAGGCGAAGGAGATGGGGCTCATCGACGAACTGGGGGACTGGGACACGGCGCTGGACATGGCCAGCGAGATGGGCCGGACGCCGCGGCGCCTCCAGTACGTACGGCCCAGGCGGCCGCTGCTGGAGCGGTTGCTGGCCCGCGGGGGCGCCTCAGTGGCGGGGGCAGTGGCGGCAGAGCTGGAGTCCCGCCTCCGGCCGCGGGTGGAGTTCCGATAGGGGACGGGCGGCAGAGCGTAGAGCCCTCCCCGGCCTGGAGGCCTAAGGGCCTCCTCTACAATCCGTTCCGAGCAGGTACCTGCGGACGGTGTCCCAGTTCCCTGCGTACTCCGCTAGGATGATGCTCAGGCAGCCGATCTCCAGGTGCAGCTCGTTGTCGTCCCAGCGGTCGCCGACCCCGGCCGCAAAGTCGTACCTTTGGCGCAATTGCCTCACCAGCGCCAGCCTCTCCTTCTGCGTCGGGGCCACGTAGACTGGTCCTTTGGGAAACCCCGCTCTGGCCAGCCACTCCTCAGTTTGCGGTAAGGAGGAGACGGGCCGCGCCCCTATGTAAACGATCTGGTACTTGCGGGCCAGCTCTTGCAGGCAACCGACGCTGCCTGGGACGGCCCTGTCTTTGAGGACCGCTTCAGGCCTGTAGAAGTTGGGCGTGCCGATGCCGAGATGGTGCCTGTGGCACCCATCGCAGATGGTGCCGTCGATAAAAACGAGGACGGCCTGCATTGCTGTAGGGCGAACCTCCTCCTACCCCCGCCTCAGTGCCCACACCAGCCCGGCGGCGCCCAGGGCCAGCGCGGAGACGAGTCCCAGCCGCTGCCAGAAGCCGGGCTGGATGATGGCCGGATCTGAGGCGATGGAGCGCACCTCCTCGGCGACCAGCTCACCTCCGGTCACCTTCTCCGCGTAGTCCAGGCAACCCTGGACCATCGTCTCGCGGATGGCGTGCCCCAGCTCGGCGGAGGCGGCTGACGGGTCGCCCATGTAGGTGACAGGATCGCCACCATAGCCGTAGCGGGTGTTCAAGAGCCAGCCTACACCTCTGGCCAGGCTTTCGGATGTCTCCTCCGTATGGCCCGATCGACCGCCGAACAGGGGCGCCGCCACCCTCCCGACGAAGGCCAGCGGCTTGAAGGAGGGCGGGCCCATCTGCTTCAGGTCACGATAGGCGCTGTCCACCTGCTCCGCGCGCTCCGCCAGGGCGAACGAGGTCTCCATGGTGCCCGCGTGCTCCCCGTGGAGCAGGCCCTGGCGTTCCTCCTCGGTGAGCGGGCGGCCGAGGTTGGACTCGATCTGGCCATGCCGGCCGCCGGTGACGATGCCGTGGAGCACAGCGATGGACGGTGAGAACATCTGGATTCCGTAGCGGCGGCTGGCTACGCGGCTAGCGGCCTCCAGAGCGGCGGCGTGCCGGGCCCCACCGTGGCCGTTGGTGACGACGGCGTAGCCGAAGCCGGCCTGGGCCAGGGAAGCGCCGTGGGCAAGGAGGGCACGGTACACGGTCTGCTGCGTGCCGTCCACAGAGCCCGGCAGGGGCAGCTCGTCGGTGCCCAGCGGGATGTGCGGGTAGAGGACAACGGTCCAGTCCGGATGGGCCTCCGCGAAGCGGCTGGCGGTCTCCTCGGCCATCCAGCGGGCGGCGAACATGTCCATGCCCAGGGGCAGATGAGGGCCGTGGACCTCAAGAGCGCTGGCGGACAGGAAGGCGATAGAGCAGTCCCTGGGCAGTTGCTGAACCTGCGTGTACGTCATCTCCTGGGCCTGAAGCAGGGCCATGGGGACCTCCTTTCCCAATGACATTGTAGCGCGTCGGGGAGTGACAGCTCGTAGCCGCTCCCTACCACGCCACGGGCCGCGGCGGCGGGCGCCGGGGCCGCCGACGGCGGAACACCCACACCAGCGCCAGGCCGGTAGCGAAGCCGCCCACGTGGGCCCAGAAGGCGATGCCCTCCGTAACGCCGGTGGCGGTGCCCAAGGCGGCAACCCCGCTAAGCAGTTGGAGGAGGAACCAGAAGACGATGAGGAAGGCGGCCGGCACAGGGAACGCCCCGAAGAACCAGAGCCAGGGGATGACCACGGCGACGGTGGCCCGAGGGTACAACACCAGGTAGGCGCCCAGCACGCCCGCTATCGCCCCGCTGGCCCCGACCATCGGGATGGGGCTGTCCGGGTCTACGTACACCTGAAGGGCGACAGCGCCAGCGCCGGCCAGGAGGTAGAAGAGGAGGTAGCGGCCGTGGCCCATGGCGTCCTCCACGTTGTCGCCGAAGACCCACAGGAAGAGCATGTTGCCGATGAGGTGGAGCCAACCCCCGTGAACAAACATGGCGGTCACCACCGTGCTCGGCTCTCCCAGGCCGGAGGGGCTGGCCCACCAATCGACGAGCCGGGCGGGCACGACGCCCCGGTCCCGGAAGAAATCGTTGATCTCGAAAGCGCTAAGGGAAAGCTCGTAGACGAAGACGAGGACGCAGGCGGCGATGATCGCCAGATTGACGTAGGGGGTGATGCGGCGGCGGGTGCTATCGCCTACGGGGATCATACGGTGGCTAGCTTAGCGCAACTTCAGGGGCGTCGGCCATGCTGCTGGTTCACCCCACCCCAAGGTGGTTCGTCCCACCCGCCCGCGAGATCAAGAGTCCTACCCCTTGCGCCAGGGCTTCTCCGGCTTACGGGCTGCCCGGTTCACGTAGCGGGCAAGGACGAACAGGAGGTCGGACAGGCGGTTGAGGTAGACGATGAGGTGAGGGTTCACGTCCTCCTGGCGGGAGAGGCTGACCACGGCCCGCTCGGCGCGGCGGCAGACGCTGCGCGCCAGGTGGAGCAGAGCGCCCGCCTGCGAGCCGGATGGGAGGATGAACGTACGCAGGGGCGGCAGCTTGGCGTCGTATTCGTCGATGAGACGCTCCAGGTCGGCGATCTTGCCCTCGGGGTCGACGAACATGCGACCCTTCTCGGCCCTGGGGCCGGACTCGCCGGCCAGCTCCGAGCCGATGTTGAGCATCTCGTTCTGGACCGACTGGAGGGCGGCGGTGACGCGGCGCTGGCGGATGAAGGAGACGGCGACGCCCAGGGCCGAGTTGAGCTCATCGACGCTGCCGTATGCCTCGACGCGAGGATGATCCTTGAGGACGCGGTCGCCGCCGAACAGCGCCGTCTCCCCCTGGTCACCCGTGCGGGTGTAGAGCTTGGATCTAGCGGGCCGCCGCGCCATATCAGCGACCAGTCTACCCCGCGTCACCGTCTGGGGCCAGCACCGGCCGCCCCGTCAGCGGGTGGGGCAGGACGTGGACCGATGCGCCGTAGACCTGCCGCAGGCGCTCAGGGGTGAGCACCTCTTGGGGGCTGCCCTCGGCCACGACGCGGCCCTGGTGGAGCATCACCAGGCGGTGACAGAACTGGGCGGCCAGGGTGAGATCGTGGACGGCGGCCAGGACGGCCTTGCCCTCGCTCCGACACAAGCGCGCCATCAGGCGCAGGGTCGCCGCCTGGTGGCCGATGTCCAGGTGAGCGGTGGGCTCGTCCAGGAGCAGGAGCGGCGTCTCCTGGGCCAGGGCACGGGCCACCAGCACGCGCTGGCGCTCGCCGCCGGAGAGCTCGCCGATGGGGCGGTCGGCCAGCTCCCAGGTCTCGGTGGCCAGCATGGCCCGTCGTGCCGCCTCCAGGTCGGCCTGTCCTTCGCCCTGGAGCAGGCCCAGGTGGGGGGTGCGGCCCATCAGCACCAGCTCCAGGGCAGTGAAGGCTGGCGGGAGGTGCGGGTTCTGGGGGACCACGGCGACCCGCAACGCCATCTCCCGCGCCGACAGCCCCAGGGCGTCGGCGCCGTCAAGCTGGATGCCCCCGTCCTGCGGGGCGACGACGCCGCTGACGGCGCGGATCAGGGTGGTCTTGCCGGAGCCGTTGGGGCCCACCAATCCCAGGAGCTGGCCCTCGGACATGGCGAGGGATACGTCCCGCAAGGCCACTCGTGATCCGTAGGCCACGGTAAGGCCACGGACATCGAGGGCGGCCGCACCCCTACGTTCGACCAGAGCCCTCACCAGTAGGCCCCCAGCCGGGCGCGGCGCAGGAGGTAAAGGAAGAACGGCACGCCGCAGAAGGCGGTGATGATGCCCACCGGCACCTCCGAAGGCTGGTCCACGGAGCGGGCGATGAGGTCGGCGAGGATGAGGAAGGTGGCGCCGAACAGAAT
>Ga0214473_10010501_pt1 | contig 10888 bp, 14 predicted proteins | sample RVTome_7_FD_203509 | JGI IMG/M metagenome (GOLD analysis project Ga0214473, IMG submission 203509) | Soil microbial communities from uranium-contaminated site in the Upper Colorado River Basin, Wyoming, United States - RVT98D197 | ecosystem: Environmental > Terrestrial > Soil > Contaminated >... | reverse complement strand
TCGCTTGCCCTTCTGCTCCTGCGGCTGCAGCAGCTTCCGCTTGCGCTGCCGCGGCTGCAGCAGCTTCCGCTGCCTGCTCCGCTTCAACTTCCTTACTCACGAGCGGCCCTACCTTCACGATCGTCAAGTCTTTATCCGTCCGAATTTCCGATCCTTTGGGAACGCTGATATTGCCGACGGTGATTTCCTGATCTATTGCCGTAAGACCTGATATGTCAATTTCAATTTTTTCCGGAAGATCCGTCGGCAGCGCTTCGACATCAACTTCATCAAGGATCGTCATGAGCACTCCCTTTTTCTGTTCAACAATCGGTGAAACGCCGGTGAAGACAAGCGGAACGGTTGCGGTTACTTTTACCTTTAAGTCAACTTGATGAAGCTCTGCATGGAGAATCGCATCCGTAACCGGATCTCTCTGGACATTGTGAATAAGAACGGGCTTTATGTTTCCGTTTAGAGAGAGTTCTACCAGTCCGCTCTCCCCTGCTTCGCGAAATACTTTCAGGAATTCATCCGCGCTGAAACTCATTGATTCGCTTTTGATATTCTTGCCGTATACGGTTGCCGGAATCAATCCCTGCGTGCGCAACGATTTGACTTTCCGACCGAATATCTCCCGTGCGTGAGCGACCAGTGTATGTTTTTTCATTGGTGTTCCAATGTCACCCGAAGCGAAAAATCCGAGGACAATGTGGTATTGTACTCAAGTTGACCTTGCTTTGCAAGGAAAAATCGTGAATCTTCTCCGTCCCTCTGTTCCCCACCCCGCAGGTCATGGACGGTTGCGGCGAACGAAAGAGGGTACCGAATGAGCAGGTGTTCTTCTGAATCCGATATGCCCGGCTGCTTGTAATCATACACACCCAATTCGATAGGGGTGCCGGTACTCGGTATCACGATTCCGCGTCGAAAGGTAACGGACAGATTCCGCGTTTCTTCTTCCGGCACCTCGAATGCAACTCCGACGGCACGACCCGATTCCGTTGCCGATGCAGCTTCCCAATACGGGAGAAGCAACTGTGCTGCCGTTGTCGCTTCCTGTTTTTCCGTTACCGGTGCCCCGTCAAGGAAGATGCCCGTGACCGTACTGTCCGATGGCAGGTACAAACGGGTATAACTTCTGTATGCGCCTCCTCCCTGATCATCTGCGGTTGACGTATTGCGGTATTGAAACGTGTTGGTTTCATTGATGCTCCCGTCGTTTCCGATTTCAATAAGCCGAATGCGCGACGTTTTAAGATAATAATTCGTTTTATTGACGGAAAGATTCGCATCAATGAGGGCAATTCCTTCACTGATACAATCGTCGAGTGAACCGGAACACCCGGCGTCAAGATTCAACGCACCGTCCCATCCATAGTGGGAAACCAAGGCACGAATATTCGGGTCGGCGAATGAAAAAAGAATGTTGCGTTGCGTCAATGCGCGTACGGTCGCTGCGGAGAGCGCGGCAGGACTGATGCGGCGGTCTTGGGTAATTTTAAGTACCAACGAGGAAATCAGGTATCCGAGGAAATCCTTTTTCTGCGTTGAACCCGGGAAAAAATCATTTTGCGTATAGAAAAGAGACTTCCCGAAGAAATTTTCCGCGGTAATGCGATCCTGTATATCCGGCAGATCGATGGGACCGGTTGCTTTCAAAAGATCAATAATGTACGGAACGGAAATTCCAATGACCCCGTCAACTGCCGTTCCTGTTTCTTTTTCGTAAAACCAACGGGCCCGCTCCCCGCTTATGCGGAAATCCGGATCCCAATTGCTGTCGCGCAAATACCAGTGCTCCTGCCCCAGGAGATCGCGAATGGGTACGGGAGGATCGACGTGTCCTTTCAATTGTCCGTCGACCGCATAGACGTCCTGTACCGTAAGATCGGAAAGTCGGCCATCCCGCGTTTGCGCCAACGCAAGGCTTCCGATGAATCCGCCGGTCGGCCGCAATTCCATAGTGTTTTGCAAAAGGACGAGGTACGTCTGTGTCTGACGAAAACCGGCAATGTACGGATAGAGAACGAGGAGCCGCTCAAGCTGAGCCGTTGTCGTTCGTATCTCCGTAACGGAATCTCCGAACCGCTGCCACAGCGCGCGCAGCAACGGGAGTGAAAGCAGCGTACTCCCATCGGTCGTGATCGTTTGGAGCATTGCGTCAGCGACCCCCAACCGGTGATTGATAAACGAAACTGTACGTTGCATGCGTTCAATTCCGGAAGCCGGTGCCAGTGCCGTAGGATCTGATCCCGCAGGGGACAGGAACGCAACGGAAAGTTCACGGCCTACATCAGCAATTTCCGCTGCGTCAATTTCCGCCTTCAGAATATTTTCAATGACGGTCACGAGGCGCTCCTGCGTCGCAACGGATTCGCTGCGCCCGACGAGCTTGAAAGGAATACTGATGAACGGGATGGTTAACCGCGCTTGGGAAACGGAAAATAATCCGATGCGGGATATTGACGATGCGTCTTTTTCGTTTCCGGATACGAGAAATCGTGAACCGACATATGCCGCGACTCCGGAGACACCAAGGTGTATGCCGTACCATATGAAGGGAATGAGCAACAGGATCGCGACGAGACTCAACGACCGAATGGTCGTCCGCGACGTCGGTGATTCCCGGGGTTTCGTATCCGTTTTGTAGACATCCTGTACGAGCGCTTCGATGCGCAATCGGTCTTCTTCCTGTTCTTCCGGTATTGCGTTTCGCATATCTGTCTCCCGATCCTGATGGGGTTCCCCCATGTCGACTTGTGCTTCCGTTTCCGGCGGTTTCCCGATTGTCTCTTGCTCGTCGGACAATGGAGTTTCCGTCGACTCCTGTACCCGGATTGTCTCCTGTACCGGAGCGGGTGTTTTTTGAATTCTAAGATCCGTGAACGTTTCACGGGCAGTAAAATAAAATTGAAACAGCGTCCTCACGTCATGATCGGTGATTTCGTCCCGATCGATAAGCGCGATCTTCACGTGAGGACTCGCGTACATCCGCATGTCCTCCGGATACGCATTCCAAACGATCACGAGGCGCTTGACATCTGATTTTTGTTGATCCTGAAGGAATGTTTTCACGAAATGTTCATCACCGAGAACGATATGGTAGAAGATAGGATTTTCGGAAGGACGGTTTATGAAGACGGCATATCCGTATGCGGAAAAATATTTCCGCAATGGTTCAGCGTACGCCGGATTTTGCGCATCGATACGGACCGTTGGATTTTCCAGTGCCGTCGTGTGGATATGTTGTGAAATGTCCGCATTCATATAACGTGAGGGGAAAACGGTTGTATTATGGCAAATGCACCTTCCGAAAACAACACATCAGACCGGTACATTTTCACAAAGAATCTTATCAAGACGACATGAGTCGGCGGAAAATATCGTATGATGTCTCAAAAATTTGGGGAGGGGCGTTACCTGCCGGCGTCCAGCGCTTTATTGACGAGGACATCTGCTCGTGTGTTGTTGTATCGTGAGACGAGCGTATAGCGTACGCTTCCGCCAATTTCCTGTTCAACGATTCTGATGTAAGCAATCTTCTCCCGGATGGCCGCGTCTTTCACTTTAAAGATTCCGTTCAATTGATTGACGACCAGTCGCGAGTCGAGAATGACATGAACGTCAAAATCCCGTACCGTCTGTTGCACGATATAATCACGTAATGAACGGAGCGCTTCCAATACTGCCGTATATTCGGCGATATTGTTCGTCGTTTCGCCAATATATGTACTCACTTCCAAAACGGTTGTGCGATGTCCGCCACTATTGTCCTGTTCGATAACGGCGCCGATTGCCGAAGGTCCGGGATTTCCGCGCGCGCCGCCGTCGGCATGAATGATAAATTGCATATTGTTTGCGTCTTTTACGACACTATCTCCCTATTATTTTGTACCAAAAACGATCGGACAAGGAAAGCCGATACGGCAAGAAGCATCCCTTCCGATGCAACGGTTATCCAGGCCGCTGCCATGTACCCGTACATCGGAACGAAAAGTATATTGAGGATGATGTTCACCACCATCGACGCTGCATACATCCACGCGAGCTCTCGTAATTTTCCGAGTGTAATGAGTATCCACATCGTGAGACTTGAGAGGAAGAAAAACGGTACGCCGAGTGCAAGAATCCGTAGAGGCTCAATGCTCAGCGTAAAGTCCGTACGGACGAAAGAAAGGAGAGGGGCGGCAAACCAAAGAAAAATAAATGTTCCGCATGCAGTGAGCAATAAGAACCAAAACGAACGGGATATCAGATGACGGAATGTTTCCGGTACCCGGTCACGGTTTTGTGCGGGATGCAGCGCAACGAGAAGCAGAGGATAGACGCTATTCATAAAAAACGTCGGCAGAACAAGTGATACTTCAAATACCTTATACGCAAGGCCGTAAATGCCGACTTCCTGCGTTGCCCGGGTAAGCGTAAGCACAAAACTGTCTGCCCGGAAATAAATGACGTTAAAAATAAGGGTCACACCGACCGGTGCCGCGGTTTTGAGAAACGTCTTCATGCGATCAAACGACCAATTGAGAACAAACGGTGCATAGAGTTTTCGGACGAACACCATCGCCGCGCCTGCCGTCACCGCGCTCCCCGCAAGAATTGCAAGAATACCGGATATCGGTCCGGCGGCGCCGGATGCTTTCGGAACGGTCAGTACGGCAATGATGACGGCGACAAGCGAACCTGCGATAACAGACAGTGCCGACAGGTCATATCGCAGATGTTTTTGAAAACGGGCGTTTGCGGTCGTCAGGATGGACTGGAAAATAATAGCCGGCGAAAAAAGGAGAATGCCCAAACGAACCGTTCCTGTATATCCCTGATCAGATCCATGGGGAATAATCGTGAGTACCATAAGCGCGATAAAGATGAGGAGGAAACTGCCGAGGAGGCGTATGCTCACGAGCGTTGGCCACGATCCGCTTTCATTCTCGTCCGGTGTTCCGTGGCGCCCGTCGATATCGGTTTTCAGATATATCGCGTTCAGTCCGAAATCAGAAAAAAGAAAGAAGAGCGCAACGAATGTCGTCACCTTCGTAAAGTCCCCGTACCCCTGCGCGCCGTATGTGCGCGCGACCATGAGGCTGATCAGAAACGTCGCCCCGGCACCAAACACTTTCGCAAGAATCTGGCTTGCCGTATTGGTAGCGACGACCGATCGGACGGATCCGCCGAATATTCGTTTCAGAAACATTCCGACATTGTAGCAGATCGGAAATCAGGTAATGAACAATTAAGAATGAGGAGTGAGGTTCACCGCAAGGAGTACCGTCAAGAGAAGCTGTCCCTGCTCAAGCGTCACGGCATAATGGTCAACGAGTCCCAGGAGAAGAAGAAGGAGAAGCGAAATACGAAAAACAGGGGAGACATGAACCGTACGTATCGTGACGGCCCGGTAGACGATCCACAAAAAGATTCCGAGTCCGATCAACCCGACCTCGGATAGGACCATGAGATACACGTTGTGTACCGGCTGGAGAAAATATATCGTTCGGACGGGAAGGACACTTGGCAATTGTACCAGAAAGTTCCCCAGTCCCACGCCAATAATCGGGGACTGACGCCAGAGCGTGAGCGCTGCTGCATTCAGCTGCTGCCGAACCACGACGCTTTCTCCGGAAAAATCCATTCCCCGTACGACCAATACCGTGAAGACTATAAAAATGAGAGCCATTACGAGTGAGGACATGAAATTTCTTCCGTGCTTTTTCCCTAATACGAAATACGTAATACCAATTCCGGCTCCTCCCGCGATCCACGCACTGCGGCTAAACGTCAGGACGAGTGCTACGCTACCCAATAACAGAGCTGATCTCATCAACCACTGTCGTATTATGTTTATTTTTCCCTCTATGTTTTGTATTTGTAGTATTTGTCGGATTTGTCGGATTTGTAGTATTTGTCGGATTGATTTGGTTGGTCGGACCAACGTATAAAGGAGCAAGGGGAGTATGACTGCCAGGAAGCCTCCCAAAACGTTCGGGTGAGAGAACGTTGCGTACGGTCGAAGGAACAACCGGCAGACATGGTTCCATATGCCGCAGAGTTCAATCCGTGCAATACCCGGCGTATCAACGGTAAACGTCCGCTCTCCGAACCACCACAGCATCCCGCCGACTGAGTGCTGAAGGGAAAACTGAACAATTGCAAGGATTGATGAAAAAAGCACGCCAATGGCAATGGGAATGACGAGAGACTCAATGCGCGGTTTTGTTTTGACGATATACCAACCCAGGAGAAAAAATTCGCCAACCTTAATCCAATAAGAAAGCGCAACAGGTTTACTGACTGAAACGAAAATATTCGCAGCGACAATCAATAGAAAGAGTATTACGTATTTCGTAGTACGTATTAAGGGGAATACTTCATGGACGCTCTTTATTTTCTTCTCCGTAATACGTAATACGAACCCCCTAATACGCGCCTTTGAATCAATAAACCAAGAGCAGATGATCAATAAAACGAGAATATCAGTGAAATAGAGAGTGGGGGACAGATAATCAACGCGTCTGCCCAAAACGTATGCCCATTCTGGCCATACGTGGTAACCCAGCTGCGTCGGCAGAAGGGCAAGCAAGAGAAAGAAGAATACGCGGTGCCGTTTCATGCGTTCAGTATACGGTATTATGAGGTATGAATTAAGAAAAGGGGAGTGTTGAGAGGTATTCTTCGAGAAATCGTGTGCAATTTCCCTGATACGAAATACGAAATACTTATCCCTGTTCTTTCGGCTTCACGAGAAGTATGCGATTCCCGCCTTCACCGACCGACTCGGTCGTGACGCGTTCGTCACCGGAAAGCGTCAGGTGGATGACGCGGCGTTCGGAAGCGGAGAGATTGGATAGCTCCACCGGCCGTCCGACGGCAACGGCCCGTTCCGCGGCGCGCTGCGCCATATACATGAGCGCCTCTTCACGCTTTTCCCGGTAGTCACCGACATTGACGTACACCCGCACCCACTTCCCGAGCTTTTTGGAAACGATAATCCCCAAAATAATCTGAAAACTCTCAAGCGTTCGGCCATGGAAACCGATGAGAAGACCGGTTTCTTCCGTCGCGATATGGACACGGTATGCTTCGGTTTCATCCATGGCAACCGTAACTTCTCCTTGAATTTCAAGCTTGCCGAGAAGTTCTCCCGTGATTTCTTTTACCTGATTCATTGCTTCCGTCGGTTCTGCCATACATTCGATGCCTACGTGCGTGCGGCGGCCGGGTGCATCCGGTTGACCTGCAGCTGCTGTATGATACCAAAGAGGCCAAAGACATTCCAATACAGCGAGAGGCCCAGGGGAAATTGAAACGCGAAGAATCCGAACATGACGGGCGTGATGAGTGCCATCTGCTTCTGCATCTCTGCCGCCGTATCCTCCGGCTTTTTCTCTTTTTTCTCATTGCTTTCCAATTTTGAATTTTGAATTTTGAATTTTGAATTTTCTGATGATGGCATCATGAGCTTTGTCTGATACCACTGGAGGACAGCCGTAATGACCGGAATGAGAAGGAGCCACATGCCGGCGGTTTGCCACTGACTGGGTTTTACTCCCAGATTTGCGCCGAAAAACGTGAGATCGAGCTTGGTGATCGCGAGCGCCGGATGGTAGAGAACCGTATTCACGTCGCTGATCAGTTTTTCCATATTCCCGTTATTGAGGATCTGAAAGAAAACATTGTAGAGCGCAATGAGGACCGGAAACTGAACGAGCAAGGGGAGGCATCCTGCCGCAGGATTAATGCCGTGTTCCTTGTAGAGCGCAAGCTGCGCCTGCTGGAGAGCCTGCTTGTTGTCTTTATGACGCTTTGAAAGCTCATCAAGGTGCGGTTTGAGATTGGCCATCTTCCGTGCGGACTTCAACTGCGCGTGCATAAGAGGGTAGAGGATGAGCCGTATGACAACGGTAAGAAGGATGATCGCAAAGCCGAATGCCCCCGGAAACCGCAGTGTTTCAAAAAGTTTGTAGAACGCGATGAGGACATTGAGAATCGGCCAGATAAGAAACTGATTCCAAAAAGTGGGAGATGTCATGGTTAATAGTAAATATCAAAGATCAAAAATCAAATATACAAATTAAATTTTTAATAGAAAAAGTTGCCTTTGACTTTTCCTATATCGGTTTTGGAATGCATATTTACTATTTCATATTTCATATTTAATATTCCGTTGGTACCGGGTCGTTTCCGCCCTTGCTCCACGGATGGCACCGCAGAATCCGCCGAAAAGAAAGCCACAATCCATGGATTATACCATAGCGCTCGACCGCCTGGTACGTGTATTCACTGCAGGTTGGCGTAAACCGGCAGGCGCGGTCCGTCAGAAATAAAAACTTCAGTATGCCGGTATCAAACGACAGGTAACGTTGGTAGAAACGGATGGCACGGAGAATAAAGAATTTCATAATCGTATTTGGGGATTCGTATTACGTATAACGGATTAAGAAATGTTTGATTTCGACTTTTTAATAAGACCATTGACCAACTTACTTACGCGAATTGATTGTTGAGCCACCAGCTGAAACGTTTCGTTCGTTATATACTTCACGTCTTTCGATACAAGAAGTTGGTTTTGGAGTTCTGTGACAGATCCAAGTGCCGTTGTATAGAACTGTAATTTCTCTTTCCATGACTGTCGGCTAAAACCTTCTGCTATATTTGACGTTATAGATACCGAGCATCTGCGCATTTGACTCACCAAACCAAATATCTCTTCTTTGGGAAATGTCTTGGTTATTTTATACACCATCAGCACCAGTATGTGTCCCTCCCTCCAGGCATCGAGCCCGGTGAATGATACTATTGTCATGGGTTACCCCTAATACGTAATACCTAATACGAAACCCGAGATAATCACTCTCATATACTAACCCCCTAATACTTTTGCTTGTGCAAGAATTGCTTTTAATTGCTCTAGGGCCTGGGATTGCTTCATAGCAGACAGGTCTCTCTTCACCACCACTACCACATCCCATCCACCCGCAACCTCTGGCAGCAATCGCCGGATTGCCTCACGGACGAGTCGCTTAGACCGGTTGCGTACCGTAGCGCGTTTGTCAATGCGTGCCGGAACAAAAACGGCAAATCGGGAGACATCCGCTGCGCTCTTCAGAACAATGAACTGAAAATCCGGAGTGTGAATGCGTTTTCCTTTCTCAAATACGGCGCGGATGTGAGAAGAGGGGAGTCGGTGAGGCTTGGGAAACATGACGGGATAGGGGACTCGTATCTGGTATTACGTATTAAGGATTCAGAAAATTGTTCTAAATCAATTCCATAATACGAAATACGAACCCCTTAATACTTTCTTATACTGTCAGCTTCTTTCTCCCCGTAAGCCTGCGGCGCTTGAGCACTTTGCGGCCGTTGTGTGATTTCATGCGCTCCCGAAATCCGTGCGTGCGCACGCGCTTTTTCTTTCTCGGCTGGTATGTTCCTTTTCTCATGGGTGTAAGTATACAGGAGAGAGGGGATTAGGAACAAGTTCTTCGGTGGGGAAAAACCGTTCAATACGTCATCCAATTACGGCTATACGGTTATCTTCCTCTCCTTAATTGCAAAAACTCTTCCGGCGAAAGGATGACATCGCGGAGTATTTTGCGAAGCAAGCCTCTACCTACCAACTCACGCTGATGCACGGGTACGCTTGTTTTACGACCGTCTTGATGTTCAAGTCGAACGTGACTTCCTTTTTGACGAACAACGGAAAATCCTTGTTTCTTGAGGATCGCAATAAGCTCGATACCCCGAATGGGTGAGAGCCTAGGCATAGGGAAGCCGGAGGTCTTCGATGCCAAAAAACCGCGGCGTGGATTGAGGAGAACGCAGTTTTTCGGATTTTGCTCCCTTGTCTGATTCCAGAACTAACCGAATGACCTCTTTCACTCTTTTCCGAACCTCCTCGAGGGTTTTCCCCTGAGTATAACAACCGGGAAGTTCCGGCACAGAAGCAACGTACAAGCCGTCTTCATCCTGCTCGATAAGAACTTTGAAGTAGAGTGTCTGCGTCGTCTTTGCCATGCGGCAGTAGTATACCACACGCTGTTTCTCTCACTCTCATCACTTTGTTGCCCTCGTCCCTTGCCTGCCCTGAGTCCGATCGAAGGGCTTGCCCTGAGTCTTATCGAAGGGCTTGCCCGCCAAAACCTTGGTGACGGCGGGCCAAGTCGGGAAGATTAGGCATCTAAAAAGTCTTCCTTCTCAACGCCTGTTTCTCTCAAAATAGCGAGCAGGGTTCCCTTCTTTATGTCTTTCAGATGCAGAGGGATAACGGCACGCTGTTTCGTTTTCGGATGTTTCATCGTGAGGTGGCTACCAACCTGGTGATGTTCTACGAATCCGAGTTTCTTGAATTTTTTGACTACCTCCCGAGGCTTGAGGGAAGGGAACTTAGGCATACGGAGTGACACGTGATGGGAGTGGTATATCAATAGTAGACACAAAGCTCACGTCGGGAGGAGGGGCTTCTCCGTCCTTGGCCAAGCTCCCTACGTACGATTCGATGGCTTCCGCAGCAGAAGTACGGGCTTCCTCAATTGTTTTACCGTACGTTACGCACCCTTTAAGAGCGGGGACAGTGACGGTATACCCGCCATCCGGTTCCTTTTGAAATACCGCAGTATAGTGATGAATTTTCATAGCGAATGGAGTATATCACAAATTATCTGGTTGATGGTGCCTCCATCGACAGAGTAGGACGTTATGAAAAGGGGTATTCTATCCGTCGCTTACCGGCTCGGCGGGACTTCCTGTTTACCCTGAGTTTTACCGAAGGGCTCGCCCGCCAAAACTTTGGTGACGGCGGGCCAGGTGAGGGGATATCCTTCCTGTCTACCTACGTAGATAGGCGCAGGCAGGCATGGCGTCAGGCCTGCAAGTCAAATTGAAGAACTACCTTCTCAAATACAAACCC
>Ga0214473_10010500_pt1 | contig 10889 bp, 10 predicted proteins | sample RVTome_7_FD_203509 | JGI IMG/M metagenome (GOLD analysis project Ga0214473, IMG submission 203509) | Soil microbial communities from uranium-contaminated site in the Upper Colorado River Basin, Wyoming, United States - RVT98D197 | ecosystem: Environmental > Terrestrial > Soil > Contaminated >... | reverse complement strand
GTGCCGTTGAGCGAAGCCACGATCGGGCGCGGCAGCGCGCGCATCGCGGCCACCAGGTCGCAGGTGAGGCGCGTGAACTGCGCAAGGCCGCGCGGGTCGCGGCCCAGCAGCTCGCCGATGATCTCCCGGACGTCGCCGCCGGTGCAGAAAGCGCGCCCGGCGCCGGTCAGCACCACGACGCGCACCGACGAGCGCTGGCTGAGCCAGCGAAACAGCGCCGTCAGCTCCCGGTACACCTCGAAGGTGAGGGCGTTCAACGCGTCGGGACGATCGAGGGTCACGGTCGCCACCGGGCCCGACTCCGCGTAGCGGAAGCTGCGCGGGTTCACCTGTCCTCGATGGCTGCCCCGCCGGGAGGCTGGCGCAACGTCGCGGCTTGGTTCACAGCAGCGCCACGGCCTCGATCTCGACCTTGGCGCCGTCTTCGAGCAGCGATTTCACCTCGACGAGAGCCATGGCGGGGAAGTGCTTGTCCATGCGCTTGCGATAGGCCTCTCCCAGCTGCTTGCGGCGCCGCCGGTACTCTTCCTTGTCGGTGACGTAGAGCAGCAGGCGCGCCAGCGACTCCGGCTTGCCGCCGGCGGCCCAGACCACGTCGAGCACGTTGTCCAGAGCTTGGGCGAACTGCGCGACGAGGTCGTCGGACACCATGCGACCCTCGCGGTTCCAGCCCACCTGACCGGCCACGAACAGGATCTCCCCCGAGCCCTTCATGCCGTGGCTGTAGCCGATCGGCCGTGCCAGCGAATCGGGGTTGATGGCTACGGGTCGCATGGCCAAGCCGCTCCCGAGCAGGCCGCAGGACCGCGCGGACGCGCAGGTGTGGGCACTCCTGGCTCAGACCACGCTGCCGCCGTCCAGGCTCAAGGCCTGGCCGGTGATGCCGCGGGCGTCCTCGCCGCAAAGGAACAGCACGAGGCTTGCGACCTCTTCGGAGGTCATCAAGCGCTTCTGCGGGCTCGCCTCCTCGAGACGCTGGCGCACGGCGGCGGCGGCGAGCCCGGTCTTCTCCACGATCCGCGCCACGGACACATTGGTCATCGGGGTGTCGACGTAGCCGGGACAGACCGCATTCACGGTGACTCCCTTCTGCGCCATCTCGAGGGCTGCGCACTTGGTGAGCCCCAGCACGCCGTGCTTGCTGGCCGCGTAGGCAGCGATGTAAGGGTAGCCGGTCTTCCCCGCTATCGAGGCCAGCGTCACGACCCGCCCCCAGCCGCGCTCGGCCATCTCGCCCAGCGCCTCGCGCAGGCAGTAGAACGAGCCCGAGAGGTTGACCTCGATCGCGGCTCGCCACTGCTCTTCGCTGGTCCGGACCAGCGGTGCGGACGGCGCGACGCCGGCCGCCGTCACCAGAATGTCCAAGGGGCCGAGGGCGGCGCGCGCGGCGCGGAACATCTCGCGCACGTCGTCCACCCGGGAGACGTCCGCTGACAGCGCCACGGCCTTGACGCCCGCCAGGCAGGCTTCCTGCGCGACGCCATCCACCTCGCTGCGCGTGCGCGCGGCCACCGCCAGATCCACGCCGGCTCGCGCCAAGCTCCGGGCCACGGCGCGCCCGATGCCGCGGCCGCCGCCGGTCACGAGCGCGTGGCGTCCTCGTAGCTCCACGATGCTTGGAATCTAAGCTTCAGCGCGAGGCGCCGTCAAGCGCGTCACTTCCGCTGCTCTCGGTCGCCTGTGGCTGCGCCAGGCGGAACGGTCACGGATGACGCGTATAATCCTGCGCGGGAGGCCACTCCATGCTCGAGGCCGGAGCCGTCGCCCCGGACTTCGAAACGCAGGACCACACGGGGCGCTTGGTGCGCCTGTCGGACTACCGCGGACGCAGCGTGGTGCTCTGGTTCTATCCCGAGGCCGACACGCCCGGCTGAACGGCCGAGGGTTGCGGGTTCCGCGACCGACTTGGGCAATACGCCGAGCGGGACGTCCAGATCCTCGGGATCAGCTTCGACAGCATGGAGGCCAACGCGGCCTTCGCTCGGAAGTTCGCGTTCAACTTCCCCTGTCTCTGCGACACGTCCCGGAAGGTGGGTCTGGCCTACGGCGCGTGCGACGATCTCAATGCCGCCTCCGCGCGTCGGATCAGTTACCTGATCGGGCCCGACGGCCGGATCCGCAAGGCCTATGCCAAGCTCAAAGGCGCGGCGCATCCCGAGGAGATCCTGAAGGACCTGTGAGCATTCCCGGCCAGGGAACGATCCGCACCGACCCAGCTTCGGCGACGAGATTTCCGGCGCGGATAGCGCGTCAGGTTCGCTCGCGGCGGCAACTCACTTGCCGGCGGTCCGCTTGCGCAGCTCGCTGTGGTGATAGCCGTACGAGAAATACAGCACCACGCCGAGCACCATCCAGATCACGAGGCGCAGCCACGTGTCCCTGGGCAGGCTTGCCATCAGTGCCAGGCTCACCAGGGCGGACAGCGCGGGGACGAAAGGCACCAGCGGGGTCTTGAAGGGACGCTTCAGCTCCGGGCGCTGGTAACGCAAGAAGATGATGCCCACGGAGACGATCACGAAGGCGAAGAGCGTGCCGATGCTCACCAGCTCGCCCAGCAGGCCGATGGGAAAGAGCCCGGAGGCGAGCGCCACCAGCACGCCCGTGATGATCGAGGTGACGTGGGGTGTCCGGAAGCGCGGATGTACCTTCTTGGCCCAGGCCGGCAGCAGGCCGTCGTTGGCCATGGAAAAGAAGATCCGGGGCTGGGCGAGCATCATCACGACCATCACCGAGCTGAGGCCGGCGATCGCCCCGAGCTTGACCAGGAAGGGCATGACGTTGATCAGCGGCGCCCAGGCCGAGCCGACTGCCCGCTCGCGAGCGGCGTCGACGGCCACGGCCATCGGCGCGGCGACTCCCAGCTGGGTATAGGGCACGAGGCCCACCATCACGCCCGAGACCAGCACGTAAAGGACGGTGCAGACACCCAGAGAGCCCAGGATGCCGATCGGCATGTCCCTTTGCGGGTTGCGTGCTTCCTGCGCTGCGGTCGACACGGCGTCGAAGCCGATGTAGGCGAAGAAGATCACTGCCGCGCCCCGGAAGATGCCGGTCCAGCCGTACTGTCCCCAGATCCCCGTGTTCTCGGGGATCAACGGCGTCCAGTTCGCACGCTGCACGAACATCGCGCCACCGATAATCACCAGGATCACGACGGCGACCTTGACGATCACGATCGCGGCGTTGACGTCGGCGGACTCCTTGATTCCGATCACGAGCAGGATCGTCACGAGAGCCGTGATGAAGATGGCGGGCAGGTTGAGCACCGCGGTCACCTGGCTGCCGTCGGCCAGCTTCACGAGCGTTCCCGGCGCCGCGCTGAAAGCCGCCGGGAACTGGATCCCGAAGTCGTGGAGGAAGCTCGACACGTAGCCCGACCAGCCCACCGCCACCGTCGCGGCGCCCAGGGCGTACTCGAGGATCAGGTCCCAGCCGATGATCCAGGCGACGAACTCTCCCAGCGTGGCGTATCCGTAGGTGTAGGCGGAGCCCGCCACGGGGACGGTCGAGGCGAACTCCGCGTAGCACAGCCCCGCGAGCACGCTGACCAGACCCGCGAGCACCATGGAGATCACGATGCCGGGCCCCGCGTAGGCCGCGGCGGCCTGACCGGTCAGGACGAAGATGCCCGTGCCGATGATGGCGCCGATGCCGAGCGTCGTCAGGTTGACGGGCCCGAGCACGCGCTTCAGGCTGTGCTCGCCGGTCTGGGCTGCCTCCTCGGCGAGCCGCTCGATCGACTTCGTGGCAAACAAGGACATCCGACCCCCCTCGCTACGCAACGTCGGCCGTCAGGCCGGCCGGCGAACGATCCTGATCATGGTCCTATCGGCTAAGTGCGGCATTATACATGGATCCAAACCAGGGCCTTGGGAGCGAGCGTCGGTCCGCGTAGAATTGGGCGCCCTGTTCGCGCTCTCGGGGCAAATGAGGAGAGCGGCTTGAACCTGATGCCACCGTCCAGTCCCTGCGTCCGCGGGCCCCGTGCGATTCCCATGCCGGCCTGCCTCGCGCTCGGGACCGCACTGCTCGCGGGCTCGGCGCACGCCGCCGAACCGCCAGCCGCGCCCGCCGCGCCAGATGTCGGCATGCTGTACGTGTTCGTGCTGGCCACGTTCATCGGCCTGGGTGTGGTCCTGCGCGTCTCGCGACTGCTGCACACACCGCTGATGTCCCTGACCAACGCGATCTCGGCGATCGCCGTCGTGGGCTCGATCGCCATTACGGGGCAGGACCACCCCGGGTTCGTGACCGTGCTGGGAGGCGTCGCGCTCTTCGCCTCGATGACGAACATCGTGAGCGGGTTCCTGATCACCGACCGCATGCTCAAGATGTTCAAGCGGCCCGAGGCAGGGAAATCGTGAGGCAGCTTCTCGTCGAAGCCTCCTCCCTCGCCGCGGCGGTTCTGTTCATCCTGTCGCTGCACTGGATGAACCATCCTCGGACCGCCCGTCGCGGGGTCCTGGGCGGCGTCAGCGCCATGGCCCTGGCCGTCGTGGCGGCGCTGCTGGCATCGGGCATCGTCAACTGGGGCTGGATCGGCTTGGCGATCGCGTTGGGCTTCGCCGTGGGCATCCCTCTCTCCTGGGTGCCGCTGACGGCCGTGCCCCAGCGGACCGCCCTGTCCCACGCCTTCGGCGGGCTGGCGGCTGGGCTCGTGGGGACGGCCAAGTACTACCTCTGGCTCACCGAAGGCCCGGAAAACCTCACCGCTTTCAGGATGGTGGCCGTAGTCGCCGAGATCCTGCTCGGGTACCTGACCTTCACCGGGAGCCTGATGGCCGCTGGCAAGCTGCAGGAGGTCCGGTGGATTCCGCAGCGCCCGGTCACGTACCCCCTGCAGAATGCGAGCAATCTCGGGCTGCTCACGATTGCGCTGATCTGCGGCGTGCTGCTGATCTTTCGCCCGGTCGAGCTGGCAGTGCTCTTCCCCGTAGTGATCGCCCTGGCGCTGGCTTTCGGCGTGCTGCTGATCATCCCGATCGGTGGCGCGGACATGCCGACCGTGATCTCGCTGCTGAACGCCTATGCGGGGCTGTCGGCCGTGGCGATGGGCTTCGTGCTCGACAACAAACTGCTGGTGACGGCCGGCGCGCTGGACGGCTCGTCGGGTTTGATCCTCTCCATCATCATGTGCCGCGCGATGAACCGCTCGTTCAGCAACGTGCTGTTCGGCGCTTTCGGCCAGTTGCAGGCGAAGGCGGCGGGGGGAGAGGCCAAGGTCGCCAAGGCGGAGACCGCGGAGGGGGCGGCGCAGGTGCTGGAGACGGCCAGTCGCGTGGTGATCGTCCCGGGCTACGGCATGGCCGTGGCGCAGGCTCAGCACCGAGTGCGCGAGCTGTTCGACCAGCTTCGCAAGCGCGGCGCCGACGTGAAGTTCGCGATCCATCCCGTGGCCGGCCGCATGCCCGGTCACATGAACGTGCTGCTCGCCGAGGCCGATATCCCGTACGACAGGCTGGTCGAGATGGAGGACATCAACCTCGAGATGCCTCAGGTGGACGTGGTGCTGGTGATCGGGGCGAACGACGTCGTCAACCCGGCGGCGCGCCACGACAAGGGCAGCCCGATCTACGGCATGCCCATCATCGACGCCGACAAGGCCCGGATGTGCCTCGCGATCAAGCGGACCATGAACCCGGGCTTCGCCGGGATCGAGAACGAGCTGTATTTCAGCGAGCACACCTACATGTTGTTCGGCGACGCGAAGGCCGTGGTGGGCGAGCTGGTCAAACAGCTCTCGGGCACGTCCGGGATGCACTGAGCGCGGTCGATCAACCAGCGCGCAGGAAGGCAACGGGCCGAAATCACTTCAGCCTGAGCGACTTGGCGCCGGATCCTATTTCCAGATGTTCAGGAACAAGGTGATGATCAGCGCGTTCGTGAAGTCGATGAAGAAGGCACCCACCATCGGCACCACCAGGAAGGCCTTCGGGGCCGGACCGTACTTCTCCACCAGCGCGCCCATGTTCGCCATGGCGTTGGCCGTGGTGCCGAGCATGAAGCCGCAGAAGCCGCTCGACATCACGGCCGCGTCGTAGTCCCGGCCCATCAAGCGGTAGATCGGCCCCAGGCAGACGAGCGCGATCAAGGCCACCTGGCCCACCAGTATCGCGAACAGCGGAACGGCGAGGCCAGCCAGCTCCCAGAGCTTGAGCGTCATCAGGGCGAGCACCAGGAACAGCGAAAGCGCGACGTTGCCCAGGTCGTCGATCAGCCGCTGAGAGATGCCGATGACTCCGGTGAAGTCGTCCAGGTTGCGCAGCGCGGCCGCCGCCAGCATGGCGCCGATGTAGGCGGGCAGCGTCAGCTCCAGCGAGGTGAACCAGCGGCTCAGCCAGGACCCGACCCACATGGCCACCAGGATCGCGACGATTCCCTTCAGCAGGGCGTACGCCTCGACGTCTTCACCCGCCGGCGTGGCGACGGCCGGCTCTGGCATCCGGTCTTCGACGAGGTCGGTTGCGGCCGGCGGGCTCTGGTGCACGCCGGTGGCCGGCCTGGCTGCACGCAGCCGCCCGCGCTCGATGAGGAAGGTCCCGATCGGCCCACCGAACAGTCCGCCCGAAACGATGCCGGCCATGGCGGCCGCCACGGCGAGCGTGGCGGCTCCGGGGACGCCCGCCTTCTCAAAGAGCGGGGCGAAAGCCAGGCCCGTGGCCGGCCCGCCGGTGAGCGTGACCGAGCCGGCCAGCACGCCCATCAGCGGGTGCTGGCCGAGCGCCAGGGCGAGCAGCGCGCCCAGGGCGTTCTGCGCCAAGGCCATCACGGTCGCCGCCAGCAGGAACAGCACCACCGCCGGCCCGCCCACGCGGAGCAGGGATAGGCTCGCGCCGAAGCCGATCGACGTGAAGAACGCGATCATCAAAGGCGCCTGCAGCGCGGTGTCGAAGCGGACGAGGTCGACCTCGTAGCCCCGGGACAGCGTGATCGCTGCGGCAACCAGCAGACCGCCGATCACCGGTGCCGGGATGTTGTAGCGCGCGAGGGGCGCGGCCGCCCGGCGGATGCGATAGCCGGCGAACAGCACGACACCGGCGAAGGCCAGAGTGTGGACGAAGTCGAGGGCCAGCATGGTTCCGCCGGGCGGGTCGGCGCCGCCGGGCTAGGCTTCGACCGGGGCTGCCGGGCGCCGCCTCGAGCGCGCCCAGGCCACGATGCCGGGCAGCAGCGAGAGGAAGATCACCGCGGCCACCAGGAGGTGGATGTGCTGGTCGATGTCGGGCAGCGTGCGGCCGAGGAAGAAGCCGGTCAGGGTCATGCTGGTCACCCAGCCGATGCCGCCGACGACGTTGTAGCTGGCGAAGCGCCTGTAGGTCATGGACGCGGCGCCGGCGACGACCGGGGCGAAGGTGCGCAGGATGGGCATGAAGCGCGCGATCACGATGGTCTTGCCGCCGTGTTTCTCGTAGAACTCGTGGGTGCGGATCAGGTGCTCGCGGCGGAAGAAGAAGGAGTTCGGACGGCGGTACAACGCCTGCCCGGCCCGGTAGCCGATCCAGTAGCCGGTCGCGTCGCCGGCGATGGCGGCGGCGATCAGCGCCAGGTTGAGCCAGGTGATGTCTAGGTCGCCTCGAGCCGCGAAGATCCCCGCCGTGATCAGCAGGGAGTCGCCGGGCAGGAAGAACCCGACCATCAAGCCGGTCTCGGCGAAGACGATCAGGATCAGTCCGGCCAGGCCACCCAGCCGGATCAGCTCGGGGACGTTGTAGACGGTCCGGAAGAACTCCTGGATTACTTCCAGCACGCATGCTCCTTGCAGGGGAGGGGGTTCTCGCCGCAGCGCAGACAGCCCATTCTAGCCCGGTTCGGCCAGGGTCCGATTGGCCAGGGGTCTTGACGGGGAACGCCCCGCCAGCATAGGCTCGCGGGTCGCTTTAGCCCTCTAAGGAGAGACTGAATGGCCGTCGAGATCGTGCTGCCGCTGGTCCTGGGGATCAGCGTCCTTTCACTGGCCGTGGCAGGCCTGCTCGCCCGCCAGGTGCTCGCCGCCGACTCGGGAACGGTGGAGATGCGCGCGATCTCCGAGGCGATCCGCGAGGGCGCGGAGGCCTTCCTGGCCCGCCAGTACCGCACGATCGCGCTGCTGTCGGTCGTGGCCGCTGCGGCCATCTTCGGCTTCTACTACGCCAACCGCAACGTGCAGAACATCGCCGAAATGGGCGAGGGCACGGCGTTCAAGGTCACGCTCTCGTTCATCACAGGCGCCCTGTGCTCGGCCATTGCCGGCTACATCGGCATGTTCGTCTCGATCCGCGCCAACATCCGCACGGCCGCCGCGGCCATGACCAGCTTGAACCGCGCGCTGCAGCTCGCACTGCGTGGGGGTGCGGTGTCCGGCCTCTCCGTCGTGGCGATGAGCCTGCTGGGCGTGGGCGGCCTCTTCTACCTGTTCGGCGGGATGCACGACTACGAGCACGTGCCGCTCCAGATCGTGGGCTTCGGTTTCGGGGCTAGCTTCGTGGCGCTGTTCGCCCAGCTGGGCGGAGGCATCTACACCAAGGCCGCGGACGTCGGCGCGGACCTGGTGGGCAAGGTCGAGGCCGGCATCCCCGAGGACGACCCACGCAACCCCGCGGTGATTGCGGACCTCGTCGGAGACAACGTGGGCGACTGCGCGGGCCGCGGCGCGGACCTGTTCGAGTCGACCGCTGCCGAAAACGTCGGCGCCATGATCCTGGGCATCGCGCTCTACCCCGTGTTCGGCCTGGGTGGGATCCTGTTCCCGCTGCTGGCGCGGGCCTTCGGCCTGATCGCCACGATCGCCGGCGTGCTGAGCGTGAAGTGCCGCGAAGACCAGGACCCGATGAGCGCGCTCAACCGGGGCTACCTGGTGACGACGCTGCTGGCCATGGCCGGCTTCGCCGCTGCCGTGTACCTGCTGCTGCGACCCGTCGCCGGCACCACGCTGCCGGTGCAGCAGGGCTACCTGCTGCTCGCGGGGATCATCGGAATCGCCACCGCGTACGCCTTCGTGTGGATCACGCAGTACTACACCGAGTACAGGTACAGACCGGTGCGATCGATCGCGGAAGCCTCGCGGACGGGCCCGGCCACCAACATCATCGCCGGCCTCGCCGTCGGCCTCGAGTGCACGGGCCTGCCGGTGATCGTGATCTCGGGCGCTCTGATGGGCGCCTACTGGTGCGGCAAGATGGCGCTGGCCGATCTACCCGGCGCCGGCCTCTACGGCACCGCCATCGCCACGATGGGGATGCTGGCGCCCTGCGCCTACATCCTGGCGATGGACACCTTCGGGCCCATCACGGACAACGCGGGTGGCATCATCGAGATGTCGAAGCAGCCCGAGGCGATCCGCCACAAGACCGACCGGCTGGACGCCGTCGGCAACACCACCAAGGCGCTCACCAAGGGCTACGCGATCGGCTCGGCCGCGCTCGCGGCGTTCCTGCTGTTCAGCGCGTACCTCGACGAGGTCAAGAAGATCACCGGCCTGCACCTGGGCGTGGACCTGACCCGCGTCCCGGTCTTCGTCGGCGGGTTGCTCGGCGCCACGCTGGTCTTCGTGTTCAGCGCGCTGGCGATCAAAGCGGTGGGCAAGGCCGCGCAGGTGGTGATCGGCGAGGTGCGCCGGCAGTTCCGCGAGAATCCGGGGATCATGGCGGGCACGTCCAAGCCCGACTACGCGCGCTGCGTGGACATCGTGACCGCGGCTGCACTGCGCGAGATGGTGGCGCCGGGTTTGCTGGCGGTGCTGACACCCGTGGTCGTGGGCTTCTCGTTCCGTTACCTGTCGCCGTACGGCCAGATCGGCGCCGAGGCCGTGGCCGCCCTGCTGATGGTGGGCACGATCGCCGGCATCCTGATGGCGACCATGATGAACAACGGCGGCGGCGCCTGGGACAACGCGAAGAAGTACATCGAGTCCGGGTTGTTCAGCGTGGACGGCCAGGTGGTTGGCAAGCGCTCGGAGCCGCACAAGGCCGCCGTGGTCGGCGACACCGTAGGCGATCCGTTCAAGGACACCGCGGGGCCGTCGCTGCACGTGCTGATCAAGCTGCTCTCGACGCTCACGCTGGTGCTCGCGCCGTTGTTCATTCTGTAGTCCACTCCGTGGACCTGATCGCGCTGTCCGGCTATTCCTGGGGGCTGGGGCTGCTGGGCCTGGCGGTGGCCTTCTTGATCTACAGGGGTGTCGTCTCCCAGCCCAGCGGCAGCCCGGCCATGACCGACCTGGCCGAGCAGATCCACGCCGGCGCGATGGCGTTCCTCAGGGCCGAGTACCGCGTGCTGGGGCCCTTCGTCGTGGTAGTGGCCGGGCTCCTGGCGTTTGCGGTCGGGCCGCGCAGCGCCGCGGTGTTCGTCGTTGGAGCGCTCTGCTCGCTTGCCGCGGGGCTGTTCGGCATGGAGGCAGCGACACGCGCCAACGTGCGCACCAGCGAGGCCGCGCGCAGCGGCGGGCAGGGGCCCGCGCTGCGCGTAGCGTTCCACGGTGGTGCGGTGATGGGGCTGTCTGTTGCGGCGCTGGGGCTGCTGGGTCTTGGCCTGGTGCTGCTGTTCCTGGGCCGCAATCTGGGATCGGACAGCGAGTTCAAGCTCTTCTCCGAGAGCGTCTCCGGTTTCGCGATGGGGGCGAGCTCGATCGCCCTGTTCGCGCGCGTGGGGGGCGGCATCTATACGAAGGCCGCCGACGTCGGCGCAGACCTCGTCGGCAAGCTCGAAGCCGGGATTCCCGAGGACGACCCGCGCAACCCTGCGACGATCGCAGACAACGTGGGAGACAACGTCGGCGACGTGGCCGGCATGGGGGCGGACATCTTCGAGTCCTACGTGGGCGCTGTGGTGGCCACGATCGTGATCGGGGCCACGCGCCCGTCCTTCGCAGGGCACCGGGTCGAGGCGATCATGCTGCCGGTGCTCTATGTCAT
>Ga0214473_10010499_pt1 | contig 10889 bp, 11 predicted proteins | sample RVTome_7_FD_203509 | JGI IMG/M metagenome (GOLD analysis project Ga0214473, IMG submission 203509) | Soil microbial communities from uranium-contaminated site in the Upper Colorado River Basin, Wyoming, United States - RVT98D197 | ecosystem: Environmental > Terrestrial > Soil > Contaminated >... | reverse complement strand
AGGTCGGTGAGCACGTCGAGCGCGCGCGGCAGATCCTCGTCCAGCGCGCGCGCCTGATATGAGGTGTGATCGCGGGAGGTAAAGGCGTCGAGGCTGCCGCCCCGGGTCTCCAGCTCGAACGCGATGTCGCGGGCGCTCCGGCGCTCGGTGCCCTTGAAGACCATGTGCTCGAGCAGGTGGGACACGCCCATCTGGGCGGGCGCCTCGTGGGCCGAGGCGGTCCGGACCCAGATGCCGAGCGCCACCGACCGGACGGCCGGCAGCGCTTCGGTGAGGACGACGACTCCGTTGTCCGCGTCCGTGCGGAAGAGGCCCTCGTCGAGCCGGACGGTGCGCACCGGCTAGTCCTGCTCGAGTAGCGCCTTCCGGGACAACCGCATCTTCCCGCGGCTGTCGACCTCCAGCAGCTTGACCTTCACCCGGTCACCCTTCTTCACCACGTCCTCGGTGCGCTCGGTGCGGCCATGGGCCAGCTCGGAGATGTGCAGCAGGCCTTCGGTGCCGGGCATGATCTCGACGAACGCCCCGAACGCGGTGGTGCTCTTCACCACCCCTTCGTACACCTTGCCCACTTCGGGCTCCTGCACGATGGCGGCGATCATGTCCCGGGCCCGTTCCCCCGCCGGCCCGTCCACCGACGAGATCGTCACGACCCCGTCGTCCTCCACGTTGATCTCGGCGCCGGTGGCCTCCTGGATGCTGCGGATGACCTTCCCCTTGGGCCCGATGATGTCGCCGATCTTGTCCGGCCGCACGTGAATCGTGAGGATCCGCGGCGCGAACCGGGACAGCGTGGGCCGGGGGGTGGCCAGCGTCTTGACCATCTCGTCCAGGATGTGGAGCCGGCCGCGACGGGCCTGGGCCAGCGCGTCGCGAATGATGTCGAGCGCGAGGCCGGTGATCTTGATGTCCATCTGGATGGAGGTGATGCCGTCCCGGGTGCCGGCGACCTTGAAATCCATGTCGCCCAGGTGGTCTTCCGAGCCCAGGATGTCCGTCAGGATGGCGACGCGGTCGCCCTCCTTGATCAGCCCCATCGCCACGCCGGCACAGGGTGCCTTCATGGGCACGCCGGCGTCCATCAGCGCGAGCGAGCCCCCGCACACGCTCGCCATGGACGACGAGCCGTTGGATTCCAGGATCTCGGACACCACGCGGATGGTGTAGGGGAACGAGTCGTACGACGGCAGCAGCGCCTGCAACGCCCGCTCGGCCAGGGCGCCGTGCCCGATCTCGCGGCGCGACGTGCCCCGCACCGGCTTCACTTCCCCGGTGGAGAACGGCGGGAAGTTGTAGTGCAGCATGAAGCTCTTGCTGGTTTCCTGGGCGATGTCGATGTTGTCGATGCGCTGCTCGTCCGACACCGTGCCCAGCGTGGTGCTCACCAGCGCCTGGGTTTCCCCGCGGGTGAAGAGTGCCGAGCCGTGGGTCCGGGGCAGCACTCCGACCTCGCTGGTGATGGGCCGCACGACGTCCGCCACGCGGCCGTCCACCCGCTCGCCCCGCTCCAGCACCTGGCGGCGCATGGCTTCGTATTCCAGCTCGTCCAGCGTGGCGATGATGGGCTCCAGATGCTCGGGCAGCTCGGCGGCGAGCTCCTCCACCACCGCCGCGCGCACCGCCGCCAGCGCTTCCGCCCGGCCCGCCTTGTTGGGATGGTTGAGCGCCTGCGCCACCCGATGGGCCGCGACCTCGCGCACCCGCGCGGCCACCTGCGCCGGCGGCTGGACCGGGGTATAGGCCATCTTGGGCCGGCCGGCGGCGCTGATGATTTCCCGCTGATGGGTGATCAGCTCGGCGATGCCGCGCTGGGCGAAGGCGAGGGCGTCGACCAGCTCCTCCTCCTTGAGCTCCAGGGCGCCGCCCTCGACCATCATGAGGGAGTCGGCCGTGCCGGCCACCACCATGTCGAGGTCGCTGGTCTCGAGCTGGCTGAAGGTGGGGTTCAGCACCCACTGCCCGTCCACCCGCCCCACCCGCACGCCGGCGATGGGACCGCTCCACGGCACCCGGGACACGGACATGGCCAGCGAGGCCGCCGTGAGACCCAGGACGTCCGCGTCGTTCTCCTGGTCCGCCGATACGACGTAGACGAAGACCTGCACCTCGTTCTTGAAGCCCTCGGGGAAGAGCGGCCGGATGGACCGGTCGATCAGCCGGGCGGCGAGGATTTCCTCGTCGCTGGGACGCCCCTCACGCTTGTAGAACCCGCCGGGAAACTTGCCCGCGGCGTAGGTCTTTTCGCGGTATTCGACGGTCAGGGGGAAGAAGGGGAGCTGGGAAGTTTTGTCGGCGACGGTGATGGCGGCGAGCACCATCGTGTCCCCATGCCGAAAGACGGCGCTGCCGGCCGCCTGCTTTGCCAGTCGCCCGGTTTCCAGCACCAGAGGCCGGCCGGCGAACGACCGCTCGATACGATGTTCCATGATGGTCCTTGCTGCGAGCACCCACGATCAGGTCGGGGCGGCCGGCGTGCTCGGGCCGCTCGCCCCGGGCCCCCGCGCGCGGACCCTAGTGGCGCAAGCCCAGGTCGTCGATGAGCTGTCGATACCCGACGAGATCCGCCCGCCGCATGTACTCGAGCAGGCGGCGCCGCTGGCTCACCATCATCAGCAAGCCGCGGCGCGAATGGTGATCCTTGGGGTGGGCACGAAAATGGTCTGTGAGGGAGTTGATCCGCTCGGTGAGCAACGCGACCTGGACTCGCGTGGAACCCGTGTCCGTTTCCGACTGGCGGTGCTTGGCGACCACTGCGTGCTTGTCAACGCTCATGAAACGCTTATCCTCTGGGGTGCGCGGGGCGCACTCGACGAACGATGCCTATCTCTTACAGTCTCTTAACTTAGCCGATACCCGGATTCATGTAAAGCCCGCACCGCAATGACACTCGATCCCCAACAACTGGTCGGCCGCGAGCTCGGAGGCTACACCCTGGACCGCCTCCTGGGCCAGGGCGGCTTCTCCTGGGTGTTTGCGGCCCGGGCCCCGAACGGCTCGGCCGGGGCCGTCAAGGTCCTCAAGCCGCGCTACGCCGCCGATCCCCAATTCGCCGCCCGGTTCCGCAACGAAGCCAAGGTCGCGAGCGAGCTCGACCACCCCCATATCGTCCGGATCCACGGGGTCGGCACGGAGCGCGACCTGAGCTACTTCGCCATGGACCTCTACCCGGACTCGCTGGCGTCGATCCTGGAGCGCGAAGGCCCGATGCCGGAGGTCCGGATTCTGACCATCGCCATCGACATCGCCGATGCCCTGAGCTATGCCCATGCCGCCGGCGTGGTCCACCGGGACATCAAGGTGGACAATATCCTGATTCGGAGCGATGGGGCCGCCATCCTCACGGATTTCGGGATCGCCCGGGCCGCCGGCCAGGCCACATCCACCGGGGTGAACATGACGATCGGGACGCCGCACTACGTCTCGCCCGAACAGGCCCAAGGCCGGCCCCTGGACGGGCGCAGCGATCTCTACGCGCTGGGCGTCACCCTGTACAAGGCGGCGACCGGCGACCTGCCCTTCCGCTCGACCGACTGGTTCGAGTTGGCCCGGATGCACGTCGAGGACCCGCCCACCCCCCCCACGGCCCGCCGGCCCGAACTGTCCCACCGGTTCGAGCGGGTGGTGCTCCGCTGCCTCGCCAAGCACCCCGATGACCGCTACCCGTCCGCCGGAGCCCTGGCCGCGGACCTGCGGGAGATCGCGGCCGGCAGCCGGATCACGGACGATATCCTCACGCCCACGCTCCGCACCACGGCGCAGCGCGCGGCGGGTCGGGCGGCGCCATCTCCCTGGCTCTGGCGGATCGGCGGGGTGGTCCTGGTCGTGCTGGTGACGTTGCTCGTGGTGATGTTGGCTCGACGCTGAAACGTCCGCCTACCTGACCCCGAACAGCCGTAGGATGTCGTTGTACATCACCAGGACCACGAGGGCCAGCAGCAGCGCCATCCCCACCTGCGTGAGGCGCAGCCGGACGGTGGTGGACACCGGCCGGCCCAGCAGTCCCTCCAGGAACAGGAAGAGCAGGTGTCCGCCGTCGAGCACCGGAATGGGGAGCAGGTTGAACACCGCCAGGTCGATCGAGATGAAGGCGATCAGGGCCAGGAACGGCACGATGCCCGCTCGCGCGGCCTGACCGGACAGCTGGCCGATGCCGATGGGGCCGGCCAGCTCCTTGGGGGAGATGCTGCCCAACACCAGCCCCCGCACCGTGACCAGGACCAGCCGGACCTGAAACGTGGTCTGGCGCCACCCTTCCGCCACGGCGCCGGCCGGGGTGTAATCCACCCGTCTGGTCTGGTCCTGCTGATACACGCCCAGGACCCCGATCGTCCGGGTGCCGCCGGTGCCGGGGTCACGGGCCTCCGCCGAGTCGGTCGTCACCGCCAGCTCGATCGGCGCGCCGTCCCGCACCAGGCCCACCCGCAGCGCCTGGCCCGGCCGCGGCTGTACCAGACGCTGGATCTCGCCCCAGTAGCGCACCGTGTCGGCATCGATGCGGACGATCCGGTCACCCGGCTGGACGCCGGCGCGGGCCGCGGGCGAACCCGGCTCGACCTGGCCGATCAGGGTCTCGCGCAGGGGCTGGAGCGCGGTCAGCAACCGCAGCCGGGCCTCGGGATCCGTCCCGGGGATATGGACCATGACCGGCTCGACGCCGCCCGCAAAATCGAACCGGAGCCGGTCGCTGCCCGGCTCGAGCAGGGCCCGCTCCAGGTCGTCCCACGATTCGACGGTGTCGCCGTTCACCCGGAGGATGGTGCTGCCGAACGGAACGCGGGCCAGGGCCATGGCTTCCGCCGACAACCGGGTGCTGTCCACCTCGGCCAGGCGCGTCACCGCATCTTCGACCTGGGTGCCGGTGATGGCGAGGCCGGTGTAGATCCCCCAGGCAAGCACGCCGTTCATCAGCACGCCGGCCGACAGGACCACGGCCCGGGCCCACAGGGGCTTGTTCTCGAACAGCCGGTGCGGCGGGAAGTCCGCGGCGTTCCCACCCTCGAGGGCCGACGCCCCGCCCTCTTCCTCGCGGGTGGCCATCTTCACGTAGCCGCCCAGGGGGATCCAGGAGACGACGAATTCGGTCTCGCCCCGCTTGAGCCGCAGCGGGGTGAGTGGCCCGAACCCGATGGAAAAGCGGGGCACGCCGATGCCGACGGCCTTGGCCGCCAGGAAATGCCCGAGCTCGTGGACGAAGATCACGACCCCGAGGACGATGACGAGCGCCAGCACGGTCACGGGGCCGTCTCCGCCTCGGTGTGCGCCCGGGCCCACCGATCCGCCAGGGTCACGGTGCCGAGGGACTCGGCCCGCTCGGGGGCGTGGGACGACAGGGCGCTGTCGATCAGCTCGGGGATGCGCCCGAAGGTGATCCGTCCGGTGAGAAACGCGGCCACGGCGACCTCGTTGGCCGCGTTGAAGACCGCCGGGGCCGTTCCGCCCGCGCGCCCCGCCGCCACCCCGAGCGCGAACGTGGGGAACGCCTCGGGACGCACCGGCTCGAAGGTGAGGGTGCCGGCGGCCACCGGATCGTAGCGCCGAACGCCGGCGTCGGGCACGCGGTCGGGGTGGGTCAGGGCGTACAGGATGGGGAGCTCCATGCTGGGGTATCCCATCTGGGCCAGAATCGAGCCATCCACGAACTCCACGAACCCGTGCACGATGGACTGGGGGTGCACCACGGCGTCGATGGCCTCATACGCCAGGCCGAACAGGAAATGCGCCTCGATCACCTCGAGCGCCTTGTTGGCCAGCGTCGCGCTGTCCACCGTGATCTTCCGTCCCATGCGCCACGTCGGATGCCGCAGGGCCTCCGCCACCGTCGCGCCGCGCACGCGGTCGGCGGGCCAGTCACGAAAGGGCCCGCCCGACGCGGTCAGGATGAGGCGCGCGACCGCCGCCGGATGGCCGCTGATACACTGGAGCACCGCGCTGTGTTCGGAGTCGATCGGGATGATCTCCCCGCCGCCCCGGGCCGCCGCCCCCATCACCAGCTCGCCGGCCATCACCAGCGACTCCTTGTTGGCCAGGGCCACCCGCTTGCCGCCCTCGAGGGCCGCGAGGGTGGCTTCGAGCCCCACCGCCCCGACCACGGCGTTGATCACGATGTCGGCGTCGGGATGGGTGGCCGCCTCGACCAGGCAGTCGGGGCCGTCGGCGGTCACGGAGCCGGAAAACGGAGCGCCGACCGCCGCGGCCTGGCGGGCCAGCGCGTCCACCGACGTATGGCTGGTGAGTGCCACTACCCGAAAACGATCGGGATGGCGCTCCAGCACCCGGAGGGCACAGGTGCCGATGGAGCCGGTCGAGCCCAGGATCGCGACCCCGACGGTCATACGCCGTACGCCGCCAGCAGGGCGGCCGCTGCGGGCAGGGCCCAGTAGAGCGAGTCCAGCCGGTCGAGGACGCCGCCGTGCCCCGGAAAGAACGATCCCGAGTCCTTGACCCCGGCCTCCCGCTTGAACAGGGACTCGGCCAGGTCGCCCACCTGCCCCAGGGCGGAGACGACGAGGCCCAGGACGGCGAGCCGCCCGGGACCGATCTCGATTCCCGCCGGACCGAGCACCAGCCAGCCGTAGAGCGGCGCCGCCGCGGTCGCCGCCAGGCTCCCGGTGATGGTCCCGGCCCAGGTCTTTTTGGGGCTGATCAGGGGCGCGAACCTGGGTCCGCCGATCGCAGCCCCGCCCGCCATGGCCAGCGAGTCGCACGCCCAGACCACCACGAGGGGCAGGAACACGAGCGCGGTGGCGGCCGGCCGGTCGTGGCCGCCGGCGTGGCGCAGCGCGATGAGAAACGAGGGGAGTGCTCCGGCGTACAGGGGCGCGAAGACCGTGACCGTGACGGCCCCCAGGGGCCCCCGGTCCGGCGGGCGCCGCAGGACCGCGTCCACCATGACCGCCAGGACCCATCCCGCGCCGGCGAACAGGACGACCGACGGCCGGAGAGCCGGCGGGCCCGAGAGACCATACGCGAGGACCGGGGCGGCCAGCGCCGCGAGGTAGCCGAGCGGAGCCAGCGGTCGCACCCCGCGGGCCTGGGCGAGCCGGAACATTTCGGCCACGCCGAGGACCGCCAGGGTAGCCAGACCGCCGACGAGGGGCCACCCCCCGAGCCAGACCAGGCCCAGGGCGATGGGAATGGCCACCGCGGCGACAGCGATACGGCGGGGCAGCGCGCTGGCCGTCAAACCTCCATGATCTCGGCTTCCTTGCCCTTGAGCAGCGCCTCGATCTGGTGGATGGCGTCGTCGTGCATCTTCTGGAGGTCTTTTTCCGCCCGGTGCTTGTCGTCGTCCGACACGTGCTCGAGCTTCTTCACCTTGGCGAGCGTATCCGTGCGGGCGTGGCGGATAGCGATCCGCCCCTCCTCGGCCAGCTTGTGCACCACCTTGACGAGGTCCTTGCGGCGCTCCTCGTTGAGCGGGGGCAGCGGCACGCGGATGTGGGTGCCGTCGTTGGCGGGATTGAGGCCGAGATCGGAGGCGAGGATGGCTTTCTCGATGGCCCCCGCCAGCTTCTTGTCCCAGGGCTGGACCATGAGCAGGCGCGGCTCGGGCGCGGACACGCTGGCCACCTGGTTGAGCGGCAGGTGCTGCCCGTAGGCTTCCACTTTCACCGTATCCAGCAGGCTGGTGGTGGCCTTGCCGGTGCGAATCGTGGACAGCTCGCGCTTGGTGCCGTCCACCGCCTTGGTCATGTAATCCCTGGCGGCCTTCTCGAGATCGGCGATGTGCGGAGGTGTCATCGTACGAGGGTGCCGACGCGCTCGCCCCGGAGCACCCGGGCGATCGCGCCTCGCTGGTTGACGTTCATCACGACGATGGGCAAGGAGTTCTCCTTGCAGAGGCCGAACGCGTTGGCGTCCATCACCCGGAGTCCCCGGACGATGGCCTCCTGGAAGGTCAACTCGGGCAGGAACGTTGCGTTGGGGTCCTGCTTGGGGTCGGCGGTGTACACCCCGTCTACGTTGGTCGCCTTGATCAGCAGATCGGCCTCGATCTCGAGGGCCCGCAGCACCGCCGCGGTGTCGGTGGAGAAATACGGGTTGCCGGTGCCGCCCGCGAGCAGCACCACCCGGCCCTTTTCCAGGTGTCGCTGGGCCCGCCGGCGGATGTAGGGCTCGGCCAGCTCCTCCATCCGGATGGCCGTCATGACCCGGGTCTCGACGCCCTTCTTCTCGAGGATGTCCTGCATGGCCAGCGCATTGATCACTGTGGCCAGCATTCCCATGTAGTCGGCCGAGACCCGGTCCATGCCTTCCTGGCTGGCCACGGTGCCGCGGACGATGTTCCCCCCGCCCAACACCAGGCCAAGGCTCACGCCCAGCGCGTGGACCGCCTTGACCTCCTCGGCCAGGCGGTCCACCACCGTGAAGTCGATTCCCGCCCCCCGCTCCCCGGCCAGGGACTCGCCGGACAGTTTGAGGAGGACCCGCCGGAACGTGAGGCCTTCCACTCAGTCGTTCCCCAGCTCGAAGCGGGCAAACCGGCGGACCACGACGTTCTCGCCCACCTTGCCGGACACCGCCTTGACCAGGTCGCCCACCTTCTGCTTGTCGTCCTTCACGTAGGGCTGCTCCAGCAGCACCCGCTCCTCGAAGAACTTCTTGAGCTTGCCTTCCGCCATCTTCTCCTGGACGGCGGCCGGCTTGCCCGATTCCCGGGCCTGCTCGAGGTAAATGGCCTTCTCGCGGGCCACGACGTCCGCCGGGACCTGATCGGGGGACACCGCGATCGGGTTGGCCGAGGCGATGTGCAGTGCCAGGTCGCGGGCCAGATTCTGGAAATCCTCCGTCCGGGCCACGAAGTCCGTCTCGCAGTTGATCTCGAGCAGCACCCCCACCCGGTTGTTGAAGTGGATGTAGCTCGAGACCAGTCCCTGCGCCGTTCCGCGGCCGGCGCGCTTTTCCGCCTTCATGATCCCCTTCGTCCGCAGGAAGTCGACGGCCTTCTCCATGTCGCCGCCGGCCTCTTCCAACGCCTTCTTGCAATCCATCATGCCGGCGCCGGTGCGAGCCCGAAGCGCCGCCACGTCTTTTGCGGGAATGTCTTTCTTAGCCATACAGTCACTCATCTCCCATCAAGGTCGCTTGCCGGTCCCGGACGTGACAACCGCCGCTCCGGCGCCTGTGGCAGCCGGTTGAGCGGCGGTCGCGGTCGCGTGCCCCCGGGACCTCGGTTACCCCGGCTCGTCGCCCGCCGCCGCCTGTTCCGGCTCTGCTTCGCCTTCCGTCCCGGCGTCTTTCATCCGGGCCGCGATCGCTTCCGGCTTGGCCCGCCGCTTGCGCCGCGGCTTGCGCCGGCGGCGTTGTTCGTCCGCTTCCGCTTCGGGCTCGCTGTCGGTGCTGTACGTCATCCCCTCGCCGTCCTCGGCGGACTCGCGCAGCGGCACCTGGGCGCGGACCTCGGAGATCACGTCCACCAGCGCCTTGGTAATGAGCGCCACCGAGCGGATCGCGTCGTCGTTGCCCGGGATGGGCACCGTGATGAGATCCGGATCGGCGTTGGTGTCCACGATGGCGATCACCGCGATCCCCAGCTTGTTGGCCTCGGCGATGGCGATCTTTTCCTTCTTGGCGTCCACCACATAGAGCGCGCCGGGCAGCCGGGCCATGCGCTTGATGCCCTCCAGGTACCGGTTCAGCTTCTCCCGCTCCCGCTGGAAGAGCAGCTGCTCCTTCTTGGTGAAGAAGTCGTACGCCCCCTCTTCCTGCGCCTGCTCGATCTCCTTGAGCCGGCGGATCTGCTTCTTGATGGTCTGGAAGTTGGTGAGCGTCCCGCCCAGCCACCGCTCGGTCACCGAAAACGCCCCGCAGCGCTCGGCCTCGCTCTTGACGATCTGCTTGAGCTGCTTCTTCGTGCAGACGAAGAGGACGCCGTCGCCCTTCATCACCACGCCGCGCAACAGCTCCTGCGCCGTCTGGAGCTGGCCGAGGGTCTTCTGGAGGTCGATGAGGTAGATGCCCGACCGCTCGGCGAAGATGAACCGCCGCATCTTCGGGTTCCAGCGTCGGGTCTGGTGTCCGAAATGGACCCCCGCTTCCAGCAGTTCCTGCAGCATCGGATGCGTCATGGTCTCCGTCGTCGGGTTGGGTCGTCCACCGCGTTCATCTCCGGCCGCGATCCGCTTCCAGCGGACACCCGTGACCGGATCCGGCGGTGTGCGTCGCGTCGTCCTGCTAGCGCTTCGAGAACTGGAAGCGCTTCCGGGCGCCGGGCCGGCCCGGCTTCTTGCGTTCCACCGCCCGCGGATCGCGGGTGAGGAGGCCGTGCGCCCGGAGCTTGCGCCGGTGCGTCTCATCCGCCTCGACCAGGGCCCGGGCCACGCCCAGCCGGAGCGCGCCCGCCTGGCCGCTCTGGCCGCCGCCCGTCACTCGGGCTTTCACGTCGAACGCGCCCAGCGTGTCCGTCACCTGAAACGGCTGCTGGATGTGCTGCACCAGCGACTGGCGCGGGAAAAAGTCGCCCAGGGTGCGGCCGTTGACGCTCCATTTGCCGGAGCCGGGAGTCAGGTACACGCGGGCCACGCTGGTCTTGCGGCGTCCCACGGCGTGCCACCGGAGTTCGGGCTGTGCCGTCATCGTCATGCGTCTTTCCCGAGCTTGACCGGCGCCGGGCGCTGGGCCTGGTGCGGATGCGTGGGACCGGCGTACACCTTGAGCTTCTTGCGGAGCGCCTGCCGGCCCAGGGTGCTCTTGGGGAGCATCCCGAACACCGCCCGCTCGATCACCCGCTCCGGATGCGTCGCGAGGACCTTGGCGACCGGCGTGAACCGCTCGTGCCCCATGTAGCCGGTGTGCCGGAAGTACTGTTTTTGCTCGAGCTTGCGGCCGGTGAGCCGCACCTTTTCCGCGTTCACCACCACCACGAAGTCACCGCAGTCCATGTGCGGCGT
>Ga0214473_10010498_pt1 | contig 10889 bp, 11 predicted proteins | sample RVTome_7_FD_203509 | JGI IMG/M metagenome (GOLD analysis project Ga0214473, IMG submission 203509) | Soil microbial communities from uranium-contaminated site in the Upper Colorado River Basin, Wyoming, United States - RVT98D197 | ecosystem: Environmental > Terrestrial > Soil > Contaminated >... | reverse complement strand
CAATCCGCAATCCGCACTCCGCATTCTATTTATTATCTTCCTTCAAATTTCGGAACCCTCTTTTCCCGAAAGGCTTTTATCCCTTCTGTCCGATCCTTCGTTGTATGGATTAAAAGGTAGAGATCAGCCTCCAGACGCAGACCCTGTTCGAGGGTTAGATCCATCCCTTGATAGACTGCTTCCTTTGTATATCTTAAAGCGATTGAACCTTTGGAGGCCATTTCTTGGGCCATACTCATCACTGTTGACATAAGTTCTTTAGGAGGGACAACCTTATTCACTAAACCAACCCGATAGGCCTCTTTGGCATCAATCGTTTCTCCGGTGAGAATCATCTCCAAGGCCTTCCCCCTTCCCACAAGACGTGTCAATCTCTGGGTTCCTCCGTCCCAAGGAATCAAACCCGCCTTAATTTGGGGCATTCCCAAACGGGATGTCTCTACGGCGATTCTTATGTCACAAGCTAAGGCCATCTCCAAACCTTGCCCAATCGCATCACCATGGATCGCCGCAATGACCGGCCGATCCATCTTGGCAATCGGCTCCGCGATAGAGAAAAATTTCATCTCCTCTTCTTCACCGGTTCCTGAAACCGTTCTATTCAAACCTCCGTCCAAGGAAAAAGATTTTTCTCCAGAACCGGTGATAACGATCACCCGAACTTCTTCGTCCCAGGCGATTTCCGCGCAAATTTCGGTCAGTTCATCAGACAGTCGAGCCATCCCCGGTTGGTCGCTCACCCTGTCGTTTAAATTGACGACCATCACATGATCCACCTTTCGAAGGCTTACGGCTTGATAAGGCATAGTTCTGACCTCTTATTCAATGTTCCTTGTGAGATAAAGGTTCTTCGTTTCTTCACGGGGTTTCTGCAAACCTAACCTAAAAGGGAAAATTCTTCATCAGAAGTTCTCTGAACTGGTTTAGGATCTTTCCCCGTCGGTCTTGGGTTAATTACTGGTATACTAACCCTGCTGTCGATTTGTCTTACTTTCATAAAGTAACTGCATTCCCTTCCAGAATGACTCTCGCATCCACAGCAATCGCACCATCCCTATAGGCAAAGATGGGATTCAGGTCTAATTCTTTTATCTCTGGATGGTCATCCACGAATCTGGATATCTTAAGCAATATTTCCTCAAGAATGGACACATCCGCTGGTTCCCTCCCCCTGAAGCCCTCAAGTATAGGATAGCCCTTGATCTCGCGGATCATTTCCCGAGCGTCTTCCCGCTCGAAGGGGACAATCCTGAAGGAGACATCCTTCAAGAGTTCTACTAAAATCCCGCCTAAACCAAACATAAGCACAGGACCAAACTGGGCGTCCTTGGTCATGCCGACGATCACCTCCGTCCCGGGTCGAGCCATCTTTTGCACTGACACGCCGTCGATGACGGCATGGGGGTATTTCTGCTTCACCGCCGATAGAATCTCCTCATAAGCTGCCTCGACTTGCTTCGATGTCTTCAGATCCAGCTTAACCCCTCCAACATCACTTTTGTGGGTAATCTCCGGCGAGACGATCTTTAACGCCACCGGAAATCCAAGCTTCTTACTTATGGCAATAGCCTCTTGCTTCGATGTTGCCAACTTGGTTTCAACCACAGGTATCCCTGCCTCACTGAGGAGCACCTTGGACTCTATTTCATTCAATAGAGTGCGAGAGGCGTTTTTAGCTTTTTCAATAATCGATTGAGAATTCATGACCGACCCTCCAGTTCGCGTATGTCTCACACATACTTAGCAGTCTCTTTCAGCCTCGTTGATGGAACCTTTCTTTATATCTCACCACATTTATAATCGCCTTCGCGGCTCGATTCAGTGTTGGATAAACTGGGATGCCATTAGCCAGGTAATAATCACGCAAATTCCTTCTGTCCGCTTCAAATTCTATTTCAATCGCCCCGGCATCACTCGTTTCTTCGCTTAGGACCATGACCATCGGCTTGCCGTATTTTTCTTTTACCATCACCGGTATCTCCCTCAGCCCCTCCCGGCCCTGCTCAAAACTCTTCGGGAATCCGCCTACAAGGCTGGGTCCTTTCACTGAGAGAAACATTCGTCCCACAATGATGGTATCGATCTGCTCACCCCCGGCGACGGTTTCAAGAATCGGCGCCAGCATCTCAGCAGAGGGGATGGGATTGCCAAGGTCAACAGGATTCCGTACACCGGTGATAATCGAAGGAAGATAGGAGGATATCTTTTGCTGTCCCTCTGCCGAAAAAGGAGGCAGCTCAAGGCCCGAGCTCTCACAAACATCGGCGCCGATCACCGCGCTTCCCCCGCTGCCGCTCAAAAGTGCCACCCGACGGCCACCCCGGGGAAGGAGATGAAGACAGGCGATGGTACTATCGATCAGGTCGTCCATCGTGTCTACTCGTATTGCACCGCTCTGAGTGAAAAAGGTATTCCACACCGCTTCACTGCCTGCGAGCGACCCTGTGTGTGAGGTGGCGGCTTCTCTTCCTGTGCTGGTCAGTCCGGCCTTCCAGATCAATACTGGCTTGACTCTCAGGGCTTTACGGACCACCTCGAGAAAACGGCGTCCATCCTTTACTCCCTCGATATAACAGGCAATGACCTTGGTTTCAGGGTCATCCGCCAGCAGTTCTATGAGATCGGTCTCGTTGAGATCACAGGCATTGCCATAGCTAATCGCTTCGCTGAATCGAACCCCCAGGCCACGGCTTGCCAAGACGATCATTTCAGTAAACTGGCCGCTCTGTGCCACCAGCCCAACAGGCCCGGTTTCTTTAGGAAAATCTTTTCCGGGAATGACCGTCAATCCGCCGCGGGGACCGTAGATCCCAAAGCAGTTCGGACCAATAACACGAATGCCCTTGGCGATAATACGGTTGATCTCTCCCTCGAGTTTCTTACCCTCCTCTCCCGTTTCGCTGAACCCTGCACTGAGCACTATGGCGGCTTTAATGCCTTTCATCAAGCAACTCTCTAAAATGCCGGGTACAGCTCGCCCAGGAACGCTGATCACTGCAAGATCAACGCTGTCCGGTATATCGCCCACACCGGGATAGACTGTCAGACCGAAGAGGGAGCCTCCACGGGGATTCACAGGATAGAGCTTACCTTTAAATCCGAAATTTAAGAGTGCCGTCAGGTATCGAGTACCGAATGCATTCTCATCGGCGGAGACACCTATAACAGCAATCGACTTCGGATGGAAAAATTGAGCAGCGAGCGCCTTTTTTTCACCATTCATCATCTCTATTCTTCTCCCGACTCAAAATCGTTCCACAGCGCTAAGCTAGGGAAGTTTTTCTTCTTGGGACATGGAGTTGGTGCTCAACAAATTTGTTCTCAAAGCTGGTATCTCAAGCCTAATACACACGAATTAGATTCTTAAACGTTCTTGCCCCCTCACCCTTCCCCTCTCCCCATCGGGGAGAGGGAGGCGGAAGCGAAATCGTAAGAAATGTAAAAGAGGAATGCCTGACTGCCGTAGGCAGGAAATGCCGAAGCAATCTCATACTTATGTGCCGAGATTGCCACGCCTGCGTGCCCTGACTTCGCCCCGCAAGGCGGGGCTTCGCGCAGGCAGGCGAAACGCTTTCATGCATGAAGCATGTTCTCTAAGGCAAGCGCTACGGCGTGCAGGCACGCTCCCATTAATTGCTCGCAATGACGAGGTAAAAGCATTTAATGCGTTTGTATTACTTTCCTTTAAATACCGGTTTTCTTTTCTCTAAGAAGGCTTTCATGCCTTCTTTGTAGTCTTCTGATTTGAAGCAGGTACTCTGGCTAAGCTGTTCAAACTGCACTTGAACGGCAAGCTGTGAATCCAAACCCTGGTACAGCGCCCGTTTAGATAGTTGGAGCGGTATCGGGGCCATTTGGGCAATTTCAGTTGCCATTTTCCAGGTAAAGCTCATTAATTCATCTTTTGGAACAACTTCGTTGACCAGACCTATCTCCTTGGCTTCTTTGGCCATCACTGTTTTGGCATTAAAAATAATCTCACAAGCCTTGGCAATTCCAACGAGTCTAGGTAGATTGTAAGTTGAGCCGAGTTCCGGCATTAAGCCAACCCGCAGGAACGGCGCCACCAGACGTGCTTCCTCGGAAGCAATTCTAATATCGGAGGCCAGGGCAATTGTAAAACCACCTCCTGCAGCAGCACCATTCACTGCCGCGATGATCGGCTTCTTCATATTTCGCATGATCTGGGGAATCCACGGCAGGCTGTCCTGAATGGGCGTAGCCTGCAAATCAAATTCGCTCGGCCCTTGGGTCGCCTCCTCAAGATCCAAACCTGCCGAGAAAGCGCGGCCCGCACCGGTAATGATAACGACCCTGATCTCATTGTCCTGGTCTACTTCGTGGAGTGCTGCAATAAATTCCTGGAACGCAAGGGCGCTCAGTGCGTTTAATTTGTCGGGACGATTGAATGTAATGGTGCCGATGTTCTCTTTTTTCTCGATCAGCAGAGTTGAATAGTTCATTTTATCTCCTTATTCGTCATAAATAATGCTTTGCCAGAGGTAATGGTTTTTACCTCTGGCAAATATCTTCTAACCGCTTGGCTCGTTTACCCCGTTAGAAGTTCCAGCGGAGCATTAAACCCCGCCGTAACTATTACAAAAGCTAATCCCGCTATAGCGGGACTGCAGAGCAGAGGAGCATTATTTCTAACGGGGTGAAGCTAAATTTTTAAAATCGTAACACACGAGTGCCCCAGTGCCCCTCTGACGTGGGCAAGCCCTACCTTCGCGTTGGCAACCTGTCTGGGTCCTGCCTGCCCCCTTAGCTGGACAACGGCTTCATATATTTGACCCAGGGCTGAGGCGCCCACAGGCTCTCCCTTGGAGATGATCCCGCCGTCTGTACTGATCGGAAGCCTGCCTCCAAGTTCCGTGACCCCCTCACTCACCGCAGGCCCTCCTTCCCCCTCTTTGAACAGAAGAAGTTCTTCTGAGAACAGGATCTCTCCAGAGGCATCCGTATCCTGAAGTTCTACGAAAGAAAGGTCTTCAGGGCCAATTCCTGCCTTTTCATACGCCTCTTCGGCGGCCAAAGTCGTCACTGCCTTATTCCCCGTTTTATATCCAAAATAGTTTCCAACGCCGAATTCAGGATAAGGATTCATTCTGTGGGCACAGGAAGCCAGGATGACCGGCTTTTTGGTGTATTTCCTGGCTACCTTCTTGCTGCACAGTACCACTGCTGCGGCCCCATCATTCGGAGCACAGAACATTAAAAGCGTGAGGGGATCGCAAACAACCCTGGAGTTAAGTACTTCTTCAAGAGGCGTCGCCTTTTGATACATGGCATTCGGGTTTAATACCCCATTCTTGTGATTCTTGACGGACACCTGGGCTATCTGTTCAAGGGTTGTTCCATACTTAGCCATGTGGAGCCGGGCATCCATCGCCCAGTACATGGGATTCTCATCCAACCCGGCAAGCGCTTGCCATGGCTCGTATCCAGAAATAGTGGGAGCCAGGAACCCCTTGGGCTGCCTTTCGACGCCCACGGCAAGAACAATATCATATTCTCCCTGTTTGATCGCCATCTGGGCCATGCGCAGGCAAGCGCCTCCACCGGAGCAGGCCGCCTCGACATTGACGATGGGGATCGTCGTCCTCCCGAACAGAAATGCTGTCTTCGGCCCGATTCCCGGATAGATGGTCCCGCTGTTGGATAAGAACATGGCCTGTACGTCTTTGAATTCAATGTGGGCATCCGCCAACGCCATATCGATGGCGTATTTCCCCAACTCCTCAACACTCTTATCGGGAAATCGGCCAAACTTATGTATCCCTACACCCGTTATGACTGCTTCATTTGCCATCGTTTTCTCCTTCGTTTAAACGTTAGAAAGGCCCGCTATTTGCCGCGGGGATAGTCGATCTCTATTTTCATTCCTGATACAAAAGGGTTGATCAATCCCCCGCCATTTCCAACGGGGTCTATTTGATCAATCTAAATTTGTACATGATTACATCGTTTCCCTTGTCGTCCACCCAACCTTTGCCCAGGTCTAACTCCACCCGCTTGCCAAAGTCTAATTCATCCAGACCGCATCCCGTGATCTCGGAGACGAGGATGAGCCCGTCTTCCAATTCCACCCAGGCTACGGGAAAAGGTTTGAACGACTCCTGAGGATAGGGCGGCGGCGGCGCGTGCCGAATAACGGTATAGGAGTATATCTTCCCATACCTGCTAAAGACGTACTCTTCCACGTCTTTGCTTGTGCAGTTGATGCAGTATTTGCTTTCGCCTAAAGCAAGACTGCCGCAGGCCCGACATTTAATGCCCTTCAGGCGGACGTTCTCCAGTGGAGACAGCGGCTTTGTCAGTAAACCTTCCTTGAAAGAAACTTGCTCAGCCATATTCACACTCCTTCAAAAAATTATTTTAGAGTTTATCCAAAAATAATCTCCCCCCTTTTGCAAAGGGGGATCTTAGAAGACTATTTTGATGCCTGATGATCACCTCTCTTACCTATCTTCCTTGCCATTGGGGTTTTCGTCTTTCAGCGAGGGCCTTCATCCCTTCTTCATGATCCTTGCTTCCCACGACGCGACTGTTGGTCGTTTCGTATATGGCAGCAGCCGTCCGGTAATCGAGATCTTTACTTCTCATAAACATCTCTTTCAGCCCTCTCATGGCCAGAGGAGAATTGTTCGCCAACTTTCCTGCCATGGCAGCCGCTTCACTCATCAGCTTATCCTGGGGAACCACCCTGTTGACAAGGCCAACCTCGTAGGCCCTCTGGGCATTCATCTTTTCACCGAAGAAGAGCATCTCACGAGCGATTCCTGGAGGGACAAACCGTTCGAGAACGTCTGCCCCGCCTGGAATAACGCCAAACTTAACCTCCGGAACGCTGAATTCCACGTTTTCAGCGGCAATCCTGATATCGCAAGCAAGGACGAGTGAGATCGCACGACCGATCACGGGTCCGTTGATCGCGCAAAGAATTGGCTTGTACACCTGGTAATGATTCGGATCTTCGCGCAGAACATTGAACCCCTCCTGTATCCCCGGCTCGCCAATGCTCTGGAAATCAGCGCCGGCACAAAAAAGTTTTCCTGCCCCCGTTAAGACAGCGACCCAGGCGCTGTCGTCGTCTCTAAAATCGACCCAGGCGTTTGCCAACGCATTCATCAGCTCGGTATTGATCGCGTTCATTTTATCCGGACGATTTAACGTAATGTAAGCAACTCTATCCTTCTTCTCATAAATAAGCACTGACATAAAAGCTCCTCCTTACGTGCCACGACTCAGGCAACTGGGATATCAGGGTGCAGCATAAAACATAAATGTAAATCACAAAATTAGCATCCCAAAATTAGTAATGTGTCAGATTGCTAATTGATCATTGTTAATTGACCATTTTGCAATGATCTTTCCCAAGTCACTACTCAAAAACCCCCTCGGTCAATAACTCTACAAATTCCTCGTCAGACATTCCGAGAATCTGTGTACACACATATTCTGTATGCTCACCTAAACAGGGGGCAGGCATGCGGAGTTCGGCCGGGGTTTCGGAGAGTTTAAACGGGGGACCATCATACGCACAGCTCCCCATTTCAGGATGATTCAGATACCAGAAGTGGTGACGGTGCTTTAACTGAGGATCTTCAATGAGATCCTTTCCACTCTGAACCACTCCCGCCGCAACCCCAGCGTTTTGCATCCGATGCATCACTTCCTCCGCCGGCAATTTGGATGTCCAGCTTTCCACCAGCCTGTCAAGTTCCTCTTCGTTTGCTTTTCTAGAGAATACTGTGGCAAACTTCGGATCCTGGGTCCATGCCGGGTTTCCAAGAACCTTGCAGAACGCCTCCCATTCCTCCTCGTTAAACACAGCAATCGTGCACCATCGATTCTCTCCCTGACACCGATAAGCCCCATGGGGCGCAGCGTCCGGATGATGATTTCCCATCCTGCCCCCTTCCCGCCCGTTTGCCGTGTAGTCCAGGATAGCCGGAGCCAGATGCTGGACAGCAATCTCATGCTGAGAAAGGTCAATGTATTGTCCCTTGCCTGATCTACGTCGATACTCCAAAGCAGCCAGGATCCCAATCACTGCGATGGGAGGACTGACCGTGTCCGTGTATGGGTAACCCACCCCAACCGCATCCTGATCAGGCCAGCCTACGAAATGAGGGAAACCGGCTCTACTGACGAGTTCAAGCCCAAAACCTGGTTGTTGTGATTCCGGCCCGGTTTGTCCAAGCCCGCTTGTGCTAAGCATAATAATATCGGGCCTGATTTTTTTCATCCCTTCGTATCCCAGTCCCCATTTTTTTTCCATGGTTCCTGGAGTAAAATTTTCAACCGCAACATCTGCCCAGCACACAATCTTTCTGGCCAGCTCCAACCCCTTCGGGTGCTTCAGGTTGAGTGCCATTCCATACTTGTTGCTATTATAATTGGCATAACAGCCGCTCCGGTTTATGCCAGGAATACCATCCTTGAATGGTTCGATACCCCTGAGTTCATCTGGCCTGGTCAGGGACTCTATCCGAATGACCTGCGCTCCATGATGGGCAAGCCACATCGCAATGCTGGGACCAGCGATATACCACGAAAAATCGGCAACTTTGAGTCCTTCCAGTGCTTGCGCTGTCAACTGAAACCCCTGTCAGAATCGTTCAAACCTATCCCATTGATGATCAGATAACCCCACGCTGCTTTAGCGTTGTGAGTGTTTCCTTGGTAAAACCTAACTCCTCCTCATAGACCTCTCGATTGTGCTCTCCGATCAAAGGAGCGCGACGAAACTCCCATTCTATCTCGGACGATTTATATAACGCGCCAGGATAAGTAATGGTCGTTCCCAGTTCAGGGTAATCAACTTCCTCCCAGTAATCTCTGGCTTCAAGCTGGGGATCAGCAAGCAAATCTTTTGGAGTACTGGCTGGGATGAGCACAATCCCTCTGGCAAGTGCTTCCCCGCAAAGCTCCGCCTTCGTATGGGCTTTAAAGAACTTCCCGAAAAGCTCCTGCCAATGATAGAACTTTTCCTCAGGCACAGTGAGTAAGTCCATCTCTTGCCAGTTGACATCAGCGAGCTCACCTGCTTTTCCTTGGCTTTTCATCCAATCCACCAGGGCCCGTGTTTTCACTCCCAGGCCGCCTGTGAACAGTCTCCAGGCGATATAACCATCTTTGCACGGCCAAAGGTGACGCACCCGCTTCCTGGCCCGTGACATATAAGCGCCTTCTCTGGGCCAGACAAATCTTTGCAGGTCCCAGGCTTGTGGAACGGTCAATGCCGACAACACAGCGCTTTCCTGTGTGGAGGTATCGACATACTGTCCTTTTCCAGTAGCCTCGCGATAGTAATGGGCGATCATCGCACCCATTGCTCCCTGAGCACCGGCAATCGCATGGGCTTGATCCACGCTGACCCTCGCTGGAGGACGGTCAGGACTTCCTGTGATGTGGGATAAGCCGCCCATGGCAATTGCCACAATATCGGAAGCCTTCCAATCCTTGCGGGGGCCTTCCTGTCCAAACGGGGTGATGGAAACCATAATGACACGAGGATGGACACCCTTTAGAACAGAGTAACCTAACCCTATCTTATCCATGTCGCCGGGGTTAAAGGACTCGATCACGAAATCCGCAGTCTTCGCTAACCTCTTGAATATCTCTTGCCCCTCGTGGGTTTGAATATTCAGCGTGATGCTCCTCTTATTCGTATTATAGGCGAAGAAAAAAAGACTCTTCTCTTTGTCCTGCCGGCCATGATAAAAGGGACCGATATCTCTTCCTGGGTCCCCTTCCGGGGGCTCGATCTTGATAACGTCGGCGCCCAAATCCGCTAGGATTTTACCACAAAAATAGCCCTTCTCATTGGTCAGATCCAGGACTCGATAAGGGCTCAAGGGTAGATCACGTTTCTCTTTGCTCATACCATGACTTAAAGCTCAACCTCCGAAGAAGGTTTGGAGGCCCCTCCCTTTGGCTTTTCCAGGCGCCACCGCAGTTAGTTCAGGAAACTTCCATCGTTTCCTATGATGAAGGCCTTTACTCCATCCAACATCCCGATTAACTCCTTACCCTTTTCTGCACCTAATACAAACATACAGGTGGCTAACATATCGGCATCCATCGCCGTCCTGGCAATGACGGTTGAGCTTAACACTCCTTGAGCAGGTCTTCCCACCTTGGGATTGAGGATGTCACCGAAAGATCTCCGGTAGGTTCCACTGGTTGCTATCGCCTGATCACAAAGTTCAAGGGTGGTGACGATCCGGTTTTTATCCCTGGGGTCCCGTATGGCAATTCTCCAGGGGACGTTGTCATCTTTTCCTCCAATCGCCCGGATATCCCCTCCGGCATTTACCAGCGCATGCCTAATATTACACCGGACGATGGCTTCAATCGCTTTATCGACGGCATATCCTTTGGCAACTCCAGCCAAGGTGATGCCCATCCCGCGTTTACTAAAACGGATGTTCCTGCCTTCGACAAAAATTTTTCTGTAATCAACAAGCTCCAGTCTCTGATTGATTTCTGAATCCATCGGAATCCCGCTTTTAGAAACGCTCTCTTTCCACAATTCCAAAAGTGGCAAGACAGTGATGTCAAAGGCGCCCTCAAACCGTTCTGAAAAATAGTTTGCCCTTTGAATGACATGCCTTGTATCGTCGCTCACCTCCTCATAATAACCTTCTCTGTTAAGAGCACCCACTTCGCTATTTTGCTGATGGACATTCATCAAGTGATGGATTCGATGGACCTCATCGAAAGCAGCACGTACTGCGCTGATTCCTTCGCTTATATCAGGATGCACTACCGTGATGGTCACGAACGTACCTAATGCACCTTGTACATCCTTTATGATATGGACCATTTCCCCTTTTTTCCTAGAATCCTGAAACTTATTAGCCGGAGCACGTTATCGTTTA
>Ga0214473_10010497_pt1 | contig 10889 bp, 6 predicted proteins | sample RVTome_7_FD_203509 | JGI IMG/M metagenome (GOLD analysis project Ga0214473, IMG submission 203509) | Soil microbial communities from uranium-contaminated site in the Upper Colorado River Basin, Wyoming, United States - RVT98D197 | ecosystem: Environmental > Terrestrial > Soil > Contaminated >... | reverse complement strand
CGCATTGCGCAAGGCGTCGACGGCAACCATCGCGAATTCCTTCTGACCGACGAGGCCCGCGCCGGAGAGCAGTTCGAGATCGTCATCGAAGCGGGCACGATCGAGGATCGCCGCCAGCTCGGCTTTGCCTGCGAACTGGTGGTGCACGACCGCCGGGCAGAGAAGATCTACTACGACCTGCGGGTTCCCGGGGAGGTGGCGCGACTGTTGCAGCCGGACGATCCGCGCCGCCACTTCATCTTCAACCGGATAGAAAGGGCCCTGGACGCCATCGACCTGCGTCCGGGAGATGCAGCGCGCTTTGCCGCCAGTCTCGACGCCGCCGAGGCGGTGGCCGACGAAATCTATGCCGCCGCCGATGCTGCCGCGATGCCAGCGATCGTGGCTACCGGGCATACCCATATCGACGTCGCCTGGCTGTGGCGGGTGCGCGAGACGCGCCAGAAGATGGCGCGCTCGATGGCTACGGCGCTGGCGCTGATGGACGAGTATCCGGACTACCGGTTCATGTACAACCAGTGCGTGCTGCTCGATTACCTCGAGGCGGACTACCCGGAGCTGTTCGAGCGCATCGGCGCGCGGGTCGGTACCGGGCAGTTCGAGATCGAAGGTGCGCTGTGGCTGGAGCCGGACGTCAACGTCACCGGCGGGGAGGCGCTGGTCCGCCACATCCTGCACGGCGTGCGCTACCACCAGCGCACCTATGGCGTCCGCCCGCGCATCATGTGGCTGCCCGATACGTTCGGCTATTCGGCCGCCTTGCCGCAGCTGATGGAGAAGTCCGGGCTTGATACCTTCGTCACCCATAAGCTCTCGTGGAACGACACCAACCGCATGCCCTACGAGACCTTCCACTGGAAGGGGATCGACGGCACCGCGGTGGCGGCCTATTTCCTCACCACGCAGCCTTACGACTCCCAGTCGATCGGCACGACCTACTGCCCCAACCTCAAGCCGACCCATGTGATGGGTGCGTGGCGGCGGCACGGCCAGCAGGCGCTCAACGACGAGCTGTTCCTGGTCTATGGGCACGGCGACGGCGGCGGCGGCCCGACCCGGGAAATGCTGGAAAACGTGCGCCGCATGGAACGGGGGATCCCCGGCTGTCCCAAGGTCCGGCACGAGCCGATGCGGCCGTTCTTCGAGCGATTGCTCGCCAAGATGCGCGCTGCGCCCGACCGCTATCCAACCTGGGTGGGCGAACTCTATCTCGAATTTCACCGCGGCACGCTGACCTCGGTGGCCAAGAACAAGCGCAACAACCGGCTCGCCGAGCTGGCGCTGCGCGAGCTTGAGACGCTGGCGAGCCTGGCGCTGCAGGCCGGGGTTGCCGCCTATCCCGCCGACGAGTTCTGGGGACTCTGGCAGATCGTCCTGCTCAATCAGTTCCACGACATCCTGCCCGGTTCATCGATCGGCGCAGTCTTCGATGACAGCGATGCCGACTACGCCCGGTTCTTCGAGAAGGCCGGAGCGCTGCGCGGGCGGCTCGCCTCGGTGCTTGTCGCGGGCGAGGCGGTCTTCAACGGTCTTGGCCGGCCGCGGGGCGGGCTGGTGCGGCTGCTTGCGGAGCGAGCGGGGGCGCAGAAGGCGATCCGCGCCGATGGCACGAGCGAATGGATTGCGTCCGTCGGCGCCGTGCCGGCGCTTGGATTTGCGCCGGTGGTAGCGGCGACGCCTGCCGGCGGCCTTTCGGTATCGACGGGTCATCTCGAGAACGACATCATCCGGGCGACGTTCGACGCAGCGGGGCGCCTGACGTCGCTGTTCGACAAGCGCCGGGGCAGGGAGGCGCTGAAGCCGGGCCAGCCGGGCAACCGGCTCGTCGCCTATCGCGACCTGCCGGCCCAGTACGATGCCTGGGATATCGACCGCTCGTTCGAAGACCAGAGTTGGGACATCGACGATCTGGTCACTGCCGATGTCGTCGAAACCGGCCCGCATCGGGCGGCCTTGCGGTTGGAGTGGCGCTACGAACGCTCGCGCATCGTGCAGGTGATTTCGCTCGAAGCCGGGGCGGACCGGCTCGAGTTCGACAGCTTCGTGGACTGGCGCGAGCACAATACCCTGCTCAAGGCGGGTTTCCCGCTGGCGGTCAATGCCGATGCCGTGCGGGCCGAGATCCAGTTCGGCCATGTGCGCCGCGCCACGCACGCCAATACCAGCTGGGACGAGGCGCGGTTCGAATGCTCGATGCAGCGCTGGATCGAGGTCGGCGAGCCCGATTTCGGCGTCGCCTTCCTCAACGACAGCAAATATGGTTACGACGCCAGGGGGGCCGATATCCGCCTTACGCTGCTGCGTTCGCCCACCTTTCCGTGGCCGGAGGCCGATCAGGGCGAGCACCGGTTCGGCTATGCAGTGATGCTTCATCACGGGCTTGCCCATTCGGACGTACCGGCGGCCGCCGAGGATTTCAACGTGCCGCTGCGGTTGCTGACGGGCGCGGCGCATGGGCCCGCTGGCTCGCTGGCCGAGGTGATCGGCGCGGGCGTCACCCTCGAAAGCGTCAAGAAGAGCGAGGATGGCGACGACCTTATCGTTCGCCTATGGGAGACCCATGGCCGGAGCGCCAAGGCCGAGCTGCGCTTGCCCGCGGGGGTTGACCGCGTCGCGAGTGTGGACTTGCTGGAGCAGGAGGAGGGAGCGTTGCCGGTTACGGCTGGCTTGGTGGCGCTCGATTTCCTGCCGTTCGAAATCAAGAGCCTGAGATTGCGGAGGAGCTAGACCGTGGCTGGTGTGCAGACCCAGTTTTCCAAGACCATCGCCGAGTTTCCCGACGGGGAGAAATCCTTCGTCGAGGTACCGTTCCACGCCGGGCCGGATACCGAACGGATCGAGGTGAGCTATCATTTCCCCTTCGGCAGCGGCGGCTCGGTCATCGACCTGGGCATGGCCCATGAAGGCCGCATGCGCGGCTGGACCGGCGCCGAGCGCGCCCACATCACGATCGAGGTCGACGCTGCGACGCCCGGTTACGACGCCGACACTCTGAGCGGGCGCTGGGACGTCGTCCTGGGCATCGTCAAGCTGGGTGAGAACTGCACTGTGGAAGTCAGCGTCCGCGTGGTCGCGAAAAAGCCGCGCTGGTTCGTCGGCGACATCCACAGCCACACCGAGCATTCGGACGGCGGGGTGACAGTGCTCGACGCCATCCAGCGTGCCCGCGCCTCGCGGCTCGATTTCGTGGCGCTGACCGACCACAACACGGTGTCGCAGAACTTCATCCGTCCGGACGATCCCAATATCCTGGTGATGCCGGCGATGGAACTGACCAGCTACTACGGCCACACCAATTTCCTCGGTGTCCACCGGCCGGTCGCCGACTGGCGCTGCACCTCGCCCGCCGATGTCGCGGACAAGATGGCCGAAGCCCGGGCCAACGGCGCGACAATCGTCATCAACCATCCGTTCCAGCGCTCGGCGGGGGGCAAGTGGCAGTCTGGCTATGACGTGGCGTTCGACGCCATCGAGATCTGGAACGGGCCGTGGTCGCCGCTCAATGAAGATGCGCTGGCCTTCTGGCAGGAGCGGCTGGTCGCGGGCCACATCACGCCAGCGACCGGGGGCAGCGACTTCCACCTCAAGAACCGGCGGCGGCATGGACGGCCGGCCAACCGGGTCTTCGCCGACGGGCGCTCGATCGCCGACATCCTTGCGGCCATCCGGGACGGCAGGAACGTGGTGAGCTTTGCGCCCGAGGATACGACTGCCGAACCGGTCTCGCCGGAGTCGCCGATGTTTGGTTCGATTGTCGCAGCCGGTTCACCCTACGGCGTACGCTTCGACGGATTGACCATCGGCGATACCATCCGCACGGTGACCGAACAGGGGGTCGTTGCCTCGCTGCAGACGGATAGGGGTAGCTACGTCAGCGAAGGCCGGCTGGACAGCCGCTTCGTCCGTTTCGAAGTCTGGCACGACAAGGAGCCGCGGCTCTTCACCAACCCGGTCTACGCGCAATGATGGCGTCGCGGCGCTTTCCCTTCGGCAAGAGGAGCGTCGCAGACGCGGCGCGCGAAAGGAAGGTCGGCATCAAGGACGTCTCCCGCGAGGCCGGCGTCGCGATTTCTACCGTTTCGCATGTGCTCAACGGCACAGCACCGATCTCGCCCGATGTGCGCGGCCGGGTTCTGGATGCCGCCCGTCGCCTGGGCTATCTCGCCAAGCGGCAGGCCAAGGCATCGATCGGTGCCCTCGACACGATCCTGCTGGCGGTGCCAAGCGATACGGTGATCGAGACCCAGGTCAACCTCTTCTCCTTCACCTTGCTCAGCGCCCTGACGCGCGAATGCGAGCGGCGCGGCATCAGGATCTTGCCGCTCACCGCGGACGGCAAGTCCTTCTCGGCAGCCCAGCTCGTCCAGGAAGCGCGGAATGGGCAGGCCGAAGGCATCGTCGTGCTGAGCGAGGACCGGAGCGAGTTGCTCTCCGGCATCGCCGCCTCGGGCATTCCCGCGGTCCTGATCAACGGCGAAGACCACGGCATGCAGATCGACAGCGTCACCCCCGGTAACCGCTTTGCCGCGCGGCTCGCCACCGACTGGCTAATCAAGCAGGGGCACCGCTCGATCCTGCACCTGACCTGGGAGGGCCGATCGACCATCAGGCGCCGCCGCGACGGTTTCCTCGATGCGTTTGCCGCTAACGGCCTGCCGACCGAGAACGCCCAGATTCAGTTCGCCGAGGGCTACCTGCCTCAGCACGGTGAAGCCGCGATAGCGCGGTGGCTCAAGGAGCATGGCGGGCTCGGTGGGGTCACCGCGATCTTCTGCGCAGCCGACAACCTGGCGCTTGGCGCCCTGACGGCACTGCACAGTGCCGGGCTCAGTGTTCCGGGCGACGTCTCGATCATGGGGTTCGATGGCGTCACCATCGGAGAGCTGACCGATCCACCACTGACCACGGTCAGCGTGCCGCTCGATCAGCTCGGCCCCGCGGCGCTGCACCTTCTCGAACAGCGCATTCTCAACCCGCACCTGGAGCGGGCGGCCCATCGGCTGGAACTGGGGTGCCGCCTGTCGATCCGCGACAGCGTCGCGCAGGCGCGTTGAGTCTCCCTATGCCGGACCGAAGAGCGCCGTGAGCATTCTCTCGCGGGCCTGATCGATCGCACCCACGACAGTGGCACGCGCGCCGTGGGCGCTGGTAACCAGTGAAACCGGCCGGACAAAGTTGCGCGCCAGTTCATCGGCGACCAGCGAGCGAAGTTCCTCCCGCGCCCCGATACCTCCGCCCAGAACCACTACCTCGGGGTCGGCAATGGCCGCGAGCGCAGCCACGCAGCGTGCCATTTCGGCGGAGAGACAGCCGAGCACAGCGATAGCTCCCTGCTCCCCAGCCGCCGCCGCCTCGAACATGGTTCGCACGTCGACTGCGCGTTCGCCCCCGTTCGCCCGGTAGGCCGCCATAATCCCGGCGCTGCCAACCGCCGCTTCCAGCTGTCCCTGGCGGATCGTGTCAGCGTCCGGCTGCCCCCCGGGGAAAGGCAGGTAGGCGACTTCGCCGACGCCGCCATGGGCACCGCGAAGCAGATGGCCGTCGACCATTACGCCTGCTCCGATTCCGGTTCCGAGCGCGACGAAGGCCACATTCCGCTTGCCCCTGGCGACGCCGGCAGCCACCTCGCCGGCCAGTGCCAGGTTGACGTCGTTTTCCAGCAAGACCGGGCAGCCGATACTGCGCGACAGCATTTCGGCCAGCGGCAGGTCATCAAGCCCCGGAAGGTTGCCCGCCAGGCTGATCCGTCCGCTGGCCGGATGTACGGCCGCCGGGATGCCGATGACGCAGGCGCGAAGCCGGCTGCGATCCATGCCGGCCACGCGGCACAGCTCAGCGCTGCCGCGGGTTACCTGATCGAGTACGTGCAGTCCGCTCTTGGTGTCGGTGGGCTCGGTGCTTTCGGCAATTGGCGTTCCCAGAAGGTCTGCCAGCGCAAACGTGATCTTGGTTCCGCCCAGGTCTATGCCAAGGCAAACCGAGGCGTCGGCGACCAGTTCGTACGACATCGCCGAGCGGCCTGGCAGACCGCCGACCGGGCCCCGCGGAGAGACGAAGCCATCCGCCTCGAGGGCGGCGACGAGTTCGGAAACCGTCTGCTTGGAGATTCCAAGCCGCGTGGCGATGTCGGGCCGCTGCATGGTGCCGAATTGGCAAAGCGCATCGACCAGCGGCCGCAAGTGCCGGCTACCACGAGGTCCGTTGGGAACGGGAAGGCGGGAGGATATTCGTCCACCGCCCGAACTAATGGATTGATTTCGTTCGCCATCTTCCATTTCGAATTCCGAATGAATTGTTCGTTCCGCAGTTCCAGTCATTCAATGCAAATTTTTTCTTATTGATTCATCGCAAACTAAACGCGATGCTGTGGCCATGTAATCGCCGAACGCGCCAAAAATGCAAGGAAATTGCAGGGCTAGCTGGATGTTACACGGAGGGAGAGGAGAATATATGAAAATATTTGCATTGCTTGGGCAGCGCGCTGCCAGGCAGCCTCCCGTCGTACGGGATAGAACGAACGTTCTACGTCTGAGGAAAAACGGAACAATCGAGGGTAAGAGCCATGTCAACTAAACGTCTATTCCGAGTGCTGCTCGTCGCTGCGTTGTCGTCGACCAGCCTGGCTACGGCCGCCTACGCCTTCCAGGAGGCGCCGATGCTCGCTGAGGAGGTCAAGGCGGGCGCGTTGCCGCCGGTGGATCAACGCCTGCCCCTGCGCCCGACGGTGATGCAAACAGAGGGGACCGGCGCCTACGGCGGCACCTGGCACCGCGCATACAAGGGGCCGGGCGATCGCTGGGGCCCGACAAAGCTCATGGAAGAGCGCGTCGTAAAATTCAGCCAGAACGACGCTGGCGGGCTCGACCTGGTGCCCGGCTATATCGAGAGCTACTCGGTCAACGACAACGCCACCGAATTCACCTTCACCCTGCTCGAAGGCCTCAAGTGGTCCGACGGCGAGCCGGTGACCACAGAGGACGTCCGCTTCTGGTACGAGGACGTGTTCAGCAACAAGGATATCCTCCCCAGCGTCGACACCATCTACGCGCCGGGCGGCAAGCCGCTGGCGGTGGAGATCGTGGACGAGCGTACCTTCAAGGTGAAGTTCGAGAAGTCCTACATCTATTTCCTCACGATCCTCGCCAAAGACTCTACGGGCGAGCCGAGCCTGGATCGCGCCAGCTTCGTAATGCCGGCCCACTATTTGAAGAAGTTCCACCCCAAGTACACGCCGGAGGCCGATCTGGCTGCCGCGGTCAAGGAGAAAGGCTTGGAGAAGTGGACCGACCTTTGGGGGTCCAAGGGTCCGATCACGGCCTGGAACATGAACCCCGATCTGCCCGTCATCACGGCCTGGAAGGTCACCGTGCCGCCTCCGGCCGATGTCATGGTGATGGAGCGCAATCCCTACTATTACGCCGTCGACGCCGAGGGTAACCAGCTTCCCTACATCGATCGGATCGAGCACACTCTGTTCGAGAGTCAGGAAACCTTCAACCTGATGTCGGTGCAGGGCCAGATCGACATGCAGCAGCGCTACGCCAATACCGGCGACTTCACTTTCTACAAGGAGAACGAAACCAAGGGCGGCTTCCATGTGCTCAAGTGGATCAATGCCGAGACCTGGTCGCTGATCCCCAACTACAACGTCAAGGACGAGGTTCTTGCCGGCCTACTCGCCAAGGAGCAGGTACGCCAAGCGCTGAGCGTTTCGATCGACCGCGACACCATCAACGAACTGGTTTTTGCGGGGCTTGGCGAATCTCGCGCCGCGTCCCCGGTCACCGGGTCGCCCTACTACAATGCCGATCTCGAATCGCACTGGACCGCATACGACCCGGACCTGGCCAACCAGCTTCTGGACGAGGCGGGCCTGACCGAACGCGATGACGCCGGCTTCCGCCTGCGGCCGGATGGCCAGCGGCTGACCCTCGTGGTCGAGGCCAACGACGGCTCCCGTTCGAACGTTCTGGAATTGGTCCGTGCCAACTGGGAAGAGGTCGGTATCGAACTCCAACCACGCATCATCGACCGGACGCAGTTCGATTCCAACCGCGACAACAACGACTTCGCCGTGCAGTACACTTCGTTCGATCGTCTGTCGGTGACGGCGGCCGATCCGCGCCTGTTGCTGGGCGACGACTCCTACGCCAACCAGTGGTACGTCTGGTATGAGACCAAGGGCGCCTCGGGTATCGAGCCGCCTGCCGATCATCCGATCCGCTCCATGTGGGCGGCCTGGGACAAAGCCTCGACGTCGGCGACGCTGGCCGATGCCGATGCGGCGATGAATGAGGCAATCGCCACCTTCGTGAACCAAGGCTTCGTGATCGGCCTGGTCGGCGAGACGCCGGCCTTGGTTATCGTCAAGGACAGCGTCGCCAATGTCGCCGACGGCCTCGTCAACGACGACGTGACGCGCGGGGAAGGGCTCGCCCGTCCCCAGCAGTTCTACTTCAAGCAGTAACTCCCGGGATGAGGGGACGGCCATTGGCCGCCCCCTCATTTTCGTGTTTCACTCGACCGACGGGGGAGGGAAGTCATGCTCGGATTTATCGGACGCCGTGCGTTCTGGGCCCTGGTGACACTGGCCTTCGTCTCGTTCATCTCGTTCGTCATCATCCAATTGCCTCCCGGCGACTACGTGACGGCCTACGCCGCGCAGTTGAGGCACGGCGGCGAGTACATCACGGCCACCCAGGAAGCGATCCTGCGCGAGCAGTTCGGCCTCAACGATCCGATCCTGATCCAGTATTGGCGGTGGATCTCCAACATCATCCTGCGCGGCGATTTCGGTCGCTCGCTGGAGTGGAACGCCCCCGTTTCCGAACTCATCTGGGACCGGCTGGCGCTGACCCTGTTCATCTCGTCGCTCACCATGGTCTTCACCTGGGCCATTGCCATCCCGGTCGGCATCTATTCGGCGACACGCCAATATTCGGTGTTCGACTACATCTTCACGGTCGGCGGCTTCATTGGCAAAGGCGTGCCAGATTTCATGCTAGCCTTGATCCTGATGTGGCTGGGATATGCCTATCTCAACATGGATGTGGGCGGACTGTTCTCGCCCGAATACCGGGCCGCGCCATGGTCGACCGACAAGGCGCTCGACATGCTGGCGCACCTGTGGGTGCCGGTGGTGATCCTGGCGACCGGGGGCGCCGCGGGGCTGATCCGCGTCATGCGCGCCAACATGCTCGATGAGTTGCAGCAGCCCTACGTGGAAACGGCCTATGCGCAGGGACTGAGCGAGCGGCAGGTGGTTTGGCGCTATCCGGTTCGGGTCGCGCTCAACCCGTTCATTTCCACCGTCGGTTGGGCGCTGCCCGCCCTGTTCTCGGGCGACGTCATCACCGCGGTGGTGCTGAACCTGCCAACCACCGGTCCGCTGCTGCTCAAGGCGCTGCAGATGCAGGACATGTATCTGGCGGGCAGCTTCATTCTCATTCTCAGCGTCTTCACCATCGTCGGCACGCTGATCTCCGACGTCCTCTTGGCGTGGTCCGATCCGCGCATCCGCTTCGCCTGAGGGAGGCCGCGCAATGACCGACCAATCCATCGACGGCAAAGTCCTTGTTCCTTCGGCGGGCGCTGCCGCCCCCGCCGAGAAAAAGGAGAAGCTTTATACGGCCAATCCCTGGCAGCTGATCTGGTGGCGCTTCCGCAAGCACTGGCTGGCGGTGATTTCGCTGTGGTTTCTGGTGCTGTCCTGCACGACGGCGCTGTTTGCCGATTTCATCTCGCCCTACACGCCTTTCGAGATCGAGAAGCTGCAGACGTTCGTGCCGCCGCGCGCCATACATCTGTTCCACGAGGGGCAGTTCGTCGGGCCATACATTTACGAGCTCGACCGCAAGCGTGATCCCGAAACCGCCCGGGTGATCTACGCCGAGGACACGTCAAAGCCGATCCCGATCAGGCTCCTGGCGTCGGGTGAGCCGTACAAGTTCTTGGGCCTGGTCGACACCGACCTGCATCTGTTCGGCATCGAGGCCAAGCGGCAGAAGATCAACCTGCTCGGCACGGACGAACTGGGCCGTGACATGTTCACCCGCCTGCTCTACGGCGCCCGGGTTACGCTATCGGCCGGGCTGATCGGCGTCGCCTTCAGTTTCGTCCTGGGTTTGGCGCTGGGGGCGGTGTCGGGCTATTACGGCGGCTGGATCGACGCGGTCGTGCAGCGCATGATGGAGTTCATCCGCTCCATCCCCACAATTCCGCTCTGGATGGGGCTGGCCGCGGCGCTCCCCATCGCCTGGGATCCGCTCTTTGTCTATGTGCTGATCACCGTCATTCTCGCGCTTGTCGGCTGGACGCACCTGGCTCGCGTGGTCCGCGGCCGGTTCTTTGCCATCCGCAACGAGGACTTCGTCCTGGCCGCGCGGCTCGCCGGCGCCTCCGAATACCGTATCATCACCAAGCACATGCTGCCGTCGATGACGAGCTACATCATCGCTGCGGTGACGCTGGCGGTGCCCGAGATGATCCTGGGCGAGACGGCCCTGAGCTTTCTCGGCCTGGGGTTGCGGCCTCCGGTGGTGAGCTGGGGGGTGCTGCTTCAGGACGCCCAGAACCTGCGGTCGATCGCGCTGGCGCCGTGGCTGCTGGCGCCGGGAGCAGCGGTGATCCTGATTGTGCTCGCCTTCAACTTCCTCGGCGATGGCCTGCGCGACGCGGCCGATCCCTATGGGCGCTAGGAGAGGCCGATGACCAATTCAGCAACCATGCCCAACCGGCTTCTCGAGCTCGAAGATGTGCAGGTGCACTTCCCGAGGCGGGAGGGCCTGGTCAAGGCGGTGAACGGGGTCTCGTACCACGTCGACAAGGGCGAGGTGCTGGGCATCGTGGGGGAGAGCGGCTCGGGCAAGTCGATCACGGCGCGCGCGATC
>Ga0214473_10010496_pt1 | contig 10889 bp, 11 predicted proteins | sample RVTome_7_FD_203509 | JGI IMG/M metagenome (GOLD analysis project Ga0214473, IMG submission 203509) | Soil microbial communities from uranium-contaminated site in the Upper Colorado River Basin, Wyoming, United States - RVT98D197 | ecosystem: Environmental > Terrestrial > Soil > Contaminated >... | reverse complement strand
CTACTGATTGCGGATTATATTGTTGGATTGGTAGATGGAGAAGGTTATTTCTCGATTTCTCCTAGGATTAGGAGGATGAGAAATAAAGATATATTCGAGGTTGATTGTGTGTTTGGTATAGATCTCAATGAAAAGGACAAAGAAATACTTACAAGAGTACATCGAAAGTTTGGCTGCGGTAAGTTGTATTATCGCAGAGATTCAAGAAAAAACTTTTGTAATCTTTGGTCGTATCGCGTGAGGACACACAAAGATTTACTTGCCTATATCCTACCCTTCTTCACTAGACATCCATTGCAGTTTCCCAGTAAACGAAGCTCTTTTGATCGCTTCCATAAAGTGTTAAAGCTAGTTGAAAGCGGTCAGCATAAAACTATAAATGGCTTTATGAACATAAGGGGCATCGTAAATAGTAGAATCCTCAGAGACTACACGCCGAGCTCCCAACCGTGCGTTGGGATGAAGATATAGTCCATGCATTATAGCGATATAGTGAACATCATGAACAAGGTATCCCTAGGGGAATCTGGGGATGGATCACCTCCTTTCTAAGGGAAAATTTCCTTATAGTTAAGGACAGGCCGATTCGCGTTTTTAATGCTTATCGAGCCTGGTCGATCTTGCTTATTTCCGCCTTTTGGCGGAACGACAGTGAGTTTATTCTTGCAACCGCGTAGAGACCGAAGGGCTATACCGGTTCGTCCAGCATAGCCGCAATCTATTTTGCGAAGAGGAATAATCACCTATTTCGCAAAGAGATTGGGCGAAGTGTGACAACCGCGTATGCTCTAATAGCGCTTGAAACAAAAAAACTGGCTAAATGCCGGCCTTTTCAGTGTATCTTTATCGTTCGAGGTAATCCGAGAACTATGATAGTAGCAGTTCTCGACAAGCTCGAACAATACTAGTTACTATTTCACAATCTTATCAATCAGCCCGTATTTTAACGCCTCCACGGCGCTCATATAGCGGTCTCTTTCGGAGTCCTGCTCGATTTGATTTTTTGATTTACCGGTGTGCTTGGCGAGAATTTCGTTGAGCGATTCTTTGACGCGCAGAATTTCTTTGGCGTGAATGGCTATGTCGGTGGCTTGCCCGCCGGCTTCGCCCATGGGCTGGTGAATCATAATGCGCGCGTTGGGCAAACTGTATCTTTTACTTTTAGCGCCGCAGGCGAGAAGTACCGCCGCCGCGCTCGCCGCTTGTCCGACGCAAATCGTTTCAACATCCGGCTTGATGTGCTGCATGGTATCGTAAACCGCCATACACGACGTTACCGAACCGCCCGGACTGTTGATGTACAGACGTATATCTTCTTTGTCATTTTCGGCGGTCAGAAACAGCATCTGCGCTATGACGATGTTAGCGACATCGTCGTCTATCGGCCCGCCCAGAAATATGATTCTTTCTTTGAGAAGGCGCGAATAAATATCATACGCCCTCTCCCCAAACTGCGACTTTTCTATTACGGTTGGTATTAGATAACCCATATTACTCTTTAAGTTTTGTTGAATTAATTTTCACCAGCCATTCCATCACTTTTTCCAAAGCATTATCTTTATCTAACTTCAGCTTTTCCAGTTTGGCAATTTCGCGCAAGCCCAGTCCGACCAAAACATTATTGCTTGCCTGCCTCGTCAAATCCTCTTCAAATTTATCTTTGCTTGATTTTATACTCTCTATGTATTTCTCCAGCGTCGTGCCCTGTTTTTGCGCCATATCGGTTATGTCGCGCCGCAATCTTTCCGTCTCACTCTCGACGAGTACCGCTGGCAGCTCCACTCTGGTCATTTGCGCCAATGCCTTGGTTACTTCATCGCGGGTCTGCGTTTCGTAACGTTCCTTTTTCTCCTCGGCGATGTTGGACTTGAGTCGTTTTTTCAGCCCTTCCACGCTCTTGAGCCCGAATTTTTTAACGAATTCCTCGTCAATTTTTGGCAGTATGACCTCTTGGACTTTCTCGGCATTTACCTCAAAACGGAATTCCTTGCCCTTAAACTGTGGTGCGAAATGCTCTTTGGGAAATTTAAGCTTAAACTCTTTCTTTTCGCCGGCTTTGATACCAACTATCTTGTCTTCAAAACCCGGAATGAGCGAATTGCTCCCCATAATAATGGGGTGGTTTTGGCTGGTGAGCTGTTCCACCGGCACGCGGCCGTCATAACCCTTGAAAGTAATCTCAACGCGGTCGCCTTCGCGCGCCCCGCGCTTTATGCCATTGTAACCGGCATTGCGGCGGCGCAGGTGGTCAACAACTTTATCAACTTCCTCGTCGGTTACGGCAAATTCCTCTTTTTTGGGCGAAGTAATTTTAATCTTTTTATAATCTTTAGTGATTTTAACTTCCGGTAATACCCCAATATCAATAGTAAAAGAAAAACTGTTACCGGCTTTTTCCAAAAACGACGGCTGTTTGAGGATGCTGACCGACGGGCTGCCAATCGGTTTTAACTCGTGCTTTTTGACGGCCTCACCATAGCCGACGCGCACCGCCTGTTCCATGGCGACATTCGCCAATTTTTGCCGTCCGATGGACTCAATTATCATAGCCCGCGGCGCTTTGCCAGGCCTAAAGCCGGCAATGTTGACGCTCGTCGCGTTGGCTTGAAGCGCTTCGTCGAAATACTTTTCCATCTCGCCAGCGGCGCACTCGATCGCCAATTTTACTTGGCTACCCTGTAATTTTGTATATTTAATTTCCATACTCAATAATTCTAGCGAATTCCCCCAAGACAATCAAGCCCTGAACCAGAGTTCTGTCAGGCAGAACACGGTTCAGGACGTAGACCCCGTACTGTCACCCGATGCGGAACACGAATGGATAATTCGCTGTGGAGCAGTCGAGTGTCTAGTGCTGGGGTCAACAGCTCTCTGTATTTTACATAACCGCAAGAAATGAGGAGCGGCTCGCGCCTTTGGCGCGAGCCGCGATGAGAAGCGAGGAGTTTAAGCCGAGGGCTTTAACTCGGGGTGAAACTTGCGCATTAGCACCATCATGCGGTTCCTGTTCAGTTTGGTATAGGGGTCTGCAATGAAGTGACTGGGGCTTTCTTCGATGTAGGAAGAGACGACGGGATCATCTCTCAAGTACCTTTGTACCTTTATCTCGGCGAGGCTGACGACGGGTATCGGTTCCCGCTTATTGCCGGGACTATACCAGTAGACACACTCTGGTAGACTGTTGACGAAGCAAGCGATGAGTTTGACAACGCGGCCGGTTGTTGAGAAATAGTCGATATCTGGCTCAATGTTGCTTTCGCCCAAGACATCATCAACCAATACGATACTCTTGGCCGGCTTGGCAAAACATCGCTTGACGGATCGGGCCATCTTCGATTGCACGCCCCCGAGTTGGTTTCGGCGTTGGGACTGGTCAGCTACGACCGTTAGTGCTGAAGCCAAACGGCACCCGCGAGAGATCGGATGGCTGTAATCAGGTTTGGCCTCGCTCCATTGGCGCGTGGCAATCAGCTGTTCCGCCCAATTCACGAGGATATCGAGAGGTACCGAATCGAAGCTGATGAAGGTATCGCTGACGTATTGCGACTGCTTACATTCCGCATTGGAAGCGCCGCTAGTCACCAGCGGACCAAGCCAACGGCCGTCGGGGCGTTGAGGACATTTGTAGTAGAAGCCGTAAGATGAAAGGTAAGTCATCATTCCAACCGTTAACTGCCGTTCAGTCTCCGAAAGCGCGAGGTGGCTGGCCATTGTCCGGTCCTCATTCTTCGCGTAATGCAAATGTTCGAGGATTAAGCCGAAACCCAACCCTTCATTATTCAAAGTATCGGTCTAGCCGCCCGCCGTCAAGCAGACTGCGAACCATAAACACACCTCGTAGGTGTGTTTATGGTTTATGAGGAGGGTCGTTTGAGTATGGATGGGATACCACTTAAACGATTAAACGAAAAGCGGCTCGGGTCTAACGACCCGAGCCGCTGAAGCTACCGATGCCCTTGTGGCTATCGTTGCGATGTGGTGATGAGCTGCCAGCTGGCGTCGGAGGACTTGGGCTTGATGGCTACCGACTTTCTCTTGCAGAGCGGGCAGTCCGCCGGCATCCAATCACTGACCCGCAGGGTAACGATCGGGAGCACCTCGAACTTGCCGTAGTGTTCCACCGATACCTCCTCCACTCCTCCGCGGCTGATGATAACCGGGTCAAAGGGAAGGATAACGGTCTCCGGGTGGGCTTGGAGGATCGCTGCGACCGCTTCAGAGAAACCGGTGCCGCGGGTGCAGATGTCCTCAATCAAGAGGATTGAGATGTACGGGTCGAGTGAATCCGCAAGACCTATCTTGCCATCGACCTTCTGCATCCTGACAGTTGGGACGCCGAGCTCCTTTCCTACCGCTTCAGCCAAAGCGGTGGCGCCGTCGGGCACACCCGCGACAAAGTTCGGCAGGATGCCCATCCTTTCCCTAAGTATCATTGCCATTTGCTTGGCTATCAGGGTTCTGATGTTCTCCGGCGCCAGCAGGATACGGGAAACGAAGAAGCCGTCGCTGTGGAGGCCGGACTTCAGCTCGGCATGGTGCCCGGGCTTGCCGTTATCGGCGGCAGAATAGTTGTATGTCCAAAAGGCGTCGAGCATGGTTGCGATGTGCAGGAGCTCACCCGCGGTCAGCTCGTGTCTGATGTCGTCGGGGTTGAGCTGGAGCAACTCCTCAAGTTCCATTTCCAGTATCTGTACCACTGCGCGTCATCCTTCCGTGGTGTCGTCGAGGGTCTGGTTGAGGATCCGGTTGATGCCGTCACGCGGTTTGACGGTTGCTAAGCGCCTCCCCAATCTCGTCGGCGATACGCTTGGCCGCCTAGACCGGCGTGCCGATTTCGCTCGGCGGCTTGGTAATCGGCCGGCCGATGACCAGATAATGAGCGGCGGCGGCGATTGCTTCCGCCGGAGTCGCAACGCGCTTCTGGTCTCCTTTGGCAGCCCATTCGGGACGAACACCGGGTGTAACCTTCAGGAGATGGTGTCTCTGGTCGTCCATTAAGCAGAGCTCGGGGAGATCTGCAGGCGAGCAGATTACACCATCCGCCTCTTCGGCGAGAAGCATGGTTGCGAACATGAATACTGCTTTGTCGACCGTGCGGCCGAAAAGGGGGATACATTCTTGGTTGTCGATGGAGGTTAGAACCGTAACCCCGAATACCTTGCTGTTGCCTTTTTCTTGCACTGCCTCCCGAACAGATAACTGTCCGGCAGAAGTGTGGACATTGAACGCCCAAACGCCGAGCCCTGCGACTGCCCGAGCAGCTCCGGCAACGGTGTTGGGAATGTCACAAAACTTCCCGTCGTAGAAGACCTTGCCGCCAAGTGAGTGAACTGCCTCCACTGCTTGCGGACCCCCAACGGAGCTAATCAGCTCCAGGCCGATCTTGAAACAGCCGACATAGGACGCAAGCTCTTCGACGAGACGCTTCAGTTCGTCGAGCGTGTTAACGTCGGCAGCCACGATGATTTTGTCGCGAGGATCCTCCGTCACCGGTCATCACCCTTCCGAGTTGTGAAATGGCAGGTCAATCCGAAGTCAGATTGATTGCAAAGTCAGTTTATCGCAAGCGCAAGAACCGGTCAATACTTCGAGTCCTAATACTTAACACTTAATACTTAACGTCCCGCATCACCTAGCCCGTAATCTTGGCCCACGCTCGCTGGTCACGCTTGAGATTTTTGAGCGGAGTGATGAAGCGGTCGGGGCGGCGAAGGAAAATCACGCTCGCGTATTTGCTTCGCGCTTTGGTCTGCCAGTACTTGTCGGGCTGAATCGCCTCGCGGCCGTATTCTTGGCGCAGCCGAGCAATTTTCCCAGTGTCTAAATTGCTGAAAAATAGAACATTGTCAATCTCGGCTTGGCCGGTGATGAGTCCGTGTGAGCCCTTGAGAAGTATAATGTCGCCGCGAGCAACACTTTGGTAGGGTTCCTGACGTGTTTGACTAAAACGAATTTCTATCGTTTTTTTGCCCCCCAGTATTTGCTCAACGGTTTTCGGGCTTCGGAAAACCGCCAAATGAGTGGACATAATGTTAGCTCAAAACTCAAATGGCAAAACTTAAAACTTAACTTAAATCTTTAAACTGTCTGAAGATTAACAATTTGAGATGTGGTTTTGAGATTTACGATTTACGATTTGAGTTAGTGCCGTGCCTTGTCTGCTGAGCCGAAATCTTTTATGCGAGCTTCGACGACTTTTTGGATGGCGTCGCGGCTGGCGCCGATAATGGCGCGCGGGTCGGTTTCTTGCGGATGTTTTTTGGCATAATCCGCGTTAGCTTTGGAAAAAGTTTGGCGCAATTCGGTATCAATGTTTATTTTGGCGACGCCCATGCCGATGGCTTTCTTGAACTCCGCCAGCGTTGAATTGCTTGAGCCGTGCAGAACCAGCGGAATGGCGACAAGCTTGGCGATTTTTTCCAGAATGTCAAAACGCAATTTTTCGTCTTTCACTTTGGCGCCGTGAACATTGCCGATGGCCACTGCCAAGCTGTCGCAGTCGGTGGCTCGGACAAAGTCGGCCGCTTGCTCCGGGTCGGTGTATGCCATTCTACCCTTGACATAATCTTCCCGTCCGCCAATGGCGCCGAGTTCGGCTTCTAAGCTCATACCGGCTTTATGGGCAAGCTTGACCATTTCGGCTGTAATTTTGACATTGTCGCCGTAGCTTAAAGCCGAGCCGTCAAACATTATTGAAGTGTGGAGTCCCAGCTTTATCATTTGGCGCGTCAGCGCCGGTTCTTTGCCGTGGTCAAGATGAATTACGACCGGACATTTACTTTTCTTACCAAGTGTTTGGATAATTCCCAGCAACTCTTCCGCTCCCGCGTACTCAAGCGCTTTGGGCGAAGTTTGGACTATGACCGGAGAGCTAAGTTTTTCGGCGCCGGCAATGATGGCTTGCGTAAATTCCAAATCATTAGTATTGAAAGCGCCCAAGGCGTAGCCGTCGCGGCGGGCGTCTTTAAGCAGTTTTTGACTTGAGACCAGCATTTTCCTCCAATGCGACTAATCCCGGCAGTTTTTTGCCGATTAAATATTCACTGGCCGCGCCGCCGCCGGTTGAAACAAAACTGAAACGGTCGCGCAGATTAAGCTTATCAACCACCGCCACCGTATCGCCGCCGCTTACAATGGTTGTGGCGCGCAGGTTGGCGATAAAGCGGGCGATTTCATATGAGCCGTGAAAAAATTTTTTGTCCTCGACGAGTCCCAGCGGACCGTTCCAGAAAACCGTTTGCGCGTTTTTCAATATCGACTTAAATCGCATAATAGTGTCCGGCCCGATGTCAAAAAGAGGGTTTTTGCTAAGGGTAACTTTATCAAAAGTTTGGAGGCGTCCCTTAGCGTCAGTACCATCGGTGGGAAATACCAATTTCTCGACCGGTTCGGTCATGGCCAGATAATAATCAATCGAAGTTTTGCCGCCGATTAAAATCGTATCGGCTTTGGAGCGAAAATGGTTAATAATGGGAATTTTATCGGCAATCTTGGCACCGCCGATAACAACAATAAACGGCTTCTCTTGTTTGGCGAGCAAGGGTTCGAGCTGTCGCACTTCGCTCGTCAGAAGCAGGCCGGCAAAAGACGGCATTACTTTGGTAATGGCGACAAGCGATGCGTGCGCGCGGTGGCTGGAGGCGAAAGCATCGTTAACGTAAAGGTCTCCTTCCCGCGCGAGGAGTTTGGCTAGCTTGGGGCTGTTTTTTTCTTCGAGCTTATCGAAGCGCAGGTTTTCGAGCAGGGTGATGGAGCGGCCGATATAGTAACGGCGCGACAAAATGGGTGAGTCGGTGCCATGAAAATCTTTTGTCATCACCCGCTCGCTCGATACCATTTTTTTACTTTTTAGTATCCGGGCAATGGCTCGCGCCACCGGCGCCAGCCGCCACTTGGCATCGGTCTTTTTGGGTCGTCCCCAGTGGGTTAAGATAATTATTTGCGCCGGTTTGTGGCGTAATAGCCATTCGAGAGTCGGAATGGTGGCTAGTACGCGCGCGTCATCGCTCGGTTCCCCGTTTTTGCCCACCGGTAAATTATAGTCGGCGCGGTAGAGTACTTTTTTGTTCGCGACATTGGCGTTTCGAACGGTGCGCATAAGTTTTTATTATTTAATTTGGCATGAGGTGAGATTTGCGCCACGTGAACACATCGGCGAATGCTTCCGCGATGCTGACAAACTCACTTGCCCTTAAAGAGGCGCCGCCTACCAGTACGCCATCAATCTCGGCCTGCCCCGCGTACTCCGGCGCGCTTGCTCGGCTAACACTTCCACCATAAAGAATTGAGATGGACTTGGCAATATCCTCTGTCGCCAACTTTTGACCGATGAGCTCGCGCAACTCTCCGATCACCCGCGCGGCGTAAGCGCCGCTGGCGTTACGGCCGGTGCCGATGGCCCACACCGGCTCATAAGCGATTATAAGGTTGCGCCAATCGCGCTCGCTCATGCCGCTCGTAGAGTTTTTGAGCTGGTGAAAGAGCTCGCTGTGGTATACGCGCTGGCCAATGCCGGCCTCCGTCAGGCCCTCTATGTCGAGTTTTTTTTCTTCGCCCACCGCCAGAACGGGCGTGATATTTTCCTTGAGCGCGGTTTTGATTTTGGCGGAAATTAGCAAATTGTCCTCATCAAAAAGCGAGCGGCGTTCGCTGTGTCCCAAGATGACATATTGGGCGATGCCTTTGAGCATGAGCGCGGAAAGTTCCCCGGTGTACGGCCCCTCCACCGCCGAATAAATATTTTGAGCGGCGAGTTTCGCCCGCTTATATTGCTCCCGAATGGGAACGAGCCAAATAGCCGGCGGCGCCAAGACAATATTTAAGTGATGCAACTTTTCAGTGCGCTTTAACACGTCGCCGGAGAGAACCATCGCCTCGGAAAGCGTCGTATTCATCTTCCAGTTGCCAACTATGTAGATGTCTCTAGGCATCATCACCTCCCCTTGAGTTAAATCACAAATTACAAGCACCAAGCTCCAAATAAGTTCCAAATTCGAATTTCGAATTTAATAATTTATTTGTTATTTGGGATTTGTTATTTGGAATTTATTTAATAATGTATCTCACCGTCTCCCGATAGGTAATTGCTGCCATCAAAGCAATGAGCAGAACGAAGCCGACAGTGTGCATAAGGGCTTCAACTTCAAGACGCACAACTTTGCGCCGCAGGACACCCTCGAGGAAAATAAACACCGCTCGTCCGCCGTCAAGCGCCGGGAAGGGCAGGATGTTAATAAGGCCTAAATTAAGCGACAGGATGGCGACAAACTGCATGACATAGACCCAGCCCAGCTGAACCGCTTGGCCGGTGATGGTGTAGATGCCAATCGGACCGGCGACCTCTTCGGAAATTTTGCCGTGGTCAAAAAGCGTCACGAAAAACTGCCCTAAAAAGTTCATCGCGAGCTTTACGAAGCCGCCAATCTCCCGCCCGCCGGCGGCCAATGCCCCCCAAAAACCGAGCTTGACTCTGGTGCCCTGTCCGCTAAGCGCCACGCCCAGCGCCGGCATATTTTCCGCGGCGCGCAGCTTAACCGTTACCGGGAATTGATGCCGCTTACGCTCGATATTAAATGTAACTTCTTTGCCTTGATTTTCTTTAGTGTACTGGGCAAAGGCCTCGGCGCTCGCGAAGCCGTTTAGAAAGTCGCCAGCGCGCAGGTCCGCCGTTTCTGCCGGCGAGCCCTCTTCGATTTGTGCCACCAGTACTTGGTCGGTGTGCTGGCCGCCCAATTTGGCCGGGTCGATGGCTATCGGATTGGTGCCGACTAAATAGCCCGCGACTAAAAGTATGTAAGCGAGCAGAAAATTCATAACCACGCCCGCGACGACTATTGCCAGCCGGAAACGGGCCTTTTTGCCACTGAAAGAATTTTTTTTCTTAACGTTCTCATCCTCGCCCAACAGCTTAACATAGCCGCCCAGGGGGATGGCATTGACCATATATTTTGTGCCGCCCCGGCGGCGCGCGAAAATCGTCGGCGGGAAACCGAAGGCAAACTCTTCCACTTTGACTCCGGCCAGGCGGGCGGCAATAAAGTGTCCCGCCTCGTGAACAAAAATAAGTAGGCCTAAAACCAGAACAAAAACAAGAAATGTAAGCATGATTGTTTTTATATGACTTACGCGCCCAAACCCCGTGTCATCGCGAGTCCGAAGGGCGCGGCGATCTGGGCCCAGATTGCGGAGTTTATCCCGAGGAAACGAGGGACCTGACCTCGCAATGACAATTGCGTAAATTGTTTAGATACTTTGGATTTCTTTTACCTTGCCGGCGACCAATTCCTCAATTTGTTGATTGTATTTGGCGATCGCCGTGTTCAACTCTTTTTCCACGCGATATTTGTCGTCTTCGGTGGCGGTACTTGCCTTGACATCGGCCAACACGGCTTCCCACTGTTTGTGCCGCAAGTTGCGCAGGGCGACCCGCGCTTCTTCGGCCTGGGCATGGGCCGCTTTGGCCATATCGCGTCGCCGTTCTTCGGTGAGAGGAGGCAGTGTTAAGCGAATGTTCGCCCCGTCATTGGTGGCGTTCAACCCCTTGTCGGCAGAGCGAATGGCGCTCTCGATTTCGCCGAGCATATTTTTATCCCAGGGCTGAACTTGAATCATAGTGGCTTCGGGAATGGAAATGGAGGCAACCTGTTTTAATGGCGTCGGCGTGCCGTAATAGGGGACTTTTATATCCTCAATGAGCGCGGCGCTGGCGCGCCCGGTGCGCAACTTGGCAAGCTCCTCCTTGAGTTTCTCGAGTATTTGCCCCATCTCTTGCTCAATCTGCCTTATATTGTATGGCATAATATTTAAATAATTTGAACTTTATCCGACAATTTGTCATTGCAAGGTGTGGAGTATTGTCATTGCGAGAAGTCCACGACGAAGCAATCTCC
>Ga0214473_10010495_pt1 | contig 10890 bp, 18 predicted proteins | sample RVTome_7_FD_203509 | JGI IMG/M metagenome (GOLD analysis project Ga0214473, IMG submission 203509) | Soil microbial communities from uranium-contaminated site in the Upper Colorado River Basin, Wyoming, United States - RVT98D197 | ecosystem: Environmental > Terrestrial > Soil > Contaminated >... | reverse complement strand
TACCATCTGTCACCTCAATTACCAGATATAGTGGCTTAGATAGCTTATCTGCCAGCTCAATACTGCGCAGCACTTCTCTGCTCTTACCATCCCAGAAAGCTACTATCCAGTCTGCGTTCTCCACGACCTCACAGTTCCGCACAACAGCAGCTTTTCTACCATAGCGCCTCCAATCAGGTACAATAAGTTCTATCACCATCCTGCGCTTTCTAGCAGCAAGCTCTGCAGCAGTGGCTACTCCTCTTGCTCTACCAACGATGACTACATCTGTCCAAGGTAGCTGATTAATAAACTGCCGTACTAGATCAAGACGAGAGAATGACTTTGAGCCTATGACTGCAACTCTCATCTTACTTCCATCGCTCTATGATCTCAGGATTGCTATAGGGAGTATGGATTGGGCTTACATGAGCAAGATCGAAAGCAGGAAGCTTATCCCTTACATCACCATCGAAGTCCAGTTCATCATGAACCTGAATCCTAGGCAGCAAAGGCTCAAGAGTATACTCACGATCAAAGCCTGCTAACCTATACATAGCTTGCTTGACTGCATCTGCTGCTGATCCCTGTACAGGATAGTTTGCGCACTTACGTCTGATCTCTGCTATTGACTCATCTTCTGGCAGCTTCATTCTCCTTCCCTGCATTGTCTCTACATAGCCATGATTGATGCCAAAGATATACTGTTCCTCAATCCAGGGTAAGATATGCTCGTATCGCTGGAACCATCGAGCAATTGTATCACGGCATACATCAAGAGGTAATTTAGTCTGTGCTCTTGCTACATACTCATCCCCCAAGTAGATGACCAGGAAGTTAAACACCTTAGCCAGTCTCCTTCTTGGGCCTGATGTACCCCATAAGGCTCTTTCTGTCTCATCATGGATGTCACCTCCCTCATGATAGATTCTCATCATTACAGGGTCTAGGCTCAGCTCAGCCATGAACCTCATTTCGATCTGGTTGTAGTCAAGTCTAGTCCACACATCACTATCAGGCATAAAAGCAGCTCTGATGGCTGGCATACCCTCAGTATCAGGCCGCTTACCTGGAGTAAAGATATTCTGGATGTTGCGATCTGTAGATGCCGCACCCTTACCTGATGCCAGCCTACCTGTCGCAAGATCAAAGCGATAGGCAGAGGTGAAGGTATCATGTTCAAGTAATGGAGTAGTATAGCGGCTCTTCAATCCAACATAATTTCGGTACAGCAACACAAGGTCAATTAACATATCCTGCTTTGGTAGCTGCTCCAGCACCTTACGATCTGTTATAGGTACTGCTGGCTTGCCCCTCCTCCTCCTCATTGGCAGAGCATGGCCTCGTTTCATCAAGGCGACAGCTACCTGCTGCCAGCTGCCTGGATGGAAGTCGAAGGTCTGGCAGATGTGCAGAAGCGCATCAATGTCTACCTGTACAGACTTGTCAATCTCACGCAGCATTGGGAGGTCTAGTTTGATGGGATGCGCCCCCATTCGCAAGAGCTCTGGAATCAGTGCTTCCTCGCGCTTGTAGTAGTCCCATAAGCCAGCCTCATAGAGCTTCTGTTTGAGGTAAGGATAGAGCGCTAGAGTTGCACCTGCATCCTCACAGCACTTCTTACCAACCTCCACCATGCCCAGGTCTAGCATAGAGGTCACTCCAGCCAGTTTCATCATCGTGCCTGCATCTTGTACCTGACGTCCAACCTGCCAAGCAAGAGCTCCCAACTGCCCTTCCATTGCCATGATCTTAGCCATAAGCATAGTATCAGCAGAGTTGCGACCATCAATATCCAGGTGCCGCATGGTATTGAGGTCGAACATCGCATTGTGGTAGACTTTAATGATGTTGGGATTCTCAAGCAGTGTTATTGCTGCATCCCAGTAGACTGATTGCAGTGGTAGAGCATAGAAGTAGTAGGCTTCGGTAGGAGTAAAGGCAATGCCAATGCCAATGATGGTACGATCCTTGAGGCTGACAGTCTCAGTGTCTACACCAATGAGGTCTGGTGGAGAGGCAAGCCAGTGATCCAGAGCAGCAATTGGATCAGGTTCATTGCCTCGGTAGAAGATGTTAAGCTGGCTCATAGTCTTGTCTTATACCAGAGCTTAGAGTCTTGTCGATGTGAGCCACAGCAATAGCGCTGGTTGTATGTTCTGGGCTCGAAAGGCTCTTTGCACCAAGCGCAATCTCTAGTTGTACCCTTAACACTCTGATGCTGAGCTACTACTCTTCCTCGGAGACCTTCTGGTGTCTCCTGTGGCTTGCTGCTCGGCATGGATTTGAGCAAAACTTCTGCCATCGTCGCTTCGGTATGAATGGCCGCTTGCAAGTCTCCAATAGGCAGTTTGACTCGCCATAGATCGTCGAGCCATTCCAGAGATGCTCCCTTAGAGAGGAGATAATAGAACGCTCTGGCGAGGAGCAGTAAGTCAAGCCTGTTTGATTTCTGGGTATTACATCTTCGACAAGCAAGTACGCCATTACTGAGTAATGCAGGGCCACCTTTGCTAAGAGGTACGACATGATCAACTACCTGACCTGGATTGCCACAGTAGACACAGATACCACCATCCCTCTCCCAAATCTCATCCTTTACCTCAGCCTTGTAGTCCTTGCCGAAATGCTCTTTCATTTCACCCCCAGATACTAGCTCTAGGGGGCCGTTGTAACGCATCAGTACGCATTTTTACCCCCCTTCCAGGCAACTTTCGGTGTTTTACCCGTTCGATCCTGCAAGCTAATTGCCTTGAATTGGAAACTGAGGTTGTAACGCATCAGTACGCATTTTTACCCTTAAATGTGCCTCAGCCAACTTGCAGCTTCTGCATCTATATGGCATCTTCATGATCCTAGCCTTGCTCTGTACATAGTCCTTACTCTTGCCACAAGAGATGCAGATCATGAGGATATGGGCGAGGGGGTCAGGATGGCGTCCCACTAGAGTACTTCTCCTATTAAGATTTTAACTGTGCCTTCATCCATGCCTGCACCTCGGCATCGGTAGCGGCGAGAATAGCTTGAGTATCTATACACAGCTTGATGTGCAAACCATATGCACAGGAGGCAACCGATGGCTCTGCTGTCGCGCAAGTCCTGGCCCAGCCAAGCAACGCCTCCCGCAGCATCGCCACCTCCTGCGACAGGGCCACAATGCGTTCATCCCGTCCTTTAAAGGTTTCGCGCAGAGCATCCAGATAATCGTAACTGCTATTCATGGCTCCTCCAGCCACTCCCTCACATCGGCTTCGGTGGCGGCGAGGGCGCAGGACTTGTCATGCTCGATAGCATCTTCGGCTCCAGTTCTGTAACATATTAAACATCCAAAGGTGAACAAGTTGACCCCAGTAGGGTCACTTCTGGGTTGTATTACCACTTGGGTAAGCGTCTGCCGCAGCATCGCCACCCCTGCCTTCAACGCTTCGTTCTCGTTTTGCAGTTCGTCAACCCGCTTCTCCTCAAATGTTCTCATAGCTCCTCCTTATCTACAGCCCTCCCAAGGCTGATAGTTCTTACCTCTGCCACTAAGCTCCCATGCTGCCATCGCCGCGTAGATGGGCAGCAGTTTCAGCAGCTTAGGATTATAGTAATCGAAGTGAATGGGATGAATCTGCATGAAGCTAAGCTCTCCTGCATCACCTACCTGAGAGTTATCAAAGTGTGACTCGCAGGCAGCAATCTTTAGAGGCTCTTCTGGATGAGGAAAGATGATGAATAGGCTAGCAATGGGTGAGAACATCCCTAAGAGCCATAAGATTATTGCAGTCATAACAGCTCCTTTCTAAACTCGCTTCCAGATCATAATATCTTCATCCTCAATTGCTCTACCCCCTTTCAGCTTTGAGGCATTAACAAAGGCGCTCTGAGGACACTCCCATTTGAGCCACTGAGATAGCTCAAATCCTGCTCTGGCTGCATCCTTGAGCACATCATTGGTCAGATACACTCTTTCCTTTTGATGGAAGTCTCTGGTTATGAGTGCAAGATAACCTCCTGGCTTGATGCTCTCGAACAGCAGGCGATAAACCTTCTGCATCTCTGCACGGAAGAAGAATGAGCTGAGTCTGCCTAGATTCTTAGGATGCTCTGCATATTGAGCTTTGTAAAACTCTCCTCTATCTGTTGCTCCTGTAGTGCCCACTGCTCCCGCTCTAGCCAGCTCAGTCTTAGTTGCTCCTGCCTCTAGACCTGCACGTTGGGCAACTCTATCCCTATTATAGCTTGTGCCCTTGAGTACTGCTGCATATGGGGGAGATGTGATCACACAATCACATACCACTGGCAGGAGTGTGCGACAGTCTCCCTGAGCCACAGTGGTTAGAGCTCTTATCTCTGGAGGCCACATTGCCCTCGCGGTATTCATATACTCGATGTTGATGTCCTCTAGTTCAAGGGCCATAACTCTGCGGCCTGTCCATGCGCCAAGTAGCATCGTACCTGTGCCACCAAAAGGATCAAGGATGACATCTCTAGGCTCAGTGAGATAGTCAATTAACTCCCTTACCATATAAACATTGTTCTTGGAGCTGTGTGATGATACCTCCTCAGGGAAGAACTTCTTACGCTCAGTAGAATCGTGCTGAGGGAACTGAATCCAGCCAGCAACTGTGCGCTGGTATTGAGGAGCGAAGGTTTCACCTAGATCAATCTTTGCCATCAAGCAAACTCCCTTTCCACCAGACCTTGCACTGCTCACAGAGCATCAATGCAGCTCCAAGAAGCTCAGTGATTGTATCAGTCACTAGAGGAATGTCGGGGATAGATGTAGTTGCAATAGTTACATGGCAGCGGTCACAGTAAATGGTGATGTTCATCTTACTCCTTCCTTCCTAATGCTCTCCAGAGCCTCTGAGCTCTAGTCACACCAATGCCATCCACTTTGATGAGCTCTGACCTCGATGCACTATATACTGCCCAAGGAGTACCAAACCTCTCAATCAACTGTTCACTCAGCTTTGGGCCAAAGAGAGTTCTCCTTTCTGGATCGATCACTCCCATGAGAGTCCTTACATACGGATTGGCATTAAACTGTGGCCTACCCAACAGATTGCGCCTGAAGGTAAGATGCTCCTCAGAGGGTCTCATTGAGTTATGATAGAAAGCTGCAATGGCTATAGCAGTTGCATCCAAGTTAGGTACTGTCCAAATCTCAATGAACCGATGCATCGACCACAGCTTTGCCATGATGCCAGAGTAGGGACGAGCATAAGACGCAGAGTGAAAAGCCTTCAGAGCTCCACGCTCATCTACTCTAGGCTTGGAGTAAGTTCTCATTCCACTAGATGTAGGCATGACAAACTCCTCAATCAACAGCCCAAGGTCAGAGGGTACTGCTAGATAGCGTAAGAGCTGGTACTCTACTGCGTTAATATCAGCACATAGCTCATCCCACCTCTTGCGCTCAAGCTGATGCAATCTATTCTCTGCATCAACCCAACAGTAATCCGCCATGCCTTTCTGATTAAGATTCAGTACCTCTACAGGACAGGCTTGAGACAAGAGCTCAATCGCACGAGCAGGCTCACCGAAGTCAATCTGGAGAGGAGGAGAGTTGCTCATACCATCTATCCAGCTCATCGAACGTCCTGAATATGGGCTTGTGAAACAGCTCTGCCCACTGTAGTTCTTGCTCTCCGCCTTTTGAGTAGCCATCCAACCTGAACACTGCATCGCATCGCATGATCCACAGGCGATCCAGGTCTAGCCACTTGTTCTCAGTATGAGGGAAAATTGCGTTCCAGAACAGATAGAGATGAGGGACAACGGGGACAAATCCCCGAAGCATGATCATCTCTGCATGATGTAAAGCTCTACGAACATTGAGCTCAGGCACTCCACTCGAGTATAGTGGGCCTGAGATATAGATCAATGGGGCAATCCTGTAGCCCTCCATCCGTCTCTCCTACCCTGCCAATGCCATCAGAACATCCCAAGAGGGATTAGTCATAGGAGGGTCAAGCAACAGACTCAGTGGAGCTTTTTGCCACTCGCACTGGGGCACTATAATTCTCTTCATCTTCCCATCCTCACCCTTGACAGTCTGAATAGTAGTAGACATCTTGATAGCCAGGTCTACAATGTCTGGAGTGTATCTGAACCCATCAAGAATCTTCCTGCCTGTGGTCTTGGAGTCCTCACCAACTCTAATATACTCATCAGTCTCATGATGTTCCAGGATCAGATGAGTATTAAACTGCTTTGATGCATAGAGCATAGCACTCATCCTCTTGTTAATGGGGCCGTACTCAATCTGAATAATCTGCTGCCTATAGCGTTCACTGTTAGGAGGCTCTGCTCTAGGCTTCCATCCCTGTTTTTGCCACAGCTCTTCCTGGCCCTCTTGAAGTACCTGTAGCCATCCAGAATGGTTAATAGTCCAGAGCTCTGTTGCAGTACCCACAGCCTGAACTAGACAGTTCTTATCCTCAAGCGCTGTATTGTACTGACGAATGTACTGCTGCCAAACCTCCTCCGTATTACTGATCTTTACAGCTGTTTGCATTGGCCTCTTATAGCGATAGATTTTGACCCCTGCTGTAAGTGCATCCTCATCTGTTTTCCAGTCAAACATCCTGAAGGCTCGTTCGATGCCCAGCTCTGTATCATGGTAGACTCCATAGGCACCATTGCTCCCTTTCTCGATGATGCTCAGCATTGCCCGCACAGCAAATGTAGTCTTACCTGAGTTCTCAGGCCCCATGACAGCTAGAATCTTAGACATGCTTATCTCTCCATGTGACTCTATTTTGCCTTAGGCCCTACCTGACCTGTCCTTGCCTGGCATCTTAACAGATACCTACAGTTGGTGCACTCCCAGTCCTCATTGTATGTAAAGGAATCTGGAGGAGTCTCTGAGAGGATAAACTCTTGATAGGCATCCCTCCTACCCTCCAACCATTCCCAATTATCCTGTAGCTCCTGCCAGTCGAAGGTCAACTCATAACTCTTGAGCATTGGGAATGGAGGACTGTAGTTGCCCATGAGGTGCAGCACCACCAGCCTATAGCTGAGTGATGGCACCGTCAGGCAGTAGGCTTTGATCTGTTTGAGCCAAGACTCTGGAAAGCCATTGGATGCGAAGGTTTTGATAGATGCCCTGGTGGTCTTAAGTTCCATCTCTAAGGAGTTGAGAATGAAACTGTCAGGACTGAGCCATATACCTCTCACCTGCCTAGGCTCTGGCCTATCATTACCCCTGAGCAGTGATCTTTCCAGCCCTATGCCAATCGCAAACATCAGTCTCTCATTGTCTGTCGATGGTACAGGCTGAAAGCGATCCCAATAGCTCCTGGTCAGGCAATAGATAAGCTCAGTCAGATGTGGCATGGGCTTCTCAAGTCGGTAATCCTCTTCAAGTGCAAGGATGATTGACTCGCTAAGAGAAGGAACTTCAGTTACAATCATTACTCACCTTCCTCTCCTATGTCTACTGTAACTCCTGGAGGCACCCCTACTATGCGCTTGCTTGCATCAGGCTGTCCAAAGTGCCTGTCCCAATTATCTCTAGGCTTAGGCTGAGTGCTAGGCTCCTCCAGAGGTAGCTTATACTCAAAGAGCTTGTTGGCTGTATGAAATAGCTTTACCAGCAACAGCAGCTCAGAGCTACTTAGTCTCACAGGCGACTCCCACTTGCCCTGCCACTCCAGCTCCAAGCCATCCTCCACCTCCCTCAGTATCGCTGCCATCCCTGGTCGGATGATCTCTCGTAGCTCCACACTTTTACTCCTTTTATTGATGTGGCCTAACCCCATACCACCTTAGCTGCACCCTGAATATACCCTTTGCAGCCTTCCCTGCTCACTAAGCTACATCTTTGACTTTGGTATACATTCCTCCATCATCCAGATCGAAATGAGGTTCATGAGCGACATAGCCCATGAGCTTCATCCTCTCCTGCAACTTGCCCTGAACTATCTCAGTGATGATACTGCCATCACTCCTGAGCCTAGCGTCCTTCAGTGCAAGGTCTCTGAACTCTTGATCACTATGCCCATGCATCAGGTCAAGTGCAACCTGATATAGATTGGCACCTCCCTGAGCCATAGTAGGTGCTGCACCCAGACCCTCTGCCTCCAGCAACTCCCACCAGACCACAATGAACTCAACCTGTTCACCTGTTCGGCGGTTCTTGAAGCTGCGATCATCTCGATGTTGCTTCCAATGCACCACTCGACCAAAGAGATCATTGAGGCCAGCACCAGCTTGGAGCTTATCCACTGCTGCGATAGTCTTGCCAGTACCACTGTCCTCACGCTCTTTGGCCCCAGGCGTAAAGACAAGACTGACATCCACTTGTGGATAGGGCCAGACTTCTCCTTCTGCTACCTCGATGATGTCGCAGTCAAGATGCTTCAACACCATCCTCTGCCTAGTGCGGGTCTTACCATCATCACCAGTAAAGCTGGCGTCAACAATCTCATAAGAGTCCAGTCGGCCTGAGAACTCAAGTACAGGATTGGAGTATCCACCAGCTACTAGCTGACTCTTCTGCTGAGGAATATCCTCTGGCAGTCGCATTACCATTTTGTTTTTGCTCCTTACTCAATGTTAACTTTGGACAGCTCCTGAGCCTCAACCCTCCCTACCTCCCACTAAGGCTCATATTGCAAACGAGCACTGATGTGTTCATCGGGCTCTGGCAAGGCTCCCACCTCCTCTCCCAATGCTATTCTCTCAAGCTGTAGATGGTGATCTCTCCAGAGTGCTGCTATCTTGGCATCGCACTCCTGTCTTAGAGCCAGTATGTCGTCTTTGAGTTGGGCTCTCAAGACATCTATCTGAGCTTTAAGTTCAGTCTCAGTCATACATCATCTATGAGCATTTAGAGTATCCGCAATGAGGACAGTTCAGACAGCCCTCTTCGCTGATGAGCTCACCCCCGCAGTCAGGGCAGTAGACGCCTGAGAGACTACCCTGCTGAGGCGCATGAAGATGTCGCAACTCCACTTCACCCTGGGGCAGAATGGTTAGCTCAATCCGATTTGCACAGTGAGGACAGAAAACAATCACAGCTATTGCCCCATCGGGCGATTCCACTCACCAGCAGTCTCTTGGGTAAGCTCAACACCACTCTGATAAGCAGCAAGAAGATGCTCTGCCATCGTGTGGATTATCTCCTCTCGATACCAGGGGAAGCAGCTTGCCCTATGCTGAGCTTCAAGCCGCTCCCAGAGTTCTTTTGCCTGCTCCAGCGCCCAGATTTGGAGTACTTCTGCTGTGATCATCCAATCCTCCTATCTATGATTACTACTAAACCCTAGCGTTGCTCTATCAACATGTACCCATATTGATCCTAACCTCTCCTCTGTATAGTTACTCTTATTGAACACCAGTTGAATATCATCAGAGTCCTCAGCCATGTTAATGCGAATGATTGTATTGGCCCAGTTGCCAAGAGCTGAGGACGACAGCATATCGTCGGCACCTCTACCCTGAATGTGTCCCTCGCGATCTCTATCCTGCTTGATGAAGTGGTTGACGAACATCACTGAGATGTTAAGCTCATCAATCAGCTGATCCACCCTATCCAGTAGAGGAACAATATCATGCGGGGAGCTGAGGTTAACTGTAGCCATGCGATAGAGGGGGTCGAAGATTATGAGCTTGATGTTATGCTCTGCCACCACCGCCTTGAGCTTTAAGTAACTGTCAGGAGAGTCTACCTTGAAGTTAGTCTCTGTCCAGATGAACAGCCCACTGGGATCGAGTCTACTATTCCTGATATACTTACTCAGCCTGCTCTGATACAGCACAGGAGGTATCTCCACCTGCACTATCAGCACATTGTTAGGATTAGTATTGATGTCAAACCAGTCCTTGCCATTAGAGATCACCAGCCCTGTATGCATCACCAGGCTGGATTTCCAAGTTCCCTCATCCCCATAAACAATCGCCTTATCGCCCAGCCCAAGCACTCTTTGCTGTGGAGTGCCTATGATGATAGGTCTATTGGGAAAATGCTTTGCTAACATCTCAGTTCCAGAGAGTACGTTACGAATATCAGGCCCTGGCATGAGGTATCTCCACCTGCGCTACCAGCATAGGGCTATCCTAGAGCCTGTGAGTTTTGTTCTTCCATCTCCATTGACTCAAGGCCATCCGCTAGAGGCACAACAAGAGGCTCTGCAATACCCAGCTTGATGCGCCAGCGATAAACAGTTACATGGTCAATCGTGATTCCTTGCTCGGCTAGATATGCTGCAATCTGCCTGCTGCTCCCATGCTTGAGGTCAAGTAACTCCTGTAACTTACGCCCTAGCTGGAGCTCCACCAGCTTCATCATTGGCGATAGCCCATCTGTACTCCCAGGTACATAGACCTCGCTCTTCCAAGGAGCCTTGACCAGGATAGCTCCACGCTCTTGGAGCATCTTGTCCCTCATCTTTGCCAGCCTCTTATCCTTATTCGACCTGCCCATGCAAGCTCCTTAACATTGCCTCTATACTGGGTGTTAACCTACTACTAGGCTACATCTGGACCAGCACCAGCCCTAACATCCATCTCCGCCAAGAGATCAGATGTGCCGACCTGGGGCAGAGCTTAGGGGAACTCTGCAAGCTGATGCTGATCCAGCTAAAGCCTAGCCAGCCCCACGGCAGCAAAAACACTCCTCAAGGATGCACTCTGCGTATGTGATACACTTGCACTCAGGGCATACACCGGGATGCCTTAGTTCCTTTTCGGATTGAGCATTTCTTGCTGCTATCAAGCGCTCAGTCCTGGCAACCATCTCCTCTCCAGCTTGCTTTGCTAATTGAGAGATGATGGCGAAGTCGTCTAGCTTCTTACTCATCTCTTGACCCACTTGATTACCACGCCACATCTACTACAGATATAGCGTAGCTTGTCACCTGTATTCTCCACCTGGATATTGGTATGTGGACACATAGATCACCTCACTCACTAGGC
>Ga0214473_10010493_pt1 | contig 10890 bp, 8 predicted proteins | sample RVTome_7_FD_203509 | JGI IMG/M metagenome (GOLD analysis project Ga0214473, IMG submission 203509) | Soil microbial communities from uranium-contaminated site in the Upper Colorado River Basin, Wyoming, United States - RVT98D197 | ecosystem: Environmental > Terrestrial > Soil > Contaminated >... | reverse complement strand
TTGAAAGCACAGGAACTGAGAAAATAGAAACTTTGACACTAGAGAAAATCCCAGAAATAAAACACATCGACGCTGATATTATCAAGATTGATACTCAGGGGATGGAATTGCCAATATTAAAGAGAGCTGGATCAGTTTTAGAAAAAGCGTTTTACGTAGAAACAGAAACTGGTTTTTTAGAAAGCTACTTCGGCGAAACAACATATTCTCAAATTGATCAGTTTATGAGAAGCAAAAACTTCATGTTATTTGATATAAATACGGATCACAGAGTGCCACGAAAGAATATCTTTAAGAACAACTCCAAAGGGGAACAAATATTATGGTGTGAGGCAACGTGGCTTAAAGATTATGTTACTTTGTACAATAATAAAATGTTGAATGGGAAAAATATTAGTCGTAACAAGGTCTTAAAAGCATTAATACTTTGTGCCTTGCAGGGGTGTATTTCCTACGGCCTTGAGCTCGCTTTCTTATTTAGGAAATTGGATTTTCTTAGTAAGAAGGAGCTTGACCAACTTAAAGTAAAAGAAAATTGGGATGTCAACGATATAAAAAAAACAGGTGCTCTAAAATTGCTTCTGCGAAAAATTAATAATAAATATATTGGAAATGTTTGAAAATTTTCGCATGGGAGATGAACCACAATTTGGTGTATCACTCGTAATTTGTACACGAAATCGTTTTTTGAAAGGTTTGGCTTTGATTAAGGCATTAACTAAACAGAAAGTTCCATTCCCATTCGAAATTATTATAGTAGATGCAAGCGATAGGGAAGACATTATTCAGATAATTAAAAACACCCTCGCTTTAAATAGAAACAGCTGTGAAATGTCGTATATACATACTTCTGTGGGGGGGTTATCAATTCAGAGAAATATAGGTTTATTTTATTCTCGTTATCAAGCGATTGGGTATATAGATGATGATATGGTCCCAAAAGGTAAATCTTGGTTGAAGAACATGGCTGAACCGATTCTTAATGGAGATGTGAGTATTGTGGCCGGTAGAATTCAATCCAAACCCAATCCTTCAATTATCGTAAATAAACAGTATGAATATCTTTTTTCTCAATTTGAACCCGAAATAACTGAAAATGAGTTAATAATAGACCCATTTTTTGTACCCGTTGCAGGAAATTTATTCTTTACAAAAGAGAATATTAAAAGGGCGGGAGGGTTTCGGCCTAATCTGGGGAGATCTTTTCAAAATCGACATCTTTCAGGAGAGGAATCAGAATTGCTGATATTTTTAAGACGTAATAAAAATAAATTGTTATTTAGATCCGACAGCGTAGTTTTTCACTACTTAACGCACGAACGGTTAACCAGGATGCGTGTTATAAAGCGACTCTTTTGGCAAGGAATAACTGATTATCTTATTTTCTCCTACGAACCGATTTTTTTTCAGTGGTGGAGGGAGGGTTGGAAGAGATTGGTTGAATGGTTTAATAATTTGCCAAATCAATCATTATTTTTATTGTCGTTACACATTACTTACCTATTGGGTTGGTTTTGCGGGTTTTTTTATAAATATAAAAAACAAAATTACTTTCAGAAAAAGAGGAGACCTTATAGCCTATTACCGTCGTTAGTCTTTCAAAATTGTGATGGGTGGCTTCGCTATGAGAAAAAAGTTTAAAAAGAAGCTGTTGGTTACGTCTCGAAGAACGACCCCACCATTTTTTGTAGGCGGAGACAGTGTTTCAATGTATTTGTGGGCAAAATACTTAGCCAGTAAGAATTATGAAGTGGTCTGGATAGGGTCTTACAATGAAGCATCGGATTCCTTATCGGTTAAAAATACATATAGCATTAAGGGAGAACTTACTCCCTCCCAAATTCAAAATGTAGGTTATAAATATAAACTTCGTTTAGAAGTGCGAAAAAGATGGTATGGTGTTAGCTACAAAGATAAGAACACACACATTCAATGGCATTTGGTTAGTGACATTGAGCATTACAACAAAATATTTCAATCTACGCTATTACAGCTTCAGCCAGACGCAGTAATAACGTATTTAGAAGGTGCCATCGAAGCTATGGACCTAAGCGCTGAGGTGGCCATACCTGTATTTAACATTATTCATGATATGGAATCATGGCAAATTCCAACGTTATTAGTTGCTGATTATTATGGACACGATGTTATATTTGTATCAAATGCGTGTGAAAGAAAATATCGACCTTTACTTCGCTATTCAAAGTCCAAAGTAATATATCCGCCATTCCAGAAACTTATTTCCGGCAATTCAGGGGAAATTTTAAGGGAAAGAAAGTATGTAACCATGATAAATCCAACTATCGTAAAGGGTTCAGAATTGCTACGTAAAATAATTGAGAAAATGCCCCATGTACAATTTTTGGTCGTTAAGAATTGGACGTCAGATAATGACGTGGTTAAACTTTCGAAATATTCGAATGTGTCTGTAATTGCCCGCCAGGTTCACATAAATGATATATATAAACAAACAAAAGTATTGTTGGCCCCATCCTTTTGGGAAGAAGCGTTTGGCCGAGTTATTGTTGAGGCCGCATTGGAGGGCGTACCCACTATTGGTTCAAATCGAGGCGGCATCCCGGAAGCGATTGGGACGGAGGGTGGTTCTGTTTTGGACTACAATAACTCGGACTCTTGGGTCGAAGAAATTGAAAAGTACTTACACAACAATAGATTTCAAAAAATTGGACGGAGAGCAAAATTGAATGCACTACGTAGATTTTGTGGTAACAAAAACTTGAGCAAGCTTGAAAACTATATTATTTCTCAGCTGAAGTAATGATGCCTGAAGATAACCAAAGCTATATGTTAAGTTAAGTAATAAAAAACCTGGTAATAGTGTCAGTGGTGTATCGAACCGGGTGGGATGCAAGCTGCTAATATAATATTGAAACTGTTTATATAGGGACTTGTCAAGATATTTGTAATGATAAGTAAACATGCTTTTCCCGTACCCTAACCACTGACGCATAAAGCCGCTAAAAGAATTTCGAAAGTCATGGAATAACCAAATTGTGGGTGAAAAGAATATTTTTGCGTGTGCTTGTGTTAAACGATACGAAAAGACTCTATCTTCAGAACTTTTGGTGAAAGAATTATCATACGTAATATGGTTTTCCCTAATAAATTTGGTTCGGAAGCAAGAGTTGCTGCTCGATGCGAAATCGACAGGCCCCTCGAATGTTAACCCCGGTCTGTATATTTCATCCCAAATCATATTCCAGTAGTTATTCGGGTCTGTTGATTTTTTAACTCCCGTTACAACATCAACATCTTTGTGAAGATTAAGAAAATTTATAAGTTTTGAAATCCATTTTGAATGCACATATTCGTCCTGGTCAATAAATGCATAATATGGCGCATCAACTTGAGATACGCATAAATTTCTGGCTCCAGACAATCCAATTTTAGTTTTGAATAAATATTTCAGCCGAAGATTTTTTTTTGAACATATTGTCTTTATTTGTTGAAACAATTTTTCGGAAAATTCGTCGTTATTGTCAACAATGATAATTTGATGTGGGAGGGGGTTGTTTTTTGAGATGAATGTTACGCATTTTAACAATTGGGGAGACCCATCCTTTGTTGCTATGACAATATCGATATCAAAATTCCGTTTAAATGATTTTATTTTATCTTTTGTAATCACTGTTTATTATATTTATTATCAAGGATTCTGCATTTTAATGCGCGATCTCTTTCGAAGTGAGAAAATATTGGGAATTTATGTGATTGCTCCTTTGAACTGCCAAACGCACAATAGCTAGAACTAATGTTTGGTGTTAACTTGCTCGTTCAATAAATCACTTATAATAGGGGCAACAATATCTGAAACGGACCGGTTTCCATTACGATTCAGGTGTGTATCTTGTGTTAGATAGTATCCGGCAGCATCAGGATTATCACCCCATTTTTCTAATAGATCAATATAATTTATATGATTTTCGATAAAAAATTCCTTTAGAATTTTCTGTGGAAGTTTTATATCATAATCTGTATTTGACCAGTTTCTTTCGCTGATGTTGGGGTGATATATATACTCTATCATGCTGCTTATTACGCTAGTATTAGTAGGTTTTTTATTTATTATTTCAGAAAAAAGATTTGGGTTTACTTGGAGTTCATCAGGGATAACGAGAACAATGAATTTTGCATTGACCCGTTCGGTTAATGATTTCATTGTTAGAATACTTTTTTTTACCAGATCCAGATGGTCATATAGTTTGCTGTTTTTGACTATAATTTCAGCCCTTTCACTTTCAAGATATAAATATTGTTCTTTTGAAAAAGTTGGCTTGTTTTCGTCATAATTGGCCTCTCCGGCATTTATACCAATTTCTTGAGACGATTTATTTTGTGTATCTGGTAAATATTTAACAATTCGAAAACGGATATTATTTCTTAAAAACGAAAATAGTCTTGATTGATAAATCCATAAAGGTAATTTATGTCTTGTTTCTTTATATCTTTGGCCATAAACAGTATCATCATAAAAATCATTCCCGACAAAAAAAGTAAGCATTATTACATCAGGTTGATAAAATACCCCTTCCATCTCTAATACTTTCATTTCCATTAGTGGTCCAAAGCCTAAAACACCAAGATTAATGACCTGAAAATTAGGTTGCGACTCATTTATTCTTTTCTCAACTAGTCTACTAAAATGGTCGGAATAGGGGACATATCCCACTGTTTGCGAATCCCCAATAAGTACTAACCGCTTTGTTCCGGCGGGCTTTTGGTATGGAACATCTGGTGTTTCGAAACCGTGCGAATTAAAAATAAAGCCATTAATTTCACTACCGGGGAATTGACAACAATATAATGTTAATAGATCCTTCCAGCTAAAAACGTTTGAAAGGTATTGTTGCTGATAAGGACTGGTGGAGAAAAACCTTATTTTAGGTGAATAGTGTGAAAGAAATCTGATTGTTAACTCAAAAAAAATACATACAACGATTAACCCTACAAACATTTTTAGAAGTTGCCTTGTCATTATCTTGTATTCTTAATTTTTGGTAACCGCTTAGTTACTAAAAAATCACCGATAACCAGATAATCCATACCGGCTTTAATGAAGTCCTCAATGGCTTGTCGTGGATGTTCAACAATAGGTTCGCCCTTGAGATTAAAACTGGTATTGAGAATACAAGGGATACCTGTTAATTCATAATATTTCTTAATTAATCTGTAATATCTACCGTTAGACTCATTTACCGTTTGTACTCTGCAAGAACCATCTGTATGGACTATTGCTGCCAATTCTTGACGTTTATTATCTTTTACTTGGAAGCAAAAATTCATAAATGGTGATGTATGGTTTTTCTCCGGAACTTCAAATAGATTATGTATTTGTTTCTGAAGAACAGACCCGGCAAAAGGTCGAAATTGTTCACGGCGTTTAACAATATTTACTTTGTCTTTCATATACCTGGGACTTGTTTTAGCGAGGATTGACCGATTTCCGAGCGCTCGTGGCCCATATTCACACCTTCCATGAAACCACCCCACGATATTATTCTTTGATAGCAACCTGCATGTTTTCCGCAATAACTCATCTTCATTAAAATATTTTTGGTAGAGAACAGGAAATGTATCCAAAATAGTTTGAATTTCTTCATTACTGTAACTGGAACCAAGAGCCAATGAGGGAAGATAGTGGTGGTTGGTTTGTCGAGCAATAATACGGTAGAAAGTAAATAACGCAGCACCGATCGCCGCCCCACTATCTCCAGCGGATCCTAAAATGTGAATACGTTTGAAATTAGTTTGTTTATATACCTCACCGTTTGCAAGCGCATTTAAAGCAACACCGCCGCTAATACAAAGTTTTTTTTCGCTCGTTAAGCTGTAGAGATGATTCAGTATTAATAAGTACAACTTTTCAATAACCATCTGTATACTAGCAGCAATATCTCTATGTTTTTTTAATATTTTAGCGTTGGGTTTACGTGGGTTTCCGAATAAATTTTCAAATTTATTACTCCACATCCGAAAGCTTTCCTGAAATGAAAAATATTCAAGGTTGAGCTTGAAGCTGCCATCGGGTTTAATATCAACGAGTTTTTCAATAGAATCTTTATATATTGGATTTCCATATGCTGATAAACCCATGACTTTATATTCATCCTCATTAACCTTAAATCCCAGGAAGGCTGTAAACGTTGAGTATAATAAACCAATAGAATGGGGGAAGTTTATTGATAACAATGGGGTTAGTATTTCGCCTCTGGCTTGCCATAATGCAGTCGTTTGATATTCACCTACCCCGTCGATAGTAAGAACAGCAGCATGTTGAAATAAAGACGTATAATATCCCGCTGCTGCGTGACTGGTGTGGTGAGGTATGTAATAAATTGTTTTTTTGAATCCTAAAGTATTTTTTATAATATGCTCAACTTTGATTTTTTGTCCTATCCAATCAGGAATTGAAAATAAAAATGGTTTAAGAGCAAAAGGGTACGTTTTAACAAAGGTTTCAAGTAAGCGCTCAAATTTTAGAAGCGGTTTCTCATAATAAGCTACTATGTCAATATCGGCTACAGATAGCCCCAATGATTTTAGGCAGTATTCGATAGCTTGAAATGGAAATTGATTATCGTGTTTGATTCTGGAGAAACGCTCTTCTTCAATGGCTACGACTACCTTTCCATCGATAATAAGCGCTGCAGCACTATCATGATAAAAAGCAGAAATACCAAGTATTCTCATCGTTAATAAGGAGAAGTATATATTGTCGGTTTGTCATGTTGTTGATCTTTCCAGAAAGAAGCTTGATAGTTATTGGAGAACCCACTTGAAAACCGATATAGAATGTGCGCGATTCCGACACCGGCGAAATAAACAAATACTAAAATTATTCTTACGAAAATGGTATTTAATTTACGAATCACCGTGATCACAAGATTGGATAAAGAAAAATTGGCAGAGGGGAGATTTGAGTTATTATTATCAATCCTGCTATTACAATAAGGATTCCGATAATTGGAATCAACCAAAACTTATTTGATTTAGTTGTTAAGATAATTAACTGTTTTATTGACGCAAACATGAATGATTAGATTATTAAAATTTTAACAAAAAGAAATTAATATGACAAATAAGGCTTAAGGGTTTTAATAAAAAATGGAAATAATAATGTGTGATAAAAGCTTTAGTCTTGTAATAAACTCCTGGTAAAATTTCGTTATAATATCTTATTAATGGTTTCGTTTCTCTGTCGAAAATATGATATCGGTTTGTATAAACACACGCAACAGAAAGGAACAACTAGTAAAGTGTGTAGAACGATTGTTGAATAGTACTTACTTAAAATATGAAATTATAATTGTTGATCAATCCGACAACCCCCATATTCATAATAATTTCAAAATAAACCCCCAAATTCGTTATTTTATAGATAAAGGGAGGGGGACTGGGCGGGCGAAAAATATTGCTTTACAAAAGGCAAGTGGAGACTTAGTTGCATTTACTGATGATGATTGTTTAGTTGAAAAAAATTGGTTAAACAGGATTTACGCTGTGTTTAGGGAACACCCTGATGTTGCAGGCTTGTTCGGTCGCGTGCTTGCTTTTCAAAGCGAAAAACATAAAGGTTTTTATTGTCCCTGTACGGTTAACTGGACAAGTAGAAAGTTTATTAAACAACCCTGCAAGCATTGGGAGTGCTTGGGTTATGGAAACAATATGACTTTCCGAAAGTCGGAATTGGAAAAAGTGAATGGGTTTAGAAATTGGTTAGGGCCGGGTTCTGTTGGGCGCAACGCTGATGATGCAGAAATCGCCTTAAGGTTATTGGTTAATAATAATAAATTAATGTATGACCCTTCGGTCAAGGTTTGGCACAATCGTTGGCTGACTAAAGAAGAATTGGAAAGGCAAAATTTTTCTTACATTTGCGGAGAAACATCGTGTTATGGCTATTTTGCTTTTCAAGGTTACGATTTTGCTATGCAAGTTATTAAAAACAATATAAATGATTCTATCAAAGAACTTGCAAAAATAATTAAATCAGTTGTAATGCTAAGGTTAAATGAACAGTTTTTGTCAAGTGTAAGTGTTGCTGTTAAGAATATTTATTATCGAATCCGCGGTTTGATTATTGCTTTTTGGTTTTCACTGACTGACCCAATTCAATTACAGAAGTAATCTTGCCAATTTTTTCTTCCCAGCTGTTTTCTTCAGCTGCATTTTTTTGCTTTGCTTTATATTCTTTTGGCCAGGGTTTAGACAGTAAATCCTTAATAATCCACCCCCATTCGTTCGCTGTTTTACCAATTTTGATAAATTTAGGAAAGCGCTTGAGTTCTTCAATTGGGGTCGAGACGACCGGTTTTCCGAGGTAGAAATACTCAAAAAGCTTCATTGGGTAACAGTTTTTATTAAAGTCCAGAGTATCGTCGTACGGAATCATTCCAATATCGAATTGGCTGATAATTCCCGGAATTTCTTCTTTGTTTTCCGAACAACCATGTATTACATTAGGCAGACGAAGAAGAGTCTGCATTTTTCTCCATGTTATTTTACCAACTCTCTCTTTTTCTGAAACCGGTCCCCATAAAACAAAATTCCAGTTAGGATATCTTTTTGCAAGCCTGATTAGTAAAGAATAGTCTATTCGGTAATTTACAGCGCCCACAAACCCGATTATCGGTCCCTTGGTATTAAGTTTTTTAGTTTTCTTAATTTTCTTTTCGAAACTCTCAAGTCTGAAGCCTTGGGGTACCAAATTTACGTCCTTGCGATTTTTCTTTAGGTATTTTCTAAGAACTTTAGAGTTAGCAACAACCAAATCTGCATATTTGAGGAGTTTTCGTTCGTTTTCTATTATTTCTTTCTTTTCGGCGGAAGTTCCGACCGCAAAGAAATCTACACAATCAAAAATTGTAAAATATTTTTTTCCCAATTTTTCGGAAATTGTCACTAAATTAGGGTAAAAAATCCAGACAATTTTTTTCTTGAAGTGTCTTGTGATTTCAAAGTAGTTGATGAATAGCTTTAACCAAAAGATATTAAAGTCTGCATTGAGGGCAGATACAAATTTAAACCTTCTGAGTGGAAAAAGGTACAAAGGGTAATATAGATAAAGGTTTTTTGAATGGCGAACGATAATTTTTGGTATCTTGCCCTTTTGGAGATACTCTTTTATTGAAAGCGCTTCACTCCACATGTAGCAGACGACCGTATTTTTTTTGCTTAATATATATGCGGTCTGGTTTGTATAATCTGTCGACCATTCCCAAGGAAGATTAAAAGGGATTACAATAGTATGGTTTTTAATCATAATTTGTAGTGTTGCTTTAAACGATCTACAGTTAGAATGTAATATGGGCGACTCCAAAATATTATCACTTTTAAAAAAAATTGGACAACTCGAAGTGGGAGTTTATGTATTCGTTACCGTGTTTTTGTTTTATCTTTTTCTTTGGGTAGTCAATCCTGAAAACAAGATTATAGCAATCTCTTTTATTGGACTTTTTGGCTTTCTATATTTTCGCATAAAAAATTACCGTTTAATGTTACTTTTTACATACCTGGCGAGCCTAATCGTGCATACAGGGAAAACATATACGATCCAACTTATTCCACCGGGTTTGTATCCCGCGGAATGGTACCCCCAAGGTTATTTGGCATATTTTGCTATAACGCCGTCTTTAATTTTGGCCTTAATAATGGGCCTTATTCTGTTCAGAGATTTTGTTACAGGACATTTAAAATTACCTAAATTTAAATTCTACGACCTTGCACTCTTCTTCTATTTTTCCTGGTTGATAATCTCTGATGTTTTTGGTTCGGGGATGCCCAAGGTTTCTATCCTATTTAGTATTACATACATCAGTTTTTTTATTTTTTATTTCTACTCACGAAGTTATGCAAAGAAAGGGCTTGGATTTATTCCTGCACTTATTGGACTTTTCGCCGCGTTAATTGTCTTTGAATCAATAACTTCCTTTCAACAGTTCATGGGGAGTTCTCCGCTTTATAAAAATATCGAATCGCAGGTGGGCATAGAGCAATTTGGTTCGGCCTCCGATGAGCTTGAATTCAGATTTCGACCGGTTGGGACATTTGAACACGCAAACATTTTAGGCATGTGGATGAGCTTCTGCCTTTCTGTTATCTTTGTTTATTTTTACAAAAAGCGGACTAAATCTTTACTGCTGATTCTATCTTTAGGTTTTGTAAGTTTGATATTAACCTTGAGCCGCAGCGCATGGCTTGGAATTATTGTTTCTCTTTTATTTTCTTTATATATATTGGAGAACGTTAAAAAGATTAAACCACCGTTAATTTTCAAAAAATATTCACTAAGCTTTATTTTGGTATTTTTGGTGCTTATTTTATTTTTTATTTTTCCCAGGGCCGAAAAATCTCTTTATGCGCTAAATGAAGGAGGGGGGTATTTTAGATACCTGCAAATTCAAGACACACTTCCAATTATTTTTAAAAACCCTTTATTTGGGGTGGGGACAGGAATGTCAGTTATGGAAGGGCTTAATTTCAACCCTAAAGGTTTTTATAGCCAGGTTCCCTTAGCAATTCATAATTGGTATCTACTTCTTTTGGCAGAGCACGGGATTCCCGGGCTATTATTTTTTATTATGTTTTTATGGCTGGCGCTAAGGGAGAATTTAAACTTAATCTGGAAGGAAAAAATGATGGCTGACATACAAGTTGTTAGATTGGGTTTTGTTGCCGGTGCCCTCTCCTTAGTTATTGTTGGCTTTTTTCAACCGTTTTTGGGAGAATATTTAATATTTTTAGCGTTTGCTATACTAGGGAGTAGTTATTATGAAAAAAGTTAGAGCTGCGTTTAATAAACTAACCCTTTTTGATAAAGCTTTGATTATAATCGCGATTTTGGGATTTGCCTTCTTTGCGTATGTTTTT
>Ga0214473_10010492_pt1 | contig 10891 bp, 9 predicted proteins | sample RVTome_7_FD_203509 | JGI IMG/M metagenome (GOLD analysis project Ga0214473, IMG submission 203509) | Soil microbial communities from uranium-contaminated site in the Upper Colorado River Basin, Wyoming, United States - RVT98D197 | ecosystem: Environmental > Terrestrial > Soil > Contaminated >... | reverse complement strand
CATCTTCCTCGGTCTCTTCTGACCAGCCTGAAGGTTGAGGTACAGTTCCTGAAACTGTCAACGAAAAGATGCCTTTGTTTAATAAATAAGGCATCTTTTCGTTATCACCAATCCTTTATTTATTTGCCGACATATGTATACTCCACAACAACAAATATGCTACAATATACCCAAAGCCCCAGTTAGTCATTATAATTAAATCTATCAATTATAATATTTTAAGGAGGTGAGAAGTACATGAAATTACACAAAACTCTAGTCGCGTTTGCTCTTGCCGGCCTTCTCGCCACCCCCGCCCTCGCTCTTGCGCAGGGTTTGAGCGGAGATGTCACTCCCTTCTTAGGCACCGCCGCAGGAACCAATGTTGCTGATATAGTCACCGCTATTGGCACTATCGTCAACGCCTTGCTTGCCGTGGTCGCAATTATCGCCGTCGTATTTATCGTCATCGGCGGCGTGCGCTACATCACCTCCCAAGGTGACGAAGACGCCGTGGAGCTGGCCAAGAACACCATCATCTACTCCATTGTTGGTCTGATAGTGATCATCCTTTCGGCCGTGATTATCAACATCTTCCTCGGTCTCTTCTGACCAGCCTGAAGGTTGAGGTACAGTTCCTGAAACTGTCAACGAAAAGATGCCTTTGTTTAATAAATAAGGCATCTTTTGTTATCCCTCGCTATCCGTAGTAAATTAATCCCATGCCTCTAACGCCCGACTTTCTTTTTCTCGCCAACGCCAGCCTGCTTATTCTGGCCATCACCGTTGCCCTGATCATGTCTGGTGCCAGTGTCAGATACAAGCGCAATATTGGTGACTCACCAGCCAGAATGTCACAAGAACGCACTATTCTTTTTTGCATCCTTTTTTTAATTGCCATCGGCCTTATCGCCTCCGCCCTCAACCTTATATTCTCATAATCCCCCCTAGCCCCCCTTTATCAAGGGGGGCACTAATCCCTGCAGACCCTAGCGCCTCCCCTGCCTGCCCCGCGAAGCCTTGGCGAAGTGGGGACAAGGGGAGGCTGGGAGGGTTCTTCAATAGAAAAAAGCCCGGGGTAAAAACCTCGAGCTTTACGACGTCGTTATGAACGAGCGTCAAGTGTACAATTTTCTACCCTCGTTCCGTGCCTCCAATCTGCACGGCAACCCAGATATCCACCGGCATTTCACTCTTGAACCATAGGTTTAGGTGGGGGTACTTGTCGGGCTCATTCTCTGGCAGGTAAGGACGCACATCCTTCTCTGAACTTAACCTGACCCGCCAGTCACTGACGTGTACTGGATGAACAAAATTGCCGCCGTCGGCAACCCATGCCAACATTACAACTCCTTTACCCTTCTCGTTCTCCTCCAGCAAACGCCTGTCCACTCCGATATTATCCACCGTGGTTTTGCCGGGTTCGGGTGCTGAGACAAGTGTTATATCCACGTCGAAGTTAATCCGGACTATCTTCCCTGTACTATCCATCATCTGCAGGGGAAGCGTGCAACATCTCACTCCCTTTTTATCAACCGCTGGCCTGAAAAGCCTTCGGTAGTAGTACCTGACACTGTGCCTCTTTTGCTTCACCACGTACTCGGCATTTCCTGTCGTCGGCTCAACGATTTTAACCGTGAAGCCGATCTTATCTCCAGGCATCTTTTTCTCTGTCCTGTCAGTACGTACCCATACCAGACCAGTGTCTCGCGCGATCTGCGTTTCGTGTAATCTGTTAGTGAAGTTAGTAGCGTTCAGAGATGCAAGCACTTTCTTATCAAGGTCGCCACTACTACTATCAACCAGGTCAACATTATCCGAGAACAAGGCTGACAATACTTCTAGGCCATACCGTGGCCTAATCTGAAGTTCATACCCTTCCCAGAAATTGGTGTTGATCAAAGGCACCATGCCTAGCTGGCCCAAAGAGTCAAACTTGGCTTCCGTGCCCATCTCCTCCCAACCACTTTGGGAACTGGGCTTCCCCCTGGTTCTCCACCAACTGATCATTTGCCTTCGGGACGGCACCGAGGGATCGAATTCTTCCTTGAGCTCCTTTTCCACTGGCTTTTCCGCCGGACTAGTTGCTTTGCGCGCGATCTCGGAGAGAGCTTCCTCCCACTCCCGGCCTTCTTGGGCTATCTTCTGTGCTGTCCTGCTATACGTCCTTGGCAGCGTGAAGATGCACGAGCCGATGCTGTACAACAGCCAACCAAACAGCACGATGAAGAACCACTTCACGGGCTTAATCTTACTCAATCGTCCGCCCGTCGCCGGCGCAGCAACAGTTGTTTGTCCCTGGGTTGCGGGAGCGCGTCTCCTCCATAGACCAGGGAACCACGCTCGCTTTTGGTGGACTAACCACCCCAGTAATACCAGGACAAAAGCTAACCCAATGACGTACCCATATCCTGTCATCTTGAATCTCCTTTACTTTTTGCGGCCCAAGAATCCCTTGACCAGGTCTGTGATAGACTCGCCGGCGCCATACACGCTGACGTTGTCTACCTTCTGGACAACCTCACCACGGTACAATTCTTCTGCCGATACGCCGGATATCTCCGCTTTCTCCTTCAACCGTTGGCCTTCACCTCCTCCGCGCAGCTTATCCGCTTCGGCCTCAAGGTCAGCGATCATCGGCTTGGACAAAGCTTCCAGAAACTGTGGGTTCTCCGGCGCTACGTCCTCAACCCTAAGGTCGAAAGATAAGACCGCCGGTCCCAAAGCCACTTTATCGTTTTTACCACCCCTCCGAGGCTCAAGTATGCCGGCTTGGCAGAACACGGATTGCGGTTCAGCCAAATCCTGCAAAACTTCGTTACGAAACCTAGGAATGGAGCCTTTAATGTCAAACACGACATTCTCGTCTCCACCTTCGCGGCCGACTTCCTTATTCTCGTCTCCACCTTCGCGGCCGACTTCCTTCCACGTATATTTCTGACTGGCTATCGACCGCACGGAGTGCAGCACCGTCTCCACCACCGCATCTTGCACAACCTGCGCCAATCGCGGAGACATGTACACGTATCTGTCGTTATTTGCATCATTCGGACTCCACAAGTTGTCTCGGATCTCCACCTCGTGTGCCAGGTCGTACAGGCCTCGGCTCAACACATTGATCGTTTGGACAAAGCCGCCCAAATCAGGCGTTAGCCGAAACAATATAATAACCTTCACGCGAACCGGCACGCCGGGAGACTTGATAACATCAGCCTCCTTGTGCTCTTTCAGGTACACCGTTGTCGCGTGGATGATCAGCTTCACCAGCGTGGTCGGAAAGTACACTCCGTACCATATCGGGTATAGGAGTATAACTACATCCAAGTTGAACAGACCTCGTCTGCCTCCCATCTCCTCCATCGTCATCATCCGGCCATCACTCATCCGCTTTTCCACCTGGACAAACCTTCCGTTAACGTATGTTTCCTGCGATGTACCGAGCAGGAAACTGGTCAGCATTTTGTCAGGTGGGATCTTGTAAAATGACGTCAGCCCAACATAGGCGACCCAAATTACTAGGATTGCCAGCCAAAAAATGCCAGCGGCTACACCCGATGTGGCGAAAGCTATTCCTGCCACTGTGATCAGAACAACCGCTATCACCAACACAATCAGCGCACTCAATGCAGTGTTACGCATCGCACGTCTCCTTTCAAGAAAGTTGTCAAAGGACTGTCACTAACAGCCCTAAATCACCAAAACAGCATCATAGCACTATATACATATTCTAAAGTTTTGTCAAGAGTCCGTGCCGGGGACAGGAGTTGAACCTGCATGCCTTGCGGCACATGGTCCTAAACCATGCGCGTATACCAATTCCGCCACCCCGGCGAAGTCCCGCCCTGCGGGACGAAGCCCGCCGTAGCTTTAGCGAAGGCGGGCCTAATGCCTCTCGTAACATCTATCTTACCGCCGGAAGTTCGGTGAGGAAAGTTTGTCTCGCCGAGTCCAAGGTCACTGGCTTAACTTGCGGGTAGTGATACAACGCCACATATTCTGGTACAATGCGCGGCCACGTAAAGTGAGCCCTAGCTCGTCTTTGTGCTTTGGCTCCCCAGGCCGCTTGCCTCCGGCAACTTCCCGCTACTGATTTTAGCACCGCTGTCAGCCCGGTCGCATCGTCGGCTTTAACAAACAAAGCCGCCCCGCCTAAAACCTCCTCCGCCGGCGACGGCGTTGTGGCCACCACAGCCCGGCCGTAATCCATTGTTTGCAGAATGGCGTCGTGAGGCGCGTCGTTATCGGCCACTACCACCACTGATGCCTGCGCCAGCAGAGTTGCCAAGGCCCGGCCTGATTGCTCGCCGGCAAAATGTAAAAAAGGAAACCGCTTAGCCAGCCGCGTCCATACGCCTCTCTGTTCTTTCAGCACCACCAGTTTCCGGCGCAGCCCTGCTTGCGCGCAGGCTCTGGCCACCGCGCGCGTTGCTTGCGGCGTTCCGGCCAGTGTCAGAACATACTGCTGCCCGTGCCTCAAACCAAAATGCTTTAGCGGTATGTTAGGTAGTGCCGCGCTAGTATACCCATCCGGAACATAATTGGTCGTTACTCGCAAATCGCGCGCCAACACATATTGTAATGCCCGCGTTGGCACCGTTACCGCGTCGAACACTTTTGCCGCGCCGCGCACTATCGGACGCACTATCCACAACGGCCAAGAGGGGATAGCATCAACCGTCCATACAAAAGTAGACCTAGGAGTAAGGAACGCCGCCACCCGGCACAGCGCCGCCAGCTTCCAGCCGTGCACATGCACCACATCACTCTGGCGCCACCAGATTATTACCAGCTCTAAAAACGCGTGTACCCACCCCCCCGCCTTGGCGGGGTCCAGCGAAAAAAGATGCACCAGCTCCACTCCGTTGAACCGGCTGATGTTTTGTGACACAAACGGCTGGCCACAGCTCACCGCCACATCATGTCCGTCCTCGGCCAGCGCTTGCGCTAAAGCCTGCACCCGCCGCTCCGGGCGGGCTTTTTCTATAAGGGCGGGAACGCCGCGCTGTCCTACGAATAAAATTTTCATAACCAAAGAACATAGCACAAAGAAAAGAACTTGACAAGGATTATTAAAGTATGTACATATAGTAGGCCAGTAACGGACTGGACCTTGCCAACTACATATCTCAAAACCTCCCACAAAAAGGAGACCGCGTTATGTCTACTGACAGCCCCCAAAACTCCAACCCCGAAACCTCCGAACAGCCAGACGAATTTGATGACCTCGTGAAGAACGCCGTGGAGAACACTCCAACAGAAGCAAACACGGGGCTGCAGAAAAAATTCGACAGTGCCGAAAAGCAACACAAGGTGCGGCAAGAAAACGCAGTCGAAGTGGCAACCAAAGCGGCAGTCAGGCAGGTGACCAAAGAGCGCGACGCTGCCCGCATCGAGCGGGATCGCACACGCCGGAATGTGAAAATCCTGGCCGCTGTGATTGTTCTGTTGTTCGTGGGACTCCTCGGCCTTGCCGCCCACAACATACTGGAGACTGGGCCAAAGTCCAACACCGCAACTCAGCAGCCGTCCGGACGACAATTTGACTTCTCGGACGACGACTTCACAGCTGAACTCAAGGCATTGCGCATTGAGCCGGAGAAAGCCGGAACGGAGAAAAAAGAGTAGGAACCAACTCAACCGAAGTATCAATTACCCCCAAAACATCCTACGAAAAGGAGAAGCAGAATGAGGACAGTAAACCTAGTACTGCTGCTTGTCGCAGTTGTGTTGAGCATTACTACACTCGGTTGTGGTGGCTCGTCTGACGCGGCTATGGCACCTGACACCACTTCTGGTGGCTATGTGACGCGTTCGGAGTTTGAAAGTTTCCAAGACGCCCAGAAAAACAACTGGCAGGGAAACAGTAAAACTCTTGCGGACCACAAGAGCAAGATCATGGAGAACACCCGAGCTATTGCGGCTTATGGGCAGCAGCTCGAAAACTTGAGAAGCGGCTCCGGATCTGGCAGTAATCCTTCCTCTACCTCCAGAGACATAACCGGCTTCAGCGACCCGCCATCAGGAAGAGACCCAAGCAGTGGTTCAAACAGCGGCAATGCTGGAACTCCAAATCTGCACTCGACAGGCTCCTTCCGAACCATGATTGGTAGCAAGTGGTTCAGATGCACTCCTGAAAGTGAAAACCGCACACTGCCAGTCGAAGAAGCCAGCCCTGGTATCTTCGCGCCCACCCCACCCGCCATTTTAGAGCTGGTGGAAAAGCACTTCGGCGAAAGCAAAGACAGACAGGAAAAAATCCTGGCTAAGCAGGACGAGACCAAAGAGCTCATCATCGGTGGCTTCAAAAGGATCGAGGGGAAACTCACCGAAGTAGGTCAACGGGTCGCCGATCTGGAAAAAACCAGACATCCAGCCTCAATGGCCCCCGCATCGGAACCGGAAATGAAAGCGGATAAATAACCGCTGTTACCTCCGCTTATCATCAAAACGTACTTTCAACCACGACCATCGCGAGATGGTCGTTTTTTCTTTTTAAACCCCATTGACACACCCTAAAAAACTCGTGATAATCTTGCCATGCAATGCGACAGATGCCAATCACGTGAAGCTGCCCTTCAAGTCACCCGCGCTGTTAACGGACAAGCCCAGCGCCTCAATTTATGTTACGCCTGCGCGGAAGAATTAGGCATCGCTTCTAGTGCCAGCTCCCCCTTCAGCTCTTTTCCCGGCTTTGGCAACTTCTTCGCCGATCCCTTCTTCGGCCGCGGACAACATGAACATGGAGCCCCCTTGGGGGGCGACACCCGCCGAAGCTTCCCCTCGGCCGTGAGCTCGGGGTCGAACGGTAGCGAAGGCGGGTCGCATACAGAACAAGTCAATATCTTAGACGCTTTCTCCGACCGGGCCAAAAGCGTTATTCAAAAAGCCGCCCAGACAGCTATTGCCACCAACTCCTCGTCACTGGACACCGAACATTTGCTTATCGGAGTTGCGGAGGAGCCAGAGGTCGGCCGCCAAGTTCTGCAAAACCTGGACATCGAACCCGATGAACTAGTGAGCTACCTCACTGAGAATATGCCTGCCCGCCGTAACTCTGGCGCAGGCAAGACTAAGGAATATCAAGAAGGCGTCATGCCAGACCTATCTCCCCGTGCCAAGCGTGCCCTCGAGCTTGCCTGGCACGCTGCTCATAATCTTCAACACGATTATGTCGGTAGCGAGCATATTCTGCTTGGCCTACTAGCCGAGGAAGAGGGCCTGGCTGCTCAAACGCTCAAGAAGTACGGCATCAGTGACACTAAGCTGCGCCAAGCCGTCTTGTCCGCGGTAGGGGAGAAAGGGAAAAAAGCCGGCCCCGCCAAAAAAAAGAGCAAAACTCCCACCCTCGATGCCTACAGTCGGGACCTCACCGAGCTGGCCCGCGCCGGCAAGCTCGATCCCGTTATCGGCCGCCATAATGAAATCCAGCGCGTCGTCCAAATTCTCTCCCGTCGTACCAAAAACAATCCCGTCTTGATTGGTGAACCCGGCACTGGCAAAACTGCCGTCGCCGAGGGGCTAGCCACCCGCATAGCCACCGCTAATGTGCCGGAGGCTCTTGCGGGCAAACGTGTCCTGGCTCTGGATTTAGCCGCCCTAGTTGCCGGCACTAAATACCGCGGCGAGTTTGAAGAACGTATCAAAAAGGTGATTGATGAAGTAACTAATACTAAAGGCGCCGTTATTCTCTTTCTCGACGAGCTTCACTCCCTGGTCGGCGCTGGCGGCACCGGCGAAGGTGGCACCTTGGATGCCGCTAATATTTTAAAACCCGCTCTGGCTCGCGGCGATCTGCGGGTCATCGGCGCTACCACCCTTGATGAATACCGCAAACATATTGAAAAAGACGGCGCCCTCGAGCGGCGTTTTCAGCCCGTGCTCGTGGAAGAACCGACAGTCGAAGAAGCTATTGAAATATTGCGTGGCCTTAAAGATCGTTACGAGGCCCACCACAAAGTTCGTATCTTGGACGAAGCTATTCAAGCCGCCGTTTATCTGTCCCATAAATATATTCGCGATCGTTTTCTTCCTGACAAGGCCATCGATCTTATGGACGAAGGCGCTGCCAAAGTTCGCCTTGGCTCTCTCGAGCGCCCCGCTCGCCTGATTGCTCGGCAAGACAAGCTCAAAGAGTTCAGGAGAGAACTCGCCGCCGCCCAGCGCACTAAGAACCAGGATAAAATCAAACAGCTCAAGAAAAAGATAAGTACGGCCGAGTCCAACATCAAAAAACAAGAAGAGACTTGGCTAAAGAAACATGCCACAGCTACCCCCGAAGTGCGCGTCGCTGACATTGAATCAATCGTCGCCACCTGGACTGGCATTCCCGTCGCCAAAATAACCGCCGCCGAGGCCGACCGCTTGCTTCATTTAGAAGACGAACTCCACCGGCGCGTCATTGCCCAGGACGAGGCAGTCGGCGCTGTAAGTTCCGCCATCCGCCGCAACCGGGCCGGCCTTAAAGACCCCCGGCGCCCCCAGGGTTCATTCTTATTTCTAGGTCCCACCGGTGTTGGTAAAACCGAGCTCACGCGCGCCCTGGCCGATACCCTGTTTGGCAGCCAAGACGCCATGATTCGCCTCGATATGTCCGAATATATGGAAAAACACTCCGTGGCTCGTATGATTGGCTCTCCCCCCGGCTACGTCGGCTATGATGAGGGTGGCCAACTCACCGAAAACGTACGGCGCAAACCCTACTCCGTCATCTTGCTCGACGAGATTGAAAAAGCTCACCCCGATGTTTTCAACATTCTCCTCCAAGTCTTAGAAGACGGCCAGCTCACCGACGGGCGGGGTCGAGTCGTTGATTTTAAAAATACCCTCATCATTATGACTAGCAACGTTGGCAGTACCATGATTCAAGAGGCAACGGGTCGACAGGCCAGCCCCCAAGACTGGGAAGACCTAAAGAGTCTCCTGATGGACAAACTCAAGGAGACATTTCGTCCCGAACTGCTTAATCGCATCGACGAGGTTATCGTCTTCCACGCCCTGACCAAGGAGCAAGTACAAAAGATAGCCGACCTCATGCTGGCCGATGTCATAAGGCGCGTTGCCGCGGCCGGCCTCACCCTTACCGTCAGTGCCGAGGTACGCAACCGTCTCTCCCAGGACGGCTTTGATCCCAAGTTTGGTGCCCGTCCTTTACGCCGCGAAATCCAGCGCCGCTTGGAGAACAAACTAGCTACCGCGCTGCTCTCCGGCCAGTTTCCCAAAGGCTCAGCCATTAAAGCCATTCTGAAGGGCGACGCCATCGCCTTCGAGCCAATTACCCCAACCACCAACACAAAAACTAAACAAACCGCCACAGCCTAAACCGGTCATTGGTCATTGGGTATTTGTCATTTCATTTTATGTGGTATCGTTGAGGTAACATGCAAAAACAAAAACAGGTTTCCCGCGCCGCCGTTCGCCATAAAAACCTCCAAGCCCTGTGCGCTCTGAGCGATACAGCCGCTTCGCCGATCAACCCCGACCAGCTCACCAACCTTATCCGCGAATCCCCGGATCCCGAGACAGCTGCGCGCGCCGTACTAGGGCAGCTTTCATCCTGTTCCGAAGTTCTGCAGCGCAAATGGCGCCAGCTAGTAACCGAGCTTTGGTCAGCTCGTCACCCGCATATTCCTATTTTGCTGAACCTGCCCCTCACCACTAGTGACGTGACAGATGTTCCCGCCGTTCAAGACGCCGTGGCCTTCCTAAACCTAGTAGCCAACCGCCCCCCCCAACTGGTGCTCGAAGGCAAAGAGTGGCTACTTGCTTCCCCCGATGCCTACCACCTGGCCAGCAACCTGCCCTCCCTGCGTTCCCGTCCCCTCATCCAATTTGAAAATGAGTGGCAGTATCTATCCCTGCGCCGCCTGCGTGATGTTCTGCAGGCACTCAAACTAGTCCGTCGGGTCAAAGATCGATTAGTTCCAGTAAAATCACACTACCAGCGCTTCATCCAACTTCCAGCCATCCACCAGTTCTATCTCCTCTGGCACGCCGAAGCCTACCACATCGACTGGGCCCAGTTTGCTGGCATCTGGGGCGATTTTCTCCGCGTCATTCAGGAATACCTGCCTCTCCTTTGGGATCTAAGCGAAGGCGCTACGGCCGACATACCTCGGGATATTCGACAATGGAACCAGGAAGTTTGGGACACCTTCTCACCTCTCTGGGAACAGGCCGGGCTGCTCGAGAGACCGTCCGACCACACAGCTCTCCTTTCCCTAGTCCGTATCCACTCTCTGCCCACCGCTCTCACCCAAGTTATCATGCGTGATCTCCTGGAACGCTACGGCCTTACCTACAACGAAGGGGATTTCTATGCCTGGACCACTCTGGGCGTCGAACTCACCGCCGCCGAGCGCACCCAGGAGCTGCCCTGCGCCTTAGATCTAGTTAATTAGACCGCTGCCGATGAAACTTTCTGTGCACATCCTTTAAGTGCACATCTGTCAGGTGCGTATACGCCTGTGTTGTCGTAATGGACGAATGCCCTAAAAGCTGCTGCACCTGTCGCACATCCGCCCCGTTGCTCAAAAGATCAGTGGCAAAGGAATGACGCAGCGTATGGGGGGTAATATCTTTGGTTAATCCCGCCCTGGCCGCGTATTTTTTCATCATTCGCTGCATGCTTCTCGGCGTCAGCCGCAAGTCACCAAGAGACTTGCCTCTCTTTGCTCCCCGCCAAGGTGAGGCGGGGCGGTGTCGCACGAATAGAGCCGGATCAATATCGTTGCGCTCCTTTATATAGACCGCCACAGCTTCTTTGGCTGATGGCGAAAAAAATACTACCCGCACTTTATTGCCCTTGCCCCGCACCGCCAGCTCGTTTGACGTCTCTCTCACGTCATCCCTGTTTAAACTCACTACTTCCGCCACTCTCATGCCGGTTGAAAACAGTGTTTCTAAAATTGCTCTA
>Ga0214473_10010491_pt1 | contig 10891 bp, 10 predicted proteins | sample RVTome_7_FD_203509 | JGI IMG/M metagenome (GOLD analysis project Ga0214473, IMG submission 203509) | Soil microbial communities from uranium-contaminated site in the Upper Colorado River Basin, Wyoming, United States - RVT98D197 | ecosystem: Environmental > Terrestrial > Soil > Contaminated >... | reverse complement strand
GCAGTGACGCGAAAAAGAAGGCGGCCATCGAGGCGCGCCAAAAGGAATTGGCTGAAAAGCACAAGAGCCGGCGCGCTAGATGGCTGGCCGACGCGCAGGCCAAGGGCTCGCAAAAGGAAATTTCCACGGCCTGGCTGGCGCTGGAAATCGGCGAGGCGATCAAACGCGAAGAATGGGTGTTGGTGAACGGAACTTCAAACGGTTGGGCGCGCCGGTTGTGGGCTTTGACCAAACCGAATCAGTTTCTCGGCGCCAGCGGCGGCGCCGGCCTCGGTTATGGGCCCGGCGCGTCGATCGGCGCGGCCTTGGCGCTCAAAGGCAGTGGCAAGCTCGCCGTCGCGATTCAGTCCGACGGCGACATGCTAATGACATCGAGCGCGCTGTGGACCGCGGCTAAACATCGTATCCCGCTGCTCATGGTCATGCACAACAATCAGTCCTATTATAATTCAGAGGAGCATGGGATCGAGGTCGCCAAGTTTCGCAGCCGTCCGGTGGAAAACGCCGGCATCGGCACCCATGTCGACGACCCGGCCATCGACTTCGCCACCATGGCGCGCTCCTTCGGCGTCAGCGGCGAAGGACCGGTGCGCAATCCGGCCGACCTGCGTCCGGCCGTCGAACGCGGTCTCAAGTACGTCAGGGAAAAACAACTGCCGTATCTGGTGGACGCCATCGCCGAGCCTCGGTGAATCATGAGACTTTACCCTCCTTCGCAGAAGGCCAAGGATGTAAACCCGTGGATGAATGCGAGGTCGGTATCCTCCGTAGCCTTGGCGAAAGAGGGCACGCTTCGGAGGGTTCCGCCCGACGAAGCGTGTGGAGAGGTGCCACGGCTGTAAGACCGTGAGGATCCATCCATTATCGGGATATGCATTATCTTGTTGAATTACGCCGGCATAAGGCTATAATGACCGTAATCTTGCTCCTCCCAACACTCTCTTAAGATTGGAACGCTGAGATATGCCGAACGCACTTCTAGTTTATCCGAAGTTTCCTCCTTCCTATTGGGGCGCGCAATACGCGCTGGAATTCATCGGTAAGAAATCGGCTATGCCTCCGCTCGGCTTGCTCACGGTTGCTGGCATGTTTCCATCGGGTTACCAACTCAAAGTCGTCGATATGAACGTGGACCCGCTCACGGAAAAGCACCTGGAGTGGGCCGATATGGTTTTTACTTCCACGATGATCGTGCAGAAAGATTCGTTGCGCGAGGTGATCGAGCGGTCGAAGCGCGCACAGGTGCCGGTGATTGCTGGCGGGCCGCACCCGACGACGTTCTACGAAGAAATCGACGGTGTCGATCATTTCGTCTTGGATGAGGTGGAAGACACCTTCGGCGAATTTTTGAAGGACTTTGAGAATGGGCGGGCGCAAAGAATTTACCGTTCTCCCGCGAAACCGAGCATTAAGGACGCGCCGCTGCCGCGTTATGATCTGATCAACATCCACGCTTACGGCTCGATGGCGTTGCAGTTCTCGCGCGGCTGTCCCTTCGATTGCGAATTCTGCGATATCACCAAACTTTTCGGCCGCGTGCCGCGCACCAAATCCGCCGAGCAGATCTTGGCCGAGTTCGACGTCCTTTATAACCTGGGGTGGCGCGGCCGGATGTTTTTGGTCGATGACAATTTCATTGGCAATAAACGGGACGCGATGCGCGTGCTGCCGGAAATCGCCAGGTGGCAAAAGGCGAAGAACTACCCCTTTTCGCTCTATACCGAGGCCAGCGTCAACCTTTCGGGGCTCGATGATCTCCTCGATGCCATGGTCGATGCCGGTTTCACCATGGCCTTTCTGGGCATCGAAACTCCCAACCGCGAGGCTCTGCTCAAAACCAAAAAGGCCCAAAACACCCATCGCCACGACGACAATTTTCTCTTGAACGCGGTGCGCAAGATTCAAGAAAAGGGTCTGGAGGTAACGGCGGGATTTATTTTGGGGCTCGATAGCGACGGCGAAGAAGCCTTCGACGCTCAGATCGAATTCATTCAACAGGCCGGCATTCCTACGGCGATGGTCGGGTTACTGTCGGCGTTGAAGGGCACCGATCTCTACCTGCGATTACAAAAAGAAGGGCGTTTGCTCGAAGAGTCGAGCGGCAACAACGTCAGCGTGTCGTTGAATTTTCGCACCGAAATGGACCATGAGGTGCTGATCCAAGGATACAAGCGCGTGCTGTCCACGCTCTATGATCCCGGCCTAAAGAATTATTTCGACCGCTGCCTGACGATGCTGCGGCGCGTGAAGTCGCGTTCCCACGTCACCCCCAAAATTGGCAAGGCGGAATGGATGGCGCTGGCGAAATCGCTCAAACGGCAACTGCTTTCGCGCCAGGGTCCGGCCTACCTGAAGTTTTTGTTGGCCGTTGTCAAGGAAAAACCCCGGGTGTTCAGCGACGCGGTGCGCCTGGCGATTCTGGGTTACCATTTTGAAAAGACAACGAGCCAGCAGATCGCGGTGGACGAGTTCAAGCGCTATTTGGAGGCCGAGTTCGAATTCTTCAAGCAAGCGGTGTCCAGGATCGCCACTTCCGAGATGCAACGGATCGCGGAAATTCAAAATTCCGTGCGCGCGCTGCTCTACCGCGTTCACTTGAAGTACGACCAGATCCATGAAGATTTCAGATATTGCCTGGCGGACGCGCTGGACTCGTTCAAACGGTCGGTGGAGTCGCAGATCGAAGAGCTTTCGGCGGGATCACGGTTGAAATTTCCCACCACTGATTAACCCCCAGCCTATATTGTTCATTAGAGAGAGGCCGAGGGGTAAACCCCTCCGGGAGAAGGCTCAGCCTGAGGCTGATCCGCCACTGGCGGAAATGGCGTCTGTGCCTTGAATTGGATTGCGAGCCGCCCATCCGGAGCAAACAACGGTGAACACCAGTAACAGCGTGCCCAAGCGCGACACAAGTCAATGCGATTATACGTCTGGGTGCCTTCTCCCTCCAGGCATTCCCCCCTCGGCTCACAGTGGTTGTTGCTTTACCCCGGAGCACGAATATTCCGGGTAAGGATCCGTCGGGATTCAGGATCAAATCCTCGTTCTTCGTCGCGCTGAACAGCGCGCCCGCGTGACCCCGGCCATACTTCGCTTCCATTAATCCATCGGCGACTGTCGCGTCGATGGCTTCGAATGCGCCAGCGATGTTTCCCCCCGTGCTGTCACCCCCATGCTTGTGAGTTCGTGCAACTTGCTCTATAAATACAATAAATAAGTTCAAAGTCTTGAACACTCCAATAGATATTTCAATTCAACATTGGCTACGGGCCGAGCCGGCCCCGCCCGCGACTGCTTGCTCACGGCAGTTTTCATGATCCAACTGTTTCACGTTACCAAGACTTACCCGCCAAAATCGCAAGCCCTAACCGATATCAATCTGGAAATAGACAAGGGAGAATTTGTCTTTCTTGCGGGCCCCAGCGGCGCGGGGAAAACCACGTTGCTCAAATTGCTCTTCCGTGAGGAAGAGCTGACGGAAGGGCGAATCCTCCTTGACGGGAAGAATATCACGCGCCTGAACAGCCGCGGCGTCGCGCGATTGCGGCGGGAACTCGGCTTGGTGTTTCAGGAATTTATGCTCCTGCCGCGTTTGTCCGCCCTGGAAAATGTCGCGTTGGCGGCCGAGGTGGTTGGGGTGCCACGGGCGGAGAGTCACACCAAGGCTTATCAACTCCTTCGCGAGATCGGGCTTAAGGACCGATATGACGCAAAACCGCTGACGCTTTCCGGCGGCGAACAACAGCGCGTGGCGATCGCCCGGGCGCTGGTCAATGATCCACTGATCGTCCTTGCGGACGAGCCCACGGGGAATTTAGACGCCGAAGCGGCCGATGAAACCATGCGGCTGTTTCTCAAGATCCGGGAGAAGGGGACGACGATTCTGATTGCGAGTCACGACTTGGAGTTGATCAAACGATACGGCACCAGGGTGATCGCGCTGCGCCAGGGGCAGGTGGCGGATGATCTCCACCGGGTGAAGCAAGAGGGGAGCGCGCGTTGAGGGGATCTCAGATCGGCTTTGTCACGCGCCGCGTCCGCAGCAGCTTGTGGGAATTGCTGTGGAGCCATGTCCTTACTGCGGGAACCATGGCCATGAGCCTCTTTGTCTTCGGTGCGTTTATGATGCTGCAGGAAAACCTGCAACACTTTCTCACCGGCCTGGGCGACCAGATTCAAATTAACGCCTACGTGGAGAAGGGGCTGGGCGCGAGCGAAGTGCAAAGCCTGCAGAAACGAATTCAGACCTTTGCTGAAGTGGCGCGAGCGCGCCATATTTCCCAGGAGCAGGCGTGGCTGGACTTTAGAACTGCCTTGGGCGCCCAGTCGAGCCTGCTCGACGGACTGCCGCGGGATGTCCTGCCGCCGTCGTTCGAGATTTGGCTCAAACCAACCTATCGCGACGGTCCGGTGGTAGAAGATTTGGCGAACCGGCTGAAGAAGGAAAAAGGAATCACGGCGGTCGAATACCCTCAGGAATGGGTCGATCGATTGAGTCTCGTAGTGCTTGCGGTGCAGTGGACGAAGTGGCTCCTCGGCGGCGTGCTATTCATGGCGACCTTCTTCATTGCCGGCAGCATGGTAAAACTCGCCATCCTGGCGCGCAAGGACGAGATCGAAATCATGCAACTGGTGGGCGCTTCCGAAGAACTCATTCAAGCGCCGTTTGTGCTTGAAGGAATGATTCAGGGCGTCGTGGCGGGTGGGGTTTCCGTCGCATGCCTCTGGTCCCTGTTTCGGTTTCTGCACAACCAAGTCGCCTCATCGGTCGGTTTATTCGGCGTACCGGCGCAGTTACAGTTTCTCGACCTCAAAAATATCGCCCTGCTTTTAGTTATCGGTTGGTTGTTGGGTGCGGCGGGCAGTTTGTTTGCCTTGCGGAGGTTCGTCAGGACGTGGAAAAGTTAGCGCGGCAAGCGATCGGTCTGGGGTTGTGCTTTATCCTAATGCCGCGAGGCGCTGATGCGGCCGGCGCCGGGAAGGATCTTGAGGGGATCAGGCGGAAGATCGAATCCGAGAAACAAAGCATCTCGCAAGTAAAAAAACGGGAAGGATCGGTTCTGCAATCCCTGGGACAGATCGAAAGCGATCTAGAAAAAAAGAACCGGGAGCTAAATGCCGCGAATGGCATATTGAATTCTATCGCGCGGGAAATGGCGCGCAAGGAAACCGAAGTCGAGAAGATCATCGCCTCCATCGGTCAAAAACGGGAACTCATCCGGCAGCGCGCGGTCGCTCTATACCGTTGGCATAAAGGGGCGAGCCCTTTCATCATTCTCGGCGGCGATGTGACACTGGGCGCGTTCCTGCAACGCGCGCGGTATCTGGAAGCCACCGTCGCTTTCGATCGTGATCTGGTTGAGAAACTCAGCGAAGAGGTCCAGCGGCAAGAGACGTTGCGAAAAGAGTTGACGCAGAAAAAGGAAGAGCTGGCGAATCAAAGACAGACCCTCCGTGAGGCCAAGGAATCGGTGCGTAAGGACATGGAAAAAAGGCGCCAGATTCTTGCCAGCTTGAGACGAGAAAAAGAAACCCGGATGCGCGCCTTGAAAGAATTGGAGCAAGCCGCGCTACGGCTGCAAAAAATGATGGACGAAATATCGCAAGGAGCCGTCGCCAGGCCTCGGGACACGCCGACGGGCGCCGGCTCGGACGGCGTGCGGGGAAAATTGGAGTGGCCGGTCAAGGGTGAGGTGACGAGCGCATTTGGCAAGTCCAAGCATCCGGAGTTTGCCGTCGAAGTGTTTCGTAAAGGCATCGAAATTGAGGCGCCACTCGGCGAAGAGATCAGAGCCGTGGAGAAGGGCCGGGTAGCATTCGCGGACCGCTTCTCCGGTTACGGCAAGATGGTGATCGTAGATCATGGCGGGAGATTCTTTACAATTTATGCTCATCTATCTGACATTCTTAAGAAAAAGGGCGATGAAATTCGACGGGGTGAGGTCCTCGGTTTGACTGGAGACAGTGATTCCCTGGCGGGAGTAAAGCTATACTTCGAAATGCGCAAAGACGGGCGTTCGATTGACCCGGTGCCCTGGTTCCAGAAGTGATAGCAATTTGCGCACTCTTGAGTTAAGATAATTTGACGATATCAGAAAACTCAACGAGGAGAGATCTTAATGCGACTCGTACGAATCATGGAAAAACATGGAATGCCTTTGGTTCTTCTGCTCGTGGGCATCGCCGTCGGCCTATTTCTCGCGGGTCACTGGGTGCCGAGCGTATCGGCCGTGTCCAGGCAAGACTACGAGAGCCTCGAGGCCTTCACCAACATTCTCTCCATTGTCAAGAAAAACTACGTGGAAGAGGTGGATACTAAAAACCTAGTGACCGGCGCGATCAACGGCATGCTTAGCGGCCTCGACCCCCACAGCGCCTATCTCACGCCCGACCTTTATAAAGAGCTGCAAATGGATACGCAGGGACGCTTTGGCGGATTGGGAATCGAAATCACGGTCAAGGGCGGGATCTTGACAGTGGTCTCCCCGATCGAAGACACGCCGGCGGCCAAGGCCGGCGTCAAGCCCGGCGACCAGATTTTCAAGATCGAAGAAGAGTTTACCAAAGACATGACGCTGGTAGATGCGGTCAAGAAAATGCGCGGTCCCAAGGGCACGAAGATCACGATCTCAATTAAACGGGAAGGCGTCCCTGAACTGATGGATTTCACACTGGTGCGCGACACGATCCGCGTCCAGGCCGTGCGCAGCCGCACTCTGGAGGAAGGCTACGGTTACGTTCGCCTCGCGCAGTTTCAAGAGCGCAGCGATCGCGACGTCCAGCGGGCGCTGGAAAAGATGGCCGCCGAGAAAAGCGGCATCAAAGGCCTGGTCCTTGACCTGCGCAATAATCCCGGCGGCCTGTTGACCCAGGCGGTGCGGGTCGCGGATCTGTTTCTCGACTCGGGTTTGATCGTTTACACCGAGGGCCGCATCGAATCGCAAAAACAAAAGTATAGCGCGCAAAAGGAAGGATCGTGGATGGACTTTCCGATAGTGGTCCTGGTGAATGGCGGCAGCGCCAGCGCCTCGGAGATCGTCGCCGGGGCCTTGCAGGACCACAAGCGCGCCGTCGTTCTCGGTACCAAGACCTTCGGCAAGGGCTCCGTGCAAACGATCTTGCCGCTGGATGATAACTCCGCGCTGCGCCTGACCACGGCGCGCTACTTCACGCCCAGGGGGCGCTCCATCCAGGCGTTGGGAATCGTCCCCGACATCATTGTCGAACCGCCGCCGACGCCGCCGGCGGAAGGCAAGGCCGAAGAGAAGAAACGCCTGGGACTGCGCGAAGAAAATCTGCCGGGCCATCTGTCCAACCCGCAACAAGCGCCGAGCCAGCCTCAAGATCAAAGCGAAAAGGACAAAGAAAAACTCGTGCCGCGGACGGCGCCGACGGGCGACGAAACCATCGACAACGACGCCCAGTTAAAACGCGCCCTGGATTTGCTCAAGAGCTGGGACGTGTTCAAACAGTTGGTGCAGAAGAAGGCGGCGTAAACTCAGCTACTTCTCGTTTCAAGTGTGCGGCGGTGACTGAAAATTGGCCCTCCCCCCGGAGGGCTAATTTGTTTGTGCACAACGATCGGCCAAAAACATGGCGCGAACCCCGACTCGGAAAAGCGATCTGCCGCTCTTCACGGGGGAAACCAAGACGTTCCTGACGATCAGCGAGCTCAACGAGATCATCAAGGGAACGCTCGAGTCCCAGTTGGACGCGGTCTGGGTCGTCGGCGAAATTTCCAATCTGCGCGTGCCTCCATCGGGTCATTGCTACTTCACGCTTAAGGATGACAAGAGCCAGATCGCCGCGGTGATGTTCCGGCGCCAGGGCGCGGCGCTGCGCTTCACGCCTGACAACGGCATGGAAGTGCTCTGCTTCGGGCGCGTGAGCCTCTACTCGGTGCGCGGCGATCTTCAGCTTTACGTCGAAAGCATGGAGCCGCGCGGCCAGGGCGCGCTTTATCTCGCCTTCGAACAACTCAAACAAAAACTCGCTCTCGAAGGACTGTTCGCGCCGGAAAGAAAACGGCCGCTGCCGTTTTTGCCGGCCGCCATCGGCATCGTGACTTCGGACAAGGGCGCGGCGCTTTACGACGTGCTGCGCATCATCGGCGACCGCTTTCCCGACCGGCGCATCGTCATTCGGCCGGTCAAGGTTCAAGGCGAAGGGGCGGCCCAGGAGATCGCCGCGGCAGTCGCGGAATTGGATCGCTCCGGCGAGGTGGAAGTGATGATCGTTGGGCGGGGCGGTGGGTCTCTGGAGGACCTCTGGGCCTTCAACGAGGAGATCGTGGCGCGGGCGATTCTTGCATCGACGGTTCCCGTAATATCCGCCGTCGGCCACGAGATCGATTTTACCATCGCCGATTTCGTCGCCGACCAGCGTGCGCCGACGCCGACGGCGGCGGCCGAAATGGTCGTGCCGCGTAAGGCCGACCTGGAAGCGCAGATTGACGGTCTCCAGGAAGCGCTGCTGCGCGGGACGCAGAATAAATTGGAGATGGCTAAGGAAACGCTTCGCGGTCTGGTGAAGAGACTCAGCGATCCGGGAAGGAAGTTGCGCGAAAATCAGCAACGGCTGGACGAGCTGTCGGTGGATCTCTCGCGCCGCTTTCAAGAACGATTGCGGCAGCTTCGCGACCGGCTCGCCCACGGGATCGGGCGCATGGATGCCTTGAGCCCACTGGCGGTGCTGAATCGCGGCTACAGCATTACGCACAAGCTGCCCGAGGAAGGAATCGTCAAGGACGCGGGTTTGCTCAGCCTCGGCGACCGCTTGCGCGTCACCTTTGCCAAGGGGAAGGTGCTCTGCCGCGTAGAGGGAAAAGAGTGAAACGCGCTGTCGAGTTCGCCGCGATTATTCTCTGGCTGAGCGCGAGCATCGCCTTCGGGGCCCAGCCTTCGTCCCAGACGGGTGCGCTGAAAACCGTTGAAATCTTTCAGGGAGAGGTTGCCGAAATCAATTTGTCCGCTCCGGGGGTCATTGCCGCCGAAGGACGAATGGGGAACGAGAAGGTTTATTTCTATCCGGGTGATAACGGAGTTTTTGCTGCGCTCCTCGGCGCCGACCTCGAAGCCAAACCGGGCACGGCCAAGATCCTCGTAAGCGGGACGAAGCATTCCGGTGCTCCGTGGGCGACGCAGATTCTGCTCAAGATCAAGTCCAAGGCTTTCAAGAGCGAATCGTTTTCGGTGGCGCAGGAGTTCGACCAGCTCAGCCCCGACGTCCTCGACAGAATTCGCAGGGAGCAAGAGCAGTTCGCCCGCGCCTTCGCGGTTTCCGCGCCGCAGCGTTTGTGGGCGCGGCCGTTTGTCGGCCCCTTGCCGAAGGAAATCACCTCGCCCTTCGGCTACCGCCGGGTGATCAACGGGACGCCCCGCGCCCCTCACACCGGCGTCGATCTCAAGGCGGCGATGGAAACACCGGTGCCGGCGGCGAATCACGGCCGGGTGGTTTTGCTCGGAGATTTCTTCTACAGCGGCAAGAGCCTGGTGCTCGATCACGGCGGCGCTTTGTTCACCGTCTATTTTCACCTCTCGGAGTTCAAAGCCGAGGAGGGAATGGAAGTCAAAAAGGGCGATGTGATCGCCCTGTCGGGCATGACCGGCCGGGTCACCGGCCCGCACCTCCACTGGGGCGCGCGCATGAACGGCGCGCGCATCGATCCGTTTCAACTCATCGAAAGACTCGGTGGCCGCGCGGACGGCACGGCAAGCCCGGTGAGCAATAGCGAGAAAGCGGAGAAGTAAGATGGCGAAGAAAGATCAACAGACCAAGAAATTCGAAGCCGCGCTCGAAGAGCTGGAGCAAGTGGTGGAGCAACTGGAATCGGGCGACCTGTCGCTGGAAGATTCCCTGGCCGCCTTCGAAAAAGGCGTCGGCCTGGTCAAGCTCTGCAATGAGAAACTGACCGAAGTCGAAAAAAGGGTCGAGCTTCTGGTCAAGGACAAGGAAGGCAAATTCCAGCTCAAACCGTTTGACCCCGGTGCTGAAGACGAGGAGGACGACTAGCGATTTTCCCTTTCATATGGGTTCCCCATTTCCAATAACACGGAACGATATTTGTTAGCTTCGACCCAATGAACTTTCGATAGCCACGCCACTGCCGCCAGGCCCAAGCCAATATCAACTTAAATCGGCATCCCAAACCCGGTCACAACCATTCCATTGACGCCGGAGAATTCGACCCTTCGACTCGAGCTCCGGCCTTGGCCGAGGGCTCTCGCCCAGGTTTCCGCCACACGGGTGGAAGGTGCCACGGGCTTGCCCGCGGGGATCCACAAGCCAGGCGGCGAGCGAAATCGGCGATACCCAGGTTCGCAACCGAGGAACCATCGGCGGCGCGCTGGTTGAAGCCGACCCTTCCGGCGACTACGGCGCGGTCGTGCTGGCGCTCAACGCGCGGATGAAATGCGTCGGCACGCGCGGCGAACACGTCATCCCGGCGGCGGACTTCTTTACATTTGCCTACACCACGACGCTGGAAAGCGACGAGATTTTAACCGAGATCGTCATTCCGCTACCGGGCAAAAGCAGCGCCGGCGTTTATCTAAAACTCGAAAAAGTGGCGGGCGACTTCGCGATCGCCAGCGCCGCCGTGCAGTTAAGCCTCGATTCGGACGGCGCCTGTAATGAAATTGGTATCGGTGTAACCGGCGGCGGCACGGTGCCGCAAAAAGCGCTGTCGGTGGAGTCGCTACTGCGCGGCAAAACAATTACTTCGGCATTGATCGATCAGGCCGGCCAAATGATTCAGGAAGGCGCAGAGCCGATCGAAGACCTGCGCGGTGCAGCCTCCTACAAAAAGAAAGCCCTCAGCGCGATCCTGCGCCGGGCGATTCGGGAAGCTTTGCAACGGTCGGATGCTAGAACGCCTTCTTAGCTTCGGGTT
>Ga0214473_10010490_pt1 | contig 10891 bp, 12 predicted proteins | sample RVTome_7_FD_203509 | JGI IMG/M metagenome (GOLD analysis project Ga0214473, IMG submission 203509) | Soil microbial communities from uranium-contaminated site in the Upper Colorado River Basin, Wyoming, United States - RVT98D197 | ecosystem: Environmental > Terrestrial > Soil > Contaminated >... | reverse complement strand
GATCGAAGCCGGGGGTAGCCACGTCTTATGATTCCGTCGTGGGGCTGGCGAAGGGATTTGAACCCCCGACCGGCTGATTACAAATCAGCTGCTCTACCAACTGAGCTACGCCAGCTTGCAAACGTGCGATTCTAGCAGACGTAGCTCAAGCTGGCAAGCGCAAAATGAAGGCCGGCAAGGTCCTCGCTCGAGCCCCGGGAAAGAGTTTAGTATAGCGCCACGCTACTTCCGAGGCAACGCCATCCTCTGGCGCACCACCTCGTAGAGAACGATGCCGGCCGCGACGGATACATTCAGAGATTCGACTTTTCCCCGCTGAGGAAGGCTCACCAGCACGTCGCATTGGGAGGCGACCCGGGGCCTCAGTCCCCGGCCCTCCGAGCCCACGACCAGAGCCACGGGCGACTTGAAGTCGAACGAGAACCAGGGCTTCGGGGCGTCGGGGGCGAGCCCCACGACCCATAGCCCTCGCCCCTTGAGGAGTGCCAAGGCATCCGAGAGGTTCGTGACGCGAGCCATAGGGGCATGAAAGAGAGCCCCGGCGGACGCCGAGGCCGCCACTTCGGAGGGCGGCGCCGTCCGCCTTTCGGGAACCACGATTCCGTGGACGCCGGCCCCGTCCGCCGTTCGCAGGACGGCGCCCAGGTTCCGTGGATCCTCGATCTGATCGAGGGCGAGGAAGAACTCCGGCTTCGGCGCTTCGTCGAGGAGGTCATGGAGCTCCCTCCACTCGAAACCCGTGAGCTCCGCGACGACCCCCTGGTGCTGGCCGCCGAAGCGCCCGAGCCGATCGCGAGGCTCCCGGTAGAGAGGGATCCCGTGGGTCCGCGCGAGGGTTGCGATCTCCCTGGTCCGCGGATCGAGTTTTCCCTCGGCGAGGACGATCTTCCTGATGCGGTGGGGCGAGGCCTCGAGGGCCTCCCGGACGGCATGGAAGCCGTGAATGGTCTGCATAGCCTTTCAGGTCGTGACGGTGACTACCGCCTGGACTGCGATCCCCTCTCCCCGGCCGGTGAACCCCATGCCGTCGGTGGTCGTCGCCTTCAAGCCGACCTCCGCCTGCGTGATCCCGAGTAGACCCGCGAGCCTTGCGCGTATCGAGTCGACGTAGGGAGCGAGCTTCGGCGCTTCCGCGATCACCACCACGTCGATGGAGGAAACACGGTAGCCTCGTTCGTTCACGATCGAAACCGCACGCTCGACGAAATGGCGGCTCTCCGCGTCTTTCCATTTCGGGTCGCCTGGCGGAAAGAGGGCTCCGATGTCGGGGGCAGCGACCGAGCCGAGAAGCGCGTCGGTCAAGGCGTGAAGGAGGGCGTCGCCGTCGGAGTGCCCCTCGAGACCCCGCGGATAGTCGATCCGCTCCCCTCCGAGGACGAGCGCTCTGCCCTCGACGAGCCGATGGGCGTCGAACCCGAACCCTACACGGACCAATCTTAGTGCTCGCCTCGCTCTTCTATCAGTGCGCCGGGGCCCCACCCCCGGCGCAGTCGCTCCGGGACTCGCTGCGCTCGCCCTGCGCTCCGGCTCAGGGCTGCGCTCGGCTCCGGCCGGGCTCGCTCCGCTCGCGCGAGTTGAACTTGGCTTCTTCGCCAACTAGTCGCCTCCCTCCCTCAAGTAGTACTCCACCCGCTCGAGGTCCTCGAGCGTCGTCACCTTCAGGTTCTGCTCGCTTCCTAGCACGATTCGGATCGGCGCGGGCAGGCGCTCCACCAGCGAGGCTTCGTCCGTTCCCGAAAAACGGTCCTCGACGGCCTTCTTCACGGCCCGCGCAAGAACGTCGTAGCGAAAGCATTGCGGCGTCTGCGCGCGATAGAGGTGCTCCCGGGGAACGGTCCGGACCAGGTGAAGGTCCACCGTTGCCTCCTTGAGGGTCTCGACGACCGGAAGAGCGGCGATGGCCCCTCCGTCGACCGCCGCCGCCTCGACCACCCTCGCGACGAGAGACGGCGGCACCGCGGGCCGGGCCGCGTCGTGCACGGCGACGAGCCCCTCGAACGGTTCGATTCGGGAGAGGCCTTCGATCATCGAGTCTTGCCGGCTGTTCCCGCCGGGCGCCCACTCGACCCCCGAGGCTTCCCCCGCCAGGTAGGGGGCTAATGCCCGCTTCGCCTCGTCGAAGCCGTCGCGTGGTAGGACCAGGATCACGCGAGCGATCGAGCCGGAAAGCTGGAGTCGTTCGAGCGCGTGCATCACGAGAGGTTTGCCGAGGACGGTCTGGAACTGCTTGGGCGTCGCCGACCGAAAGCGGCTCCCGGAGCCGCCGGCGACGAGAATCGCGTGAGCTTTTACCATGGCGACATGGTGCCATGGTCAGCCGGGGGAGGCGGACAACTCGAGTTTTTTTCGCACCACGTCGCGCACCCGTTCGGAAAGGGCCCCGGCATCGGCCTCGGTGAGCCCCTCGACGAGCATGGGCTCGCCGATCGTGAGCCGTACCTTTCTCGGGTACACCGTAACCTTCCCCCGCTTCATCACCAAGTGGCTTCCGGAGATGGTCAGCGGGACGACGGGCGTCGCCGCCTTCAACGCGAGACGGAAGCTCCCCTTGCGAAAGGCGCGCATCACCCCATCGTAGCTCCGGGTGCCCTCGGGAAACACCGCAACCGAGGTCCCCGAACGAATGCGATCGGCGGCGCGCTCGAGACTCTCGCTCGCCTTCGCGGGGCTCTCCCGCTCGACTCCGACGTGTCCGCTCAGGAACAGGTGCCAGCCCAGAAAAGGGATCCGGTTCAAGGACTTCTTGTAAAGGATGCGGAACGACAAAGGGAGGTAGGCGAAGAGGATCGGGGTATCGAAGAGGCTCTGGTGGTTGGAAGCGAGAACGTAAGTACGCCCCGAAACCAGGTTCTCCCGACCCTCGACTTCGACCGAAACTCCGCACGTCCTGAGAATGAGCCAGGCCCAAAAGCTCGCGACCCGGTGGGAGGGGTTGCCGCTCCGGAAGACGACCGCTAGAACGAGGGATGCCGCTCCGCAGACGACGGTATAGACCGTGACCAATGGTATGAACCAGTAAAGCGTGCGGAGCTTCGGCCAGTCGATCGCTTTTAACCCTCGCCCTTCGCCCTCGCTCTTTATCATTGCGCTGGGGCCCCACCCCCAGCGCCTCTCGCTCCGGGACTCGCTTCGCTCATCAGTGCGCGGTCGCTCTTCGCTCCCGCGCTTCGCCTCCGCTCGCTGGCTCGCGGCGGCGGGCAAAAGCCATTCTATCGGGAAGCGGCCGCGGCGCCAGGGGCCTCGATGGTCTTGCCGAAGATCATCTTTCCCGCCGTGGTCTGGAGGACGCTGGTGACGGTGACGTCCACGTTTTTCCCCAGAAGCTTCCGCGCATTGTCCACCACCACCATGGTGCCGTCGTCCAGGTAGGCGACGCCCTGGTTGTACTCCTTGCCTTCCTTGAGGATGAAGACCCGCATGAACTCGCCCGGCAGGACCACCGGCTTCAAAGCGTTCGCGAGCTCGTTGATGTTGAGCACCAGAACCCCGCGGACCTGCGCCACCTTGTTGAGGTTGAAGTCGTTGGTCACGATCTTCGCGTCCATCTCCTTCGCGAGCTCGATGATCTTGAGATCGACTTCCTTCACCTCGGGGAAATCGAGCTCCGAGATCTCGACGTCGATTCCGCTCATCTTGCGAACTTTCTGGAGGATGTCGAGGCCCCGGCGCCCGCGGTTCCGCTTGAGCGAATCGGCGGAGTCCGCGACCTGCTGGAGCTCCTTCAGAACGAACTGGGGGATCACCAGCGTCCCGTCCATGAAGCCCGTCTCGCAGATGTCAGCGATGCGGCCGTCGATGATGACGCTGGTATCGAGGATCTTGACGTTCTTCTGGGTCGTGGTCCCGCGGAAGTAAGCGACCACCGAGAGGGGATCGAACCACTCCCCCCGGGTGAATCCGAGCATCAGGCCCACGTAGGTGAACAGGAGCAGCCCCAGCGACTGCAAGAAGACCTGGGTCTCAGCCGCCATCGGGATCTTCGCGAGCGGAACCGAGACCAGGAGCGCGAACAGAACCCCGGCGAGAGCGCCGAGGAAGCCTCCCGCGATCTCCTTCGCCGTCACCGAACGAATTCGGGTCTCGAGAAAGATGGCGGCGGCGCCAAGGGCGACTCCCAAAGCCGCGTTCGGCAGGAGGCCCCAGGGAAGAGGCCGCGAGGCGGCTGCGACCGCGACCATCCCTGCCAACAACAACGCGCGAACGAGTGCAATCCACATGATCTTCGATCCTGCCTCTGTCTTGTCTAGAAAATGACGTCCAGGAGCTGTTCGACGCTCTTCAGTCCAGAGATGTCGAGCTCCGGTGGGGCGTCGGGCACCGGGCAGTTCCCCGCCGGCACCAGCACCCTTCGGAACCCGAGCCGGGAAATCTCTTTTATGCGGAGCGGGAGCTGGCTCGCGGGACGGACCTCGCCCGCGAGACCCACTTCACCGACAAACACCGTTCTCGAGTCGACGGCCCGGCCCCGGAAGCTCGAGGCGACCGCGGCCACGACGCCGAGGTCCGCGACCGGCTCGCTCACCGTGAGCCCCCCGGCGACGTTGACGTAGACGTCCTCGCCCGAGAGCGCGAGCTGAGCTCGCTTCTCCAAAACCGCCAGCAGGAGCGAGAGGCGATTGGCGTCGAATCCGAGCGCGACGCGGCGCGGGTAGCCGAAGCTCGAGGTTGCGACCAGGGCCTGGATCTCGAGGAGCAGCGGCCTCGTCCCCTCGAGCGAGCAGACCACGACCGAGCCCGGGGCGTTCTCCGGTCGCTCGGAGAGAAACAACCCGGAAGGGTTCGCGACCGGCGCGAGCCCGCCCCCGGTCATCTCGAAGACGCCGAGCTCGCCTGCGGCGCCGTAGCGGTTCTTCACCGCGCGCACCACTCGATGGGAGTGGTGGCGCTCGCCCTCGAAGTAGAGAACGGTATCCACCATGTGCTCTAGGGCCTTGGGGCCGGCGATGTTTCCTTCCTTGTTCACGTGGCCGATGAGAAACACCGGTGTCGCCGACGACTTCGCATAATACAGGAGCTCCGCCGTGACCTCACGCACTTGCGTGATGCTCCCGGGCGCCGAAGAGAATCGAGAAGAGTGCGCGGTCTGGACCGAGTCGAGCACCACGAGCGAGGGAGTGAGCCGGCGGAGCTCAGGGAGAATGCGGTCGAGCTCGGTCTCGCTATAGAGAAGGAGTCCCTTCGGGTGGATGGCGAGACGTTCTCCCCGGAGCTTGATCTGGCGCTCGGATTCTTCCCCGCTCACGTAGACCACCGTCGCCCCGTCCTTGGCCATTTGCGCAGCCACCTGCAACAGAAGCGTCGATTTCCCGATCCCCGGGTCGCCGCCGAGAAGCACCAGGGAACCCTGGACGATGCCGCCGCCGAGCACGCGATCGAACTCCTCGAGCCCGCTCGTAATCCGTAGCGCGCCCTCGGTGGTGACGTCGTCGTACGCGAGGGGCTTGCCGGTGGCCGAGAGGCGAGGGGCGGTCTTGGCAGCCTCTACGCTGTCGGCTTTCTCAACGAGCTCCTCGGCAAAACTGTTCCAGCAATCGCAGTCCGGGCAGCGACCGAGCCACTTGGTCGCGGTCATGCCGCACTGCTGGCAAACGAAAGCGGTCCTGAGCTTGCCCATATGCCGTCAGAGCAAATGAGACCTCGGCCTCGCGCCGGTCTCCACCTCGATGACGTTTATCGGTTTACCGAAAAAGTATAACACCGGAGCGCTCGGTGGACACGCGATATCAGACGGGCTCGTCGTGGCGCCACTCGAGGTTCTCGAAACGAGTGTACTCCTTGATGAAGGCCATTTTGATGGTCCCGGTGGGCCCGTTTCTCTGCTTTCCGATGATGAGCTCCGCGATCCCCCGGTTGTCGGGAGTGGCGTTGTACTCTTCCTCGCGGTAGATGAAGACCACAACGTCCGCATCCTGCTCGAGTGCTCCCGACTCCCTCAGATCCGAGAGCTGCGGCTTGTGCCCGCCGCGGGTCTCGGGGGCGCGGGAGAGCTGCGAGAGCGCGACGATCGGGATGTCGAGCTCCTTCGCCAGCCCCTTCAGAGCCCGGCTTATGCTTCCGATCTCCTGGGTGCGGTTCTCAAACCGGCCCCGGCCCTGCATGAGCTGAAGGTAGTCGACGATGAGAAGGTCGAGCCCGGCCTCGAGCTTGAGCCGGCGCGCCTTGGCGCGCATTTCCATCACCGCGATGCCGGGCGAGTCGTCGATGAATACCTTTGCCTGGGAGAGATCGGAGACTCCCTGAACCAGCTTCGCCCAGTCCCTCTCGGAGAGAAACCCCGAACGGAGCTTGTGCATATCCACCCGGGCCTCGCCGCAGAGCATGCGGAGGACGAGCTGCTCTTTCGACATCTCGAGGCTGAAGATTCCGACGCACCCGCCGATCCTGAGCCCCACGTGCTGCGCGATGTTCATGCAGAAGCTGGTTTTTCCCATCGCCGGCCGGGCGGCCACGATGATGAGGTCCGAGCGCTGCAGGCCCGATGTGATCTCGTCGAACTCCACGAAGCCGGTCGCGACCCCGGTGACCAGCTCCTTCTTCTCGGAGAGCTCGTCGATGTGCTTGAAGGTCTTCTTGACGATTTCCGAGACGGGCTGGAAGCCGCTCCGGATCGCCCCTTCGGCGATCTCGAAAATCGTCTTCTCGGCCTCGTCGAGCACCACCTGGGTCTCCTCGACCTCGCCGAAGCAGGACTGACTGATGCGGTTGGCGGCGGCGATGAGGTTGCGGAGAACCGCTTTGTCCTTGACGATCCGCGAGTAGTACGGAACGTTCGTCGCCCGGGGGACGCCTTCCAGAAGAGAGCTCAGGTAGGCGACGCCGCCGATGGGCTCGAGGTCGCCCGCTCGCGAGAGCTCTTCCCGGAGGGTTACGAGGTCGATGGCGTCGCCGCGAGCGGAGAGCGAAGCCATGCGAAGAAAGATTCGTCGATGAGCGTCGCGGTAGAAGTCCCTCTCAGTAAGGATCTCTGAGGCGTTATGGAAGGCCTCGTTCTCGATGAGGATCGCGCCCAGGACGGTGCGCTCCGCCTCCATGCTGTGCGGGAGGGTCCGCTCGAGAGCACTGGTCTCCGCCGCCACATCCACTCCTCTGGGAGCCGGGCTTCTGGTGGGCTAAGCCGCCTACTCTTCTTCCTTCTCCACGACGACCGGGAAGCTCACCGTAACCTCGGGGTGCAGTTTCACCGAGATCGCGAACTCTCCGATCGTCTTCAGAGGCTCGTGGAGGAGTATCTTGCGCTTCTCGAGCCGGAACCCCTTGGCCTCGAGCGCTTCCGCCAGATCGGCGAGCGACACCGAGCCGTAGAGGTCCTGACTCTCGCCGTGGACCTTGCGGCGGAACGTCAGCTTCACCGCGGAAAGCGCCCCGGCGACCACCTCGGCTTCTTCCTTCTCCTTCGCGAGCTTCGTCTCGTAGACCTTCCTCTCCTTCTCTATGAGACGAAGATTGTTGTCGCTGACCTCCATGGCGAGCCGCTGAGGCAGCAAATAATTTCGGGCGAAGCCGCGGGACACGTTGACGATTTGGCCGCGTCTTCCCAGGTTGTCGACTTCCTCGCGCAGGATCAATCGCATTTGTCGAATCTCCGAGAATCAGGCGTAAGGCAGGAGCGCCATGTAGCGCGCCCGCTTGATCGCGGTCTTGAGAAGGCGCTGAGATCGCGCGCTCGCCCGCGAGATGCGCCTGGGCAGGATCTTGCCCCGCTCGGGGATGAAGTTTGAAAGGAGCCTCACGTCTTTCCAGTCGATGTGGTCCTGCTTCTCCAGAAGCGGGTTCACCTTCGCCCGGCGGTAGAAAAAACGGCGCTTCCCGCCGCTCGCGCCGCCGTCTCTCCCGCCGCCGCTGCTGTCTCGGCTGCCTCGCCGGCCGCCTCCGCCCGACGCCGATCTCTTGTTGATCATCGATCCATCTCCTCGCCCGCGATCATTTCGTCGTCGCGCAGGCCCTGGTAATCGTCCCTATCTTCCGGGGCCCGCGGGGGACGCACCCCGCGCCTCTCCCGCCGGGCTTTCTCTTTTGCCGCCTCGCGCTCTCGCCGCCTCTCGAGCTTCGCCTGCTCCTCGTCGATCCGGACCGTGAGGAAGCGGAGGACACCGTCGGTGACCCTCAGGCGTCGCTCCATCTCGGAGATCGCATGGGAGCTGGCCTTGAGCTGGCTCAAGACGTAGTTGCCCTCCCAGTGACCTTTGATCGAGTACGCAAGCCTTCGCTTGCCCCAGGGCTCGGTCGACTGGATCTCGACTCCTTGCTTAGTCATCAGATCCTCGATCCTCCCCACCAGGGCCTTCGACGAATCCTCGTCGAGGCCGGGGTCGAGCATGTACATCAACTCGTAACTACGCAAGCTCTCCTCCTTATAGCTCGGTTGGATCCGCTCCGCGTCGGCCGATTTCGCCCGGGGCCGCATTGTACAGGGACATGGCCTTTCTCATGCCGCCGGCGCCCTCGGACAATATCGTGCGCGTGGCCGCGACCACCCTCGAAAGGACGTCGTCGACCAGCGGCCTCTCTTCCGCGGTGAACGGGGCAAGCACGAAATCCACGAGCTCCTCCACCCGGGAGTCGTGATCTTCTTGACCTAGAGGGGCCCGGGGTCGGATCCCGATCCTGACCCTGGGAACGTCGATTCCGCCGAGCGACTCGAGCACCGAGGCGAGCCCGTTGTGTCCACCGTCGGTTCCCCGCTCTCGCAGACGGAGGCTCCCCAGAGGTAGCGCCACGTCGTCCAGATAAACCAGAACCTCCGTCCTTTCGATCGAATGTGCCCGCGCCCATTCGCTCACCGGTTCGCCGCTGAGATTCATGTACGCAAGCGGCTTCATGAGCGTAACTCTGCTGCCCTCGATCTCGGCTTCGGCCTCGGCCGCGAGACCGCCTCGCTGGCCCCAGCGTCCTCCCACGGACGAGAGTATCCTGTCCACAGCCTCGAAGCCGACGTTGTGCCGAGTCCCTTCATACCGGCGCCCGGGATTTCCCAAACCGACGAGAAGCCTCGGCAAGCGATCCTAATGCCGTTCCAACTCGATTCGCCTAGCAAGGCCGTCGCCTTCGCCAAGTTGTCGCTGCCCGGCAGCGACGCAGTCGCTCGGCGAGGCTAGTTGGAACGGCACTAATCCTTGCCCTTGCCTTCCTTCGACTTGTCCTTGCCTTCCTTCGACTTGTCTTTGCCTTCCTTCGGGGCCTCCGCCTTGGCAGCGCCCTCGGCGCCCGCGGCGCCCTCGGCGCCCTCGGCGCCCTCGGCGGCGGCAGCTGCCTCGGCGGGCTTCTCCTCTTCCTCCGCCTTGGGAGCAACGCAGTGGGCAATCACGATGTTCGCATCGGCTACCAGTTTCACCCCCGGAGGCAGCTTCAGCTCCGAGGCGCGAAGGTATTGTCCGAGCTCGAGATGGCTCACGTCAGCCACGATCGTCTCGGGAATGTCCTTCGGAAGACAGGAGATCTCGACCGCGCGGGTGATGAAGTCCATCATCGCGCCGCTCAGCTTGACTCCGATGGCGGTGCCGGTGAGCTCGATGGTGACGTCGAGCGTGAGCTCCTTGTCCATCGCCACCCGGACCAGATCCGCGTGAAGCAGGTTATGCTCCACCGGCTCGAGCTGATACTCGCGAATCATGACCTTCTCTTTGCCCTTGGCCCCTTTGAGCCCGAGCTCGAAGATTGTGTTGACCCCACCATGGGAGCGAATGATTCCCACGATCGCCTTGGGGTCGAGCGAGAGGGCGACGGTCTCCTTCTGCCCCCCGTAGAGCACTCCGGGAATCCGCCCCGAAGCGCGAAGCCGCCGGTTCGGACCCTTGCCCACGTCCGTCCTCGGCTCCGCTTCCATGAAGATGGCTGCCATGAGATCTCAGTTCCTTTCCTAAATTCCCGTCTACGAAAAAGAGCCGCCTATTATACTACGCCGCTGCAAGTTCTCAGTTCTCAGTTCTCAGTCCTGGGCTTGAGGTCAGCGACCGAGAACCGAGAACTGAGAACCAAGAACTGCTCTAGACGAACAGCTTGCTGACCGAGGTCTCGTCGTGGACGCTGAGGATCGCGTCTCCGAGGAGCGAGGCCACGGACAACACGTGGATCTTGTCGCACCTCCGAGCCTCGTCACGAAGCGGAATCGTGTTGGAAACGATGAGCTTCTCGATGGGAGAAGCCTCGAGCCTCTCGATCGCCGGCCCGGAGAGAACCGGGTGGGTGCAGCAGGCGAGGACCTTTTGCGCCCCTGCATCGCCGAGCGCGTCCACCGCCTTCACCAGCGTCCCGGCGGAATCCACGATGTCGTCCACGATGAGGGCGGTCTTTCCGTCGACGTCTCCGATGACGTGGATGGTTTCCACTTCGTTGTTGCCGCCGCGCCGTTTGTCCATCACTGCGAGGGCGACGTTCAAGCGTTTGGCGTAGGCGCGCGCTCGCTCGACGCCTCCGGCGTCGGGCGAAACGATGACGAGTCGCGGAAGGTGGAGCGAAGTGACGTACTCCAGCATCACCGGCGCCGCGAAAATGTGATCCACGGGGATGTTGAAGAAGCCCTGGATCTGTCCCACGTGCAAATCCATGGTGATGGCGCGGCTGGTTCCCGCGGTCGAGAGCAGGTCGGCCACGAGCTTGGCGGAGATGGGCACCCTCGGACGGTCCTTTCGATCCTGACGGGCGTAGCCGTAGTAGGGGAGCACCGCGGTAATCCGACTCGCCGAGGCGCGCTTGAAGGCATCGATCATCACCAGGAGCTCCATCAGGTTCTCGTTCACCGGCGGCGCCGTCGGTTGCACCACGAACACGTCCGCCCCCCGGACGTTCTCGGTGATCTGGAAGGAGACCTCGCTGTCTGCGAAGCGCCCCAGGTTGGCTTGGCCCAGGGGAACGTCGAGGCTGCGGGCGATGTCCTCCGTGAGCTCTCGATTGC
>Ga0214473_10010489_pt1 | contig 10892 bp, 16 predicted proteins | sample RVTome_7_FD_203509 | JGI IMG/M metagenome (GOLD analysis project Ga0214473, IMG submission 203509) | Soil microbial communities from uranium-contaminated site in the Upper Colorado River Basin, Wyoming, United States - RVT98D197 | ecosystem: Environmental > Terrestrial > Soil > Contaminated >... | reverse complement strand
CGCTTCGGATCGGAGGTGACAAACACGGCATTGAACTCCTCGTCGCTGAGGAGGTCCGCCATGTCTCGCTGGTGTTCCTCGGCGGGGATCCTTGGCCACAGGGACGACCGCAGCCGAAGCCAGGCGGGGATCTGGGACCGTTTCAGGCGGGCGATGCGCATGGGTTCGGGTCAGCTCGCCGCGAGCTTCAAGCTCGCGGCGAGCTTTAGCACCGTCACGTTCGCTCCAGCCACAGTCCGAGCATGTGGCGGATGCTGATGATCTCGCAGGAATGGTAGCAGTTGTGAGCAATGATGCCGTGGATGAGTTGATAGCGTGCCGGCCGCCCGGGCGCGTACGGCTCGCCCAGATCGGAGTCCCGGAAGGACGCGACGAGATCGGTCAGGGTTCGATTGGACTCCAGAGCTCGCCGGCGGTCGGCCTCCCAGGCGGAGGCGTCGGGACCTTCCGGCGCTGGAGGCCAGCCGTCATCTGCGCCCAGCGTCGCCCGGTCAACGTCCTGGCCCTGGAGCCGGAGGAACCCGTACTCCTGCCAGAACCGAAGGTGGTTGACGACGCCCCAGACACTGTTGAATCTCGGCGCGGGGACGCGGGCCGCCTGCTCTGGTTCGAGGCCTTCCGTCGAAACGGTGATCGGAGTGAACCATCCGTGGTCGGCGGCGGCATAGAGACCCAAGAGAGCGTCAGCCAAATGGGAAGCTTCACTCATGGTTCCCCTCCCGGCCTACAGCGGCCGGCTGCCAGCCCCCGCAGTCCCATAGTCCCGGTTTCCAGTCACTCGTCCCCAGTTTCCAGTGCCTTGGCTGTCGGTGTGGCCTGCGCTCGGTGGACTTGAGTCTACCGTCCAACCTCTGGCCACCGGCCACTGACCACTGACCACTGATCCTCAGTGGAGATCCTTCTTGACGTCGTCCATCGTGTCTTCATAGCGCCCGATCAAGAATCCGATGAGGGCGGCGAAGGGAAGGGCGAAAGCTCCCAGACACACCCCCCAAGTTCCTTCGATGAGGGTGGGAGCGACCAGGAGGACTGCAAGGCCGATCAGGCCTCCCACAAAGGCGCTCCGGACACGATGAGGAAGGTCGGCCCACATGCGCCCAAAGGTGAACGTTTCACGCATCCGGCGCTGCTTCTGGGAAATCTCGCGGTCCAACCGGCGCTGCTTGGCCAGGGGATCGCGGGCCCCAAGCTGTTGGTCGCGAAGTCGGCGCAGGCGATTCTGTTCTTCGGTCGGCATAGGTGTCACTCCGCGTCGACGGGGAGGGTCGGCTCTCCGACGGCCCGATGGTCAGGGCCGCATCCTAGACTATTGTCGCACAGCGCCGGACGGGAGCAAGCCGCCCTGGGACTCGTTCAACGCACCTCCGGGGCTGCCCTGGGCGGCCGGACCAGATGATCGGGCATCTCGACCGCAACCACTCGGCCCCGCACGCACACCTGGTCTTGGGCCGAGAGTTCGACGGCCACGACGACCTTTCGGCCCTCGATCTCAGTCGGTCGCCCACGCAGCTCGAGAGGGACGCCGAGGGGAGTGGGGCGCAGGTAGTCGACCTGCAGCGAGGCCGTCACGAAGCGCGGTGGGGGGGCGGCCAGGGCCCGCTCGCCGCGGGTCTGTCGCGCCGCTGCGGCGGCCGTCCCCGTGGCGTGGCAGTCGACCAACGACGCCAGCAGGCCTCCATAGACGTACCCTGGGATAGCCGTATGGTGCGGCGACGGAGTGAAGGTGGCCGTCGCCTCGGCCCCGTCCCAGATGCTTCGGATGTGGAGCCCGTGATCATTGAGCCGGCCGCATCCGTAGCAGTGACTGACGTCTTCGGGGTATTCGTCCTGGATCGCCGGTGGTGTCATGGTCCGTCTTCCTCCGCTTCGGCCGAATCCCCTCAGCGCAAATCGATGGGGCGGCGTGGCCTGATAGTAATCCGGGTCGCTGGAGCCGGCCATCCAGCCCGCGAGGTAGCCAGCCATCAAGCCGGCAGACCGCGTCGGCCGGAGGCGCCGCCCGCGGTGCCGCTGTCTCCGCCGGGCGCCTGCGGCGCCGCGACGTTCGCTTCGGCGTAACGCAAGATGTCGGGGGTCCGATGGGCGTCGAATTCGCGGCGCGACATGGCCCGCACGTGCACGACGGCAACGGCGGCTCCGGGTGGGGTCTTCACCGTCCGACGGCGACGGGCGCCCGCCATGTCAATGGCCCAGGACCATACCCAGGGGGTCGATCTGATGGAGACAGGCCAACTCTTCTTCGGACGGAGGCTGGGTCGTTTCGAGCCACTCATCCGTTTCCAGCTCGAAGGAAGCCTGCGACTGGGCCGTTTCGAAGGACACACCCGGATGGAGGGCGAGGAGCTTCATGTGGCAGGTCTCCTCGTCGAAACCGTACACGCCCCACTGCGTGATGACCCGGTAGGGGCCGCTGCTGGAGGGTAATCCCGCCCGCTGGCGCGCGCCGGGCCCGTCCAGGAAGCCGGGCGTGGTGATGAAATTGACGCGGGGGACGAAGCGCCGGCGGTCCTGGCGCATGATGACGATCGTCCGATGGCAAAGCGACCCGATGTCGTTGGCGCCGCCACTGCCGGGCAGGCGGGCCGATGGGGCGGCCCAGTCGCCGATGACGGTCGTGTTGATGTTCCCGTAGACGTCGATCATGGCTGCGCCCAGGAACCCGTAGTCGATGTACCCCGCCTGGCAGGCGCTCATGACGTCGTGCATGCTGGTGGCGGCGGCTGCCTGGTAGAAGGTGCGCGAGTCGCCGACGGAAATCGGGAGCGTCGGGACGCGCGGCCCGACGCCTCCGGCTTCGAAGATGACCAGCAGTCCGGGGGCGTGGGTGCGCTGGGCCAGCAGCCCGGCGACCATCGGCAGGCCGGTGCCGACGAACACCGACGCCCGATCGGGGAGGACCCGGGCGGCGGCGCAGGCGAGCAACTCGGTGCGGGTGTAGGTGACCTCCATCGCCTCCATGTCACTTGCCCTCCACCTTGATCCACGGCGCCCGCATCTGCGCCTCCATGCGCTCGACTCGCCCGAGGTAGCGCAGTTTGTCTTTCCCGCCCACGAGCTCGAGGTAGGCTTCGAAGGAATCGACACCGAAAACGTAGCGCTGGAGGTACGCCTCGGCGCCTTCCGGCGTGCGTGAGCGGGCCATCCACTCCCCGATGTGCTCCTCGTCGAAGAAGTACAGGTACGGCATCAACGTCGGGTGGGCGCCGAAGGGGACCTCGCAGACGGCGTCGACGACGTAGAACGGGATAACGGTGCGGCAGGGCTCGGCCCGGATTGTCGACTCGTCGACGATTTCCTCGGCCGTGATGATGACGCGCCGGGCGGCGCGCGCCAGCTCGAAGTCCTCGATGATGATCCCGTCCACCTGGGCGTTGCCATACCGGTCGCAGCGGGGTACGTGGAACATGGCCACATCGGGGTGGGCCGCCGGGATCAGGCACACCGGCTTGCCGCTCCACGGGTCCCTGGCGACCTTGCAGGAACTCTTACGCAGGGTGTCGGTGCCGAGCATGTTGCGCGACGGGATGAATGGGATCCCCATCATCCCGGCTAGGAACCGCCATTGATAGCCGGCGTTGGAGATCTCTGCCACGACCCGGCATCGTCCGGTTTCGACGGCGCGGCGGCCGGCCGCCGAAAGCCCGCGGATTTCGTGGCCGAAGGCGTAGGCCACCTCGACGCGGTCGACGCATCCGGCCGCCACCAGCAGGTCGATGTCATGCACGGCGGTCTTCCCCGCCAGGATCAGCTCCCGGCGCCCCTGGCGGATGAGCTCGTAGACCAGGGCCATCGGAACGCGAATGTGGCCGAAGCCGCCGAACGCAATGAAGTCTCCATCGCGTACGAAACGCTCGGCCGCCTGGCGGACGGTCATCCGCTTGTCCTTCAGCTCGCGGGACTTGTGGTCTCGAATCCAGGCGCGCTCTTCATCGGGATCGTGCCACCCGACCAGCTCCCCCTGGCCTTCCTGCAGGATCTCCATGCCATCGCCTCCGGAGGTCGTGACGGATGCGTCGATGCCGGGGGTTGACGCCGGGCCGTGATTCCCTCCTTCGTCCATCCAAGACGGAAGGTTTCTGCGGCGGCGTCCTACTGCACGGGCAGTATCGCGCCACGGTGGCGGAGGGGGCGATGGAGTTCTACAGGATGCGAGGGGTGTGAAACGTCCGGGTGAGGTCGAAGGCCGAGGGCTCGTGGGCGGCGCCCGTCAGACGGTGGGCTTGAATAGGTCCCCCGCCGCACGGGGCCTGCGGCGGGGGATCGATGTCGCCATCCTGGTGCGCTCCCGGCCGGGAGCGCACGATTGCAGCCGGAGTCTACCGACGGGGTGGCCGGTCTCGCCCGCCGCCGCGATCGCCACCGCCGGGCCGTTCTTCACGGGGCCGGGCGATGTTGACCGTCAACGGTCGTCCGCCCATCTGGGTCCCGTTGAGCATGCTGACCGCCTTCTGAGCGTCGGCATCGGTCTCCATCTCGACGAAGGCGAAGCCCCGCGAGCGGCCAGTGTCGCGGTCCCGGACGACGGTGATAGCCTTTACCGGGCCGGCCTTCGAGAAAATCGACCTTAGCTCATCTTCCGTGCTGGTGTAAGGCAAGTTCCCGACGTAGAGCTTCGTCTCCATCCTGGTGTCCTCGTGGAGGCCCGGTAGCGCCTCCGGCTGGTCAGGCTCCTCGTTGGAGGCCTGTCGTGCGGAACATCGTACAAGGGCATGACTATACCATAAGGCCCCTTACAGGACTACGGGGGTAGGCCCGCGCAAGCCCTGTCCGGCGGCTGCGCCGCGGCCCTCCGGTCCACCGCCTTCCGGTTCCAGAAACGCGCAACTTGGCAAGACCTCCTCACCGATGCCCATCCAGGGGCCGTCGGAGGGGTTGCCCTCCCATGGCGTGCCCTCGCCGCCCGTCAGGAGAATCCGGCGCGGCAGGGCTGGGCCCATCGATTTCGATACCGGGCGCTACGGACTCGGGCTGGCCGCCGGGGCCGCGCGGCGGAGCCCGAAGAAGAGGACGTCAACTGGGCGGCTATCGACGGCCAGCCGCTCTACGCGGATCGTGTGGGGTGCGGCAGAGAAGCCGGTGATCTCGATGTAGCCTCCGTACAGGCCGAGCTGCTTCCCGAGCTGCGAGGTGTCCCCCTGCCACACCGCCACTCCGTCGAACACGACGCGTGCCCATCCGATGACGCTCGAGCCCAGGAACTGCACCCCGATCGCCTCGAAGGCCTCCGTGGTGGCCAGCTCGACCCAGTCGTCGTCCCTCCACAGAATCCGATGGCGACCGTAGGGCAGGCTGTCCGGGCTGTCCGAGACCGACGCCCCCGGCGGAGGGTGCCCATTGGCGGCATTGGCATCCGCGTAGGAGTCCGGGGGGAGCTGGAGCTTGCGTGAGTCGCCGGGGAAGATGTGGATGGCGACCGGCAGAATTCCCTCGATCGGGGCCGGCGTGGGGATTGCCACCTCCTCGCAGCCCCGCTTCAAGTAGTCCGGCGCTTCGTCAGGCAGGTTGCCCTGCAGCGGGCAGGATTCCCACGCCTGTTCGGACAGAGCTCGCGCCCGCAGATCGAAGGCGCATTCATCCTCGATCGCCCGCAGGGTCAGGCCGGCGTCCGAGCGCGACCACTCATACTCGCCCGTATCGTAGGGACAGTACGGATCGTTGAACAGAAACAAACGGTCTCCCTCGACCGCGTAGGACGCCAGGCTCTTCCACTTTGTGACCTCGTAGTACACCCTCATCACGCCCCGGTCGAACTGCAGGCGCCACAAGCCTCCCGCGGGCCGATAGTCCGCACAGCGGAGGCACAACCACCACTGGGGCCAGGAAGGGTCGAACTTGGCATACCTGCCATCCATCGCTGTGACATCGTCTGAGGGGAGGGAAGTCCCCAAGGGGATGGGGGTCATCGAAAGGAGCGCCGTCCATGGATCGTAGGTGGTCGAGGGTTGAGGAACCGGCGGAGTCGTGGCCTGGCGAACCGTCGGGCTCGTCGATGGAGGCGGCGCGGAGCAGGAGGCAACGAAGATTGCGAGGGCTGCAACCCCCAGGCGACACCTTCGCGACCAGCCGCGGGTGCTTCTCGAGCTCACCCTCACCTCTCCTCCCTTACGCTTCGCGGTCACTCCATGGATCATGATCTCCCTTCGGGAGAGGGGGGGTGAGGGTGGGCTCCTCATGAGAACGAGGGCCTCGGTGCGACGCGAAACTACCCGCCAGGTCCACCAGCGCTCGCCTCAGCCTTCCACCGGGGCTTTCCGTCCGCCGAAGGACTGGAACGCCAGACCAAGAAGGAACAAGACGATCATGGCGACGACGGCGGTCTCGGGCGCGAGATGGAGGGTGTCGACGATCAAGCTGGCCCCAACGAACGATGACAGGGCCATCAGCCCCAGGTCGAACACCGTCGCCAGCAGGATGGCGCCGAGGATTCCTCCCAAGATGATCCCCACCCACATGGCCGTGGGCGAGTTGGCCGCGGCGCTGGCCGCCAGTGTGCTTCCCGCCAGGGCCCCGGCCAGGAACCCGGCGATCCCAATGGCCAGGCGCTGAAGGAAAACGGCCAGCAGCGCCCCCAGAAGCCCGACCCCGACCGCCACGGCCAAGGTCATCCACTCGGGCATGTCGGGGAGCAGCCGGTTCGCCAAGGGCAAACCAGCAGCGAATCCCATCAGGCCGACGAACAGCCAGAAGAGACGGCGTCCAAGAAGGAGGAGCAAGGCTCCCGCGAGCAGCCGAAAGACGTTCATCGAGGGTACCTCCTGGGGCCGAGGGCCCCCACCGCCGCGCTCGGATGGTGGGATTCTATAGGAGTCCCGGCCCGGTCGGCGATGCGGCTGAGCGGAGAGGGTCAGGATGGAGCGGCGGATTCGGCGGAGCGCACAGGTGCATCGGCCACCCATGTGTAGCCATCCGGGTCCACCAGGAACACTTCCCTCAGGCCGTGGCCTTTGTCGACAGCTGGCGAAAGGACGCGATACCTCAGCCGTTCGGCCGCGGCCTGGGCCGCGTCTGGATCCAGACCATGAAGGCGGATCTCCAGTCCGAGCCCGCGGCGGCCGGTCGACGGGATCTCCGGGAACGAGGGGTGACCCAGATAGGTGTGGTCGGCGTGCAGCATCCACTCCCCGCCGTGGCCGCGCACGACGGCGAAATCGGGGTCCTGGTAGACGACGTCGACACCAAGGACCTCTCGCTCAAAGCGCAGCGCAGCTTCCACGTCTCGCACCAACAGGTTCAGAGTCAGGCCTTTCAGCGTCCGCCCATAGGCCTCAGCGGTCATCCAGGGTTCACCCGTGCGCAACTTCATCGCGTCCCTCCAATCCACATCCTGCAAACCTCGACGGCCGGCCGCGAGTCAGGCCCCGCCGGCTTAGGCCTCTTGCCAGCGCTCCAAACCTACCTGCAGCTCGATGGGCTCGAAACCCACGGAGCGGTACAACCGCTCGGCCGGGGATTCAGCCTCGGCGACCAGGATCAACGATGTGATCCCCGTCTCCGCCAGGGTCCGGTGGGCCGCTTCGTACACCAGCGTCCCGGCGATCCCGCGCCCGCGGAGGTCCGGGTGAGTTTCGACGGACTGGAAGCGTCCCAGTCCCTCATGATGGAAGATCCCCAGGTCGCCCGCCAGGCGACCGTCGAGGAAGGCCCCGTACCAACGGCCCCAGCCGGCGGCGATCATCGCGCGGTACCGCCGAATCTGGCGCCGGCGATACAACCGATAGTCAGCTTCGGCATGTCCCGCGTCGCGGCACAGGACCTGTAGAGCGAGGGCTTGCTCCCAATCGGCCTCGGACTCCACCGGACGCACCTCGACGCGACTCGAGTGAGGCGGAGGGCGAAGTCCGGCGGCGGCCAGGACGGTGTTCCTCAGGAGGGCGAATCCGGCTTCCAGGAAAGGTCTCACCCATCCGATCGTTCCTTCCGGGCTGTCCCAGCCAAGGGTTTCATGCGTAGTGCGCAGCGGGTGGCCGATCTCCTCCGCGAAAAGGCGCCTCCACCGAAGGTGATCGCCCTGCGACGGCGGGTCCTTGAAGATCAGAAAGTTGCCCCAGTAGAAGCTCGGATTGGAGGGGGTCTGGACGACGAGGTAGTCGCCTCGATCGACGATCCGACCGTCGAACATCGGGAAGATCAAGTCGGTTCGATACCCCGTCGAACGGATGATCACGGCCGGCTCCCCATGGCGTGAACGTGCCGGACCATGGCCTCGGGGACTAGGCTCGTGAGGGAAACGGATCGCCGGCGCGCAGGATCCACGCGCTGGTGTGCGCCTGGAACCCGACGCGCGGATAGAAGTCGACGGCCGCCGGGGCGGCCAGGAGCACGAGCATCGAGCGCGGGCCCATCTTGCGGCGCGTCTTCTCGATCAACGCCGTGCCCACCCCGCGATGCTGGAAGACTCGTCGGACGGCCAGGTCGGCCAGGTAGCCCACATAGCTGAAGTCCGTCAGGGTCCGGGCGATCCCAACCAACGTGACTCCGTCCCAGGCCGTGACGACGAGGTTCGCATGGCGCAGCATATCCTCGGCGATGGCCCTGTCGTCGATCGGCCTTCGCTCCCCCAAGGTGGAGTCGCGGTACAACTCCAACACGGCGTCCAGGTCGAGTTCGTTCCCATAACGGTATTCGATCGAATCCACAAGCGCCTCCCGGCCGCGGGCTCCTAGCTACCGTGTGTGGTTCGAAGGGCCTTCCGCACCTACTCGGGCTGGAGGTTAGCCGATCCCCAGGCGTTCCCGGAGGAATCATACCCTTCGCCAAGGCGGCCCGGACGGCGGCGCTGCTCGCGCCGGTTCACTCCACCGGCATCGGGGTGAGGCTGACTTGGCCCCAGGAGACGTCGAAGGTGGCCAGGATCATTCGGCCCTTGTAGTTCTGGAGCTGGGTTTCGATGTTCTTCCGCTCTTGGAGCAGCAGCTCGCGTAAGAGCATGAAGGACGTGGCCGCCTCCAAGTCGGGGGCTTCCGAGAACAGGCGTTGCAGGTGCGCATCAGCCCGCGCGAGCTCCGCGGCGCGGTCCACAAGGAAGCCGTACTCCACGGTGACGTCCTGACTGTAGAGGCTGTCGCTTTGGGTCTGGGTGGCCCCCTCGATAGCGGACCGCCGCAAGGCGGCCAGGGCTTCTGGAGGCACCCGGGCGCTCAGGCTGGCATAACCGCCGCTTTCCGGGGACGACCACGACGAAGCCGAGACCACGTACCCTCCGGCATCCAGGATCAGCGCTTCCAGGGAGGCCGATGCCTCGACCGGGTCCGCGGCAATGAGGGACAAGCTGGCCGACTGAAGGACGACCGGGCGGTCGATCGTGGCGGCTTGGGTGGGCGTGGGGGACGTGGGAGATGGGGTCGCCGTCGGAGTGGGCCCGGGGCCGGCGGGAGCGACGATCGGCCCACAAGCAGCCAAGGCCAACATCAACGGAAGCCAGGGGGAACGCCAACGCTTCATGGATCCTCCGATGGTCTCATGGTGATGACGCCCGGCCAGGCCTGCGGGTTCCCGCTGAGGGCCGCTTCACTCCCGATCGGCAGATAGAGGCTCGGACAAAGGTGATGGGGGGGCCGAGGCGACGGGGAGCGATAGGGTCTTGATGCGGAGCAGGTGCAACGTGACGGCGAGTGCAATCGCGACAAGAGCCGCCTTGCCTATCGGCGCCGGAACCGCGAAGGCGACCGTCGTCCCGATGCCCAGCCACAGCGCCGTCAGGGTGAGCACCTTGTCGCGGAGGACCATGCCGCCGCCTTCCCGGTAGTTCCGCAAGTAGGGCCCGAACCAGCGGTTGGACATCAGCCATCGATGGAAGCGTTCCGAGCTGCGCGCGAAGCAGAAGGCGGCCAGGAGAAGGAAGGGTGTGGTGGGCAGGACAGGCACGAAGATGCCGATCACGCCGAGGACCACAGCCAACGCTCCAACCACGATGAGGAACCCGCGGGCGATCATGCGCATGCCGAGATGGCCTCCGAGGATCGGATGGATCCGAGCTCGATTCTACCTTGTCGAAACGCTTTCTGAGTCTGGGTTTCAGGCGGCCGTCCTGGCCATGAGGCAGGTCGACTGAGCCTTCGCCACCAGGGTCACGTCGGCGGTCTGGACGTCACATTCGATGTACGCCGCACTTCGTCCGCGCCGAACGACCGTAGCCCGTGCCCGCAGGGTGCCTTCACGGACCGGAACCAGGAAGTGAACGGCCAGGTCCGTGGTCGTGAAGGCTTCCCCGTCGGCCAGCAAGCCGGCGAGGGCGGACCCCATGGCGGCGTCGGCGAGATCGGCGAAAACCCCTCCGTGAACGGTTCCGGTCGGATTGTGATGCCGTCGGCTGACGTGAACCTCGATCGTCGCGGTTCCGCCTTCGGCGTGGAGCAGCTTGAGGTCGAAGAATTCTGCAATCGGCGGCCGGGCGGCGCCGCTGAGCCAGTCCCTCAGGAGGCTGGAGATAGGAGGCATGCATCATCCCTCGGGTCGGAGCCTGCGATGCCCCGCGCGCTAGGCGGGCTCCTCAAGATGTTTCAAGGCGCCAGCCTTGACCCATCCGCGGGGGAAGGGCGCCGTAGGGTTCGTGAGTAGGGTCATGGCCCGTCGGGCGCGAAGGCGCAACGCCGGGCTGGAGGATCGGACCAGCGGGGAGATGGCGTCGGCGATCCGGCGGGTCCACGCCGAATTCTGCCGGCCGAAGAGGCACAGGCTGGTGACGGCCCAGCTTTGGCAGAAGGCGCTTGGGTCGCAGGTCGCCCGCATGAGGGGCGGGATCAGTCGGGGAGTCAACGTCGGCAGGGTGGAGAGGTGCCCGAGAAGCATAGCCATATGCCACCTGACCATCGCCACCTCGTCGGCGCGCAGCGCCCCGAGGAAGACCGCCAGGAACCGGGCTAAGTCCTGCGGATGCTCCCGGCCGATCTTCT
>Ga0214473_10010487_pt1 | contig 10893 bp, 10 predicted proteins | sample RVTome_7_FD_203509 | JGI IMG/M metagenome (GOLD analysis project Ga0214473, IMG submission 203509) | Soil microbial communities from uranium-contaminated site in the Upper Colorado River Basin, Wyoming, United States - RVT98D197 | ecosystem: Environmental > Terrestrial > Soil > Contaminated >... | reverse complement strand
GCGCCTCTCCACGTCATCACGATGCAGCTGGTCCAGCGCTACCGGCGCGCCCGCCCGCAGGTGCCGATCTCGTTCTCTGCGGGTGTGGACAACCAGAACTTCCCCGACTGCGTGGCGCTCGGCTTTACTCCGATCACCACCTGCACTGACCTGTTGCGCCCCGGCGGCTACGGTCGCCTGCCCAAGTACCTGGAGAACCTCGAGGAGCGCATGCGGGCGCTGGGCGTGCGCAACGTCGGGGACTTCGTGGTCAAGGCGCACGGCCAGGGCGAGCGGGCCGTGAGAAGCGCGGTGTTGGAACCGGCGCTGCAGAGGGCGCTTCTCGACGCGATGGCCACCGAAGAAACCGATCTGCGGCGGTTGTTGCGCGCCGCGGGACAGGAGCGCCTCTACCCTCGGCTCGTGCATCAGGCCGCGCTGCTGAACACGCCGCTGGTCGTCGACAAGGTCAGCGCGACGCTGCGCTACCGCGCCGAGGCGAACCGGGCGGTCCCGCGCAAGATCGGTTCGCAGCTCGCCCTCTTCGACTGCATCAACTGCGACAAGTGCCTCCCGGTCTGTCCGAACGATGCGAACTTCGTCTATGAGACCGCGGCCCTGCGCTGCGAGTACCGCAACTACCGGATCGAGGACGGCGCGGTGCGGGAGGCGCCCGGGGGCTGGTTCGAGGTGCGCAAGACGCACCAGATCGCGACCTTCCAGGACTTCTGCAACGAGTGCGGAAACTGCGACACGTTCTGTCCCGAGGACGGCGGGCCGTTCGTCGAGAAGCCACGCTTCTTCGGCTCGCTCGAGGCCTGGCGCCGGCTCAAAGATCGCGACGGCTTCAGCGTGCTCCGGCAGGACGACGTGGACGCCGTGTGGGGTCGCCTGCATGGCATCGAGTACCACCTCGAGGTGGACCGCGCCCGCGACCGCGCGCTCTTCACCGACGGCCGCATCACGGTGGAGCTGCGTCACGGCCAGCGCCTCCCCGTGGCTGCCAGGGCCCGCCCCGGCGCCCCCGAGGGCCACACGCTGGACCTGTCGGCGTACCTGAAGATGGCGCTCGCGGTGGACGGCGTGCTGGACCCGCGGCTGGCGAACCCGGTGAACGCGGCATGGCTGTGAGACCGCAAGCAAGCCACGCAGACACGGCGAGCACGGAGGAACGATCGGCAGAGAGGAAGCTGTCAGCGAGATGGAGCCGCAAGAGCGTCAGGTGACCTACGACGACGTCGAGGCGGCGGCGCGCAGGATCGAGGGGGTCGCACATCGGACCCCGGTGGCCACCTCGCGCACGCTCGACGCGCGGCTTTCGGCGACGGCGTTCCTCAAGTGCGAGAACTTCCAGCGCATGGGCGCCTTCAAGTTCCGCGGCGCCTACAACGCGCTCAGCCGGCTCTCGGAGGCGGAGCGGCGCCGGGGAATCCTCAGCTTCTCGTCGGGCAACCACGCGCAGGCCGTGGCGCTCGCCAGCCGACTGCTCGGCGCCTCGGCCACGATCGTGATGCCCGCGGACGCCCCGGCGGCCAAGCGCGAGGCGACACTAGGCTACGGGGCACGCATCGTGAGCTACGACCCGGCGACGCAGAACCGGGAGGAGGTGGCGCGGCGGCTGCAGGCCGAAGCAAACCCCGTGCTGATCCCACCCTTCGACCACGCGGACGTGATCGCCGGCCAGGGCACTGCCGCACGCGAGCTGTTCCAGGAAGTGGGTCCGCTGGACCTGCTGCTCGTGCCCTGCGGCGGCGGCGGGTTGCTCTCGGGTTCGGCGCTCGCCGCGAAGCACCTCTCCCCGGGCGGGCGCGTGGTGGGCGTCGAGCCAGAGGCCGGGGACGACGCGACGCGGTCGTTCAAGACCGGCGTGCTGCAGACCGTCCACAACCCGCGCACGATCGCCGATGGAGCCCGCACGCCCTCATTGGGAACGCTGACGTTTCCGCTGGTGCGGCAGTACGTCGACGACATGGTCACGGTCTCGGATGCCGAGATCGTGAGCGCGATGCGGTTGCTCTGGGAGCGGATGAAGCTCGTCGTGGAGCCGACGGGAGCCCTGGGCCTGGCCGCCGCGCTGGCCGGGCGCGTGGAGACCGCCGGCCTGCGCGTGGGCGTGATCCTGAGCGGCGGCAACGTGGACCTGGTCGCCGCGGGCGAGCTGTTCCGTCACTCGTACCAGATCCGTATCTCGTAGCCGTCCCCCCGCCCACTCCGGTCTTGGATCGATCGAACGCGATGACGTCATGGAGCCCGGGCCCCTGGACCTGGATGCTCTCAGCGTCGCGGTAGCAGTGCCTGACCCCGAACACCGCTGTAGAAGGGACCGAAGGTAGGGGTTGTTCTACGGCTCGTCTTTCCTCTTCACTACGGACAGTGTGGCCCGTCCGGTGGCCTTGGGAGCGCCGGCTGCCCACGATCCGAGGGGCTTCTGCCACTGCCCGTCGTCATACGACTCCATCACTTCCCGAAGTCGCTCGAACAAGGAGTCCAGTTCCTTTTGGAGAGACTTGGCCTTCGCGTGGTTCGCCTCGGCTGCCACGTACCCGAGAAGCTCGTCAAGGTCATCGAGGGTATACCGAACCGTGTACTTCCCGGCCCGCTGGCGAGCGGCTTCCAACGGATCGGTGACCTCCGACCCTGCAAAGGTGTGTTCTAGAACCAAGGTGCGTTCACGAGCTGTGAACACCACGGGCACCCGCTCGCCAGGTTTGATGTATCGACTCCTCTTCACTGCTCCCCGCTGCTCAAGAGTCCGTATACACCGAGATCAGCTGCGGCGCTCCGAAACCATTCTGCCACCGCCGTGCGCCGTCCGCCGCTCGTTGTTCTACGGCACGCTCGCTGTCACTGCTCGGGCCGTTTCTTCTTCGGGTCCTTTTCGACGGTGCCGACGCCCCCGCAAGATGCTGCGCCAAGGGCCAAGACCGCGCCCCCTCTCGACGGAGAACAGTCATGCGGCTCTGCACCCAGGCGTAACCCGCGGATATCAGAGTGACTCGTCGTCGAAGCGTGCTGCCTTCTCCGCCGACTGCGGCCCCCAAGGAGCACAACAGCAACGGACGCTCTGAAGGAACAAAACGAACGGCAACGGCAACGACCCGCTGTCAAGAGGCTGTGACAACAGTCGTTCCATATCAGCTGCGAAGGCCGCGGTTCCGGGACGGCGCGGACTTCGGCAGGTTCATCCCGTTGTTAGCGGCCCCCAGCGCCTGTGGTCGTGGCAGTGCGAGGAGCTGGAGCACCACGGAGTAGGCCCTCGGTGCTGAGGTCCTCATCGAGGTCCGGCCAGTGAATGCCAAAGCCACCACCAGCGATGCGCCAGTTCGCACGTTGGGCCGGGACCGCCTCAAGCAGACGGGGATACCAGACTAGAGGGACAGAGATGGTCCTTCCGTCCGCGAGGTCAACGACGAGGGCATCGTCGGTGCATCGAAGGTCCATGACGCGTTCCCCTGGGCTAGGTGCCGAAGTATTCAATCCATGCCTCCAGGAACTCAGCCGCGTGCTCCTTGACCAGCCTCTCGATTCTGCGCAACTCCGCGGCTCCGAAACCTAGATTACGGCTGAGTGCAACGGGTTGCAACCAGAACTTGGCCGACCGATCGTCGCGATCGACGTGGACGTGTGGTGGCTCATTGGGCTCGTGGCTGTAGAAGTAGACCCGATACGGCCCTTCCCGCAGAATCGATGGCATTCCTCAGGGGATTCTCTCACGGCCATTGGTCCAGCTAACACCGAGATCACCTGCGAGGGCCGCGCCGCCTTGTCAGGTGGTACGACCAGGAAGGGCTAACGCGACCAGAAGGATCCACCGCTATGCCATGCGGGAGATTAAACTGACCTGGGCCTGTTCCCGGTGTCCCCCAAGTCAGCAGGAAGGTGCCATTAGCAGCGAACTTCGCCACGCGCGTGTTTCTGTATCCGTCGCTGACGAAGAACGAGCCGTCCTTCAGGACCGCGACGTCGGTGGGACGGTTGAAGTGGCTAGCATCTGCCCGTGCGTTCCCGCCTCGCCAAGCTTCAAGAGAAGTCGTCCGTCTACCGAGAACTTGAAGACTTGGCGCAGTCCGACATCGGTCAGCCACACGTTGTCATCGTGGTCTACGGTCAAGCCGTGAGGCATCATAAAGACACCTGCGCCCCACGACCGCAAGAAGCGCCCGGTCCTGCCGTCGAAGACCCAGACGGTTGGTCGTGCAATCGGTTCTGTCGGGAATGGCTCCATCCAGACCCGGCCAGCGCGATGAAAGACCAGCACATTCCCGTTGGAATCGATGCCCACGCCAGTGGCTTCGCCGAGGATCTCTCCGGGTGGTAGCTCGGGCCATCCATGGACGACGTGGTGCTGGCCGGCAGGCCTTGTCGCCCCTGCGGCGCTCACGGACCCTGGGTCACCGCTCGACAGGAGAGGTACCAGGAGTATCGCGGGAAGAATCATCGGAACCAAGGGACGACCTGCGCGCGATTGCCTCATCGTCAACTCCTCAGGAATGCGGCCGGGCTCCGTCCCCCGGCTCGGCTTCTCCCGCCTCAGATTGGCCACGCAGCAAGCGGGAGTCGGCCCATTGAGTCTTGCAGTCGGAAATCCGGTCAGAAGCGAAATGAAATGGACACCCCGCGACCGCTCCGCTTGGTTGTGTCGTGAGCCAGACGCACTCGGTCAGACGGTATGACCTGCCACTGCTCGCCGGGCGCGGCGGCCACACCCATTACTGTCCCGACAGGAGCCAAGAGGATACCGAATATCACCGCCTTGTCTCCAGCCCTGGACAGTGCCAGGTTCTCGGGTTGTCGGATCGAGCCGGGCTGGTCAGTTCTCGCGGGCCTGCTGGCGCTTGATGTCGCAGATCTCGAGTGACGCGGCGATCCAGTCATCAATGAGTTGTTGAAGCCGCTGGTAGGTTTTGATCTGCCCGCGAACCGCCTGCAACTCAGTTCGCCGGACGAAGCGCGTTGCGCTCTTGCCCTTCCTGCTCCAACTGAGTTGGTAGTAGGGCCCATGCTTCTTGGGTGGAGTCATCTTGCATCGGCAGCCCGGCGTCCCGCATACGTTGTACTGCGGCGAGAGAACGCCAGGGCGTAGCTCACCCAGCCGGTTCAGTTCCGCCTTGATCCGCCGGATGCGACCTTCGAGCGCCTGAAGCTTGGTTGGCATCGTGAATAAGTGTACCCGTGCTGGACCTCCTATGGCCGATAGCAATGTAATGCTATCGGTTAGGGAGGCGACACATGATCCTTTGGTGCGAGTGGTTCGCCCGGGTCAGGGATCTCCGGCCAGCCTGTGCCCGGGCGCGAACCTTCTGCTGGATGGCCCTCGTCTTGGTCGGGCTGTCCGTTCGCAGCGACCTGGCCGGGGTGACCAGCATCGTGCGCGCCCTTTGGCTACAGCCGAGTGCCTATCGCAGGCTGCTCCAGCTGTTCCACACCCCAGCCCTGGATCTCGACAAGCTCACCGCGAGCTGGATCAGGCTCGCCCTGAGGCTGTTCAGGCCGCTGCGCCTCGGCTCACGACTCGTCTTCGTGGCGGACGGCATCAAGGTCCCCAAGGAGGGACGACAGATGCCCGCGGTCAAGAAGCTGTTCCAGCAGTCCGAGAACAACTCCAAGCCCAGCTTCATCTTCGGCCACGCGTTCGAGGCGATCGGTCTGCTCGTGCAGGGAGCACTGGGCCAGGTCGCCTGCGTCCCCTTGCTGAGCCGCATCCAGGAAGGGCTCGTCTTCTCCAACCGCGACAAGCGGACGTTGCTCGACAAGTTCGTGCGCCTGTTCCTCGCCGTCACATCCCTCTTGGAGCAACCGGCCGTCGTGGTCGCGGACGCCCTGTACTGCACCCGGAAGGTCATCCGCCCACTGCTCGACGCCGGCCACCACCTCATCACGCGGATGAAGAGCAATGCCGTGGCCTACCGACCTGCGCAGGTCCCAAGAGTCCGCTCGCGTGGCCGCCCGCGGATCTACGGAGAAAAGCTCCGCATCCGAGACCTCTGGGCCCAAGCTCATCGCTTCCGCTCCGCCAAGAGCCCCGTCTACGGCGAACAGCAGATCGAGATCCAGTACTTCTCGGTCGACTTGCTCTGGCGGCCGGTTGCACGACTGGTCCGATTGGTCTTCGTGCGCCACCCCACGCGCGGGCGCATCGTGCTCCTGAGTACCGACACCTCTCTCGATCCCCTGCAAGTCGTCGCCCTCTACGGCTACCGCTTCAAGATCGAGGTCGGCTTCCGGCAGGCCCTCTACACCCTCGGCAGCTACGCCTACCACTTCTGGATGCTGGAGATGACGCCCATCTCGCGCCGCTCAGGCAACCAGTACCTCCACATGAAAACCGAGCGCTACCGAGACCTGGTCCGCCGCAAGATGCTCGCCTACCACCGCTATGTGCAGCTCGGCTGTGTCGCGCAGGGACTACTGCAGCATCTCGCCCTCAACTTCCGCTCCACAGCCTGGCGGCTGTTTCGAAGCTGGATGCGCACCATGAAGACCAGCGCGCCACCTTCCGAGGCCGTCGTGGCTCAGGCGCTCCGCACCAGCCTCCCCGAATTTCTGCTTGCCACGTGCGGGGACCAGGAACTGAAGGAATTCATCCTCCGGCGGCTCGACCTCGGCCGCTGCCCCGCTCTACGCCTCGCCGGATGACCACGTCGTAGACCGAACCGGGCACTGTCCAGTCCAGCCGTGAAACAGCAAAAACCCTCGTCGTCGCCCGACCCCAACCCCAGCAGCACACCTGTGGCGACGCCCACTCCCAAGCCGATCAACGCGCCCTTGCCACGCTGCCCGCGACGGATACTCAGGTCCAACCGCGTAACGTTCTCCCGTGCAACAAGCATAGCGGCCCTATCGCGGGAGGTTTCTAGGCTGAGAGTCTTCTCGTCAAGACCAATGAGCCTACCGGTCAGCCTCTTGCTGCGACCTTCGTTTCCCGAGTTCTCGGTGACGTATGCTCGGACACGCGCTCCAATCCACAGGGCCGGTGGCTCTTCGGCAGAACTCCAACGCACGCAGAGCAGGAAGGCTGCGCCCACTATTGCCATGCGACGACCAGCTTCAATCGACATTGCCTCACCCCTTGCGCGGGCGCTAAGTCGGGGCATCGAAGAGCGCGCTGTCCGCCGAACACTGCGGATCAGCTGCGAGCGGGCCCATGCAACCTGCCAGGCGCCCGCTCGTCAGCAGCATTGTTCGGCGGCTCGCGATCTGTGGCTGCGTGGGGCAACTACTGCGGCCGATTAAGGACGTACCTGCTAGTCAATATTCCGCAGGGCAATTGCGGCCGCGACAACGAGTATGACAAGCAGCGCCACCACGATGAGCGCGACCTTTCCAATCGTGCTCATTCCGGCGACCGGGTCAGTCTTGAGGTCTACGGCCCTTCGGGAAAGATCACGAAGCTCTTCGTCGGTCAGAAAGGTAAGTTGTCCCTTGAGCCGGGCGACACGAATGCCAGCGGCTTCACAGGCTTGCATGACCTCAGGTGTGTCGAGAAGTACTTCCAGCACAGCGATATTCTCGGCCCGTTCAGTTGCGGCAGCGTTGAGTCTCGCCTGGACAGTCTCCCCGGATACTAGGTGCTCTTCGGCGCGTGCAGGAAGCTGACAAGTCAGCAGGACAACTAGAGTGCCAGCGACGGAACGCCTCATAGGTCCTCTGGGGGAAGTGAGTTCATGCTGCGCTTCCCCAGGCGGGCAGGTCAAGCGATTTCTCGAACGTCATGCGAGTCCGTGGCCAGATGGTGACGCGGCCGAACTCACCTCCGGCTGCGGATAACACCTGTTTGGCCGCCGAACACCGGGGATGAGGAGCGAACGGCGCCTCCATCTCCGGCCGGGCGCCGTTCGTCTGCTCCATTGTTCGGCGGCACGCTCCAGCCCGACCTATTCGTTCTGGTGCTTCCACAGCCGAGCCACGTCTGCTGCGGCCACGCTCGGCGGGATGCCCACTCGTTCTCCGAGGGCTTGCGCAATCCCCGACGTATGACCGAGGGCTCTCCGCAGGGTGTCTGACAGGGTGCTGAGCTCTTTACACATCGCGTCGCAGCCTTCCGGAGAGCCGAGAAGCGGGCCCCGTTCCCGCCAGAAGTGATGGATCAGGAAGTTGCGCTTGGCCAACGCCTCAGCAAGGACTGTCGCGGTCTCATCAGGAAGGCCGAAGGTCCTCCGTAGCTCTGCCAGCAGCTGGCCCATGGACTTGCCGTCCAGTGTGGTATCTCGCGCGGCCAAGGCTTCCTCGGAAACATCGGGATTCTCGAGGTGGGCGGCCAGCAGGAGGATGATCAGGACATCGAGTTCCAAGCAGCTTGCATCGAGAGCGGCAGCACCGAACCAGGTATACACCTCTCGAATCGCCGGGGTCTTGGTCAACGCGTTTGCGCTCACCCGTGCCGCTCTATGTCCGCCGAACACTTAGTAGCTGACAAGCCTGGGCAGCGTCGAGCTATCGCATGCGCTCGACTCGGAATACACGAGCGCCGCCTGGGAGTGAGCCTGGCAATGGGTCTTCCCGGCCACGCGCGTCTACCTCGACCCGCGCATATTCCATCCCGGCGTCCGGCACTGCATCCCTCCAACCCGCGTCCTCGTGGGGCTTCCCGCGTATGCCGCCGCGCGCAGCCCCGGAACTATCCCACGAGCTCCGCAAGGATATTTTGCTATCCCGCCCGCGGTCCCCCCTTTGGGCCTCCGGGTCGCTCGGCCGCGGGTGGATCCCGGGCTCGCCCTCCCGGTCAGCGCTCCGCTCTGACCGTGTAGGCGCCGGCCTTGGTCGCTCGCTCGAGAGTCTCGAGGACGTCGGCCGGCTTGGGGGTCCCGTAGTACCACTCGCCGGCGGAAAGCGCCTCACCAGCCACGGCCTCGTAGACCTCGAACGCGTTGCGGCGGCCGTCGGCGAAGTTGTAGGCCTCGAAACGCAGGATTTGGTGCAGGCCTTCTACCGGCTTTGCCTTGCCGATCGCCGCCTCGAAGGCCGCGATCTCCGCCACCGGCACGAACACCTTGGTCATCATCTCGCGCTCCTCGCGGCTGGGCTCGATGTTGGGCGGGTTCTTGCCGGTGATTGCGGTATAGGCCTTCTCGAGGTTGGCGAGGTCGTTGCCTTGGAGGCCTTCGAGCCGCGAAAGCGCGTGGCTCACCAGGTCGGCGGCCCGGCCTTTCGGGCTCAAGCGGCGGACCGAGGCCAGCACGCCGGCTTCCTTGCGGTAGGACTGGATCACCAGGTTGCGGGCGGCGCGAAATGCGGCCTCGGCGGCGCCCGCCTCGGCCTGGGCGATGTGGGCCGCGGCCGTGGCGGCGTCGGCGGCGGCCCGGGCGCGCCCGCGGGCCGCGACGTAGGCAGCCAGCGCAGGCGCCTCCTCGTCGCCGGCGCTCGCGAAATAGAGCGCGACGCTCGCCGCCACGACGGCATTGCGTTCGAGCTGGGTGGCGTCGATGCTCTCGAGGTCGTCGCCCGTCGAGTGGATGAACTCGTCCGGCCAGTTGGTGAGGCTGGTTCCGGGTACGCCGATGCGCGCCGGGGTGAAGGCGTGGTGGTCGGTCGAGCCGTAGTAGGGGACCATGCGCGCGTGGAACGGCTCGCGCGAGCCCTTGACGGCCGCGATCTCGCGCGTGAAGGGCTGGGGAGCCTTGGTGCCGCGCGTGGTGAGCAGCGAGGTGTTGCCGTCGCGCACCATGCCGAGCACGCTTTCCATCACGTCGTCGAGAGCGTGGGGCAGGCTCCACGGCAGGCGTGAGGCGTACTGGACGCGGCCGCCCCAGCTCTGCCGGGCCCCCACCATGTCCTGGTTGATGCTGACGAGCATGCGGCGCGGCTCTTTCGGGTTCTCGCGGAAGAGCTGCTCCTCGCTCGAGAACTCGTTCACCCACCAGAGCCGGATGTCCCGTCGCGGCCGCGGGATCTTGCCGTCGCGGATCAGGCGCGTCAACGCGCGACCGATCTCCAGCAAGTTGCCGCAGCCGCTGCCGTCGTCGTTGGCCGAGGTCATCTCCTCCTGGATGTGCGCGGTCAGCACCACCTGCTGGTCGGGTGTCTCCGTGCCCTTGATCCAGGCCTCGACCATGGCCTGCTCGCCGGCCTCTTGCAGGCCGGCCTCGATGTCCACCTTCACCTTGACGGCGCCGCCCTCGCTGATCCGCTTCCGGAGCGAAAGCCCACGGCGCGGCGAGAGCATCACGGCGAAGGTGCCCGGCGTGCCGTCCTTGACGCCTTCGACGTCCTTGGCCTCCTGGGGAATGCTGGACCAGGCCACCTGGTCCGGGGCGTCGATCGCGTCGGGGCGGTTCGTGTGGTACGAGATCACCCCGAGCGCGCCGCGCTTCCACACGGCCTCGCGGTGCACGGTGGCAGGAGCTCCCGAGGCCAGCACGATCCTGCCCTTGACGTCCTTGTCCTTGTAGTCGTCCTGGGCCGTGCCCAGGCCGACGTCCAGCAACTCCGCGCTTACGTGGGTGGTGCGGCTGTTGTCGGCGATGGACACGGCAACATCCGCATAGGCCGCGAGCTTCAGCTCCTCGGGCTCGATCAGCCAAGCCTCGCCCGACGTGCACGACCAGCCTTTTGCGTCCCACTTCTGGCGGATCAGCTTGACGTCATCGAGCCCCGCGGCCTCGGCTGCCTGCCTGATCCATTCCGCGGCGGCGAAGAAGTCGCGGCTGCCGCCGGTCCGATGGAAATGCGTGAGGTGCCGCACGTTCTCGTACGCCCGGTCCCCGGAGAGCTCGTTGACGAGATCGCGGTAGAGCGGGTCGGGCAAGAACGGGGACGTCTGGGCGATCGCCGCAGGGGCGACGGCCAGGGTGGCGGCGACGGCAAGGACGAAGCGAGAGCTCACGCGCACCTCCTGTGCGAGCGGCGCGAGTATACAGGCGCGGCATCGGCGCGACCAAGCCGCCGCTCCCCGGTCTGGTTCGCCGAAGCAGCGCG
>Ga0214473_10010486_pt1 | contig 10894 bp, 7 predicted proteins | sample RVTome_7_FD_203509 | JGI IMG/M metagenome (GOLD analysis project Ga0214473, IMG submission 203509) | Soil microbial communities from uranium-contaminated site in the Upper Colorado River Basin, Wyoming, United States - RVT98D197 | ecosystem: Environmental > Terrestrial > Soil > Contaminated >... | reverse complement strand
GTGACCGCAGCGGAGATGCAAGAGCTGGATCGGCGCGCCAGCGCCGAATACGGGATTCCGTCGCTCCTCCTCATGGAGAACGCGGGGACCGAGGCAGTGCGCGAGATGCTGGCAGCCTTCCCGGGCCTCCCTCGCATGCGGGTGGCCATCGTCTGCGGGCGGGGGAACAACGGTGGGGACGGCTGCGTGGTCGCCCGGCACCTCCTGAACCGCGGCACCACGGTGGAGACGTTCCTCCTGGCGCGCCGGGAAGAGATCAGGGGAGACGCCCGCGTGAACCTGGAGATCCTGGCGAAGATGGGCGCCGCCCCGCGAGAGATCACGAGCGCCGAGGACTTGACGGCGATCGCGGCACAGATCCGCTCGGCGGACGTGGTGGTGGACGCCCTGCTGGGAACCGGCACCCGGGGACCGGCCAAGGGCCTCTCGGCCGAGGCCATCGAACTGCTGAACCGCGCAGGTCGTCCCGTGGTGGCGATGGACATCCCCTCGGGTCTGCTGGCCGATGATCCAGAGCCGCCCGGCCCCGCCGTTCGCGCGACGCTGACGGTGACCTTTGCCCTGCCCAAGCGGTGCCTTCTCCTGTACCCGGCCGCGGCGTACGCCGGCACGGTCCGGATCGGGGACATCGGCATCCCGACCGCTCTGCGGCGCGATCCGGAGCTGCGCCTCGGTCTCCTGGAGGGGGGAGACGTGACTCCGGCTTTTCCGCGCCGGGAGCCTGCGGCCCACAAGGGGACCTTCGGCCACGTGCTGGTGATCGCCGGCTCGGTGGGGAAAACGGGGGCGGCGGCCCTCACTGGCGAGGCGGCTCAGCGGGTGGGGGCCGGCCTCGTGACGCTGGCCGTTCCGGAGAGCCTCAACGACATCCTGGAGATCAAGCTCACCGAAGTCATGACCGAGCCCGTCCCGGAGACGGAGGCGCAAACTATCGGGCGGGAGGCCCTGGATCGACTCCTGCACCTGGCCGCGGACAAGAGCGCCGTGGCCATCGGGCCTGGCCTGGGAACCCATCCCTCCACGCAGAAGCTCGTGCACGAGCTTCTGGCTGCCTTGCGGATTCCCATTGTCCTGGACGCGGATGGGATCAACGCGCTGGCCGGGCAGGCAGACCTCTTGAGGGGGGTGGCGGGTCCCCTGATTCTCACTCCCCACCCGGGGGAGATGTCCCGGCTGCTCGGCGTGCCGCGGGACGAGGTGCTGGGGCGGCGGATTGCCCTGACGCAGGATGTGGCCAGCCGCTTCAACGTGACGGTCGTTCTGAAGATGGCACGCACGGTCATCGCGTTGCCCACGGGCGATGCCGCCATCGTGCCCACCGGGAACCCCGGCATGGCCACGGGTGGCACGGGCGACGTCCTCACCGGCCTGATCGCGGGCCTCCTGGCCCAGGGGATAGCGCCCGGGCTGGCCGCACAGGCGGGTGCCTACGTTCACGGGATGGCAGGAGATCTGGCGGCGGAGCGCCTGGGGCAGGAGGCGATGCTGGCCGGTGATCTGTTGGAGCGGGTGCCGGAGGCCATCCGACACGTCAAAGGGGCTGGCAACTAGGCAATTCGGCAACTAGGCAACCCGGAGATCCGGCAATCAGGCAACTAGGCAATCTGGCGACCCAGCGATCCGGCAATTAGGCAATTCGACGATTCGGCAATCGGGTCAGAATGGTAACAGGTCCTTCATGTTCCCCGATTGCCAAATCGCCAAGTTGCCTGATTGCCTAATTTCCCCCACCGAAAGTTGCAGCATGCAGATTGAAAAGAACGCGGACAAGCTGGTCAAGACGTTGCGTGTCTTCATCGTGGATCAGCCCGGATACCTGGGGAAGCTGTGCACCGCCATCGGCGAGGTCGGGGGCAACATCGGCGACGTCAAGACGGTTGCCCAGGGCTTGGTTCGGAACACCCGGGACATCACCGTCTACGTCGACGACGAGGCCCACCTTCAGCGGGTGGTGGACGCGATCCGTCCCCTGGAGGGGATCCAGCTGGCCGAGGTGATCGACGAGGTGCTGAAGCGGCACGAGGGCGGCAAGATCGCCATGATGGCGCGCTACCCGCTGGAGAGCATCGCCGACATGCGCAAGGTGTACACGCCGGGGGTGGCGACAGTGTGCCGCCTGATCCAGGCCAATCCCACGCTGGCCTACCGCTATACCGGCATCGGGAACACCGTGGCGATCGTCACGAATGGCACCGCCATCCTGGGTCTCGGGGCCATCGGGCCGGTGGCGGGAATGCCGGTGATGGAGGGGAAGGCACTCCTCCTGGAGCGGCTGGCCGGGATCAGCGGGGTCCCGGTGCTCGTGGACACGCGAGATCCCAAGGAGTTCGTGGACGCCGTCGTGCGGATCGCCCCGTCCTTCGGGGCCGTCAACCTGGAGGATGTGGCGGCGCCCGATTGCTTCGAGATCGAGGCCCGCATCCAGGAGGCGCTGGATATCCCGGTCATGCACGATGATCAGCATGGGACCGCGGTCGTGGTCCTGGCCTCCGTGCTGCGCGCCTGCGCCCTCACCGGGCTCACACTGGCGGACCAGACGCTGGGGATCGTCGGCCTGGGTGCCGCGGGCATCGGGATTTCGAAGCTCCTGCTCTCGTATGGAATCAAGCACCTGATCGGCACCGACCTCAAGGACGAGGCGATGGCCCGACTGGAGCAGGCGGGAGGGCAGCGGGACACCCTGCAGGGGGTGATGGCCCACGCGGACATCGTGGTGGCGACTACAGGCGCCCCAGGCCTGATCAAGCCGGGCATGATCCGGCAGGGTCAGGTCATCCTGGCCCTTTCCAATCCCAATCCCGAGATCCGGCCGGACGATGCCCTGGCGGCCGGAGCGGCGTTTGCCATGGACGGGAAAATCGTGAACAACGCCCTGGCCTTTCCCGGCATCTTCCGGGGCGCCCTGGATGCCCGGGCTCGCCGGATCACCGACGGCATGAAGATCGCGGCTGCGAAGGCGATCGCCGACCAGGCCCCGGAGGGTGAGCTGGTACCGGAGATCCTCGATCGGTCGGTCCACCAGGCGGTGGCCCAGGCCGTCGCCCAGGCTGCTCTTCCCTCGGGTGTCACGCTCGCGTGAATGCGGAATGCGAAATGAATGGACAAAGCAAGAGCGTACGAACGTACGAGAGTACGAATGTACGGCTCGAGCAGGCCGGAGGCCACTAATTCCAGAGCCTCCCGAGTTGGCTTCTCGCCGGCGTACCCTCGTACATTCGTACCTTCGTACGCCTTTCGCGTCATGACGGTCCTCGATCTTCGAGAATGCGTGCTGTCCTGGGACTCCGCCTCAGCCGAGGAGACCGAACGGGTGGGCCAGATCCTGGGTGGCTTCTTGCGACCGGGGGATGTGGTCGCCCTCTTCGGCGAACTGGGGAGCGGAAAGACCGTCCTGGTCCGGGGTATCGCGGCCGGTCTGGGCTGTGGGGCTGCCGAGGTACACAGCCCCAGCTTCACGCTGGTCAACGAGTATGCCTGCGGCCCGGCGGGACCGGGGACCAGCCCCGGGCAGGGCGGCTGGCGAATGGCGCACGTGGACCTGTACCGGATCCGGTCGGACGAGGAGCTGCCGGGAATCGGGTGGGACGAGTATGTGCATTCCCGGCATGTGGTGGCGGTGGAATGGGCAGATCGTGCCCTGCGCTGGCTGCCCGGCGACCACCTGCGGGTATGCCTCGAGATGCTGGGGCACGATCGGCGCCGGCTTTGCGTGCAGGCGACCGGTACCCGCTCCGCGGAGCTGGCCCGGAAGTGGCTGGAAGCGGCGGACGTCACCCCGCGGGCGACGTAGGTATCCTACGAGAGCGTTCGGTTGTTCGGTGGTTCGAGTGTTCGGCAGTTCCACGACCCGGATATCCTGGCGATCCCAGAACAACCGAACCACCGGGACCCACGGCACCGCGGTGGATTCCCACCGCCGTGGCGTGGGTGCCCCGAACTAGCGAACGCATTTGGCTTGAGAGGGAGGGTGCAATGAGGTCGGTAAACGGGTGGCGACGGAGGGCGATGGGGCTGGCCGCCGTTGCCCTGATAGTCATGGGTGGCCCCGGATGGAACCGGGTAGAGGCAGCCCTGTGGAGCGAGTCAGCCGGTGTGACGCGGGAGGACCCCGACCTGGCCCGCGTGAACCAGGCCATGGTCCGGTTGGCCAAGAGCTTGCGGCCGGCTGTCGTGCAGATCGGCGTGAGCGGCGAGAGGGGCAGCGAACAGGACCTGCCACAGGATCACCCGCCGCTTCCGCCGGGCGAGCGGCCCCGAGTGGGGTCGGGCATCATCCTCACCGCCGACGGATTTATCCTGACAAACCAGCACGTGATCGAGCAGGCTGCGGAGATCGAAGTCCATCTCATGGATGACCGGAAGTTCCCGGCGAAGGTGGTGGGGAAGGACGCCCGCACGGACCTGGCGCTGTTGAAGGTGGAGGCAGCGGGGCTCCCCGTGCTGCCCCTGGGGGACTCGGACAAGCTGGAGGTGGGGGAATTGGTCCTGGCCATCGGCAACCCCTTCGGTCTCGAGCACTCGGTGAGCCTGGGCATCGTCAGCCGAAAGGGGCGGGCCCTGGGAAGCGCGGGGACCTTCACCGACTACATCCAGACCGACGCCTCCGTGAATCCAGGGAACAGCGGGGGTCCGCTTCTCAACTTGCGCGGAGAGGTGATCGGCATCAACACTGCCGTCATCCCCAACCGGCAGGTGGCCTTTGCCATCCCCATCAACCTGGCGAAATCCCTTCTGCCGGAGCTCCAGGCCCGCGGTCGGATCGCATGGGGATTCCTGGGCGTGAGCATCCAGGATGTAACCCAGGAGCTGGCCAAGGCCATGGGCGTCCCGGAGAACAAGGGCGCCCTGGTCAATAACGTACTGTCCGGGCAGCCGGCCGAGACGGGCGGGATCAAGCGGGGTGATATCATTGTGCAATTCGACGGCAAGGCCGTTTCGAGCGTCCGGGTGCTGCAACGCGCGGTGAGCTTTACCCCCGTCGGAAAGCAGGTGGAGGTGCAGGTCTTCCGTGGGGGGAAGTTGGAGACCCTGACCGTGAAGGTGGGCGAGGCTGCGACGGCCGAGCGCCAGACCACGGCACCACCGGCGCGCCGGGACATGGGGATGATGGTGGAGGAGCTGGACGCGGAGAAGGCGAAGAAGTTCAAGCTGCGGGAGGGCGAGGAGGGCCTGGTCGTGAGCGACGTGGCCAAGGCCGGTCCCGCCGCCAGCGCCGGCATCCGCGCCGGGGATCTGATCCGCGAGGTGAATCGTCGGGAGGTGCGCTCGCTGGAGGGATACCGGAGCGCCCTCCGCCGTGACGAGGGAGAAGTGGACCTCTTCCTCCTCCAGCGGGGCCAGGCCCACTTCTACGTGGCCGTGAAACCCAAAACCTGATCGGCAATGAAAAATTTACAACCGACAACTGACAATGCAAAACCGAAGCCGGACATTGCAGTTCAACCACCAATCCCGCCAAGGGCGGGACAAGGCACAAAGATAGTCGTGGGCGAGGGGAAGGCGAATCCTGGTCAGACCCCTGGGACCGCGGGGAAGTTCTTTTCCCTGTTCACCACCCTGGAACTCCTTGCTCGGGAAGGCCCGGTGGTGTCTTGGTGCCTTGGTGGTGAAATGTTTGGGCTGAAGAGGTCGGTTGTCAGTTGTCGGTTTTACATTTTGAATTCGCACGGAGTGCGCTATGACTATCGTGGCGATTTCCCGTGAGCTGGGGAGCGGCGGGACCGCCATCGCCGCCGCCGTAGCCAAGGCATTGAACTTCGAGTACGTGGACCGGGAGATCATCCTTCAGGCGGCCCGGGTGCACGAGGTGCCGGAGGAGAAGATCGCCGACGTGGACGAGCGTCGCCTCTCCCTGTGGGAGCGCTTCGACGAGCAGAAGCGCCGCTACCTGATCTTCATCGAGTCGGCGTACTACTCCTTCGCCGAGAAGGGGAACCTCGTCACCGCCGGGCGGGGGGGCCCGTTCTTTCTCCGGGACGTGAGTCACGCCCTCAAGGTCCGGATCATGGCCCCCTTCGAGGTGCGCGCGCGACGGGTCATGGAGCAGGAGAAACTGGACCACAGGGCGGCCACGGCCCGGGTGAAGAGCTACGACCGGGAACTCTCCGGGCGCATCGACTATCTGTTCGGGGTGGACTGGACGCTCCCCGAGCACTACGACCTAGTCATCAACACCGGGGCCGACGCCTGGCCGTTCTACACGGACCTCCTGGTGTGGGCCGCGCGGCACCCGCAGTACCAGCCGACGCCGGAGTCCCTGCAGCGAATCCGCGATCTCAGCCTGGCCTCCCGGGTGCGGGCTGCCATCGCCAAGGATCCCGTGACCAAGAACATCAACGTCGAGGTCATGGCTCAGTCGGGCCGCGTGGCGCTGAAGGGCGTGGTCTTCAGTCCGGCCATGATGGATTCCGCCGCCGAGGTGGCCAAGCGGGTCCCGGGTGTGATCGGGGTTTCGTGCGAGGCTGTGGAGATCCCGCGCGTCTATCCGGGACCCATTATGTGATCCAAGAGCGTTCGGCTGTTCGGTAGTTCGGCAGTTCGGTTGTTCCGAGTACCACCGAACCACCGAACCATCGAGCTACCGAACGCCTTTGAGTCCGCCAGGGGGATTTGCCTGACCAGCACCCGGTCTCTGGCCGCCTATTACTTCTGGTACTTCGCCGCCATCGGGGTCTACGAGCCCTACCTGACACCCTTCTGGCTGCACCTCGGCTTTTCCCCCGCCCAACTCGGCCTCCTGAACGCGATCTACCCGGGGGTGGCAGCCTTCGCCCCGTTCCTGTGGACGGCCTATGCCGACATCACCCGACGTGGGGACGCAATCTTCCTCCGCAATACTTGGCTGTCCGGCGCGATCGCCCTGCTATTGCCGAACCTGAGCGGCCTGCTTCCGGTGACGCTGACCTTCCTGACTTTTGCGATCTTTCGAAGTCCGCTCATTCCCCTTGCCAACAGCATGGCATTCCGTGTCCTGGGTGGCTCCCCGGAGCGGTTCGCAGCCATCCGCCTCTGGGGAACGATCGGATACATCTTGGCCGCCGTAGGCGTCGGCGTCCTGGTTGACCGGGTCGGCCTGGGGGCGGGGATGCATGGGATCGCGCTGGCCACGCTGGCCTGCGGCCTTGTCGCCTGGATGGGTCGAAGCCGGGAGCGGGTCAGTCTGCCTGCGGTGCACCTCCGGGATTTCCTCGAAATCCTGCGCGACCGGCGCCTCGTGGTACTCCTGGCCGCCGCATCGCTGGCCCGGGTGAGCTTCGGGCCCTACACCACGTTCTTCACCATCCACCTGGAATGGCTGGGATTCTCTCGCACCTTCGCCGGGGTGGCCTGGGCGCTGGCGGCCGCCAGCGAGCTGGTGGTGATGCTCTGCTGGACCCGGATGTGCGCGCTGGCCTCCCCGCGCACCTGGCTGACCCTGGCCATGGGCGCGCATGCACTGCGATGGCTCCTGTCCATCCCGGCCCGGGACCCCGTCGCCCTCCTCCTGATCCAGCTTACGCACGCCTTCACCTTCGGGGTGTTCTACCTGGCGGCGGTGGAGCGGGTGGATGCCCTCGCGCCCGAGGGGCTCCGGGCCACGGCCCAGGGCCTGTTCGCTTCGGTGGTCTTCGGCCTTTCGGGCCTTCTGGGCAATGCGCTGAGCGGGATCCTGTATCAGCCGCTGGGCATGGGGCGGCTCTACGCGGCGGCCGCAGGAGTGGCGGCCGCGGGAACGGCCCTGTACTGGGCTGGGACGCGTGAGCCCGCTCCAACAAAGCGCGCCCTGGTGGCAGGCTGATGAGCGGTGCCCGCTGGGTCCTGGCCCTCCTGTTCGGCGTCAATCTGCTCAATTACATCGACCGGCAGATCCTGTATGCCGTCTTCCCGCCTCTCCAGGCAGAGTTGGGGCTCTCGGATACCCAACTCGGCCTCCTGGCTTCCGCCTTCATGTGGGTGTACCTGTCCACGGCCCCGATCTTCGGGCTCCTGGCGGATCGCTGGTCCCGGCCACGCCTGATGAGCCTCGGCGTCGGCATCTGGAGCATGGCCACGCTATTCTCCGGCTTGGCGCGGAGTCATGCAGAGCTCTTCATCGGGCGCGCAGCGGTCGGTATCGGCGAGGCGAGCTATGGAGCCGTGGCCCCTGCCCTGCTCTCAGATGCGTTCGCTCGGGCACAGCGAGGGAGGGTACTGGCCATCTTCAGCATGGCCATTCCGGTAGGGAGCGCCCTCGGGTACCTCCTGGGCGGGATCCTCGAACAGGCCTTCGGATGGCGGGCGGCCTTCTTCGTCGTTGGCCTGCCGGGCTTGGCGCTGACGTGGTTCGTGAGCCAAGTGCCCGACGCAACCCGAGAGGGCCTGGTTAGCCTGGCAGGCCCAGAGGCTGCGACGTCTCCTCCCCGGGCTCGCGATTATCTGGAACTTTTTCGGACGCGGACCTATGTCCTGAACTGCCTGGCCATGACGGCGATGACCTTTGCTATCGGGGGCCTGGCGGCGTGGGTTCCGACGTACCTCACCCGGGTGCGGGGAATGGAGCTGGCCCAGGCAAACCTCACCTTCGGGCTCTTGACGCTGGTGAGCGGCGTGGGTGGTACCGTGGCGGGCGGGTGGCTGGGCGATCGGCTGCTCCGCCGGATTCCGGCGGCCTATTTCCTGGTCTCAGGTGTTGGGCTGGCTCTGAGCGTCCCGTGCGCGGCGGCGGTCATTTTGCTGGAGGATCGCCTCTGGGTTCTGGTCGCCATCTTCCTGGCGGAGGTCCTCATCTTTCTCAACACCGGCCCCCTGAATGCCATCATCGCCAACGTCAGCCGGCCGGATGTGCGCGCCACCGCGTATGCGGCGAACATCTTCGTCATTCACGCCTTGGGGGATGCGATCTCGCCGACGATCGTGGGGATCCTGTCGGACTGGAAAGGACTGGCGGCCGCCTTTTGGATCGCGCCGGCCACGCTGGCCCTGGCGGCCCTGTTCTGCTTCTGGGGGATGCGATATCTGGCGAGCGATGTCACCCGGCTGCGCGGCTGACTTGAAACAAATGCGTACGAAGGTACGCCGGTACGAATGTACGGTAGGAGGGGAACGAGATGTGCTCTACGCTATGGATCCGTCCAGGTACATTCGTACCTTCGTACTCTCGTACGCTCTTAAGAAGCTCGCTGCCTCGCCACGAATCTCTCAAGAGCTAGGGTAGCAGCACGACCTTGCCGAAGACAGCCCGGTCCTCGATCAGCCGATGCGCCCGGGCACATTCCGAGAGGGGCAGGGTCCGATCCACGACCGGTCGCAACTTTCCCTCCGCCATGTACCGGACGACCTCCAGCAGGTCCACCTTGCACCCCATGAAGGCCCCCAGGATGGCGATGGACTTCGAGAAGAGATAGCGGATGTCCACCTTGGCGTCATAGCCGGCGGTGGCCCCGCAGGTGACGAGGCGTCCCCCGGGAGCGATATTCGGGATCAACTTCTCCCAGGTGGCGCCTCCGACGTGCTCGAAGACCACATCCACGCCGCGCTTGCCAGTTAGGCGGCGGATCTCCTGGCCCAGATCCTGCTTCGCATAATTGATTCCCGCATCCGCTCCCAGGTCGGCCGCCTTGGCCAGTTTGTCGTCCGCGCTGGCCACGGCGATCACCCGGGCGCCATGCAGCTTGGCGATCTGTATGGCTGCCGTGCCCACCCCGCTGCCCGCACCCATGACCAGCACCTCCTCGCCAGCTTTGAGCCGTGCCTGGCGGACGAGCATGTTCCAGGCCGTGAGGAAGGTCAAGGGGACCGCGGCAGCCGCCGGATAGTCCAGCCGCTCGGGAATAGGGATGCAGTTGACCTCGGGCACGCAAACGAACTCGGCGCACCCGCCATCCACCCCGTACCCGCCGATGATCTGGTAGGCGCGGCAGAGGTTGTCCTCGCCGCGGAGGCATGCGACGCACTGGCCGCACGTCCACCCGGGAGAGACCATGATCCGCTCTCCCACCTTTAGGCGGGTGCAAGATTCCCCCACGGCTGCAACCTCACCTGCGATGTCGCAACCACCGATCTTGGGCAGCGGGACCTTCACCCCGGGCAGGCCCTTGCGGAGCCAAATGTCCAGGTGGTTCAGCGCCACGCCCTTCACCCGGAGCTTCACCTGTGTGGCTTTCGGGGTCGTATCCGGCACATCTTCGTACCGCAAGACCTCGGGTCCACCGTGCTCATGGAATCGAACCGCCTTCATGGCTCCTCCATCCTCGTGAGGTGTGAGACCTGAGGGGTGAGGGGGTGCAGGCTGGGCCTTCGGCGACGCGTGCATGCTATCGGGGGAGCCTGGGGTTGTCAAATGGGCGGCTTGCCCTGGGGCCGACCGGCCGATATACTCGCTCCGCAGCTCTCAGCGTTCAGCCCCGACACCTCGACCCGGCTTCAAGCTGACCGCTGACCGCTGATTGCTGATGGCTGACAGGTTGCCTCCGCCTCTCGGAGATTCCAATGCTGGTACTCGGCGTCGAGACATCCACGGTGCAAGGAGGGGTCGCCCTGGTCGGGGATGACCGCCTGGTCTCCGAGTACCTGCTGAACGTCGAGGCGACCCATTCGGAGCGGCTGCTTCCCGCCATCGACCGGATGCTCTGCGATGCCGGCGTGGGTCTGGATGCAGTCTCCGGCATCGCGGTGAGCATCGGGCCCGGATCGTTCACCGGACTGCGCATCGGCCTCAGTACAGTCAAAGGCCTGGCCTATGCCGCGGGGATTCCCGTGGTGGGCGTGCCCACCCTGGAGGCGCTGGCCTGGACCGTCCCCTTTGCCGCGGAGCAGGTCTGCCCGGTCCTGGACGCCCGCAAGCATGAGGTGTATGCAGCCCTCTTCCGCTACGAGCGGGGAGTGCTGGTGCGACTCATGGAGGACGCTGCGCTCGCCCCCGACACGCTTTGCAGCA
>Ga0214473_10010484_pt1 | contig 10896 bp, 9 predicted proteins | sample RVTome_7_FD_203509 | JGI IMG/M metagenome (GOLD analysis project Ga0214473, IMG submission 203509) | Soil microbial communities from uranium-contaminated site in the Upper Colorado River Basin, Wyoming, United States - RVT98D197 | ecosystem: Environmental > Terrestrial > Soil > Contaminated >... | reverse complement strand
CCGGTGCTCGTTGACGCTCAGAATATGCTCGACGCGACGGAGATGACTGAGATGGGCTTCCAGTACCTCGGGGTGGGACGAGGGAGCACAGTGTCCGTTGGATCAGTGGGAGACAAGGCATGAAGTTGGCAGGCAGGACCGCCATCATCACAGGCGCCGGCCGGGGCATCGGGAGGGCCATCGCTCTCGCCTTCGCAGGCGAGGGAGCCGATGTGGTCGTCACGTCACGCACGCTGTCCGAGGTAACGGAGACGGCCGAGGATGCGCGCGCGCTGGGCCGGCAGGCCTTCGCCTTGAAGGTTGACGTATCCGATCGAGACGAAGTACAAATGATGGTCGCGCAGGCGCTCGAGGAATTAGTGAAGATCGATGTCCTGGTCAACAACGCTGGGACCTATGGGCCGATAGGTCCTCTTGTGGACAACGACTCGCAGGAGTGGGTACGCACTATCGGGGTCAACCTGTTTGGTGCATTCTTCTGCGCCCAGGCGGTCCTTCCCATCATGATCCGTCAGCGGTGCGGCAAGATCATCAACCTCTCTGGAGGGGGAGCCTCGTCCCCTTTGCCCAACTTCTCGGCCTACGCCGCGTCCAAAGTGGCCATCGTGCGCCTCACCGAAAACCTGGCTGAGGAGGTCAAGGGGTTCAACATTCAGGTTAACGCCATAGCACCGGGGCCGGTGAATACCAGACTAACGGACGAAGTGCTTGCTGCGGGGGCCGCCGCCGGCGAAGAGATGCTGGCCCGGACCCGCCAACAGAAGGAGACAGGCGGGGTGCCGCCCGAGAGGGCGGCTGCCCTCGCCGTCTTCCTGGCCTCGGACGGGTCTGATGGTCTGACCGGACGGCTGATCAGCGCCGTCTGGGACGATTGGGAGAGCATTGACAGCCGCATTGATGACATCATGGCATCGGACCTGTACACGTTGCGCCGGGTGACGGAGAGCGAGGGATGAAGGTGGCGATTGTCGGCGCAGGGCTCCAGGGCAGGCGTCGCGCCAGAGCCCTGAGAGCGGTCGACGGCAGCGAACTGGTGTTGGTTGCCGACGTGGACGAAGGTGCTGCCGCTGCCTTGGCGACGGCTGCTGGCTGTCTAGCGAGCTCTCGCTGGGAGGACGTGGTGGGCCGCGACGATGTGGAGGCGGTGATCATCTGCACGCCGCCACACCTTCACGCTGAGATCGCGGTGTTAGCAATGAGGAGGGGGAAGCACGTTCTCTGCGAAAAGCCTCTGGCCAGGACCGTGGATGAGGGCCGGGAGATGGTGCAGGTGGCCCAACAGGCGGGGGTGAGACTCAAGTGCGGCTTCAACCTTCGCTATCATCCCGCCGTTCGCCAGGCGCATCAGTGGTGTGACGACGGCAACATCGGGGAGATCGATTGGATGCGCTGCCGCTACGGCACCGGCGGCCGTCAGGGCTACGACCAGGAGTGGCGGGCGCAGGCGGAGGTGAGCGGCGGCGGCCAGCTCATGGATCAGGGCATCCACGCCCTGGACCTCTTCCGCTGGTTCGCCGGCGACTTCGTTGAAGTGTTCGGCTTTTTGGCTACACGCTTCTGGGACGTGGCTCCTCTGGAAGACAACGCCTTTGCCCTTCTGCGCACCGCCAGGGGGCAGGTGGCCTCCCTTCACGCCAGCTGGACCCAGTGGAAGCCCCTGTTCTCGCTCGAGATCTTCGGCCACGACGGCTACATCACGGCCGAAGGGTTGGGAGGGGCCTACGGCACGGAGCGGGCCACCCTCGGGCGGCGGGACTTTGCCGCGCCTTTTGGTGAGCAGGTCATCGAATTCCGTGGCGAGGACCACTCCTGGGAGGAGGAGTGGCGGGAGTTCGTTTCGGCGATCCGCGAAGGCCGGGAGCCATCGGCCAACGGCGAAGACGGGCTGGCGGCTATCGAGCTAGCCCAAGGCATATATGAAAGTAGTAGGTCGGGCCAGACGATGCGACCTGGGGGCTTGCTCCAGCAACCGATTGCGACAACTGACAACGGCTAGATTTGGATTCCCATACGCTCGAACGCTGCCGGAACAACTACGTCGGCTCGGTAGCGCTGTGCAAGCGATATAGCATTGTCCCGGCACCGCCTATAGGACTCATCATCCGAGACAAGCCGTACGATGGCCTCTGCCAGTTCCTGGCTATCATATTCAATCACGATTCCAGCGCCGCTCTTTTCGATTTCTGATGATATAGGGGCCACTCGAGTGATAATTACGGGCACTCCCCGCGCCAGGTAGGATTTTGCTCTTGACTCACTGTACCTCTTGTGGGTGCCGGCCTTCGGCTCGTAGAGAGCGAGACCAACGCGATGCCGTTGCAGGACACGTGTGTATTCGTCCTCGTCAGGGATGAAGCCCATCATATGGAAAGAACTTGCTAACCCCAGATCGTTTATTCGCCGTTCTAGCTCATCTGGCAGTTTTTGGTAAGTCGTAACGGTGACTTTGAGCTCCGGCACCTTGTCAACAATCAGGGGGAGAGCTTCAAGGAGAAGATCAAAACCGTAGCCCGGTTGCACCAAGCCCGAATTGACGACGGATGCTGCAGGAATGTCTTCAGGGGCAAGCCACTGCATCTGTCCAGCTTCTACAGGATCTCCAACAATAAGTACCCGATCCGGTGGCGTGGCTATCCCCCTCCGGGTCCTGTGCTCCCCTATTTCGCTCACAACGTTCCATGTGTAGTCTGAATGGGTCGCGCAGATTTCGTCCAACTTGAGATACAGCCAGTTTAGTAACTTGTTCTTGAACCTCGCGGGGTGATAATCATGCGTCCAGTAAACAGTACTTCTTGCTAGGCCGGCACGCCTTAGCAACAAGCCCAATAGCACCAAATGGGGGACGCCTGAAATATACAAGTCGTATCTGCGCCGCAGGCAAAGCAACATGAAGAGCGTGATGAGGAGGTCAACCAGGTATGATGATGGTTCGTAGCTCTGTCCACGCCTTATTGACCATTCCGTCTCACCACTTGCCTGAGAGACCATTAACTGGGAACGCCGCACCGAATCTGCGGCAAAAGGATGTCCGATAAAAATCGCTTCTTTTGCTCTGCAGTCATTACTGAGGAAGCGGAATAGACGAACACAAGCGGCGTTGTTGCCGCTTACGATGAGGACACGCATGCTGGCAAGCTTCATCGTTTGAAGTAGCTCCTGACCCTCGCTAAGCATTTAGCGACTCTATATAGCCATTCATAACGATACTTCCTTCTCAGGAAGGTCATACTAACCATCGCGGTTTATCACCTTCACGCAAACCATGCCACCTCTGGTACTGCCCCCCGAAAATTGGTACCAGCGCAGCGTTACGGGCGATCTGTGAAAGTATCGCTTATTCCCTCCGTCATCTAGGGCGGTTCACGTCGAGATGGTGGTTCACGTAGACGTCATAGCCGCCGTTGGAGTAAATCTTGCCGTACATAGGGTCTTGGACGGCGTCCCGCAGGACCTCAAAGGGGCCGCCGCCGAACGCGAATCCTGCCGTCCGCTCTCCAAGCTCGGATAGCACGACAAAGGAGAATTGATCGGAGAGGCCGTACAATCCTGGTTCAGGTTGGTCGGATTTGCGACTGAGGCAAGCTGTGTACGGGGCTTCAATGGTGTTTGTGATCGCGGCCAGAGGCAGGCACTCGCCTTGAATGACGGCGACGTTTGGCGGCGTCGCTTCTACAAGGAAGTTCGCTCCTGCGAACTCCGGGCTCGTCGGAAGCTCCTCGAACTCCCGGGCGTAGAGAAGGACGAAGCCCACACCGAGTAATGCCAACAAGAAAGCGGCGGCGCTCCTCCTCGCCGCGGATTCCCTGGCCAGGAACCAGGCCAGGAAGGGGATAGCGTAAAGAAAGACCCGAAAGAATGCTTCGAAGGAGAAGCTGCCTGTGCCTATGACCAGGATCGGTAGGCCTGAGACCGCCAGAAGCGGGAAAAGACGGTCGCGACCGAGGCCGTTCCAGAATCTTCTGCTCGCCACAACGGTCACCAACCAGGCCAGCAAGACGGCCAGAAACGCGAAGACCAGGAAGGAGACCTCGGGGCGGCCGGCCCCAGCCCGGGCAGGGGTGACGTGGCTGAAGGGCGATATGAAGGCGGTCGGTTCGCGCAACACGGTATCACGGAAAGTAGTGACGACGTTGGGGAACCAGAAATCGCTAGAGTACATGAGCCAGGCCACGAAAAGGACGGCGAACAAGAGGGAGAGGGACGCCGTGCTGGCGCTCCAGGGCCCCACACCCAGACGCTTCGAGCGAACGAGAGCGGCCATGGCGGTGACGTAGACGACGATCAGGGCCGAAAGGGCGTGGGTGATGAGTATGGAGCAGAAGAGGACGATAAGCATAAAGCGGTTGACGACGGAGGAGGTCTGCGGTCTGGCCAGAATGGCGAAGGCGAACAGCATCAGGACGAACGCCAGTTGGTGTGGGGTGAAGCCGACTCCCAGGACCGCGACCATAGTCAGGGCCGTCAGGGTCGCCAGCAGCGTGGACTTCCTGTCGGGCAGCACCCGCCTGAAGAGGGCGATAAGCGCCACCGCGAGCGCCAGATACAGGACCCCAATACCGATCCTCATCATAGCGAGGTGAACCACACCCGTGATGCTGACCAGCCCGCCGAAGGCAGAGTGGAAACCCAGCCAGGGAGAATAGTAGAATTCTGCTCCCCGGCCGTCGAGGACGTACGCTATCCCCCACGCCTGGGCATAGGAGGAGACCCCGCGAGGATGCGCCTCCATCAGCTCGGGGCCCAGAAAGACGTAGCCCATCCACAGGGCCACCAGCAGTAAGTGAAAGACCTTCGTCTCACCACTGAAGTACCAGATGATGGTGCTGGCTAGCAGCAGGGCGAAACCTGCCCAGTAAGTGAACGGCAACAGACGAGCCATTGAGAGCACACCCGGTTCGACACTGTCGATGCTGGTCGAAACGGTACTCCATACCAGGAGGTAGCCGGATGCGAGCACGACCATGAGAAAAAGTCTGTTTAGGTGAGTCCGTGCACCTGCCTCTTCAAGCTGCGGCAACTCGAGCACGCGTGTCTTCCCCGCGGGAGGGTAAGCCCCCGTGTGGGGAAGTGCTTGAGACCCTATTCGCTTTCTGGCCATGACGAGAGCATTCCCCGCAGACCGCAGCTAATCAACATTGGTCCGGCGCCTCGGCGAAGGGGTAGCGTCTTGACTCCGCTGCTTCCGCACTGCAACCGCGACCCGGCGCTGAGGCCCTCCCCACCCTGGAGTTCGTGAGGGTGGTCTGAGGGAACGGCCATCGCGCGCTGGCGCCAGCTCTGTCGCGATTCCCGAACACGGTCATGTGGCGCTGGCCCCTTTTCCCTCTGCAGGGTTGATCGCCTCGTCCAGCGCACATTTCAACGTAGAATTCCTCTGTTGTATCGAGAACCTTCCGTTCTCCACTGCCTCCCTGCCCGCCCTGCCCAGCTTCCTCCTGAGATCAGCATTTTCGATTAGGATGCTAAGCTTCTCCACCAGCTCCCGGACAAGCTGACGATTAGTGGACGCCAGTATGTCGCGATACTCGGGGGAGCCCGCGGGAGGAACGAAGTAGCGGGGCAACATCCTTTCACGATGATGAGCAACCGGCGAATCGTGCACGAGAAGGCCGGTCACACCGTCTTCCACAATCTCCGGGTTAGCCCAGGCATCGGTAGTCACGACCGGCAACTCGTAGCTCATGGCGTCGAGAAACACGGTAAGGGGGGTGAAGTGTGTGGGCAGAAGGAAGATGTCCGCCGTCATGAACGCCTGCTCCAGTTCGCGCCAGGGGATAACGTCTTCGATGAGCCGGAGGCCCGGTGTGCCGGTGTAGCGTTGCCGCACTAGCGGGGGCAGGGAAGAGCGAACCACCAACTCCAGGTGAGGGTAGCGATCACGTAGCGCATCGAAAGCCGCAAGTGCCTCCGGGCCTCCCTTGTAGCGGTATTGCCCCGGGATGTTGGCCGAGTCCACGAACAGCATCCTCACCGGCCCGTCGGCGGCGTCGGCCTTGGCGAAAGACTTCGGCTCTACGGCCCAGGGGACCACCGTCACCTTGGCGGCCACCTCGCTGCCCAGGGTTGCGGTTAGAGCTCGGCGTCCCGCCTCCGTGTTCACCACGATGCCACGGCAGCGAGGCGACAGCAGTGCTCGCCGCACCACTCCTCCGAAGCGGCGGAAGTGACGGTAGCCGCCTATGGTGTTGGTCACATGCTCGCCCGGCAGGTCCAGCACCCATGGCTCACGGCGGAGCACCAGATGGTTTACGGCGTAGGTCAGCACGGTGCCGGCCGGAGGGCGCCTGGCCATGTCCAGGGCGGACTTGAGGAGGTGGGCCGGCACCAGCCTGTCCAGCGTGTAGAGAGCGGTGTAGGCGGCGCGAAACCGGGACGCCGCCCTTACGAGCGCCTCTCGGCCGCCGCCCGCGGCCACGAAGCGGTACCCCTGGGGCGGCCGCTCCAGCAGGAGCCGGTACGAAGTGTGCGGCTTCCAAGTCGGCTCCAGGTATACGGTGCGCTCGGCGTCCAGCGAGGGAATACTGCCGTCCGTAGGCCCGCGGGCCGGCTGTCGCCTCGTTAGCGCCATGCCAGTCTGCAGCCTTCCCGAGCCCATCGCGAAGGAACGCGGAGGCGGAACAGCCTCCGAGCCGGCCAGCGCCTGATCGACGGAGACGAGATTGTAGTGTCTACTGGACGGAATGAACGTGCCGGAGCCTTTCCCGGCCAGGAGTTGAACGGGAGGCCGAGGAACGCCGGTCCGCCGGAGACCATCATCCGCTTACCCTCCCAGAACGGCATGTGGCGCTTCTCTCACCGGTCACGATATGCGAGTGGCTGGAGGTTTCGATCGGTCGGAGCGCCTGCCGGGGGCGACGGCGCGCCCGATGAACTCCCGGAAGTAGCCGGCTATCGCTTCCCTCTCCTCTGTCCCGATGCCGTGATGGTTGCCAAAGAAGAAGGCGCTACGGTGAATGAGACGGGAGTTGGGCAGATCTCCTATTGTGCGGTAAGGGAAGCGCTGCAGACCCGGCTGCTCAGCGATATTGCCAGCCATGATGGGCCTGGTCTCAACCCCCCTCGCCTCCAAGAAATCCGTCAATTGCTTTCTACTAAAAGGAGCGCTGGCCTGCACGACGACTGGATAACCGAACCATACATGCCGGGTGTCCTGCGCTTCGCGGTGCAGAAGCAGGTGAGGCAGCGCGCCGAGCGTGTCGCCCCAGTAGCGCGCGTTCTCACGCCTTACGGCGACATAGCGCTCGAGCTTACCCATCTGGTGGATGCCGAAGGCCCCCTGGACTTCAGTGGGACGCAAATTGTACCCCACGTTGACGAAGAGGAAGCGGGCGTCTATCTCTGAATGCTCCTGGGCGATGGCCACTCTATCTTTCAGGTCGCGAACCCAGCCGAACACTCGCATCGACCGGGCCAGCTCGGCGTAGTCGTCGCGACTGGTCACGATCATCCCGCCCTCAATGGTGCTGATGTGATGGCTAAAGAAGAAGCTGAATGTGGCCAGTTCCCCGAAGGCACCCACCTTCTTGCTCCGGTATTCTGCTCCATGAGCCTCGCAGGCGTCCTCGATGACCATCAGGTTGTGGCGGCGGGCGATCGCAGTAAGCTGATCCATGGCGCACGGGTTGCCGAGGAGGTGGACCAGCATAATGGCCCGGCTCTTGGTGGTGATGGCTTTCTCCACCTCCTCCGGGATCAGATTGAACGTGTTGAGGTCCACGTCCACTAGGACGGGCACGAGTCCCACGTTCAGGATGGGCCAAACGGTGGTCGCCCAGGTCACCGCGGGAGTTATGATCTCTTCGCCGGGCAGCAGGGGGCGGGGGGCCGTCGGGTTGGTCAGGATCGACAACGCCAAGAGGTTGGCGCTGGAGCCGGAGTTGACCATGACGGCGTGTCTGACGCCGATGTATTGGGCGAAGGCCGCTTCGAACCGGCGCACCTTCTCTCCCATGGTCACTCGGGTGGAGAGGAGGCTTTCGAGGGCCTCCCAGACCTCCTCCCAGCCAAAGGACGGTGTGATCAGCGGGATGCGGGTGCGGCCGGGAACGAAGGGCTCTTCCTCCCGCTGCTCAAAGTAGCGGCGAACTAGACCTCTGAGCTCCTCTTGGAGAACGGTTTCTGCCACTGGCCTATCAGGCTGTGCTCTGGCAGGCTTGGCTGAGGGTCTGCTGCCGGAGATACCAATCGATGGTGTTCCTCAGGCCCACCTCAAGAGTGGTGCTCGCCGTGAAACCGAACTCCCGCTCGGCCTTGGAGGTATCGAGGTAGCGCCGGGGCTGGCCGTCGGGCTTGGAGGGATCCCAGACTATGCGGCCGCCAAAACCAGTCAGCTCCACGATAGTCTCGGCTAGCTCCCGAACCGTAATCTCTCTGCCGCTGCCTGCGTTGACGGGTTCAGCCTTGTTGTAGCGCTCGGCGGCGAGCACAATGGCCTTGGCGCAGTCCTCCACATATAGGAACTCGCGGGAGGCCGCACCCGTCCCCCACACCTCTATGTGATCCTTGCCCTTTTCTTTGGCCTCGATGCATTTGCGTATGAGAGCCGGGATTACGTGGGAGGAAACTGGATTGAAGTTATCCCCGGGGCCGTAGAGGTTGGCCGGAAGCAAGCTGATGGCGTTGAAGCCATACTGCTGTCGATAGGCCTGGGCTTGCACAATGAACATTTTCTTGGCGAGGCCGTAGGGAGCGTTGGTCTCCTCGGGGTACCCGCGCCAAAGGTCTTCCTCGCGAAAAGGGATGGGGACGTCCCTGGGGTAAGCGCAGACGGTGATGAGGGCGACGAACTTCTCGACGCCGTAGCGACGCCCCTGTTCCATGGTCTGCACACCCATCATCAGGTTGTCATAGAAGGACTCGCCAGGCCTATCCTTAATGTAGCCGATACCCCCCACTTTGCCGGCAAGATGAATAACCACATTCGGGCGGCTATCCTCGTACAGGCGAACGACATTCTCCATGCGCGTGAGGTCATACTGGGCGCTGCGAGGGACGAAGATCTCCTTGCACCCCCACTCCTGCAGTTCCCGGACTACCTGGCTGCCCAGAAAGCCGTCGCCTCCTGTGACAAGAACCCTCCTGGATGTCAGCCAGGACGTCACGGCTCCCCCTTTAGCGCCTCGACGGCTATGTCCGTTCTGAAGGGGCCGTCCAGGCCGTATCTCCTGAGGCAGGCCTTGCCGTCGCCGGGGGGTTCGAGGCCTAGCGCCTCCATGTCGGCGTCTACCATGATCCGCACTAGGTCCCCGAAGGTGACCCTGGGATTCCACCCCAGGAGTTGCCGGGCTCTGGTGGAGTCCGCAGTGAGCAGATCAACGTCAGTGGGACGGAAATAACGGGGATCGATGCGCACATGCTCCGCCCAGTCCAGTCCCACGTAGCCAAAAGCCTCTGCCAGGAACTCCTGCACGGAATGCGCTTCGCCCGTACCCAAGATGTAGTCCAGGGGCTCCGACTGCTGAAGCATAAGCCACATGGCCTCCACGTATTCGGGCGCAAAACCCCAGTCCCTCTTCGCCTCGAGCTTCCCCAAGTAGAGACCTTGCTGCTTTCCTGCCAGAATGTGAGCGACCGCTCGCGTTATCTTACGACTCACAAACGTCTCGCCCCGCCGAGGGGATTCATGATTGAAGAGGATACCGTTGCAGGCGAACAAACCATAGCCTTCACGGTAGTTGACGGTCATCCAGTAGGCGTACACCTTGGCCGCGGCATAGGGGCTGCGGGGCCGGAAAGGGGTCTGCTCACTCTGGGGGGCGGCGGCGGCGCCGAACATCTCGCTGCTGGAGGCCTGATAGAAGCGCGTTTTCACCCCGCTCCTCCGTACCGCCTCCAGGATGCGCATCGTGCCCAGGCCGGTGATATCGCCGGTGTACTCCGGTATGTCGAAGCTCACCCGCACGTGGCTCTGAGCGCCAAGGTGGTATATCTCGTCGGGTTCAACTTCATAGATCAAGTGGGTCAACTGGCTACCATCCGACAGGTCGCCATAGTGCAGAAACATTCCTGCCCCTGGCTCGTGCGGATCGGCGAAGAGATGGTCAACGCGATGGGTGTTGAATGTGCTCGCCTTCCTGATAAGGCCGTGCACCTCATAGCCCTTACCGAGCAAGAGCTCAGCCAGGTAAGAGCCGTCTTGGCCCGTGATGCCCGTGATCAACGATCTCTTCGTCATCCTTAAGCCTCCACCCCCACTCGTACCTCCTCCATCTTCGCCAACGCCTCCCGGGCATCCTGGTTGAACTGGTGCACGGTTTCACGAGTGTACCTGTGATCGATCAGCTTGTTCATGAACTGGGGCGGAACGGTGATGACATGCGCGCCGGCGAGGGCAGCGTCTTGAATGTTATAGACCTCCCGGACGCTTCCCGCGATGATCTTGCTAGTGTAGCTCCACTCCCGGAGCCAGTCGACCGCCTGGCGGATGAGCTTGGGCGCGTCGTGGCCCTCGTCGGCCACCCGGCCGGCGAAGATGCTGATGTACGTAGCCCCGGCCTTCGCGCCCAAAACCACCTGTCCGAAGGACATGCAAGCCGTCATATTGACCCTGATGCCGTCCTCCACGAGCGCCTTCACTACAGCCAGGGACGGCTCACCGTATTCATTGATCACGGGTATCTTGATGATGATGTTGGGGGCCCACCTGGCGAACGCCTTGGCCTGTTCCACCATCTCACGTTGGTCGTTGGAATAGACCTCAACGGAGACCGGGCGGGGGTCGATGAGCTCGGCGATCTCCCTTGCACGGGATTCCATGTCATAGCCGCCATCTTTGAGGAGAATGGTGGGGTTCGTGGTGACTCCGTCCACAACGCCGTACTCGAGCCACCGCCGGATCTCCTCCAGGTTAGCCGAGTCTATGAAGATCTCCATGGGCTCCCCCCTTCCAGATATTGG
>Ga0214473_10010483_pt1 | contig 10897 bp, 9 predicted proteins | sample RVTome_7_FD_203509 | JGI IMG/M metagenome (GOLD analysis project Ga0214473, IMG submission 203509) | Soil microbial communities from uranium-contaminated site in the Upper Colorado River Basin, Wyoming, United States - RVT98D197 | ecosystem: Environmental > Terrestrial > Soil > Contaminated >... | reverse complement strand
GTGATTTCGAGTTGACCGTCGGCAGTGAAACCGAAATCCTGAAACCTCAAACTGTAATGATCATTCCACCAAACGCAAAACATTCAGGCAAAGCCCTGACCGATTGCAGCATCATCGATGTTTTCTACCCGGTAAGAGAAGACTACCGTTAAGATCCGTTCGTGTCCCGCGAAACGGGGCCCACATTCGTTCAAGAGCATTACCGGCAGCGGTACGCTCCCCAGGTGTCCCAGCGCCGGCAAAAAGTGCTTCAAATTCGCTTGAGTTTCTCTATCAACCGTGTTCTTTCATCCATATTGATTTGTACGCTCCTTAGACTATTTATGTTTGCCAATCCAATCCTTTATCGTTTGGGGATAATTTGCCATTTGTTGACACTCCTTTTTTGAAGGGAAAGTTTTGCCAGTGTCATCGTTGGGAAATCATACCTGCCCAGGATGAAAATTTCAACTCGATTTAAGGCGTTGAAGCTCCCATTTATGGTTGGGACCGTTGGCATTCTCTATGGGCAGAAATGAATAATGTCTGGTAACAAGAACATACACAAAGAAAAGGTAAGAGAAAGTTTCAATCAGCAAGCTGTACGCCTCCGTTGGCATCTATCCGCAAAGCCTTCACGGCATCATTTCTTCTCTGGCTTGTTAGTTGCTGCGGCATTCTTTGATCTTACTTACAAATTCAAGAATCATCGACTCAAAAGATTCGACAATTTCTTTTTTAGGAAACGCCTCAATTAATGGGGTCTTAGGACTCCAAAAACCTTTCCCATTTATTACATCATTCGGGCTCCGATTTTTAAACTGGGCTATTTTCGATAACATAGTATCATAGAGCTTGCTATACTCGTCTCCAATACGTTTCTTGATGTTGGCAAAACGGAATTGAATGAGCCGATCGGAATAAATTGTGAAGACAGATACCAGTCCGGATTTAGATCGAGAATCTTTAAACTTACCGGGAACAAATGAAAGAAGGAGATTTAGTGATCCTCAAAGTTCCGCAGGTCATCTTGCCCGTAGACTGAGGAGGGAAGGAGATTTGTCGAAAATGAAGCCTATTTCAATGCCGGGATCTTCCTGAAAAATTCGCTTTCCCGTTTGATTCACCTGTCCAGCACCTCTCGGACTCTTCTGGAGAGATTCTCGAGGGTGAAAGGCTTTTGAATATAATCTATCCTTCCCTCCAGAACGCCTTGATGGACGATTGTGTCATCGGTGTAGCCCGACATGTAAAGGACTTTGAGGCCCTGACATACCTGTCTGAGTCGCTCCACCAATTTGGGGCCGCTCATGCGGGGCATGACTACGTCGGTCAGTACCAAATGTAGATCTGCCCTAACTGCATAGGCGGAGCGCCCGCCATGCCGGGAGGCGGATGGACTGCACCATCGGAAGGGGTCTCTCCGATCTTTACACAGGAGCACCGCTTCTTCTCCATCGGCAGCCTGCAGGACCTCATATCCTTGTCTCTTTAAGATCCGCGCCGCTAGCATCCGGACGGTCTCATTGTCCTCCACTACAAGAACCGTCTCATTTCCCCGCGGTATCTCCTCTGTCACCTTTCTTTCTCTCAATTCCTCGGGAGGCTCATTCACCCGGGGAAAGTAGATCTTGAAGGTCGTCCCTTTCTCAGGCTCGCTGTCAACCCATATGTGACCGTTGCTTTGTTTGACGATTCCGTAGAGTGTGGATAAACCGAGGCCTGTTCCTTTCCCTTTTTCCTTGGTTGTAAAGAAGGGTTTAAAGATCCGTTCCTTGACCTCAGGGGAGGAATCTCGACAGCCTGCCCTGGGCGATCAAGGATGCGATCAAAGGCGGTATGACCCGGGAGAGCCTTCTTGGACATAAAGAAGTCCTAAAAAATGGAGAAGTACGATGAATTCGTTCCGCCACACTTGCTCCGGAAAGCATTTGTAAACGATTACCTAGACCTATCTGAACTTGAATCTGTCGTTTTCTAACTATATGACCGAGCCGACAAATGCAAAATAGAGGGTGGGGCTTTTTGTTTGATAGCAGATCTCTTTTACAGAACCAAATAAATCAGCTATAATTTTGAGCCAATCTGGAAGATGAAGTAGTATGTCCCCATAGGGCTGACTGAATGTTTTCTTTCCATTCCATCAAAGAACTCATAAATACCTTGAACAGGGAGAGAGACCTGCTCTCTGAACTGTTCGAAAAGAGGAGAATTCCTTTTAAGGAAGAATATGCCCTGGAGCTGGTGGATTTCAGGGAGGAACGGTTGGAGTTCCTGAAGGAGAGGGGTGTGGTCAGGTCCAATGGGCCTTATATAGAGATCGACGATCAGTTCCTCCAGTTCTTTGAGCTGATTCTCGAGGTAAATGAGGAGATCAACACCTCCTATATCCATGAGAGCATCCGGCAGATCAGGGAGAACATACTCTATTACTTGCAGGAGAGCAATCAGGGCAGAAAGTATTCGTATCTCAGGGCCGTCAAGATGAGCCTCCGGAAGATCGGCCGGATCATGCTTCGCAATGTCGTCGACCTGAACAGGAATATTGAAAACACCTTCAAGACCGAGCCGACCTACAGGGTCAAGATCGCAAAGCTCGAAAACTACGACCGGAAAAGGCAGGACATTACCGCACTCCTTGACCAGACCGAAAGGCTCCTTGCCGAAGACGAGCAGACCTTCTTTAGGGCAGCGCTCGATGAGGAGCTAAAACAGATCACGACCGATCTCCGTTTCCTGATGAACGAATCTCGTCATAACCTGATCGAGATCCAGAAACAGATCATCGAATACCTGAACCAGATCAAGTACCAGAGCAGGGTCACTGAGAAACTCAGGCAGATAAAATACCTGAAGGACCAATTCGAGCTCAGAACGAGGACTGATATCGACGAGGTTCTGGGCCGAAGCCACAGCCTCATCTTCGAGCCTAACCCCTCATATCCACTGAAGCTCTCCCTTGAGTTTCTCCAGACCGACGAGGCATTGCAGAGCATCCTCAGGACCGCCCTGAAACTGAAGGCCGCCTCAGGGACTGTCGGCCTGCCCCTTGCCGATGGTATCGGGGACGACTATCTGCGGGCAGAAACGGAACGGGAAGTCATCATCAATCTTGATGAGCTGAAGAACGGTTTCGAGGCCTCGGGCAACCACCTCTTCGGGTTTGTCATGAACTACACCTTTCCCCGGGAGGTCTCTTTCGAAGAGAGGATCACTCTCTATTGCCAGATGGTCTCGTTCTATGAAAAAGATCTGAATGTAACGGAGACCTTCGGCAGACACGAGGGGCTCGAATACGCGATGGTTTATCCGCGATAGGACGAATCGATGAATGTACCCAAACAGACCGGAGAGATTTTTGATATCCTGAGCAGGGGACAATTCATCTGCTCCAACAGTTCTCGAGAAACGATCCGTCGTCTCTACAACGTTTTAGAGGAGCACTTTGACGAGCTCCGCAATTATTTTGGGGCCATATACTTCACCCTCGAACGGGGTGATGAGTTCTTCTACTTCAGTCGCTCTGAATCGAAAACGGACCTTGAACGGAAGATCGAGACCGCCTATAAATGGATCGACATTATGGACTTCTTCAAAACTTTCGACAGTGCCTTCGGTCCCGGATACCGCTTTACCCCTTCGGACATCCTGGTACGGTTGAACGTTGATGCTGCCCTCAAGAATAAGATCGAGGGGCTGAAGAAATACTCGAACGACGAGAATTATGCTGAAAGTCTCCGGAAGATCGTCAGGATGCTCGTCAATGACAATTTCATCGAGCTCGAAAACGAGATCTCCGATTCCTACAAGGCCCTTTCGTCCTTCAAGTATCTTGAGCAGCTCGTCCTGAGCATCGCAATCCCCGAAGAGGTGCGCAGTGAGATACCTGAATAGGGTCGTCTTCATCAACAGTGCGGCAATCCGGTATGCCGATATCGGCCTCGACGGAAACATCCATTTCATCGGCACCCAAGGCGTCGGAAAGAGCACGGTCCTGAGGGCGATCCTCTTTTTCTATAACGCGGACACACAGAAGCTCGGTATTTCGAAGGAGAAGAAGCTCTTTTCCGAATATTACTTCCCTTTTGCCAATTCTTATATCGTTTACGAAGTGGTCCGGGAGACGGGTTCCTTTTGTGTCATGGCCTTTAAGTCTCAAGGCAGGGTCTGTTTTCGCTTTCTCGATGGAGGGTTTGACAGGGACCACTATCTGGGCGAAGAAGGAAAGGCCTTCGAATCTTGGGACAAGATCCGATCTGTCCTTGACCGGCATAGGATCGACTACACAAGAAAGATCGACCGGTACGAGGAGTACCGCGACATCCTTTACGGCAACAACGACGGAAAGCGGGACTTCCGCAAGTATGCCCTGCTGGAGAGCCGTCAGTACCAGAACATAGCAAGGACGATCCAGAACGTCTTCTTGAATTCTAGGCTTGAAGCGGATTTCATTAAGCAGACGATTATCCGGTCCCTGAGCGAAGAGGATGTCCAAATAAACCTCCAGACCTACCAGTATGAGCTGGAGGGATTTGAGGAGCAACTGGCTGATATCCAGCAGTTCCGGCAGTCGACAAGACAGGCGGACAGCATCGCGAATCTCCACGGCATCATCCGCCACATGGACAGAGGAAAAATGGATCTGTCCCGCAGATTGGCCTGGGCTTTGGATCAAACCCGCTCCAGAGAGCCTCTTCTCGCGGCAGCTCTCGAAGAAGGGGAGAAAAGAAAGGCCCTGACCCTTGAGAAGATCAGCGATACCCAGAAGAGGTTCACCGCTAAAAAGGAGAAAATACAGGCGGAGATCACCATATTGAGCAATCAGCTCAAGATCGCCCGGGAGAAGATCGAACATTACCGGAAGATCAACATCAGTGAGGTCATCAGTCGGGTCTCCCGGAAGGGGGCACTCGAAAGGGAGGCCGCAGACCTAAATCAGGAAATAGAGCTGCTGACGGCCCGGTACAGGGAGATCACCCAAAAGTTCGAAGCCCTCGGAAAAGAGATCGACAATCAACTCGCACAATTTGAAAACAGCAACGAAAGACAGAGACTGAAGGCAGAATCCGATTTCCTTGAAGCAAGAGAGTATATAAAGGGACACTTCGAAAAATTAATCGGACAGATAGAGAAACAACACGATGCCAAGCTCAGGGAATCGGAAGAGGCGTGCGAGCAAAGGGCTTTTGAATTGCAGCATCTTAGGGAGAAGAAGGCCGAGTTCAGAAATAAGCGGTTTTATGAAGAGGAGACGGATCAGAAAAAGACCCTTATTGCCGGGCTCAAGGGGAGTTTTCAGGAAGCCGAAAACCGGATAAAACTCCTCAAAGGAGAGGCGGAGACTTTCCGCAAGCAACGGGAGACGGAAGAAAAAAGCCGGACCGAATCCTATGAGAGACAAAAAGAGAGACTGGAAGAGAAGATTGCCTTTCTGAACCGGCAGATAGCTGATATAGAGCTCAAACTCCTGAACAGCAAAGAGTCCTTCTATGGCTGGCTGAACGACCAGTACCCAGGCTGGGAGAAGACCATCGGAAAGGTCTGCGACGAGAATATCCTCTTCCATTGCGGCCTCTCTCCCGAACTCTTGCTTCAGGATCGGGACGCCTTCTACGGAGTCAGGATCGACCTTCCCGAGATCGAGCGGACCGTAAAGACCGTGGCTGATTATGAAAGGGAGAAAGAAAATGTTCTGTCCGTTGTTGAAACGACCATGGGTCAGATGGATGACCTTTCTGCAAGGCATAGTGATGATCTGGAAAAGCTGAAAAAAAAGTACAACGCCAAGCTCAGGGAGAACCTTGAACAGCAGAGGATGAGCGAGTATCTTCTCAATCAGGCAGCCGAAAAGTTGAAGGCTGAAGATCTGGCGCTTAGAGAACTTGTAGAGAAGGCCGGAAAAGAGAAGAAGGAGGCATTGGAGAAACTGGATTCCCAAATTGCCCTTGCCGCAGAAGCAGAACTGGAGACGAAAGAGGCCGTCGCAAGGACGAAAGAAGAGATAAAGAAACAGACCAATGCCAAAGAGCGGGAAAAGAACAATAAGATCCAGGAAGAGCTTGCAAAGAAGAGCGAGATCGTCGCCATTTTGAGCCGGGAGCTTGATCAGTACCTGGAAAAACACCGGACAAGGAAGACAGAACTGGAGGACCGGAAACAGGCAGAACTTTCTGACAAGGGGGCCGATGCGCCGAGGATCAAGGAGATCGGGGACCGGCTTGCCGTCATCAGCGCCGAGCTGAAATATGTCGAAGAAAATCAGGAGCAGGTTTTTGGATACACCAAGGACAAGCGGGAGTTTATCGACCGAATGGATGAGTTCAAACATCAACGGCAGCTCCAGGAACAGCAATTAGAACAGGAAGAGCAGAAATTCAGAAACCAGAAACATATGCTGGATGAGGAGCTGAAAGGGATCGAGCAGGAGATCCGTTCTCATACAGAATCCCTGGACAAGGTCAGGGAAGATCTTGCCGAGTATGAGACCTTCCGGCAGTTGGCCTGGTTTGAGAGCATCGGCGAATTCCTGAAGGACGTTAACCCCGAATATTTAACGGCTGCCCCGTGCAAAGAGCTAATCTCCGAAATCAAAGAGGCCCGTTATGCCATCCTGGAACGTAGCAAAGAGCTGAGAGAGGCGATCAACAAGTTCCTGGGCCACTTTTCCGCTGGGAACATTTTCAATTTCAGGACAGACCTAATCACCGATAAAGAATATCTCCAGTTTTCCGACGAGCTGAGCCGGTTTATCGAGGACGACCGGATCTCCGAGTACGAAAGGCGGATCAACGAACGGTACGCGGAGATCATCAAGCTTATCGGAAAAGAGACTGCCGAACTTATTTCACGGGAAGGGGAGATCCAGGGAGTTATCGGCAAGATCAACCGTGATATTACCGAGAAGAATTTTGTGGGGGTGATCCAGAAGATAGAACTAAAACTGGATGAAAGCGCCAACAGGGTGGTGCAGATCCTGAAAATGATCAAAAAGTTCAATGATGAGAGCGGCCTCATGCTGGGAGTTGCCAATCTTTTTTCCGGGGGAGACCAGGATTCGATAAACAAAAAGGCTGTTGATCTCCTCAGGCAACTGGTGAAAGAGATCATCGAGAATAAGCGGGATTTTATCTCCCTTTCCGACTCTTTTGATCTGAAGTTCAGAGTTATTGAGAACCAGAATGATTCAGGCTGGGTAGAACGGTTGTCCAACGTAGGTTCTGAGGGAACGGACATTCTGGTGAAGGCCATGATGAACATAATGTTGTTGAATGTGTTCAAAGAGGGGGCGTCTAAAAGGTTCAAAGATTTCAAGCTCCACTGCATAATGGACGAAATCGGCCGCCTCCATCCTGGGAATGTCCGCGGTATTTTGAAATTTGCCAACGACCGGAATATCCGGCTGATCAACGGTTCCCCCACCGAGCACGACGCCCTCGCATATCGGCACATTTACAAGCTCGAAAAGGACCGGGAGAGCATCACCAAGGTGAAACGGATCATCACTCAGGATTCACAGACATGAAACTTCCTCTTCACCTCGCGCAAAGGCTCCTGGAACTGGCGGAAGGGCAGAAATTGCCTTCCAGCCGGATGCGGCATGAAGTGATCTCCAGACTGCTGGCTGACGGCGTTCTTGTCCGGCAGATTCAGGGCCGGAGAAGGACTGTATATTGCGTTCAGGACAGAGAAGCCCTATCCGCATATCTGAGTAATCATTTTGGCATCAACGACCTGAGGACCTATATCCTGTCGCTTGAACAAGATACGCTCACGAGGGCTGAAGCTGTCGGACTGGCCTCTGACTCAAAAATTCGACGGGTCCGTACCTTTAAAGGGTTTCCGGTGAGTTGCTTCGAGCCGATTGAGACAACCTTACGTGGTGAACCAGTCACGGTCCGGCCGCAGCCCGGTCTGTTCACGTTCATCTATGAGTTTGAAACCTTTCTCCCTTCCCCAGATATCACCATTGTAGGGATCGAAAACCCTGAGAACTTTCGATTCCTTGAAACACAGAAATATCTTTTTCCAGGGATCAGGCCTCTCTTCGTAAGCCGCTATCCCCAAAGCAGCGATCTGGTTAGATGGTTGCAGAGTATTCCTAATTTTTATCTTCATTTTGGAGACTTCGACTTCGCAGGGATCAGTATCTTCCTGAATGAATATAGAAAGCATTTGGGCACGAAAGCGCAATTCTTTATCCCCGGGACCATCGATGCTCTTGTCAGGAAATACGGAAACAGGAAGCTCTACAATGCCCAGTTGCACCAAGCTCCGGACATCTCAGCCATAGATGACCCTTCGATTATCGGACTCATTTCAATCCTCCATTTCCACAAAAAGGGACTGGAGCAGGAAATTCTGATAAATCAAGGTATTTCCGCAGATAAGGCGGGGATCTAAGGATTGAAATGGTAACTCTTCCGCATGCCGTTGAATTTGTTGAGGGAAAATGTAAGTGACTTGTCTCTTTCTCGAAGGCGGTCCGGTAGACATCGGCCTCTCTTTTGGCTAGCTTGGTCAGCTTCTCCTGGATAACGTTCTGCTGCTTCAGGAAATCGTTTTCCTTCTCCAGGTTCGATACCCGCTGTCCTGGACGAAACCGTTAAGGAATTGTTGAAGAAGGAGGGCAAAATGATAAGTTGTCTCTCAGGCAGAGTCTTTTTCGCATGTGGAATTTCCGGTCGTCGTTATGAGAACGGGTCGAGGGTTGCTATTTTTCAAAGTATTTTAGTTCAATGATCCCCCTCAATTGCTTAACAAGGCCTTCTCTGATCTTCCTATTGTCTATTTTTCGAAAAAGCTGAAGCAGTTGGACCTCCTCCGGATTTAATGGCAATAATGTCTCTTCAATCAGCCGCCTTTGGGGGGAATATTTGCTTGCAGATTCTGAAACCATGGGAGCTTTTTCTTTCTCAAAAAACGTATGGACGGAAACTCCTAATGCACTCGCAATCTGCTGGACCCTATCGACGGAAATTCTACTGATACCTTTTTCGTACTTCTGTATCTGTTGAAACGAAACCCCCACTTCCTCAGCCAGTTTCATTTGAGATATTCCCAAGGCCTCACGCATTCTTTTAATCTCAGCGCCTATTTGTACAGTGGTCTTGATCACGTATCATCCCAAATAATAATGTTTTTTATTAACCATTCTTAAGTGTTGGCGAAGGAATGTCTATAAACTCACGGTTGTATTTTGCTCTTGACTATTACAACTCTAAGTAGTATTAAAATCTATAAGTTTTACATCAACCGAGGGTAAAATGAAAAGAATTTTAGTGACCGATGATCAAAGAGGTGAAAGAACTTCCGTCCAAAGTTTAAACCGAAGACGGCATGACCGCGGCCGATCATAAGGGTTCAAGCGTTGTGAGAGCAGGAAGGTAGGGTCGTACTGTGCTAAAAATCATTTGCCCTCATTGTCAAAGCGAGAAAGTGGATCTCAGTCGTATAGAAGTGCTGTCATTCCGGAGATACCGCATTCGATGTCTGGCTTGCCTTCAGTTTTTCATCTTGTCAGGAGACGAAGACGAGGAAAGTTCAGGGAGAGAGAAGAAAGCGGGATAACTCATCCTGTGATGTATGCAGCCATGATCACCTTCCGGCTATGAATCCCAATACAAATGCTGCCAATCCAAGCAAGCCCTGCAATTCCCAATTCGATTCGGGTTTTCCGACTTCGGCCAGCCTCAAGGCGCGGTCGGTGAGTTCTTTTTCTTTCTCGAAGGCAACCCGGTAAACCTCGGCCTCTCTCTTGGCCAACTCGGTCAATTTCTCCTGGATGGCATTCTGCTGCTTGAGGAGGTCGTTCTCCTTCTCCAGATTGGCTGCTCGTTGTTCAAGAAGGGCGATCTTTTGATCCTTGAGAGGTGCTTCCCTATCGATCCGTAGCAATCGCTGAGTCACCCGCTCGACCACAAGAAGCCAGTGCGGCTCAGGGTAAACTTAGGGATAAGCACAGGAGGGGGCGTATCCTCAGGGGTGGGTAAGTGTTTGCGTCATCTTGCGGCTTTTTAGATAATGGGCCACAGATACATTTCTTAAGAATTGCCGCTTCAATCACCCCTTCAGGGGTGGCCGCTTTGGATCGGAATGGCTGGCCGAAATGAATCGGAATATGCAACAGAGGAGAAATCGGATCCTGAGGAGAGAATGAGGTTTCATTGAATCGGCGCCACTGCAAAAATCACGGCGCTCCAGAAGGAATGAGAAGTGATCTGGATCAGTAGGTCTCTTTTCCAGAGATACAAAATGCCCCAAAAGGCACCGGCCACAAAAGCAGCCAGGATGAGCACGGGATTCCAGGAAAAGACATGAACTCCCGCATAAATAATTGTGGTGACCAGATATCCGGAGAAGTTTCCCCATCTTGTCATGAGACGATCCTGCAGAAACCCTCGCCAGAAGATTTCCTCCCCTGGGCCGGTGATGAAGAACAGAAGTAGGAAGATTAGAACCTTATTTGTTCCCACTCCCAAAGAATAAATCCCTCCGACCCGGGCCTTTGCCCCTGGAAGAAGATAGGGGGCAAGTTTGTTCCCCAGGAGAAAAATAAAGTAGAGGACGGCTGCCGAAAGGAGCCCCATCAGGAAAGAACGGAATTGGAAAGAAATCTTCGGCCTCTGCCAGAATAAAGAATAGAGAAAAACGGCCACTACCGAAAGGCCGATCTTTACCCAGAAATTTCCTATTCCCAAGCCAAAGGTGATTGCCCAGCAGACAGATGCCAAGAGGAAGGCTCCCCAAATCACAGGGGCACCATTCTATTCAGGATTAGGGCAATAATGAGGAGGAGGCCGAAAAGAGTGTTCAGCTGGGCGGTGATAGCGTCGGCAGTTTCCGGGATCTTTTCCAGGAACTTTTTCAAATTGTGAATCGCTTTGGGAAGGGAGAAGAGAACCAGCAGACCCCAAGCGCT
>Ga0214473_10010482_pt1 | contig 10897 bp, 7 predicted proteins | sample RVTome_7_FD_203509 | JGI IMG/M metagenome (GOLD analysis project Ga0214473, IMG submission 203509) | Soil microbial communities from uranium-contaminated site in the Upper Colorado River Basin, Wyoming, United States - RVT98D197 | ecosystem: Environmental > Terrestrial > Soil > Contaminated >... | reverse complement strand
TTGAAGAAGAGTCACTCAAAAGCCATTACCTGCTCGATTATGTCACCTGTTTTTTCGACGCAGGCCTTGGTTGCCCTTACATCGTTTCCTTGTCCACAGCGGTGCCGCTCAAAAAGTACGGCGGAACCGCACTGCAAGCGCTATTTTTGCCTCATCTACTACGCCGTGATCGAGACGTATGGCAGGGGGCCACGTGGATAACGGAAGCTAAAGGTGGGTCGGACATTGGGGCGAACGTTGAGACGAGTGCGCGCAACGCCGGCGAGCACTGGATCCTAAATGGTGAAAAGTTTTTCGCTAGCAACGTAGGTGCGGAGCTCGCGATCGTCGCGGCGCGGCCAGAAGGGGCGCCCAGAACGCCAAAGGGACTCGCACTCTTTCTGGTGCCCCATTATCGGAAGGATGGAGAACTCAATTATCTCATCCGTCGCCTGAAAAATAAGATAGGCACGCGCTCAGTTCCCACTGGGGAGGTGGAGTTACTCGGCAGCCAGGGTTATCTGTTGGGTAAACAGGAATGGGGTATATATCTAATTCTGGAATCACTCAATCTCTCACGCGTGGGAAATATAGTCGGTAGTGTGGCATTGGCCCAACGGGCGCTCGCTGATGCCCTCACTTTTGCGCAGCGGCGAATTTCCTTTGGTAAACCAATCATTGAGCACCCGTTATTGAATCAACAGTTCCAGGAGCGCCTCGCTGAGTTGCAATCCGCGCGCGCTTTGATGTGGGAAGTAATTCACCTGCTGGACCAGGTCTGGAAAGAATCTCCAATATACTCTGATGGTTATCATCTGTTTCGGTTGGTTACTCATCTCGCGAAATATTGGACTGCGAACTTGGCCGTGCGGTTCGCGCAGTGGGGCATGGAAGTCCACGGTGGCATGGGCGTACTCGCTGAATATCGCGCTGAGCGTTGGCTGCGTGATGCAATGATTTTGCCAATCTGGGAAGGCACACCGCATCGCCAGATGCTGGACGGATTGGAAGTGATGGAGCGCAAGCACGCTCACCACGCACTCTTCAAGCACCTGGCTGCAAATGCAGACGCGGTGGAGCTACAGAGCATCGCCTCTCGAGTCGAGCGCCATTTGCAGTTGCCGGCACAACAGAGGGAGGCGCTACTGGAAAATGTTTTTCACGACCTCGCGGCGTTTACGGCACAGACGTTGGCGAGGAAATACTGAGGAATAATTACCGCCCTTGTAAGAGTATTGATTAGTTCACCAGCACCTTCTACACGCGGCCTTCTGATTCATTGACATATTGTCTGCCTCTTAGGGCTGTTGGGCTACACTTCCGGTTTGAAGCTCTCCTAACAACTGCTCACGCGGCACGCCATGTCAACTCACCGACAGACGGATTGCGCTTCTTTGAAGCGCCAGAACCACCAGGGAGCCAATGCCTGCAAGCACGAAGCAAAGGTCGCATCACCTTGGCGCGGTCTAAGAGGGGAGCCGAGGATGAGTCCACCTATGAGAGAGCCAGCAACGCTCATCAACACCATACAGGCGACTTCTCGAGCGTTCTTGCAAGGCAGTACAGCCTGAGCAATTGAACCAAAGAAAGTGCCTATAAAGAGCCACCCAAGAATACTCACACTTAGAGCAACTGACGCTCAGGATTTCCTACTGTTATGGTCGGCACCTCATGCGCCGAGGCATTCAGTGATATAGACAGTAATAGATTGACTCAGAATCATGTTCGAATCCTGCAAGAAACAATGGATACATTGGGACTTGACTCTGAAGCAGCGACTCCTGGTCGCGTGGTGGTAAAACATATTGGCGAATCACTTGTTGAGGCGATGGACTTGGCATTGCAAGCGGGTCAGACCAACCTGCCGTCCTCACCGGCGTGCGATCCCCCCAGTCATCAATCCAACTTCTCAATCATCTGCAAGAGGTCAGCTGCGACTTGTTGCTCGCTCGTGCCGCACAGCTTCGCCGCGCTCTGGGCAAACAGTGCCCGCGCCCATGCTTGATAGAGATCGATTCTATCGATGAAAAGAGTCGCTGACAGTGAGCCGCAGATTCACTCTTAACCGCTCCAACCCCACCGGCGACAAGCCCCGGATGCGATACTCACGGCCCTCAATCGCAAACAGCATTGAGCCGTCGTTGCTCGTCTCAACTTGCAACGTGGCTCTCGGATCATCCGGTTTTGTTTTCACTGAGGGGTGGAAAAGATCGAACAATTACCCACCCAGCAACAGATCGTCCTGCTGAAGACCATCGACATCAAAGCGGCCGGAAAATAGCCAACCACCTAATAATCTGAGACTTCCACTTTGCCGTTGCGGATAATGAAGTGTTTGCCAGCTCCATTTGCGTCAAAAGTCCCGACCCAGACGTAATATCGCTCGCCTTCAACAAGTGCAGGAGCATTGCCTTGCTCCGGGTAGACCTGCTTATAGCCCTCTGGCACTTTCCCGTAAGTAATGGGGCTTAAGTTCTCCACCATTTTGTCCTGGTCTTCTTTGTTTAACGATTACCCAGTACAGGAAGGAGCTTTCACCTTCCGCGTCGCGTTGCTTTTCCGGCCCCCGCACTCGTATGGTTCCCAAGGTGCCGTTGCCCGACAGAACGAAGTTAGGCGGGTTGTTGCCTTCCATTCTGAGTTTAGTATCTCTCTCACAGGCGAAAGCGCCTCCGAGTATCACCACCATTAACATTGCTATGAAGGAACTCCGGTTCCGATGTCCTGTCTTATCAGGCGAAGCATCAGCGGCGCGACTCTCTGAATTATCTTTTGTAAGCTTGGCGAGAATGTGCTTCATGGCTTCATCCCCACCGCCTTCTTCGTAACGTCCTTTAGGTGTCTATCCAGATCTTTCCACGTTCCTGCTTGAGTGTGCTTATCTGTGTGGAATGTCGCGCCCTGCAACGGCCCTGCGCGATTTGTCATCGCGCCTTTTCCGAAGACAATGACTTGCGGAAAGAGCGTTACATGTAAGGCTGGACTCTTGGGTTGGGAAAAATCGTCACCACCCCAATGTTCCGGGTGCATGTCAAGATAGTGCTCTTTGTAGCCGGCCGCTTGAAGCGCGTTCTTAGTGTCATTGTAAGAGGCATAACTTGTGGGAGCCTCGCCAGGTTGATCGGTAAGTTTAACTTCTCCCTCTTTGGTCGGCTCGGCAACTTGATAGCCGTGATCCTTTCCCTTCTTAGGATCTTTGCTGTTGTCTCCCCAGAGCTGAATCGCACGACCTTTCGTGTCGATGTAGCGTGCGTTGGCACGAGCGCCATTCTTGTCGCCTTCTTTGTTAAGTGTAGTTGCGATCCCAGACATAGCGTTTGACCTTTTTGCCCATCCTTGTCCTTCTCTTCGACTATTCTCCACTTCGTTACATCGATCCTGATGGACACGACCGGTGGGTTGTTAAGGCAGTAGTGATATTTGTTCAGCGACTGTGGGCTGAAGATGTCGGCATACGATAGCGCTTGTTTCTCGGGGTCCCCGCCTCCGAGCACTGAAATCTCATCTGGCCCACCAGTGAATTCATCGGGAGAGGTGAAGCGGCCTTGGGTTGACGAGTAGTAACGAGCTAGGAAGTAATCGAGGCCGGTTTCATTGTCTCGTTCTTTTGAGGTTAAGAACGGGTGGTTGAAACCACACGCCCGCATCCGCGCGAGAGCAAGTTGTCAAAGAACAGTAGTAAGCAGCTAAAAGAGAAAAACAGCGGCTTGAACCGACGGCGAAAGCTGCCTGAGCGTTGCAGGATTATAACCCGCATCCTGGTTCCTGCCAGCGAGCGAGGATCCCAGAACGAGACTGGCGGAACTGCGAAAGGCTGCGGGCCTGAGCCAGTATGAGCTTGCCCGCTACCCGTTGGCGTACCCCAACCCAACATCGCTTTTGGGAACAGAGTAAGAAGCCGCCACGCTCAGAGGTGCTGCCAAAGATGGCCGAAGACTGGGTGTCAGTGTCGAAGACTTGTTGATTTGGTGATGAAAAGCCGGCGAGCAGAAAAGCGACTAAGAGTAACGGCAGGCCAGCCAGCAAGGTGCGCGAGATCTTCGATCGCGTCTCAAAGCTCCCACGCCGGCAGCAAGAGCACATCGTCAGTTGGGTCTCTGCCTACGTCTCCCAATACGAACAGACCAGACAAAGTTGACTCTCTTACGAATTTGCTTTCTGGTTAATTACTCTAAGAGAAGGTCAAAAAAGCTCAGACGCTCGTGCCCCAACCATCGTAGGTGGAATCGAACCGGGCAGCTAACCGTGTCAGATCCTCACTAGCTTGCTGGCTTGCTGCGGCAGCGGGTGTTTGCCTGAGCCCAGCCTCCACGTTCCACAACTTGGAACCATCCTCCGTTTGAACGGGAGCGATTGCCATTACCAAAAAGCCGCGGTTATATAGTTCCTTGGCAAGCATTGCAGCTTCTCTTTGGCTATTAGCCCAAAAGTGATGCTCAACGGATCGCGCCTCGTCGATCGCGACCCCTTTTGAGCGAAGAGTTCGAAGAAGTTCTTGGTTTCGCTCTTCGTGCCCCCTTATGATTCCTTTGATTTCGTTCTCAATCATTATTAGACCTATGCCACTGCCTAGCAAACAAACCTACTCCTCCACCCCGAGCTTTTTCTGTCGTTGTTTACTGACCGGATTTCTGATATTCGAGGTCTTCGAGCCGGGAACATTGCGAGTACCGCCGAGTTGATTGATCCGTCCTTGCTCAGCGACTTCACGTGTAGTCCTCCCTCCACCAACTGCCGTCGTAGTAGGGCTGCTGCCTGGTGCTAATCTGCCAGTTCTTCCGTGTTGCTGAAGACGACTGGGCATATTACCAGATTGGCCCACATATGTTTTGCCTTTATTTGCTGCGTCTGCGAATTCATAGATTCCCTGTTTAGAAGCCTGAGCCGTTGCCTGACCAGTTGTTTCTGCCGCAACTCGTGCACCTCCCAGTTCCGCCGCAACGGCCCCAGTTTGTTTCGCTTCAGCAGTCATCACCCCGGCGGGGCCGCGACCCCCTAAGAAGGCACCAAACAGCGAGACATCCTCAACCACAACCATCGTCACACCTTGCGTGAGGTTTTCTGCTTGGTACGGCGCAACCTTCTCACCACCCAAGAATCCAGCACTGAAGTTGTTGATGCCAATTCCTATGTTTGCTACCGCTTTACCCGCACCGATGGCAACGTTGAGCGTGGTTGCGGGCGGGGGCGGAAGGATTAATGCATCTGCTTGGGCTGTTTGGTGACCGTCGGGATCGACATATCGTAGCGGATTACCGAGACAGTAATTGTACTTATTAAGCGACTGAGGTTCTGTCGGTTCAGCATATAGAAGTGGAGTCGGACCCAAAACCTCCCCAAAGACTTCGTGTGGTCCGCCGGTGAACTCGTCGGGACTTGTGAACCTTCCCTGAGTCGATGAGAAGTACCGCGCCCCGAAGTAATCGAGCCCGGTTTCATTGTCCCGTTCTTTTTGAGTTAAGAACGTGTAGTTGAACCCCGCGCGCCCGCCCGCGCGAAGGCAATTTGTCAAAGAACCGTCCGCAAAAAGGAGGGCAGCGAAGTGCAATACTCTGGCACGGAGGGTACGCCCGAGGTTCTTCGGTGAACAACCTACCGTCTAAACAAAGACTATCGGATTCCCTTGCTTCTTGGCTGCTTCAACCAATTCGCTTAGAATGTCCAAAAAACTCTCTAAATCAGCGGATCTAGTGTCGATAGTTCTCTCCCTAACGAGATTGATTTCTGACTCCAGGCGGCCCAAATCTTCCAAGCCAATCCTGTCCCCAGAATGCGAGCCGCTGTACAAAACTTTGTTGGAGAGAATGGAATCACCATTAGTGACTGGGGAGACTTCATCTGCTATCGCGGCGATCATACTGGCATTACCTAGTCTTTTATGAACTGCGGTAAACATATCTGCAGGATACTTGTTGCTTAGTTTTGGATTCTTTAAGTATACCTCGCCAGTTTCTTCATCCATCTGGAAGGGGTCATCTTCTTGATTGAGGGCAAGATTACTCTTGTTCACGTACACGACGGCATCAAGTCCCATAGCACCATTCCCTTCTTTCTGACTAATAGTTTACGGCTCCTCCGCTAGTCAAAACAGTAACGCGTCCTCGTAGACCACCAATGTTGCCTTGTGCACGCTGAACCTCCTGAAGTGCATTTTGAGGGCTTATTGAAACGTTTCTGGCGTCAACTAGAATATGTTGACCCTGCTTGGAGGCTGTTTCAATGGCATTCTTTAACGTGTTTGGTCCAGCAGCGGTCAATGTTTTCAGTTCGGTGATCGCACCGTTGACGATGAAATCGGCCGTTTTACCCGTTGCTCTTGGGATGATCTGAACACTTTTCCCTTGGGCCAATAGCTCTTGCACCATTGATCTTTCGGCCTGCGTCAAACCGTTAAGGCTTCCAGTCAATGCTCCTTGAGCCGCGGAGCTTGAGGCTCCACGTCTGAATACCCAGTTGGCAAGCCTACTTAGTAAGCCACCACCAGCTCGTGCGATGCGCAGGCCGCCTCCCATTGGAGGTTGAATGTTTGCCCATTTTTCGGTCTGAGAACTTATGAACTGCTCCCTGGCCCAAGGGCCGTAACCGGAGGTATCGAAGACTTGACCGAGGGTGATGTCCTGATTTTGGAAGAAACTACTCAAGTTCTTAGCGTTTACCCCAATTAACTTCGCGAGGCTTTCATAGGTGTCATCTGCGCGATCCGATTCCCAGCAACTCCCGCCATTAGTACAATCACGTTGTTTCCACCGACCAAATGCATCAGTGTAAATAAGCGGGCTGTTTCCCGCATAGGTATAGAGATTCCAGCTTTGTGGGTCTCCCTCGGATTGATCGGCAAAGGGCTCGTCTGGGCTGGTGAACCGCCCCTGCATGCTCGCGTAGTACCTGGCCAGGAAGTAATCCAGCCCGGTTTCAAAGTCCCGTTCCTTTTGAGTGAACTTTTGGCGGAGGCCGTCGGCAGCGCCATAGCCCATTCCCACAGTGCGGCCGCCAATTCCAGAGCCAAGCTCTTCGCCAAATGGCTTGTAATCGTGGCGGCTGACGACTGCGGCTGCTGCATTCGTGACCACTCGCGGCGAGCCGAGATTATCAGACGTGGTGTAGCGCGTGCCGTTGGCATTTATTGCGGTGGGTTCGATGGTGGCAACCAGCCCACTCGCCCCGTAGATGTACTCCTTCTTCAGTGCCCCACTTGAACCGTCAAATTCCGCAATCTGCTTGCCACCCATATCGTAAATGAAGCGCAGATTCTCATTTAACAGCTTCCTGACCCTTTGGCCTTCGCCGTCGTAAACGTAGGCCGAAATAGTATCCACTTTGCTAATCTTGTTCTCCGCGTCAAAGCTATAGAGATGAATAGTGTCATTCGTGAGATTACCCACCGCATCGTAGCTGTAACCCGATGTGTTTATCCGATTATTGTTAGGACTGAAGCTCAGCGCGCCCCCCACAATTGCACGATTGCCGTAGCGATCGTAGGAGTTTGTCTGAGACCAGCTGGCGCCCTCCTGAGAAGTGGTCAGCCGGTTCAATTGGTCGTAAGCAAAAGTCTGCGTATAACTCAGTCCCCCGCCCACATAACTGATGCTGTTCACATTACCGTTGTTGCTTGTCGTGCCGTAGTCATACGTAACCGAAGCGATGGACGTGGGCGCGCCTGCGGTTCCCAGCTTGATCTGGTTGGGCTGTAACCGATTGTTGTAGCTGACAGCATGAATCAGATTGTTGCCGTATGTTTCGCTGCCCAGCCCCCCGGAGGGTGCATAGGTAATGCCGCTGACGCTGGCCGCCGGGGCGTAACTCGTAGCCAATGTGCCTAGAGAACCCAGGCGCCCAGCTGCATCAGGCGTGTAGGTCACGGTACGCCGGTCGCCAGCACCGGGCACCGAGGGGTAAGTCTCGCTGGCCATGGAGCCCGCCCGATTGTAGGTTGCTTCTACCAGATAGTTAACCGAATCAGTTCGCTGATACTGCGTCACCACCTGCCCCAGGGCGTTGTAACCGCGATAGGTCCCAGCACTTGTCCCGCCCGTCGTGACCGCTACAAGCCTGCCGGTGGATGCTCCACGTGCAAAGCTCGGCGCTCCTGCCGGCAATGTCTGCGCGTCATAGAAGTACGCGGCATCGGGAGTTGTATCGTTGTAATCCTTTAGCGTCGGGCGATTCAGCGCATCATAAGTGAACGTAGTCGTGGTCGGGCGCGCGTCGGTTTTGGTCAGCAGGTTGCCGTTGTTGTCGTAAGTGTAGTTGACCGTCCCGCTCTCCTGGTTTGCAGCACTCTTCAAATGCTTCAGCGAGTCGTAAACAAACGTGCGCGTCTGCACCCCTTGGCTCACGGTAATTAGATCATCGAGCACGTCATAGCTGTAGCTCGTGAGATAGTTTAGCCCGGTCGGGTCTTCATAAACTTCCTTGAGACGGCCTAGCGCATCGGTAACGCTCTTGCGCTTCTTGAGGGCCTGATCGGTTACGGTCACGGTGTTACCACTGTAACTGGTATTAACAACCGCGTTATCTGACGTCATCATCGAGATCACGCGGCTTAAGCCATCGTATGCGGTGATGGTCCAGAGAATTGGGTCTCCGGCGCGATAGGGATTCGAGACCTGAGACACTCTGCCTAGCACATCGTAAGTTTTCTTCGTGGTGATGTAGCTTGTCGGCGCTTCGTATTGGTGGCTCTCGACACTCCGTCCCAAGGAGTCATAGAGTGTCTCGCTCTTGAGCAAATCGTCATAAGTGGCATTCAGATCGCTGGTCGTTGTTACCTTTCGGGCTACGTCGTCATAAGCAAACCTCGTCTGGCTCTTGATTCCCACCGGCTGATTCGCGCCTCGGATAACTTTGGTAGGCCGGTCGAGCAGATCATCGTAATAGCCGCTGGCGACGGTGCCGTTGGTGTCTTCACCGTCTACCGGCTGGCCAGTGTAGTAATCAAACTGCGAGTAAGTAGTCTGATTTAAGGCATTGGTGATGCTGGTTGCGAAAGCGTAGCTAAACTTACCTGCGGATGAGAGTTCCTGTGGCTGGGAGTTCAATCGCGCATTGCCGTCAGGGCTGCCAAAACAATCGTCGTAAAAAATGGAAGTCGCATAGCCACGGCCATCGATCACTTTGACCACGTTTCCGGCAATATCGTATTGCGTGTAGGCGGAAATGGTTGTAGTCGGCGTGCCCAGGATGTAGCTGGTGGTCGCGGTGACGTTTCCGCGTCTGGTGTACGTGGTGTCGAATGATGAATCCAGTCCGCTAATGTTAGGCCGGGGTGTCAGGGCGGCGTAATTGGGCGGAGCGATTGTGTACTTGTCATACTCATAAGTGGTGCGCGCGCGCTCGACAGCCCCGGCGTCGAATACCTGACTTTGCGCCGGCAAACTGCGAATGTGAATCACGTTGCCGATGATTGCATTATTGCCGCAGGTCGTCGTTGGGTTGCAGGCATAGTCGTACCCGTTAACCGGATTTGTCGTCAGGTAATCTGTATGCGTGCGCCGGATCAAAGAACCTGCCGTGCCTGCGCCATAGTCATATTCATAACCGTCGGTTCGGTTACTGTACCGGTCGTATAAGAAAGTTTGTTTGGCTACCTGGTTGGTATCCGAGAGCGTGGTCACAGTCTGAGTGATCTGCGGATTATTCGCCTTGGCAAGGTCTGATGTTTCCGCCTGGGTAAGTGGCCAGGTGCTTCCGGCGACTGGCTGTTGCCAGGTGTGCTCGACTCGCTGCTTGAGCACCGGTGTGCCGGCAACGATGTCAAAGGTTTCAGTTCGGTATTCGCGTCCCTCCCGCCAGGGTGAGAAATTGATGGCACTCGGTCTACCCGGATCCTCAATCATTGAGAAGAAAGCACTGCCTTCGGAGTAGTGAAGACTGCGGGCTAATAGCGTATTCGCGCCATCGAAAGTTTTTACCTCGCCATTGTTGTACTGGGTCTTGTTTTGCAGTGCGCCTCCCGCAGCCAGGTAAACACGCCGCTCCGTTACATAGCGAAAGATCACTTCATCATCAGGAAAGGCACCGCCGCCCCAGTCGTACTCGAAAGCGCCTCCCGTGGGAAGCACAACGCGCGCCAACTCGCCATACGGATTGTAATAGAACTCATACGACCGGCCATCGGGCAGTTCCACCCTGGAAACCCGACTGGGGTTGTAAGTTGAACTCTGGCTGGCGGAGTTGAGAGGGAAAAGTTGATAGTAAGTCTGAACGCCCCCGAAGTCCGGACGCAAACGGGTACTAAGGCTCGCGTACCACACGCGAATCTTTCTAGCACCATTGGCAACGCCGGGATAACCTGAGTAGCTGATTTCGTCGTAGCCCACACCAGTGTTCCATGTGACCGTGACGTTGCGATTGAGAGAATCTTTGATGGTAGGGCCAAAGGTGACCTGGTTGCCGTTGCGATCTCGTATCCAAGTAACATTGCCGGCATCGATGCGATAGCGGGTCCCATCTTTCAACAGCAGATAGCCCGAAGGATAGAACAAACGGTTGCTGAGATTGATGTCCAACCATTTGTAGTCATAGATGGTGACGTCGGAGATGAAAGTGGCAGCGGAGCCGTCGGCCGTGATGAATACTGTGCCCCTCGAGGTGCCCGTTTGATTGCAGGGAGCAGAATAGACATCGCCGGGAGCGCCATTCGTAAGTTGATCGCCAAGCTCGTATTCAGTGCCGTCAGAGCTGGTAAACGTCAGTCTCGTGAGTGTCTGGTCCCAGACATTTGGCAGGTAACCACAATTGTTCTCATAAGGATATTCACCGTAACCGGTGCGTCGCCCATGCAGTACGCCGGGAGTGTAGCCGGGTTTCTTTCCCTGCCACCAGTTTGGATTAGGCGTAAGCGGCGTGATGCCATAAGGGTCTGGCTGGCCTTTCTTAACGAGCCACTTCTGCTCGATGGCAAGCGTCATCGTATAGC
>Ga0214473_10010481_pt1 | contig 10898 bp, 13 predicted proteins | sample RVTome_7_FD_203509 | JGI IMG/M metagenome (GOLD analysis project Ga0214473, IMG submission 203509) | Soil microbial communities from uranium-contaminated site in the Upper Colorado River Basin, Wyoming, United States - RVT98D197 | ecosystem: Environmental > Terrestrial > Soil > Contaminated >... | reverse complement strand
CTCCTCCGCGTGGCGGATCGCCAGCTCTGCCTTTCTGAAGGTCGCCCGGGCGCCTGATGGCAGGCTCGTTTGTCATCACTTGAGAGCCTGTAGGTAGGTCACGAGCGTTTGGATATCGCTATCGCTCAGGCCGAGGTTTGGCATCTGCGAGCCCGGCTTCACGGCCAGCGGGTTTCGCAGCCACGTCGCTATGTTTTCGTCGTTCCGCACGAACTCCCCGGCGGCCAGCGTGCCTCGGCTGGCGAAGTGGGTCAGGTTCGGGCCGACTTTGCCTTGAGCGAGCCCCTCGATGGTATGGCAGGCGCCGCAGCCCTTGTTTGTGAAGAGCGTTGCCCCTGCTCCTGTGGTCGCCGCCGCCGGCGCCTTCTGGGCGCGCACCCAGGCATCGAAGTCGGCCTGCGTCTGGGCGATCACCCGGAACTTCATATGGGCGTGCGACGCGCCGCAGAACTCGGCGCACTGGCCCTGGTACTCACCCGGCTGGTCCGCATCGAACCAGCGCGAGGTAGTGCGGCTGCCGGGGAAGAGGTCTGACTTGCCGCTGAGGCGCGGCACCCAGAAGCTGTGGATGATATCAGCCGACTTGAGCGTAGCGTTGACACGGCTCCCCACCGGGATGTGCAGCTCATTGGCGGTCAGGACGCCGAGCTCAGGGTATTGGAACTCCCACCACCATTGGTGGCCGGTGACGCTCACCTGCGCCACGGGCTTGCCGTCGGGCGGCTCGGCGAGCTTGCCGATGGTGCCGATGGTGGGAACGGCGATCACGGCGAGGATGACAGCCGGAGCGATGGTCCATGCCACCTCCAGCGGGGTGTTGCCATGCACCTGGGCGGGGATCGCGGTGTCGCCAGGCTTGCGGCGGAACCGGAAGATGGCGTAGATGAGCAACCCCTGCACAACGACGAAGACAACGGCCGCCATCCAGAAGATGACTTGGAACAAGCCAAGGATATCTCTTGCTACCTCTCCTGCCGGCGCCAGGGTGTTCTGCGGCAATGCCGGCGAGCAAGCAGCCATCAACAGCGCTATTAGGGGTATCGCCCAGCGGAGCGTCACGAATCGTGGCTGGTGAATTGCTCTGACTCCTTCTGCGCTAGTGACCGCGCATATATTGCGGTTTCGCGGGCGAGGATAGGCCGGTGATACAAATACACCACATGCGCATCATTTCACAAGAGCGGATTATACGGACGCACGTACGGAGCGTCAACAGAAAACGGTCCCCGTCTAGGCCCTCTTTTGCAAATAGGCAAGCCCGTCTCGGAGGGATGTTGGGTGGAAGCCAAACGCACGCTCCACGAGGCCCAGCTCGGCGACGCTGTCGACCTCTAAGAGCCGCAGTTGCTCCACGGTGATGAGCGGCCGGGCCAGCAGACGCTCCATCATCCAGGCAGCAGGCCAGACCAGAGGAACGGGGACATGTACTTTCCACCGTCGAACGCCGATGACCGCGCTCACGGTGTCCACAATCTCGTTGTAGGTCAGCACTTCCGGCCCGCCAAGATCGCAGACTCGGCCCGGCGCCGCGGCAGGGTTTTCCACGATCGCCACGAGGCAGCGGGCAAACTCGTCCGCCGCGAACGGATGAAAGCGCGCGGCGCCGTCGCCGATGACGGGAAAGACCGGCGATGGCAGCCGCATCATGCGGGCGAGGACGGAGAAGAACTCATCGCCCTCGCCGAAGAGCAGCGAGGCCCGTGCTATCGTCCAGGGCACTCTCCCGGCCTGTACGGCCTGCTCTCCCTCCCAGCGGCTCCGCAGATAGCGGTACCGGGGGTTCTCATGCGCATTCACCACGCTGACATGGACGAGCTGGCGCACGCCGGCGGCCTCCGCAGCCGCGACGACGTTGCTCGTACCCTCGGCGTTGATCCGCTCGAACGTCTGGCCGCCCCGCTCCCCAAGCACGGCCGCCAGATGGACCACGGCTTCGGCCCCCTCGAACGCCCCTGCCAGCGAGGACGGATCTGTAACGTCGGCCTGCAACGTCTCCACGTGAGCCGGCCAGAGTCCCCCTGCCGGTCGCTGATGCGCCAGCGCGAGCGCTGCCTGGCCAGCGTCGTCGAGCTGGCGCACGAGTCGTCTGCCCAAGAAGCCGGTTGCACCAGTCACCGCTACGCGCATAGTCCCCTCCGGATGCGGGGCTTCCCCGTGAGAGTCCTATCATCCCATATTTCCGCTCGAGCCGGGAGCGATTCATGGCTGCTGGCGCACGAAGGAGGTTGACGGTAGGGTCAGGCTATAGGATTAATAGGTGAGGGTCAGGCTATAAGATTAAGGAAGGCGCCTAGTTCAAGCTGGGGGTTGCCGAGGAGGAGCCGTGAAGGAGCTGGTTGAGTATATCGTTTCCGCGCTCGTCGACGAGCCGGAGGCCGTGCAGATTACCGAAGAGCGCCACGGCGACAGCGTCGTGGTACGGGTGCGAGTCGCTCAGGGCGAGACCGGTAAGGTCATCGGGCGCCAGGGGCGGGTCATCCAGGCCATCCGCTCACTTGTGAAGGTGGCGGCGGTGCGGGAAGGCGTCCATGCCGACGTGCAGCTCGATCGCTCCGCTGAGGAGGGCCGCTAGCCATCAGCGCCGAGCCGACGCCCGCCGGGCGGCTCGTCGCCGTGGGCCGCGTCGTCGGTTCGTGGGGCATCCGAGGCCAGGTCCGCGTTGAGGTGCTGACCGTCCATGGCGGCCGGTTCGCTCCCGGAGCGCGGCTGTACGCCCGTGGGCACCCTTTCGTCGTCGCCACGAGCCACTCCCGCCGGCAGCAGCTCGTGCTGCAGCTCGAGGGCGTCGAGACGCGCGAGGCGGCGGAGGCCCTGCGCGGCGCCTTTCTGGAAGTGCCGGAATCGGACGTGCCGTCGTTGCCAACGGGCGATTACTACTACTTTCAGATACTAGGGCTGCTGGTCTACACGGAGGAGGGGGAGCTCCTGGGCACGGTCGTCGACATTGTGCGGACAGGCAGCAACGACGTCTACGTCGTGCGGAACGAGGAGAGCGAACTGCTCCTCCCTGCTATCGAGGACGTCATCCGCTCTGTCGACCTGGTCGAGCGACGGCTCACCGTGCACGTGCTCCCCGAGGTGTAGCCGGGCCCCAGGACTTGCGACCCGGCGCCGCTCCGCTGAGTGCTCGCTCGGTTACCTAAACGGGGACGGGCGTCCGCTCGCTGACGGGGTAGCCTTCCTCCTCCAGCGCCGCCTCTATCGTCTCCAGCGAGACCTGCGCCGGCTCGTACACCACGGTCACCTGTTTGCTCTCGAGGTCGGTCACAGCGGCGAGGACCCCCGGCAGTTTGCGGGCGGCATCCTGCGTTGTCGTCACGCAGTGGTCGCAGAAAATGTCCGGGGTCGTCAGGATGATCTTCTGCATATCGTTCACCTACAGGTTGATGATGGGCTGCTGGGCCTATCATATCATCCTAAGGGCGATTCTGTGTCCCTCCATTGCTCTCAGGAGCGACGGCAAGCGTGTGGCCACCGGCGCGTCGTCCGGGGTCGCTGTTTCGCTTGACAGAGCTAGGGCGATGGAGTTTCATGAGCGTGGTCGTTCGTGCGCGCGAGCATGCCGCTCGGTCCGACGAGGAGGATGCCATGGATTTTTCACTGGACTACACTGACGAACAGCAGGAGTTCCGCAAAGAGGTAATCGCCTGGCTGGATGAGCACGCGCCCAAGGCGCTCGTGGGCAGTGGCGTCGGTGTGCAGGGCTACGAGACCGGCGACATGGTCGCCGGGGGCGCCGCCCCGCAGGACGATGCAGCGGAGGCAGCAGGGAAAGAGTTCCGGCGCCAGCTCGGAGAGAAGGGGTGGATCGCTCCCACATACCCCGCTGAATACGGCGGCGCCGGCCTCACTGACGACCACGCCGCGGTCATCAGTGAGGAGCTGTCTGAGCGCGGGCTGGGCCGTTTTCGCAGCCTCAGCCTGGTGGCGCCTGCGCTTCTTGCCCATGGCACCGAAGAGCAGAAGCGTCGTCTCCTTCCCTCCATCCTCAGGGGCGAGCTCACGGTCTGGCAGATCTTCTCCGAGCCGGAGGCGGGTTCCGACCTGGCCTCGATGCGTACGGTGGCCAAGCGCGAGGGCGACGAATACGTCCTCACCGGCCAGAAGCTCTTCAAGGAAGAGTTCTACGACGCCGACCTGATCTACACGCTGGCGAACACGCGGCCCGGCGCCGAGCCGCGCGAGAATATCACCGCTTTTCTCATCCCCACCGACACGCGCGGCATCACCATCGAGTATCGGAACCTCGGCGGGCCGGCCGGCGAGCAGCGCATCCTCACGTTCAACAACGTCCGCGTCCTGCCGGAGTACGTCATCGGTATGGAGGGGCAAGGCTGGCAGGTCGCGCAGACCACGCTGGAACTGGAGCGCGGCGGCATGGGCAGCCTCGGCTCTGGTCGCACGTTCCTAGACGAGCTGTTCGGGCTTGCCCGCCAGACACGCTTGAGCACTGGCGGGTCTTGACAGAACCCCCCCTTCGCGAAGAAGATAGGCGCAGTGTGGCGATGCGGGTCTAGCGAGCGCATTAGGAGGCGCAAGGATGGATTTCGATATCAATATGACCTACACCGACGAGCAGGAGACCTTCCGCAAGGAAGTACGCGCCTGGCTCGAGCAAAACGCACCGAAGCGGGTCTTCGCCGCCGAGGACGTAGACCTGACAAGGGATGATGCCATCGCCTTGAAAGACTGGCAGCGGAAGCTGGGCGGTAAGGGCTGGCTCGTCCCCACTGTCTCCAAAGAGCTTGGCGGCGGTGGCCTGGCACCGCAGCACGCGGTGGTCATTAACGAGGAGCTGGCGGCTCGCAGTCTCCCAGGTGGCGGACCTGGGATTCTCATGCCGGCCATCATGATTCACGGCACCGAGGAGCAGAAGCAGCGCTTCGTCAAGCCGACCTTCCTCGGCGAGTACACCGTCTGGCAAGTCTTCACTGAGCCGGAGGCAGGCTCCGACCTCGCGTCGCTCCGGACGCGTGGCGTACGCGACGGCGACGAGTGGGTCGTCAACGGCTCGAAGCAGTTCGTCGGCAGCAACCGCAAGCCGGACTACCTCTTTACGCTGGTGAACACGAACCCAGACGCGCCTCGCCATGAGAACATCTCGCTCATGATGATCAACGCACAGCTTCCTGGCGTCACCATCGCTCCCATGGACCTCGTCGGCGGCGGTGCCAAGCAGTTCGTCTTCTTCGACAACGTCCGCGTCCCTGCCGACTGCCTTATTGGCCAGGAGGGCAAGGGCTGGGCGATGGCGAACACGACGCTCGAACTGGAGCACGGCGGCAGCGGCACCGTTGGCGGTGGGGCGAGAGGGAGCGGGCGCTTCGGCCTGGTGGAGAAGGTCATCGACTACCTGCAGGCATAGTAATCGAGGTTATTGCGCAGCTGCCCGAGACTCTTGGCTCGGCTCTGAGCGACGAAGAAAAGGAGGAGAAGCCCATGGATTTCGAGGTCCTTTACAGCAATGAGCAGGAAGAGTTCCGCAAGGAAGTAAGCACTTGGCTCGAGCAGAACGGGCCCAAGATGGAGATCCCGGAAGAGCTCATGATGGGCCCGGAGCACATCGCGGAGTTCAACGCTTGGCGTGAGCGTCTTGGCAAGAAGGGCTGGCTGGCCCCCACCTGGCCGAAAGAGCTCGGCGGCGGCGGCCTCACTCCCGCGCACGCGGTCGTCATCCGCGAAGAGGTCAGCCGACGCGGCTTCCCGCAGGCGGGCGACCTCGGCCTCAGCCTTGGGGCGCCGGCGATGATGATCCACGGCACCGACGAGCAGAAGCAGCGCTTCATCCCGCCCATTCTCAAGGGTGAGGTGGGCACGTGGCAGGTCTTCACCGAGCCCGAGGCGGGCTCCGACCTAGCCTCGCTGCGCACCCGCGGTGTCCGCGACGGCGATGTCTACGTGGTCAATGGCTCCAAGCAGTTCGTCGGCTCACCGCGCAAGCCCGACTTCCTCTACACGCTGGTGAACACGAACCCCGACGCGCCGCGCCACGAGAACATCAGCGCTTTCTTGATCCCGGCCAAGCTGGCGGGTATCACCATCGCGCCCATGGACTTGGTCGGCGGGGGCGGCAAGCAGTTCGTCTTCTTCGACAACGTCCGCGTCCCGACCGACTGCCTCATCGGCCAAGAGGGCAAGGGCTGGAACATCGCCAACACCACCCTCGAGCTAGAGCACGGCGGCAGCGGCTCGCCCGGCGGCGAGGTCTCAGGGCCTCGTGGCTCCATGCTGCGGCAGGTCATCGAGTATTTGAAGACGGCGTAAGACCGGCCATACAGGCGCGGCACACCTGCATCGCCACCTCTGGCAATGCAGGTGTGCTATTTTAATTGAGACCAAAGGCAGCTAACGCTCGCTTGCTGTGGGAGATGGATATGACGCGGCAAGAGCTCCTTCAGAGGATCTCGATCAATCCCAATATCTGCTTCGGAAAGCCCTGCATTCGAGGCCATCGCATATGGGTGTCCCTTATCCTCGATTTCTTGGCCAGCGGTTCGACCATCGGAGACATCCTTGAAACATATCCTGGCCTCGAGGAGGCGGATGTGTATGCCTGCATTGCCTACGGGGCTGAAGCCGCCAGCGGACGCTACATCGAGATTCCGATTGAGACGGCGACGTGAGGCTGAAGCTTGACGAGAACCTGGGACAGATTGCCGCCGACCTACTTCGTCAAGCTGGACATGATATAAGCACTGTCCCCGAACAAGGCTTGTATGGCGCCACGGACACGGAGATCATCCAGACTTGTCGTGGTGACCGCAGATGTCTCGTCACACTGGACTTAGATTTCGGAAATCCGCTCATCTTCAATCCATCAGACTATAACGGTATTGCCGTGCTCAGGCTGCCGGCCAGGACGACTCCGCGGGATTTGACCGACGCCCTGCGAACGTTGATCGGGGGTCTGGACAAGGAAAGCATCGAGCAGAGGTTGTGGGTTATCCAGCGCGGGCGGATCCGCGTCTATCAACCGGAAGAGACAGAAAAGGCCTAGGAAGCGGTGGTGCTCATAGGGCAACAGGGCTCGTCGCCCCCTTCCATTTGTGACTGGGTGAGCCATTTGACAGAGCTCTGCCCAGCACCCTCTGTGCTCACGCACAATCTTTGGTAAGATTCCACAACTGCTCGGTACCAACTAGGATTCAGAGGACACCATGGCTGGACTCCCATCTTCAGTGGCTCGGCCAAGTGAGAATGCAATCCGCATGGCCGACGTGCTGGGTGCTTTTTCCTTAGCGGGCGATCTGGCCGTGGGACTGCAGCCGGAGCACGGGACGCGGTCGTGCTACATCGGCATGCACATCGCTCAAGCTTTGGGCCTGGGGTCTGAGGATCGCATCAATCTGTATTATGCGGAGCTACTGAAGGACGCCGGGTGCACGGCGTATACCAGTCAGTTGGCAACGCTCTGGCTCACGGATGAGATCGTCGCCAAGCGAGAACTCCTGTTCCTCAGAGACTTCCACAACCCGGCGGATACACTTCTCTGGCTGATGCAATACGTGGCGGCCGGAGCGCCTCTCGCGACGAGGGCAACACGGATGGTGGACTTTTTGAAAGACGGGCAAGGCGTCATGCGAGAGGGATTTGAGAGCACCTGCCAGATGGCCGCTCGTATCGCCCACCGGTTAGGTATGCCCGATGCCGTTCAGAACGCGCTCATGAATGTTTTTGAGGAGTGGGACGGAAGGGGAATGCCGCAGGGCAGGCGTGGCGGCTCCATTCCGATCATCTCCCGCATCGTTCTTGTAACGAGCTATTTGGATATCTTTCACAGGATCGGAGGCCGTGAGGCGGCACAGCGCTTGGCGCGCGAGCGAAGGGGCAAAGCCTTTGATCCCTCCGTCGTCGATGCCTTCCTCTCCCTGGGTCAAGAAGAAGGATTCTGGCAGGACCTGGAACACGAGCGTGTCTGGGAAACAGTCCTTTCATTAGAGCCCGATGAATCGCCCCACAAGTATATTGGAGAGGAAAAGCTGACAGACGTAGCCCTGTGTTTTGCCGACTATGCCGACATGAAGTCTCCTTACATGCTCGGCCATTCGCGACGAGTGGCGGACATTGCAGAGCGGATCGCGCGGCGTATGCTAATGTCCGATGCACAGACTCTCGACATCTATCGCGCCGCGCTCGTACACGATATCGGGGTTGTCGCTGTGCCATCCTTTGTGCTGAACCAGCCGCGAGAGCGGCTAACGGAGGCTGCCGCCGAGCAAGTACGCCTTCACCCGTACTATTCGGAGCGGATCCTTTCCAGGATCCCCGCCTTTCACGACATCATCCCATCCGTGGCGGCGCACCACGAACGCATTGACGGCGAGGGGTACCACCGCGGACTTCCAGGCGCTCAAATACCGCCACCGGCACGGATCATAGCCGTGGCTGACCGCTTCGATGAGCTGACTCATGACCAGGCTGACCGAGGAGCTCTCGAAGTTGACGAGGCATTAGGCATCATGCGCCAGGAGGCGGGACCTGGTCTTGCGCCCGACGCTTTTAGGGCGCTTGTCGAGGACCTGGGCGGACTGACTCCACCCGCACGGCAACGAGCCCGCCAACGGGAGTGGCCTGCTGGGCTCACCGATCGGGAGGTGGAGGTCCTGCGTGCCGTCGCGAAAGGTCTCAATCGGCAAGAGGCTGCGAAGGCACTCTTCGTGACCGAGGGGACAGTGAGGTCCCACTTGGAGCACATCTACACAAAGATCGGCGTTTCCAATCGGTCTGCGGCCACACTGTTTGCCATGGAACACCACCTGCTCTCCTAGTTGATCCGCCTCTTCCACCTGCCCCTCGCGTCGGACGCTCGTCCATCAAGGCGCGACAAAAATCTGACGAACGTCAGATGTTCAGCCCATGTGCACGCTCCACAATGGTCTCAACTTCAATCGGAGGTGCTCGCATGGCAACTACGATGGTCCTGAACGGGCTGAGCGTGCAGGGGATCCAGGACATGGTGGCGATGGTGAAAGCCCAGCCACAGGTGGCGAGGGCGGTCTTCTACGCCACCACCATCTGGAAAGGTGGGTTTCACAATGAGGCCACGGTCAAGGTCTTCTCGCTGGGTGGCGCCAGGAACGACACATCGCGGAAACAGCCGTTTCGCATTGTCGGAGACCACCCACAGGAGCTCTTGGGAACTGACGCAGGCCCCAGCTCGGTGGAGGTGCTGCTCTCGGCCCTCGGGCACTGCCTGGCTTCGGGATGGGCTACGTACGGCGCGCATATGGGCATTCCGGTAGAGGCGCTCCGCGTGGAGGTGGAGGGTGACATCGACCTACAAGGTATGCTGGCCCTGCCGGAGCCTGGGGCGGTCCCGCCCGGCTTTCAGGAGCTCCGAGCGACGTACTACGTCAAAAGCGGCGCTCCAAAGGAGCAACTTGAGCAGCTTGCCAAGATGTCGGAGGACCTCTCCCCCACCCGACATTCCTTGCGAGCTGTCAAATTCTCCTCGCGTTTGGTCATCGAACAGTAATTCGAGCGATCGGCAAATCGACCTTGCACAAGGCCATCGGGTGATCGGTGCCACACACATAGCGCAAGCAATCCAGGATCGACGTAGGGGGCGACTGGGCCAGGTGCCCCCTACCTCTCTTGTCAGTCACGCAGAACGGCGTGGAGGTGGCCAACTTGATGAAAGAATCTGACGTTTGTCGGATGAAACCTGCCGCTCGGTACGGATAATTGAAGAATATTCTAGGAGGTGACCCAAATGACCCAGATATCCCCGAAGACTGCATCTCAGCTGGTTGCCGAAGCTAGGCAGCAGATCGAGAACCTGCCGCCAGAGAGGGTGGCGACAGAGGCAGGCTCAAGAGACGCGCTCCTCGTCGACATTCGTGAGCCCGATGAGCGGCTGCAGAACGGCTTTATCGCTGGCTCAGTCAGCGCGCCGCGCGGAATGCTCGAGTTCTGGGCGGATCCGACCAGCCCCTACCACAGAGAAGAGTTCCAGCCCGGCCGGCGCATCGTTCTCTACTGCGCTTCAAGCGGTCGCTCGGCTTTGGCAAGTGCTACCCTCGGCCAACTGGGCTACACAAACGTCGCCCATCTCGATGGCGGCTTCAAGGCTTGGAAGGAGGCCGGTTTGCCAGTTGAGAAACCACAGTAAGTCATACCGTAGGGCCGACCAGCTTGGTCGTCCCGATAGCAATTCTGCCGATGGTGTAAGGGCGTTCAATCGAACGCCCTTACACCCCATTAAGCGAAGGCCTACCCTACTGTCGTCCCCTTGAGGTGCGTCGCGAAATGGGCGAGCGTGCGCGCCCAGGCTTCGCGGGCGGCCTCGGGGTGGTAGTTGGCGCCGGTGTCGTTGTGGAAGGCGTGCGCCGCGCCAGGGTAGACGACGATCTCGTACCGGATGCCCGCTGTCTTCATGGTCTCCTCAAGCGCTGGGATGCCCGCGTTGATCCGCTCGTCCAGGCCACCGTAGATGCCGAGCATGGCTGCTTTGATGTTGGGCACATCCTCCAGGGCGGGCGCCGGGCCGTAGAAGGGCGCCGCCGCCCGCAGGTCTGGCCGCTTGGTCGAGAAGCGCCAGGTGAGGCCACCGCCGAAGCAGAAGCCCACGCAGCCGAGCCGGTCGTTCTGGACGAAGGGCATGCTCTTGAGGTGGTCCAGGCTCGCGCCGAGGTCGGCCATGAACGCCTCGGGCGGGATGCTGCTCAGCGCGCCGCGGAAGTCAGCGGGGTCGGGGAACTTGTCGGTGCCGCCGACGCGCGACACGAGGTCGGGCGCCAAGGCGACGTAGCCTGCCTTGGCCACGCGCCGCGCCACATCGCGGATGTGCGGCACCAGGCCGCGGTTCTCGTGGATGACGATGACGCCTGGGTATCGCCCCAGCGCTCTGGGTCGAGCGATATAGGCAAGCATCGTGCCCGCCTCACCTTGATAGTCGA
>Ga0214473_10010479_pt1 | contig 10899 bp, 9 predicted proteins | sample RVTome_7_FD_203509 | JGI IMG/M metagenome (GOLD analysis project Ga0214473, IMG submission 203509) | Soil microbial communities from uranium-contaminated site in the Upper Colorado River Basin, Wyoming, United States - RVT98D197 | ecosystem: Environmental > Terrestrial > Soil > Contaminated >... | reverse complement strand
AGTCCGTCTTGTCGGATAATTCCTTAACCATAGTGTAAAATCCATGTAACACCTCAGCCATTTGACAGTCTATCCGCTCCATAACTGTCGCGGTTCTGTATGAGAATGCACTTCCAACAACAGAACCGCGACAGTTATGGAGCGGATTCCTACAGTTCACTCACATGACTGAGGTGTTACAAAACCATAATAATTATACGCTTACATTGCCGACTCGCAAAGACAGGACCGTATATTATTCTTCTATTCTTTAAAGGCTGTGCTATAATCCCTTGCCCGGTTAATAAAACACCGGAAAGTGTAACTATATATTTTTTTAGACTTTACGGAGGACCTTGCATGTCTAAGGAACATGAGAGAGACGAAAACGGAAACGAAGAGGGAAAACCACCCAAATTCAAGGTTGTAGATAAAAGGCGAATCAACGCTGACGACGTAGACGCTTCAGATGTTGTGGAGGAAGCTCCAAAACCGAAACCCGAGTTGGAAAAGGCCGCCGAGAAAAAAACTGAAGCGCCTAAACAGGACACATCGGGGGTTAAAACCGGTTTCAAGCCCAAATTTGCCCCCGGAGTGGATGGTCCTGCTAAGACACCGGAGGAAATCCCTGCTGACGAGGATCCGCTTGCCTTCAGAAATATCATCTTAAATATCATGCAGAGCGCCGTGACAGTGGCTCTCATCGACCTCGGACTTGTCCCGCATCCACAGACCAACCTAGTGGTTAAAAAGCTTGAAGATGCGCATAAGGCGATCGACCTGTTCGGACTCCTTTTGAAGAATTACGGGACGGAGCTTCCCGAACAACTCCGTGTCGAGTTCGAACGAGCGCTTCAGGACCTGAAAGCCAACTATGTGAACCAGGCATAACCGCCCTGAATCCAACCATTGTCGATCCTGGTATCAAGCTTTTAAAAAGAATAAATAAGAGTCGCATAGAAAAAAATGGCCGCATTCCCTCATATAGCCATTCTGGGACGTCCTAATGTCGGGAAAAGTACTCTTTTTAACCGGCTGGTGGGGAAACGCACCGCCATTGTTGACCCAACTCCCGGCGTTACAAGGGACCGTATCGAGGGAGTTTTCGACTGGGAAGGCCGCAATTATTTTGTCAGCGACCTTGCCGGTTGGGACGAGACTCCATCCAATCCGTTCGCTTCCGAAACCACCGAACAGATCGAGTGGATCGCGCATAGAGCCGATTTGATCCTCCTCGTTGTCGACGGGAAGGACGGTCCAAACGCGTGGGATAAGGCGCTTGCCGAAAAACTCAGGCTTGTCGATACGAAGGTCATTCTGGTTGTGAATAAATGCGACACTATCAGGGCTCAAGCTCAAGCCGACCAGTTTTGGGAGCTGGGAATGGGCGACCCTCTTCCGATTTCCGCGACTCACAACCTTAATGTGGATGTGCTTCTTGACCGTATCGCCGAACTCACCGTGGATTTTCAACCCACCGAGGAAGAGAAGACTGACGAGGGCGCTATTACTGTGGCAATTGTCGGGCGTCAGAATGTCGGCAAAAGCACTCTTTTCAACGCCCTGATTGGAGACAAGCGGGCGATAGTGAGCGACATCCCCGGCACAACCCGTGACGCGGTCGACACGGCAGTTACGGTCGGCGAAAACAAGTTCCTTTTCATCGATACCGCCGGATTAAAGAAGCAGGCCAGGGTTACCGACGCGATCGATTTTTACGCGACAATACGGACACAGGGGGCGCTTGAGAGATGCAAGGTCGCCCTCCTATTGATCGATGCAACGGAAGGCGTAATCGACACGGACAAAAAAATCGCGGGACTGATACAGGAAGCTCAGCGCGCGTGCGTCCTTATTGCCAGCAAATGGGATGAATCCGAGGACAAATCCGGCCAGAGGGCGGCATACGAAAAACATGTTAAAAAGAGACTGCATTTTCTGGATCATTCAAAACTGGTGTTCACGTCCGGACTCAAGTGCGAGGGTCTCGAGCAGGTTTTCCCGGCGATAGTGTCCGCCCATGCCGAATTTAACAAACGCGTGTCCACAGCGGAATGGAACAAAGCGCTCGAGGACGCGGTGATCAACCGTCCGCCTCCCACTCAGCGGGGTAAACCTCTAAAACTGAACTATATCACCCAGACATCGGCTGCCCCGCCGACCCTGGCCCTTTTCGTTAATCAACCTGAATTCCTCAGGGATGCGTATAAAAGGTACCTCGAACGCTTTTTTCGAAGGCGTTTCGGTTTCGAGGGTGCGCCCCTTATTTTTCAGATTAGGAAAAAACGGTCGAGAAAAGCATCAGATTAAGGTTAAAATAGTACACGGAGGGACATAGAATTTTCTCAATAACTCAGGCAGTGCTTTTTATCGTCTTCAGCTACCTCATCGGGTCGATTCCGGTCGGGCTGATAGTCGCGCGTATAGCCGGGGGGATTGATATACGCGAACACGGGTCCGGTAATATTGGGCTTACAAATGTCGTGCGCACTCTCGGATGGGGTCCGGGACTTGTCACGGGCGTGATTGATTTCCTGAAGGGTTATGTCCCGGTCTACATTACAATAGTCCATTTCAAGCCCGAGCAATTCGGCGGTGTGTCCACAATTTACGAAGCGGTGGTCATAATGGTCGCGGCCGCGATTATGCTGGGAAACTTTTATCCGGTCTACCTTCTTTTCAAAGGCGGCAAGGGGATAGCGACAGGCCTCGGGGTGATGAGCGCACTGCTCGGAGTGTTTATTTTCATCCCGCTCGCGATTTTCGGCATTATTCTTTTTGCCGTTCGTTACGTGTCTCTTGCGAGCATTACAGCCGCGCTCACGGTACCGCTGACGGTTTGGATTCTTTCCGGTCATCTACAGTTCATCCAGATAGCGTCCGAAAGCACGACGGCCAAACCGATACTCCTTATCTTCACCTGGCTTGTTGTTCTTACGATCTTCTGGCGCCACAAAAATAATATTTCCAGGATCCTCAAGGGTACCGAGCCTAAGATCGGGAAGCTGAGGGAGCCAAAGCTTATAGCTGTCGGGAATGACCAAGGCGCTCCACCCCCTGAGCCGGAATCCGTTATTACGAATGAAGCGGAGGAAATGGTTATTGCCGAGGAGGACGAGAAGTGAGCGATCATGCCCGGTTTGAAGCGGGAGTTGTCGGGGCCGGCGCTTGGGGAACGACAATAGCGTCGCATCTGGCGAACCGAGGGCACAGTACGCTTCTCTGGGCGTTCGAGGAAGAGGTCGCGGACGAGATAAACTCAAACCACAGGAACTCGGTTTATCTACACGACATAAACCTCCCGGACGGCTTGTCAGCCACAACCGAACTCGCGGACATGTCCGCTGCCAAATATTTGATCATTATGGTCCCGTCGGGATTTTATAAGCGGACAGTGGAAGACCTGTCGAAGTATATTGATGAATCCATCCCTATTTTGTCCGCTACCAAGGGATTTGTGAGCGACGAACTCGCGCGTCCAAGCGAATTTCTCGCGGAAATGTGTCCCGGACATGCAATTGGCGTCCTCAGCGGACCCAACCTCGCCCGCGAAATTGCCCACGGGCTTCCCGCGATCAGCCTTGTCGCGTCCCACGATGAAAAACTTGTCCAGTCGTTTCAATCGCTCCTCTCGACCGAGAGATTCCGGGTGTACGGCGGGACCGACATGATCGGTACGGAGCTCGGAGGCGCGCTGAAAAACATTATGGCTATCGCTGCGGGCATGGTCGATGGTTTGAATCTCGGTAAAAACACGCATGCGGCCCTTATCACGCGCGGCCTCGCCGAGATGATACGACTCGGCGAAGAACTTGGGGCGCGTACAAAGACTTTCTATGGGGTCAGCGGATTGGGCGACCTTGTCTGCACCGCGCAGAGCACGCTTTCACGGAATCACCAGGTCGGAAACCGCATCGCGAAAGGTGAAAAACTTGAGGACATCGTGAGCGCGTCCCGGGCGGTAGCGGAAGGAATCGACACAACACGTCATGTGCATGCTTATTCGGTAAAGAACGGGATCGACCTTCCGATAACCGATGCGGTGTACAAGGTATTGTTCAAAGGGGCCGACCCGTTCGGGGCTCTCAGGGACCTGATGACCCGTGCTTTGAAGATGGAATAACTAATTTCGAGCCTGCTATGCCGCAGAAAACCCTTCTGACAAGTGAGCACTCGCAAGTCACGGTCGGCATTGTAACCTACAATTCTGCCGAGCATATCGAACGCTGCCTGCTGTCAATCGCCGACCAGCTTTCCGAAGCCATCCCGACAGTCATTATCCTTGACAACGCATCGACCGATCAAACTGTGGCTGTAATCAACAGGGTCAGAAAAAAATTCAAGTTTGACATTCACGTCCTCCCGCAGGACCGTAATCACGGTTACGCCTGGGGCATAAACAGGATCGCCAAGGTCGCCGGAACGGAATGGCTTTGCTTTCTGAATCCCGATGCCGCTCTGTTAACGCCGGCCTATCGTCACGCACGCGATGTTGTTAGAAAATATCCGACATCGGGAGCGATAGGCGGAATTTTCGTCGACCGCGAACTTAATCCGCAGGAATGCGGAGGGGTGTTCCCTACACCGCTTATGGCTGTCTGGGACTGGTGCGCGCTGAGGCATATCTTCCCACGCGGAGGCTGGAGCACGCAGTTAATTTTCGACTTCCCGGAAGACGCGAATCCGATTAAAGTCGACTACCCGACCGGCGCGTTCTGGATGCTGAGGCGCGAAGTGTTTCAGAGGGTCGGTCCGTTCGATGAGCAGTTTTTTCTTTATTTTGAAGAGACGGATTTCTGCAAACGCGCGAAAGAGAAGGGCTGGAACGCGTACATTCATCCGGCGATTCGAATCGAGCACGTGAAAGGCGCGTCGTTCGACAGTTCTGCCAAGGGAAGTCTTCCTGACCCGCTGATAATATATTTCGAGAGCCTGATTCGATACCTGAGTAAGCATTATCCCATGCGTCAGGTTGGAGCGGCGGTCTGGATTATTCATAATTTTCTGAAGGCCCGAAAATATCTGTTCAAGGGCGAAAAGTCGGAACACCTGCTGCACGTATTCGAGCAGGGACTCGAAAAAAGCAGTATGTAGAATCCGCTCCATAACTGTCGCGGTTCTGTTTGAGATGCTGCTTCCAACAACAGAACCGCGACAGTTATGGAGCGGATTCTTACATGAAGCGGGGACTGGCACACCGATTTCGCCTGACAACCATCTTCACTCTTTTACATATCTCGACAGGCGAAATTGGGGTGCCTGTCACCGCCCAAAAGCAAACGACGGTTTCTGACTCAGTTTACTTCCGCAGTGACTTCCGACTTCTCCTCCGCCATCGCCTTTAGTCTCTCATACCGCGCCTTGAAGTCCTCTATCAGCTGTTTGTGCAGCCTCTCCGCTTCCTCCGGGAAGTTCAGGACAAGGCTGTTGTACCTGACCTCGCCCATTAGGAACTCATGTATATCACCGGTCGGCTGCTTTGAATCGAAATCGGAGTGCCTGTCACCGCCCAAAAGCAAACGACGGTTTCTGTCTTAATTTACTTCTGCTGTGACTTCCGACTTCTCCTCCGCCATCGCCTTCAGTCTTTCGTACCGCGCCTTGAAGTCCTCGATCAACAGTTTGTGCAGCCTCTCCGCTTCCTCCGGGAAGTTCAGAACTAGGCTGTTGTACCTGACCTCGCCCATTAGGAACTCATGTATATCACCGGTCGGCTGCTTTGAATCCAACTGGAACGGATTCTTGCCCTCGAGCCTTCGCAGCGGGTTGTATCGATACAGCGGCCAGTACCCGGTCTCGACTGCCAGTTCCATCTCCTCCTGCGACTTGCCCATCCCCTTCTTGATTCCATGATTAATGCACGGCGAGTAGGCGATGATGATCGACGGTCCGGGATATGCCTCTGCTTCCAGGAACGCTTTCAATGTCTGCGCCTTGCTCGCGCCCATCGAAATCGACGCTACATATACATAACCGTAGCTCATAATCATCGCCCCGAGGTCTTTCTTCGACGTCTTCTTGCCCGACTCGGCGAATTTCGCGACAGAACCGATCGGGGTCGATTTTGATGACTGTCCGCCTGTGTTTGAATAGACCTCGGTGTCGAGAACGAGAACGTTCACATCCAGATTCATTGCCATCACATGATCGAGACCGCCGTAGCCGATATCGTACGCCCATCCGTCGCCGCCGATCGCCCAGATCGACTTCTTAGTGAACATGTCGCGGGCTTTCAGGAGCTCGCGTAAATCCCCGGAATCGCCAGTCTCCTTTTCAAGAAGCTCAGCCATTTTATCGCCGAATTCCTTAGATTTATCGGCATCGTTCATATTGGCAAGCCACGCTTCCATGGCTTCCTTTAGTTCAGACGAAACACCGCTTTTAGCCTTATTTATCAGGACACGGATATGATCCCTGCGCTGGTCGTGAGCGAGTTTCATTCCGAAGGCATATTCCGCGTTGTCCTCAAACAGGCTGTTCGCCCAGACCGGACCGTGCCCGTCTTTGTTGGCCGCGAACACACAACTTGGCGCGCTTCCGCCGTAGATCGACGAACATCCTGTCGCGTTTCCGATCATCAATCGGTCTCCGAATAACTGTGTCAGTAATTTATAATAAGGTGTTTCTCCGCATCCGCCGCATGCTCCTGAGAATTCAAACAGCGGTTCCTGATACTGGCTGCCCGTTACGGTGGTTTTGGGCATTAAATCGGGCTTACGGGACACCTTGTCGGCATATTTATAGTTCGGTTCCTGTTCGGCTCGCTGCGACTCAAGCGGCATCATTACCAGTGCCGGAGCCTTGTCGCCCTTGACGTTGACCGGACAGATATCGGCGCAGTTGCCGCAACCTGTGCAATCGTCTATCAGAACCTGCATACGGTATTTAAGTCCCTTAAGCTGCTTCGCCTTTGCGTCGGCAGTCTTAAATGACGCCGGAGCTTTACCGACCTCATCTTCATTCAGAAGGATGGGACGTAGAACCGCGTGCGGGCAGACAAACGAGCACTGGTTGCACTGCGTGCATGAGTCGGGGTTCCATTTCGGGACATTTATCGCGATGTGACGTTTCTCAAATTGCGCTGTGTCGGACGGGAATGTGCCGTCCGGAGCGGTCCATTTGTAGCTTCCGTCAAGCGGACCTGAGAACGCACTCACCGGAACATCGTCGCCCTTCTGCCTGAGTATCGGTATCATGACTTCCCTGACCCACTCAGGTTCATCGCCGTAAACGATCTCCTCGACCGGGGCGTCGGCCCATTCCGGCGGAACATCCACTTTATTTATCGCGCTGATTGTGGCGTCGACAGCCTCCCAGTTCTGTTTGACGACGTCCGCTCCCTTCCTGCCGTACGTTTTTTCGATCGCCTTCTTAAGATATCCGATAGCCTGGTCGACCGGAAGGACCTTCGACAGCTTGAAGAACACCGTCTGCATGATCATATTGATCCTGTGACCCATTCCGGTCTCTTCGCCGATTTTCACCGCGTCGATCGTATAGAATTCGATATTGTTGCGGGCGATATAACGTTTCATCGACCCGGGAAACTCGACATCATACTCGTCACTGCACGTCCAGTGGCAGTTCAGCACGAACGTCCCGCCCGGTTTCAGATCCGACAGCATGTCGTAGACCCCGACATACGCGGGGCTGTGGCACGCGACATAGTCAGCATCTTTTATAAAGTAATGCCCCCTTAACGGTTTGGTCGAAAATCGCAGGTGGCTGATTGTGATTCCGCCTGATTTTTTCGAGTCGTACGCGAAATAACCTTGCGTATAGAGGTCGGTGTGGTCGCCGATAATCTTGATAGCTTCCTTGTTCGCCCCGACCGTGCCGTCCGAGCCGAGTCCCCAGAATTTGCAGCTTACCGTGCCCTCAGGGGTGGTGTCGATTTCCTCTTTGATATCAAGCGACGTGTGAGTTACATCGTCGTTGATTCCGACCGTGAAGTGATTCTTAGGCGATTCCTTGTCGAGGTTATCGAAAACCGCCTTGACATGTGTCGGAGTGAAATCCTTCGACGAAAGCCCGTAACGTCCGCCAATGACCTGTATATGGCTGCACTGTGCCTCGTTGAGTCCGGCTATGACATCGACATAAAGTGGCTCGCCGATCGCGCCCGGCTCCTTCGTCCTGTCCAGTACCGCGATTTTCCTTACCGACTTCGGAAGTACCTTCATCAGATGCTCTGTCGACCACGGCCTGTATAGTCTGACCTTGACTACACCGTATTTCCCGCCCTTAGCGTTCAGGTAATCGATCGCCTCATGGACGACATCCGCGCTTGAGCACATTGTAATAATTATATTCTCAGCATTCGGATCGCCGTGATAATCGAAGAGGTTATATGTCCGGCCAAGTTTCTTTGAGACCGTCTCCATCGTTTCTTGTATGATCCCCGCAACGGCGTTATAAAATGGATTCGCGGCTTCACGCGCCTGGAAGAAGTGGTCGGGGTTCTCGGCTGTCCCTCTCAGGTGGGGATGTTCCGGATTCATGCCGCGTTTGCGGAAATTTTCAATCTCGTCCCACGGGACAAGCTCCGAAAGCTCGTCATAGGTGATTAATTCCGTCTTCTGTATTTCATGCGACGTTCGGAACCCGTCGAAGAAATTCAACATCGGGATCTTTGACTTCAGAGTCGCGATGTGGCTGACAATGGCAAGGTCATGGACCTCCTGATTCGAAGCCGCTGCCAATAATCCGAATCCGGTTGAGCGTGTCGCCATAACATCGGAGTGATCGCCGAAGATGCTCAACGCCTGCGCGGCAACGGTTCGAGCGGATACATGAAACACGGTCGGTGATAACTCTCCCGAAATCTTGAACATGTTCGGGATCATTAATAAAAGGCCCTGCGACGCTGTAAACGTGGTCGCTAGCGCTCCAGCAGATAAAACTCCATGCACAGCCCCCGCGGCTCCACCCTCGGACTGCATCTCGACGACCTTCAGCCTTTGCCCGAAAAGGTTCAGCTCCCCGTTCGCCGACATCGAGTCTGCATACTCGCCCATTGTGGACGACGGGGTGATGGGATAAATCACGGCCACGTCGCTGAATGCATACGCGATATAAGTCGCGGCGTAGTTTCCGTCTATTGAATGAAGCTCCCTCGCCATTAGCTAACACCTCTATTAATCCCGGATAGCGGGAATGTGTATTCTCATGTGATTTTTGACACAAGCCCTCAAGTATTAACACCATCCGCCCCGGATTTCAAGCCCCTTACATAGTATCGAGATTCTTAATGGCACGTACAGCCCGAGTCACTGTGTAACGCACAGCCCGAGTCCTCGAGGGATGTGCGTGCTTCAAAAAAAAACGACAACAAACACATACATCCCTCGCAGGCTCGGGCTGTATGTGCCACAGATTCGGACATTTTGCTATCATATCTTCCGACATCGATACCAGCATGAGGTGCTCAATGAAATCCTACCGCAAGGAACTATGGTTCAACACACCGAACCGAATGGACTTCGTAAACATCACGCCCGACGTCCGCGACTGTGTAAAAGAGAGCGGGATAAAGGAGGGTATGGTCCTGGTCAACCCGATGCACATCACCGCATCGGTTTTCATAAACGACAACGAGTCGGGGCTTCACTCGGACTATAAAAAATGGCTCGAAAAACTCGCCCCGCACGCTCCGGTTAATCAGTATCGTCATAACGATTCGGGAGAGGACAATGCGGACGCTCACATGAAACGTCAGATCATGGGTCGGGAGGTCGTTGTGGCAATTACTGGCGGGGAGCTTGATTTCGGTCCGTGGGAGTGCATTTTTTATGGCGAATTCGACGGCCGCCGTCGGAAACGGGTGCTTGTAAAGATAATCGGGGAATGAGTATTTGCCTGCCTATGCGATCAAAATCAATATCGCTGAGAATAATTCTCTCTCTTCCAATCAGACTATCAATACCGATGCGATCGCACATCACGTCAAAATATTCTTTTTTATTATCTATCAGGGTTACATTCCTGTCGTTCTCCTCTGCTGCGAGTCCTGTGGAGCCACTGCCGGCAAACGGATCAAGAACATTATCGCCCTTTTTCGTGAACAACATCATGAAAAATTCAGGCAGTTTGGTCGGGAAGACAGCCGGATGACCCATATTTTTCCCGACTAGCGGAATTTGCAGAACATTTCCGGGAAGTACGGTTTCTTTTCCAACCCAGTTCCTGAGGTCGCGTCCAAAACCGCTGTCATTCTCACTGTTATGCCTTTCGGCGCTTTTCCCATTCAAATTCGCCAATCGTTTCTCAGCCCATTCTCCCAAGGGCTTTCTAACAGCATCCTGATACATAGCAAACTTTTTATTCTTCGTGAAATGAAAACAGTACTCCCATTCGTCCCTCAGCCTGTTACACCAGTACCCTGGCATTGCATTAGGTTTTACCCAAAGATAATCATCGATGCTTAACCAGCCTTTATCCTCCAGCGCCAAAACCGATTGCCAGACATATCGAGACCTTTTCCCATCCACAACCTTGTCTTTGATATTTAAAACAAATGACCCGTCTTCAGACAGTACTCTCCAAAGCTGGTCGTGAAAACTAATGAGAAAGTCGGGATAATCTGCAGGGCTTATGCTGTCGTAATGCTTCTTGCGGGCATCCGCATAAGGAGGCGAGGTGATTACCAGGTTAAAATACCCGTCGGGATAGCGATCCAGGACTTCCCTTGAATCGCCTAATATTATTTCCGTCCGAAAAGCCATCTTTTATTGCACCCCACAGAAAAGGGAAACAAGCTTTTGCGCATCGTTGAAAAGCCCTTTATCATCGATTACTGAGCCGCGCATTGTTTGTGAATTATTCTGTAAAAAGGGGACTGGCAACTTTTCGCACGATAAACTCGAATTATGCTGTAAGTTCCGGGCGAAAAGGTGCCTGTCCCCATCCCCGAAAAAATAC
>Ga0214473_10010478_pt1 | contig 10900 bp, 10 predicted proteins | sample RVTome_7_FD_203509 | JGI IMG/M metagenome (GOLD analysis project Ga0214473, IMG submission 203509) | Soil microbial communities from uranium-contaminated site in the Upper Colorado River Basin, Wyoming, United States - RVT98D197 | ecosystem: Environmental > Terrestrial > Soil > Contaminated >... | reverse complement strand
ACGGCGGCCGACAGGTTGTCGCGGATCGGCCGGATGATCGCCGCCATGTAGAAGTCGTCGATGTAGTAGCGGTGCTCCAGCAGGTTCCACAGCGGCCCCATCGCGCGCATCGGGTCTCGCGCCTTGCGCTCGCGGTAGACCATGACGCCCAGTCCGATGCCCACCAGCGCGGCGACCGTGCCCATCAGCGCCACGTCGGGGTGGAAGACGATCTCCTCGGGGTGCTCCAGGAAGACCCATTTGCCGAACGGCCCGCCCGGCGCGCCCAGGAGCCCGGCCCCCACCGACAGCGCCGCCAGCAGGATCAGGGGGGCGGTCATCGAAGCCGGCGACTCGTGCGCGTGCGCGTGGCCCTTGAACTCGCCGAGGAACGTCAGGAAGACGGCCCGCGTCATGTAGAAGGCAGTCATGACCGCCACGGCCAGCAGCACTCCGAACAGCCACGGCTTGGCGTCCTGGGTCACCACCAGCAGCTCGTCCTTGGACCAGAACCCGGCCAGCGGGAACACGCCGGCCAGCGCCAACGAGCCGATCAGGAACGTCCAGAACGTGATCGGCATCTTCTTGCGAAGCCCGCCCATGTCGCTCATGTTGTTGGAGTGCACGGCGTGGATCACCGAGCCGGCGCCCAGGAACAGCAGCGCCTTGAAGAACGCGTGGGTGAACAGGTGGAAGATCCCCGCCGTCACCCCGGTCTCACCCACCGACAGCCCCGCGACCATGTAGGCCAGCTGCGACAGCGTGGAGTAGGCCAGGACACGCTTGATGTCGTCCTGCACGAAGGCCATGAGCGCTGCTCCCAGGGTGGTGATGGCCGCGATCACGCCCACGGTCTGCAGCACCCAGGGGTCGGCGACGACGAAGACCTCCATCATGCGTGCCACCAGGTACACGCCAGCGGCGACCATCGTGGCGGCGTGGATCAGCGCCGACACGGGGGTGGGGCCGGCCATAGCGTCGGGCAGCCACACGTGCAGGGGGAACTGCGCGGACTTGCCGATCGTGCCGCCGAACAGCAGGATCGCCGCCATCGACACGAACAGCAGCGAGATGTGCGGCTCCTTGATCGCCTCGGTCACGCCGGCGATGTTGGTCGTCTGGAACCCCGTGGCCGCGATCAACATGAAGATGCCGAACATGAACGGCACGTCGCCGATCCGAGTCGTGATGAAGGCCTTGATCGCCGCGCTCGAGTTGACGGGCTCCTCGAACCAGTGCCCGATCAGCAGGTACGAGCAGACCCCCATGATCTCCCACCCGATCAGCAGCTGCAGGAGGTTGCCCGACACGACCACGGTGAGCATGGCCCCGGTGAACACCGACAGCACGAAGTAGAACCACGTGTAGCGGCTGTCGCCGTGCATATAGCCGAGCGAGTACACCTGCACGCACAGGGAGACGACCGTGACCACCACCAACATCACCGCGGTCAGACCGTCGACCAGGATCCCCAGCTCCAGGTGCAGCGGTCCGATCGTGAACCACGACAAGGGGGTTGGGTCGGGGGCCGCGCCGCCCTGCACGAAGTGCAGCAGCACGCCGAGCGACATCACCAGGGCGGCGAACACGGCGGCGATGCCGTAGACCGGGCCCTTGCCCGGCGTGCGCTTGCCGAAGAACAGGGTCAGCACCCCCGAGACGAACGGAAGCAGCGGGATCAGCCAGGCGTGCTGCACGAACCAGTTGGCCGCCGGAGCGGCCTGGTCGGTAACCTCGGAGGCGAGCAACGTCACCACTTGAGCAGGCTCACCTCGTCCACATTGATCGACGCCCGGTTGCGGAACAGCAGGATCACGATCGCGAGGCCGATCCCTACCTCGGCGGCGGCCACGGAGATCACGAACAGCGAGAAGATCTGACCGGTCATGTCCTGCAGGTACGAGGCGAAGGCCACCAGGTTGACGTTGACCGCGTTCAGCATCAGCTCGATCGCCATCAGCACCATCACGGCGTTCCGTCGGGCCAGGACTCCGTAGACACCCGCGCTGAACAGCAGCGCTGCGAACACCAGCACCATCGGGAGCCGGATCACGTCAGTCACCCTCTTCCTTGCGCGCCAGCACGATGGCGCCGATCAGCGCGGCCAGCAGCAGGAACGACACCGCCTCGAACGGCAGCACGTAGTGGCGGAACAGCTCGTCGCCCACGACGCCCGTGGTCCCCGGCAGGGCCGGCGTGGCCCCGGTGTCCGAGAACGGGAACGCCCGGTTCACCAGCGAGACCAGGCCGACGAAGATGGCCAGGCCGACGACGGCCCCCAGCCACCGCTGCTGGTTGTCCAGGGTGTCGCGCCCGATCGGGGCTTTCGTGAGCATCAGGCCGAACAGGAACAGGATCACGATGGCGCCCACGTAGATCAGGATCTGGACCCACCCGACGAACTCGGCGCCCAACAGCAGGAAGGTGATCCCCACCGTCGACAGGGTGACCACCAGGTACAGGGCCGCGTGGACGACGTTGCGCGCCGTGACCACCGCGACCGCCGAGATCGAGCCGATCACCGCGACCGTGATGAAGGCGTATTCCTGGGCGGTCACGAGGCCTGCTCCTCGAGCGGCTCGGCGCCTTCCTCGAGCTCGGGCGGCGGCAGCACCGTGTAGGTCCACTCCTCCAGCCGCTCCTTCTCGTGCAGCAGCTCGGAGACCCCGTACTCGGCGTACTCGAACTCGGGACTCCAGAACAACGCGTCGAACGGACACACTTCTACGCAGATTCCGCAGTACATGCACAGCGCGTAGTCGATCGCGAACCGGTCCAGGATCTTGGCGCTGCGCGCGCGGCCGCCGCCTGCGGGCTCGTGGGTCTCCTTGTGCGCGTCGATGTAGATGCACCAGTCGGGGCACTCGCGAGCGCACTTGTAGCAGACGGTGCAGTTCTCCTGCTTCAGCGCGATCACGCCGCGGGTGCGGGCCGGAAGGTCGGGCTTGACGTGCGGGTACTGGACCGTGACGGCCGGCTTCAGCATCGTCTTCAGCGTGACGCCCAGGCCCTTGACCAAGCCCTGGCCGATGCCGCGCTCGCCCTGCTCGCCCATCTAGTTCACCGCCACCTTGATGAAGGCCACCGCCAGGATCTGCAGCAACGCGAGCGGGATCAGGATGAGCCACGAGAAGTGCTGCAGCTGGTCCTCGCGCATCCGCGGATAGGTGGCCCGGAACCAGATCACGAAGAACGACAGCGCGAACATCTTGCCGAGCATCATCAGTGGCCCGGGGATCGGCAACCCCGGGAGCTGCTGGTAGCCGCCCAGGTACAGCACCGATGCGACGCCGGCGAGCGCCACGATCCCGCCGTACTCCGACAGCAGGAAGAACGCGAACTTCAGCCCCGTGTACTCGGTGTACGCGCCGAAGATGATCTCGGAGTCGGCGATCGGCATGTCGAACGGCGGCCGCGTCAGCTCGGCCAACGCCGCCATCATGAAGATCACGAACCCGATCGGCTGGGTCATGACGTACCAGTACGAGTGCTGCGCCTCGACGATGTCGACCAGCGACAGCGAGCCCGCCTGCATGACGATGGCGGCCGTGGCCAGCACCAGCGGCAGCTCGTACGCGATCAGCTGCGCGGCCGCGCGCAGGGCCCCGATCAGCGAGAACTTGTTGGCCGAGGCCCACCCGGCCATCAGCACACCGATCACCGACACGCTGGACAGGGCCAGCACGAAGAACACGCCGACGTCGAGCTGGACCGCGAACCAGGAAGCGGACAGCGGCAGCACGACCATGATCACGATGTAGGGGATCATCGCGACGGCCGGCGCCAGCGAGAACACGTTGCGATCGGCCGCCGCAGGCACGACGTCTTCCTTCTGCACGAACTTGACGCCGTCGGCCACCAGCTGGGCCCACCCGTGGAAGCCCCCTGCCTCCATCGGACCGAGCCGCGCCTGCATGTGCGCGAGGACCTTGTGCTCCATGTAGCCCACCACCAGCGGCACCACCAAGAAGAACCCGAGCACCGCGCCGGCCTTCAGGATCAGCAGGACCCAGAAGTTGTCGAAGAGCGTGTCGAAGACGCTGACCCCCGCCTGGGCGATCACTCGTCCTCCTCCTCTTCGCCTTCGACGGCGCCGGGCCAGGGCTTGGCCTCGCGCGTCATCAGCGCGAAATCCTTGCGCAGCGGATGGCCCTCGAACGGCTCCGGCAGGAGCAGCTTTACCGGCTGGGGGTGGCCCTCGAACCGGATGCCGAACATCTCCATCGTCTCGCGCTCGTGCCAGTCGCACGTGGAGAACAGGTCGCTCAGCGTGGCGAGCGAGGGATCCTGGTGCGGCAGCCGCACCTTGATCCGCACGTTGTGGTGGTGCTCGATCGAGAACAGGTGGGTCACGACCTCGATGCCGTCGTCGCCGAAGTCGACAGCGCCCGTGAAGTCGCAGTACACGCACGCCAGGTCGGGCTCGTCGCGCAGGAACCGCGCGACGTCGTGGTACGCATCGGTGGGCACGGTCGCGACGGCGTGGCCGTGCTGCTCGGTGACCTCCACGGCGTCGCCGAAGCGCGCCCGCAGCCGGGCGCCGACCTCCTCAGGAGACAGCGCTCGTGCCACTCGTGAACTTCTCCTGGATGTCCTCGTCCTTGATCTTCTCCTGCAGCCGGACGATGCCGTGCAGGAGGGCCTCGGGCCGCGGAGGGCAACCGGGCACGTACACGTCGATCGGCACGATCTGATCGACGCCCTTGGTGACCGAGTAGCTGTCCCAGTACGGACCGCCGCAGTTGGAGCACGAGCCGAAGGAGATCACGTACTTGGGGTCGGGCATCTGGTCGTAGACGCGCTTGAGCGCGGGGGCCATCTTGTCGGTGAGGGTCCCGGCCACGACCAGCAGGTCGGCCTGGCGAGGGCCGTGGGCGAACGGGATGACGCCCAGCCGGATGAAGTCGTTCTTGGCCGTGGAGGCGGCTATGAACTCGATCGCGCAGCACGCCAGGCCGAAGTTCATGACCCACAGGCTGTAGCGACGGCCCCAGTTCAGCAGGAACTTGACGGGCTGGACCTTGGCCAGCGGGGTCCTCTCGGTGATCACGCCCACCGCAGCACCCCCTTGCGCCAGGCGTAGAGCAGGCCGACCGCCAGGATCCCGATGAACACGGTCATCTCGACGACCGCCGCGTAGCCGAGGCTCACGAACACCTTGGCCCAGGGGAACAGGAAGACCGACTCGACGTCGAAGATCACGAACAGGAAGCCGTAGACGTAGTACCGAACCTGGCTCTGGGACCAGCCCTCACCCACCGGGTCGATGCCGCACTCGTAGGTGGTCAGCTTGGAGTAGCTGGGACGGCTGGGAGCGATCAGCCGAGCCGTGGTGAAGGCGACGCCCACGAGCAGAGCGCCCGCCACGATGACCGCCAGGACGACGCCGTACGAGGTGTAGTAGTTGCTCACGTTCGCCAGCGCCCTCCCGAGCGCGGCCGGATTCTAGCAGCGCCCCTCACGCCCACCTCCCTGATGCCAGGTCCGTTCCGGAGGGGACCCCGCAGCGTGCGGCCAGGAAGGTGGCGAGCTGCACCAGGGCATGGCGGGCGGGTCCGTCGGACAGCTGATCGGCCAGCGTGAAGGCCCTTCGGACCTCGCGCGCGACGGCCGCCTGAGCGTGCTGGATCGAGCCGCTCGAACGCACGATCTCCAGCGCGCGGTCCAGCATCTCGCCGTCCGGGGACCCGTGGGCGAGCAAGCGGCGGAGCTCGTCACGGTCCGGCCCTTCGCTCAGCGCGTGCAACACCGGCAGCGTGTACACGCCCTCGCGCAGGTCGGTCCCCGGCTCCTTGCCAAGCTCCACCTGCGAAGCGGTCAGGTCCATGATGTCGTCGGAGAGTTGGAACGCCATGCCCAGCGAATCCCCGAACGCCTCCAGCACCTCGACGTCGGCCTCGTCGGTGTCCGAGAGCATGCCGCCCAGCCGGCACGAGGTGGCGATCAGCACCGCGGTCTTGCGACGGATCACCTCCAGGTAGGCGTCCTCGGACTGACCGAGCTTGCCGCTGGCGTCGACCTCGCGGATCTGGCCGTCGCACAGCACCGCGATCGTCCGCGCCAACAGCCGGCAGATGTCGGGCCCCAGATCCGCGGAGATCTCCGACGCCTTGGCGAACAGATAATCCCCCGTCAGGATCGCGACCGTGTTGTCCCAGCGGGCGTTGGCGCTGGGGACCCCGCGCCGGTCCTCGGACTCGTCGATCACGTCGTCGTGGTACAGGGTGGCCAGATGCGTCAGCTCGATCGCGACCGAGCCGGTGATCAGGCGAGGATCGGTGGGGTCCCCGAAGTACCCCGACACCAGGACCAGCATGGGGCGGATCCGCTTGCCCCCCGCGGTCAGCAGGTGCCTGGCCGTGACCGCCAGCAGATCCGAGTCGGCCACGACCGCCTTCTCCAGCGCCTCCTCGACGCGGTCCAGCCGCGTGCGGATCTGGGTCTCCAGCACTGCATCGGGGGCCTCCAGCCCGGGGATCACGCGTCGCATGGGCTCACCAGTCCATCACACCTCACCACCGAAGCACCGCGGCCTTGTCCAGGACGCCGGCGAGGACCCCGGGGAACACGCCGAGCACCAGGGTCAACGCTGCCGGGATCGCCACCGCGATCTGGGGCAGCAACGCCTCGTCGTGCTGGGGCTCGCCTTCGGGCTCGCGCATGTACATGAACACGATGACCCGAAGGTAGAAGAACGCGGCGGCGACGCTCGCCACCACACCGACCAGCGCGAGCGGCCAGTGACCCGCGCCGATCGCGGCCGTGAACACGGTCACCTTCGCGACGAACCCGGCCGTGGGAGGGATGCCCGCCAGCGAGAGCAGGAACACCGTCATCAGGGCCGCCAGCCCCGGGCTGCGCTTGTACAACCCTTGATAGGACCCGAGCGAGGTGCTCTCCTCGCCCTTGGCGGCGACCAGCATGACCACGCCGAACGCCCCGAGCGTCATCGCGGCGTAGGCGATCAGATAGAACGTCGCGGCGCGGATCCCGGCGACCCCGGCCGCCGACAGCCCGGTCAGGATGAACCCGGCGTGCGCGATGCTCGAGTAGGCCAGCATGCGCTTGACGTCGGTCTGGGCGATCGCCAGCAGCGAGCCCAGCACGATCGAGATCGCCGCCAGGGCCCAGATCACCGGCGTCCAGTCCCAGGACAGCGGCTGGAGCGCGACGTCCAGCACGCGCATCAACGCGAAGAACGCGGCGACCTTGGTGGCGGCCGACATGAACGCGGTGACCGGTGTGGGCGCGCCCTGGTAGACGTCGGGGGTCCACATGTGGAAGGGCGCCGCCGAGACCTTGAAGGCGAACCCGACCACCAGGAACGCCATGGCCAGCAGGGCCAGCGCCATACTGCCGGTCCTCCCCGCCAGGGCCGTGGCCACCTCGGCGAGCTTCGTGCTCTGGGTGGCCCCGTAGGCCATGGCCACGCCGTACAGGAAGAACGCCGACGAGAACGCGCCCAGCAAGAAGTACTTCATCGCCGCCTCGTTGGCGCTGGGACGTCCCGTGATGCCGGTCAGCACGTAGAGCGACAGCGACAGGATCTCCAGCGCCAGGAACACGACGATCAGGTCGGCCGCGGCGGCGATCAGGGTCATGCCCGCGGTCGCGAACAGCAGCAGCGGGTAGAACTCGCCGCGATAGGCCTCGGGCTGCCGTCCGAAGAACATGGTCCCGTACGCGACCCCGAACACCGCGATCACGAGCAGGATCACGCGGGCGAGCACGGCGAACCGGTCGGCGAACACCGAGTCCCCCAGGACGGTCGCGTCGCCGGTCCACGTCCACAGCCGAAGCGCGGCGGCGCCGGAGACGGCCAGGCCCGCGACCGCCAGGCCCGCGTGCACGCCCGCCCGGGATCGGCGAGCGAAGGCCTCGTACAGCATGCCCGCGATCCCGACCACGCACAGCACGATCTCGGGGACGACCGGCCAGAAGACGAGCTTGGGGGTCTCGATCACGGCTGGACCTCCGCCGAGGCCTCTGCGAGCGCGACGTCGCCGACGTCGGTCGTGGCCTGCACCGGGTGCACCGTGGCGATAACCCGATCGGTCGCCGGTTGCACGCCGTCCGTCACGATCCCGGGCCGCACGCCCAGCACCAGCAGCAGGGCGAGCACAGGGGCCAGCACGACCACCTCGCGCAGGCTGACGTCGGGCAACCCCCGGTGCTCCTCGCGCACGGGACCGAACGCCAGGCGCTGGTACGACCACAGCAGGTAGATCGCCGCCAGGACCACGCCCAGCGCCGCCAACGACCCGAACCAGTGGCTGACGGCGAATGTGCCCACCACGATCAGGAACTCCCCGATGAACCCGTTCAACCCGGGGAGCCCCACCGAGGCGAGCACCGCGAACAGGAAGGCGCCCGCCAGCCACGGCATGACGCTCGCCAACCCGCCCATCTGGTCCAGCTCGCGGGTGTGCGTGCGCTCGTAGACCATGCCGACCAGCAGGAACAGCGCCCCCGTCGCCAGGCCGTGGTTCACCATCTGCAGGACGCCGCCGGTGATGCCCTGGCTGGTGAACGCGAAGATCCCCAGCACGACGAACCCCAGGTGCGAGACCGATGAGTAGGCCACCAGCCGCTTGACGTCGGTCTGGATCAGCGCGCAGACGGCCCCGTACAAGATCCCGATCACCGCCAGGATCGACACGAACGTGGCGAAGTACCGCGACGCCTCGGGGAACATCGTCAGGTTGAACCGCAGCAGGCCGAACGCGCCGACCTTCAGCAGGACGCCGGCGAGCAGGACCGAGCCAGCGGTGGGCGCCTCGGTGTGGGCGTCGGGGAGCCAGGTGTGCAGCGGGAACAGCGGCACCTTGACCGCGAACGCCACGAAGAACGCCAGGAACAGCCAGCGCGCCGTGACGACCGGCAACCCCGCCGCCACGCGGGTCAGCTCGCGGATGTCGAAGGTCCCGTGACCCAGGGCCGGGCCCGCCTTGGCGAACAGCACGATCGAGGCCACCAGCAGGAACGCCGAGCCGGCCATCGTGAACAGGAAGAACTTGACGGCGGCATAGACCCGACGCTCGCCGCCCCATCCCCCGATCAGCAGGTACATCGGCACCAGGATCGCCTCGAAGAACAGGAAGAACAGCAGCAGGTCCAGCGCGACGAACGAGCCGAGCACCGCCGTCTCGAGCGCAAGCATCGCACCCATGTACAGCCGAACGTTGGTCTCGATCCTCCACGAGGCGAGGATCGCCACGGGGAACAGGAAGGTGCTCAGCAGCACCATCCACAGTCCGACGCCGTCGATGCCGACCAGGTACTTCAGGCCGGCCGAGCGCACCCACCACGCCTGCTCGATCAGCTGGTACTGCTGGCTCGACGCGGGGTCGAAGCGGCCGTAGACGACCAACGAGACCAGGAACGTGGCAAGGGCGACCAGGAGCGCCAGGCCCCGCGCCCAGTCGTCGCGCAGCGATCGCCCGCCGACCGCCAGCCCCGCCACGCCGACGAGCGGCAGGAACGTCACGAGCGTGAGGAGCCGGTTCACGCGCGGAACCCCACGAAGGCCAGGACCGCCACGGCACCCAGGAAGACCGCCAGCGCGTATGTCCGCACGTACCCGGTCTGGATCCGGCGACCGACCTGGGCCAGCCGCTTGACCCCGGCGCCGGTGGCGTTGGCCAGGCCGTCGATCACGCGGGCGTCCACCCAGAAGGCCGCGGCCGAGGCGACGGCCTTGCCCGGTTGGACGAACAACACGTCGTACGCCCGGTCGACGTACCAGCCGTTCAGCAACGTCGTCGGCAGCGGCTCCAGCCGGTCCCGCATGGCTTGCCAGTCCACCCGACCCCAGCCCCAGATCAGGAAGGCCACGATGAGGGTGGCGATCGCGATCGTCGCGCCGATCGTCGCGTTCGCCGCCGGCGCGATGCCGGCGCCCGAGGGCACCGGGCCGGTGACGGGCTCCAGGAACGCCGTGAACGAGCCTTCGGGCGTGAGGTTCAGCGACCCGGCGACGGCGGCGCCGACGGCCAGGATCGTCAGCGGGAGCCACATCACGGCGGGCGACTCGTGGGCGTGCTCCGCCGCCTCGCTCCTGGGCGAACCGAAGAACGTCAGGAACGCCAGCCGCCCGATGTAGGCGGCCGAGAACAGCGCCCCGACCAAGCCGAGCATCCACACGCCGATCGCGCCGGTGTGGTTGGCGATCTCGAGCACCTCGTCCTTGGCGAAGAACCCCGCGAGCGGGGGAACCCCGGCCAGCGCGAGCGCGCCGATGACCATGGTTCCGGCGGTGATCGGCATCCGGCGCAGCAGCCCGCCCATGTGCCGCAGGTCCTGGTCCTCGTGCATGCCGTGGATCACCGAGCCGGCACCCAGGAACAGGAGCGCCTTGTAGAAGGCGTGCGCCACCAGGAACAGCAGGGCGAGTGCGTACGCCCGCAGACCGACCGCCACGAACATGTAGCCGAGCTGGCTGACCGTCGAGTAGGCCAGCACCCGCTTGATGTCCCACTGGGCGAGCGCGCACGTGCCCGCGAACAGCACCGTGACGATGCCGACGATCGTCACCACATCGAGCGCGATCGGCGACAGCTCGAACAGGATGTGGCTGCGCACCACCAGGTAGACGCCGGCGGTGACCATGGTGGCCGCGTGGATCAAGGCGGACACGGGGGTGGGGCCGGCCATCGCGTCGGGCAGCCACACGTGCAGCGGTACCTGCGCCGACTTCCCGATGGCGCCGGCGAGGAGGAGCAGCGCGATCGCGGTGGCCGTTCCGCTGGTGAGGATGCCGCCCGCGGCGCCGAAGACCTCGTCGAAGTCGAGCGTTCCGAACTTCATCGCGATCAGGGCGAGGCCGATCAGCATGGCGGTGTCGCCGATCCGCGTCGTGATGAAGGCCTTCTTGGCGGCCTCGGCGTTCTCCTTCTTCTCGAACCAGAAGCCAATCAGCAGG
>Ga0214473_10010477_pt1 | contig 10900 bp, 9 predicted proteins | sample RVTome_7_FD_203509 | JGI IMG/M metagenome (GOLD analysis project Ga0214473, IMG submission 203509) | Soil microbial communities from uranium-contaminated site in the Upper Colorado River Basin, Wyoming, United States - RVT98D197 | ecosystem: Environmental > Terrestrial > Soil > Contaminated >... | reverse complement strand
ATACCCCCAAACGCGGCGTTGGACTCGAACTCGGCGCTATCATGGCGGAGCGCCGCGAGGATGTGGACGAACGCCCTGGCCTCCGCGGAGCCGAGCTCGAATCGCGGCCCCAGACCCGCGGTGACGGTGTGGAGCGTGAAGCTCTCGCCGGGGAAGTACTCGGAGTCCTCGGAGTCGCGGTGGTAGGCCAGCTCTCCCTCGATCCCGACCGTCCTGCCGATCGAAGCGATCGACAGATAGGCCCCGAGCGGCGCGTTCCCCCCGCCCCCCTCCAGATACTGTGAGAACGCGTAGCCAAGCGAGGGGCGGAGCCACTTGTCTTGCGCCGCGGCCGGGGTCGGGGTCGCGACGAGCAGCGTTAGCAGCGCCGGCCATACCCAGTTGCGCAAAGCCATTCCCTCCTCTCGTTTTCTGGAGGCCGTTCCGTGCCCCGCCTCATCGCGTCGACTGCGACGCGAGCCGCTCGACCGCCTCGGCGGGCAGCATCGCCTCGATCTCCTTCCACATCGCTTGCCACGCGGCCGCCAGCGCCGCGAGTGCGTCGGGACTGAGCCGTGAGCCGCTCCGCCGCTCGACGACGTCCGCCGCCCTCCTCGAGCCCCGGGCGATGACGGCCAGCAGGGCTTTCTCATCGAGCGCCCCGGGGGCCGCGGCCGCGCGCACGACACGCGCGACGTACGCGTCGCCGCCGGTCAGCAGGCTGAGGGCTTTTCCCGCCTGGGTCACGGGCTGCTCTGGCGCCTCGAGGTCGAGGCGCAGGAAGGGTATGGCCCAGTTGTCCGCGGCGAACAGCCCCTCGGGGTTCTCGAGCCACACCCACGCGTGAACCATGGCGAGCCGCGGACCGTGCTCGGCGTGCCCGGAATGATGATGGTGCGGTGCCAGCGTTTCGTCGTCGAGGCTCCCGGCATGGGCGTGCCAGGCCGCGCGTCCCGCCGGCTCCTCGGGAGGGACTTCTCGATCGAGGAGCGGCAGGGCGTACGCGATACCGAGTAGTCGCGGTGTCCCGGCGAGCGTCACGTACGTGAGGATCTCGGGCCGGGTCGGGTCGTAGGCGCCGTCAAAGACGAGGCCGATGTGGATCCAGTGCTCGCCCATGCCCGGGAAGTCGTCGCCGATGAGCCGGTACCCGTCGGCGATCGCCGCCGCGCGATCCCGGTACTTGGCCGTGGCGTCGCGGGCCCGTTCGGCGAAGGCGCTCGGGGCGCCCGTCGCGGACCCGCCGTGGTCGGCCGCCGCCCCCGCGGAAAAGAGCGCGACCCAGGCGGCCAGCACCACCCGCCTCACGGCCCCAGCCTCTGGATCTCGGCCTGGCCCTGGATCTCCAGGAGACGCCGCAGCAGCTCGGGTGCTATACCCTGGGGGAACCGGCTGACAAGACGCAGGCGATCGCGGACGGCGTCTGTCGGCACGATTCCGTCTTGCAGCTCGCAGCAACGGCCCGTGCCTTCGAAGCGGGCCTTCTGAATCACGCCGAACGGGACCAGGACGACGCGCCTTCTCCCGCCCGAGTGCTGCATCGGGAGCGCCTTTTCGGGCTTCCTCACCTCGCGCAGCTCGACGAGCATCCCGAGCACCAGTAGCCCTTGCTCTCGCACCTCGAGCAGCTCTCCTTGCACTTCGGTCCTGCCGGGGGGCGCGCTCGACGACGCCAGGGACGCCACGACCCGCACGCCTTCCGGAGCGTGTGCCGGTCCGAAATCGGCAAAGCGTGGGCCGAGAGTGCAAGCCACGAGGCCCAGGACCGCGGCCGGAGCGAGCAGCGTGGGTCGCACGGCGCCCGGCCTAGAGCACGGGGACGCGCTGCGTCTCGAAGCGCGCCTCCAGGGATGCCTGCTTCCGCTGCCAACGGCCGAGCGCGTCGACGAGGACGTCCTCACCGGGCACGAACACGCGCGGCGGATGCGCGGCGCGGAGCCAGTCCCCGCGCACCCACTCGCTGTAGTAGCCCTGCGACGACAGCAGGAGCGTGCGCCGCTCCCCGCGCGCGAGCGGCGGCGGATCGAAGCGCGCGAAGAACCGCTGACCCGGCGAGGTCTGCAGGTAGTGGTTGTCGGGCGCTCGCAGGCTTCGGAGCGCTTCGGGCTCGAGGAGGCCCGTGGACCCCGTGACCTCGGCGACCGGAAGAGAGCGCGGCGTCTCGCGCCGTGCCGACTGGGCGAGGGCAACGGCGTCGATGCGCCAGGCGTCGGCCAGGAAGGTTAGGCGGAGTCGGATCTCGCGCTGTCCGGGCTTGACCGGCACGCTCACCGCCACGTCGTGCCACGCGATCGGGCCGGGGTCGGCAATGCGGGCGAGCTCGCGGAGCTCGCCGTCGCGCCACTCCAGGACTCGCAGCCCCATGTACTTGCGGACGAAGCGCCCCAGCTCGACGGCATGCGAGATGCGCTCCAGGTCGCCCAGCCAATCGAGCGCGCGCGGGCCGGCGTCCGCCAGCATGACGTCGTAGAAGAGGACGGTGTTCAAGAGACTGCTGCGCGCCCGCAGCACGAGGGCTGCCTGATCGGTGCCGGCAGGTGCGGGAAACGCGAGGTCGATCCAGTCCTCCAGGTCGCCGGCGCGGGCCGCCGCGAGTGTCTCCGCGTTCGTGCGGAAGCTGTCTTCGTCGGCTTCGGCGATGGCGCCTTTGACGTCGAGGCCGGCTCGGCTCCTGGCCGTGAGGGCGGGGCTGCGTGAGCCTACGACCAGTGCCGCACCGGCCTGGTCCGGGACGACGGTCTCGGAGTCGTCGTGGCGGACCTCGAGCAGCTGGAGGTGATTGATGTAGTGCGTCTCCAGTGCCTCGTTGCGGATCTCGAGGCGAAGGCTGGCGTCGGGACCCGCGTCCACCGACAGCCGATCGAGGTCGCGATCCTCGAACAAGGAGGCGATGCTGTGCGAGAACGTCTCGGCCTCGAGCTGCGGCGAGCGTCCCGGGTTGGAATACACGGTCGGGCAGGAGCCGAAGATGGCGACGGCGAGCGCCCCGGTCGCGGCCACTCCCGCGGCGGTTGCGAGCAATGTCAGGAGCACGGACGACGTCCCGTCCACGTCGTCCCGGAATCTCTCCATGGCCACGACCTGGTCGAGCGGGATCTCGCCCACAGGCTGCGACGCCTTGAGCGCGAGGTCGTGGCGGACGCCCTTACCTCGCACCAGGCCACCACCCACGGTCGCCCCTTCCGCGAACACGACCGTGGATCCGTCCTTGAGATGGGCCTTCACCGGGCTCTTGACCGACACCGGCTCCCGCGGCAGAGGCTCGACCTTGACCCCGTTCGACACGACGCACGCGCTCAGGAGCAGGGCCGCGGCTGCGGTGAGGGGAGGCCTTCCGCGGGCGCCCCGGTCGCCGGCCTTTCCGCACCAGTCTGCGAGCATGCACTCTCCTTACCCCGACGCCGGATGACCGATTGGACGGACGCGAGGTCTTCGTTTCCGGCCCTGCTGGGAAGTGAAGCAATCCCGGGCGAGCGTTACAGCACCGGCGCCGCAACAGGGCCGGGAGCCGCCGAGCTACGGCTTCGCCCCGTCTTCCTGCAGCACCTCGTCGAGCACCGCGACGAGGAGTGCGGCGTCGTCCTCCGAGAAGACGAGCGGCGGCCGCAGCTTGAGGACGTTCCCGAACGGGCCGTCGGTGCCGGTGAGGACACCGCACTCGCGCAGGCGGTTCGCGACATAGACCGCCTCCTGCGTGGCAGGCTCGAGCGAGGCCCGGTCTCGGACCAGCTCGACCCCCAGGAAGAGCCCGGCCCCGCGCACGTCGCCGATCGCCGCGTGGCGGCCCTGGAGCTCGCGCAGGCCACGCACCAGCGACGCGCCCACGCGCCGCGCGTTCTCCTGCAGCTTCTCGTCCTCGATGACGTCGAGCACCGCGAGCCCCGCCGCGCACGCGACCGGGTTGCCGCCGAAGGTACTGAAGAACTCCATGCCGTTGTCGAAGGCCTCGGCGATCGGGCGCGACGTCACGACGGCGCCGAGCGGGAAGCCGTTGGCGATCGGCTTGCCGAGGACCACGATGTCCGGCACCGCCTCCTGCGTCTCGAAGCCCCAGAACGCGTCGCCCAGCCGGCCGAAGCCCGTTTGCACCTCGTCGGCGATCGCGACGCCCCCGGCTGCGCGCACATGCCGGTAGGCGTCGGCCAGGTAGCCGGGCGGAAACACCACCTGGCCCGCGACGCTCGGCATCGTCTCCGACAGGAACGCCGCCAGGCGCCGGCCCTCGCCGGAGAGGCGGCCCGCGACCCTTCCGACCTCGTCCGCGTACTTCGGCCCGGCCTGCGGGTCGTCGCGCCGGAAACGGCCGCGATAGCCGTCGGCGAGCGGCGCCACGTGCACCCACTCGCGTTTCCCCGCCCCGCCCGGACCCAGGAACTTGTACGGGCTCACGTCCACGAGCGTCGTGGTGTGGCCGTGGTACGCGTGCTCGAGCACGATCACGTCGTGGCCGCCCGTCGCGGCCCGCGCCAGCCGCAGCGCCAGCTCGTTCGCCTCGCTTCCGGAGTTGACGAAAAAGCAGACGCGCAGCGGCTCCGGCAGCAGGCGCGTCAGCCGCCGCGCGTAGCGAACCACCAGATCGTGGAGGTAGCGCGTGTTCGTGTTGACGAGCGCGAGCTGCTGCTGCGCGGCGCGCACCACGCGCGGGTGGCCGTGGCCCACGAGCGGGACGTTGTTGTAGGCGTCCAGGTACGCGCGTCCGGCGTCGTCGTAGAGGTACTGGCAGAACCCGCGCACGATCCTGAGCGGCCTGCGGTAGGAGAGTCGTAGGCTGGGGCCGACCAGCCGCCGCCGCGCCGCGAGCGTCTCCTCGGCGGGCGGTGCGCTCGCAGCGGAGGCGTCGATCGGAATGCGCAGCAGCAGGTTCGGGTCGGGCGAGAGCGCCTCGAACACCCGGCGCCGGCTCGGGAGCGCCACGCCGGGAAAGCCGGCGTCCTGCTCCAGCAGGTCGAGAATCAGCTGGAAGTGCAGGTGCGGCGGCCAGTCGCCGTTCACGGGCGGGGCGCCGACGCGCCCGATCGCCTGTCCCTTCTTGACCGCCTGGCCGGCCGAAAGCCCGGCGAGCGTGTCCTCGGTCAGGTGACCGTAGAGGGTGAAGAACGGCGTTCCGTCGCCCGCCGCGTGGCGCAGGACCACGAGCGGCCCGTAGTCCTGCGGCGCCCGGTTGTTCGCGAGCACGTGGACGACACCGTCGAGCGGCGCCCGCACCAGCGATCCCACTTCGACGAAGAGATCGATGCCGAGGTGCAGCGTGCGGCGCTCGTCGATCGGCCTCCCGCCCGGCGCGAAGAGCGGCGAGAGGTAGATCCCGCGCGTCTCGGCGTAACGGCCGACGCCGAACGCGGCGCCTTCCTGCGCCATCGCGCCGAAGATCCGGCGCGTGAGCTCGTGCGTCTCCAGGTTCCGCGGGTCGGCCCCGAGGAAGGCGCTGCCGATGCCCAGGTCGAGCACGACGTGCGGCGCGCGACTGAGGTCGAGATCCAGGACGGAGGCCGCGTCGGTCTTCGCGAGCCACGCCGCGAGCTTCGGCCCGTGCGCGAGCGGTGCCAGGCCGCACGCCTCGCGAAGCACGGCGTGCGCGAAGCGCGGGTGGACGCGATCGAGCCGCTCGAGCGCCGCCCAGGCCGGGGCCTCGCTCACGCTCGTGTACGGGTCGTCCCGCCCCGCGCGGGCGCGTGTCGCCGAGACGATCACGCTCACCGCAAGCCGGGCGCCGGTGAGGGCCGGCAGCAGCGCGATCTCGGCTTCCTCGAGCGGGAGCTGGTCGTGGTAGCCGGCCACCACGGCCGCGACGGCGGCGAGCGGGTCCTGCTCGCCGAGGACGGCGTAGGCAGCCGCGATCGCGGGCTCGGCCACGAGCAGGCCGTGATGCATGTCGCCGAAGTCGAGGAGGCCGGCGACGGGTCGCGGCAGCGCGCGCGGATCGCCTACGATCACGTTGTGGTCGTTCGCGTCGCCGTGGATCACCTGCCGCCTTAGCCGCGGCAGCGCCGGGACGACCTCCCGCTCGAAGCGCTCGAGCGCCCGCCCCGCGAGCGCGCGGCGCGCGGGATCGGCCACGCGCTCGAGCCCGCCGACGAGCGCCCCCGCGCGCGCCAGGTCCCAGGGGAAGTCGCGCCGCGCGGCCGAGTGGGTGAAGTCGGCGAGCGAGAGGTCCATCTCGCCCAGCAAACGGCCGATCGCCGTGAGCGTCTCCGCGGAGCGCGGCCGGGCGCTCGCGAGCGTCGAGCCCGGGAGCCAGCGGAGCATCCACACGAGCCGCGGCGTCCCGTCGGGACCGGGCACCTCGCTCACGACGTCTCCCGCGCGACTGGGCACGACGCGCGGCAGCGGCAGCCGCGGCGCGCGGGCCTCGAGGTGGGCGAGCGCCGCGCACTGCATCGCCACGAGCCCGCGCTCGCGGGCCGGGTGCATGGCTTTCAGGACGAACGAGCGGCCGTCCGCCGCGGTCAGTCGGAAGTTGTCGTCGAACTCACCGGGCAGCGACCGGGCCCAGGCGTCGAGGCCGTAGAGCGAGGCGGCGAGCCGGGTGGCGTCCCCCTCGCTGACCGGGCGTTCGGCGCGTCCTTCGGGGAGCACGGGCGGGATCTTAGCCCCTCGCAGGCCCCGTGGCTCCGGGCTGTGCTAGACTTGCAGCTGTCTAGTTGCCGTTCGACTGGCGATTCCCCCGAAGCTTGGGCCGCCCAATGGGGGGCGGTGCTGATCGTTCGTGGCGCACAGGCGACGTGGCTGCTAGGTAGGGCCGAAGGAGGCCTGTACGTTCATGATCGAAGGCACTGTCAAGTGGTTCAACGAGTCCAAGGGTTTCGGGTTTCTCTCGCGTGAAGGTGGTCCGGACGTCTTCGTCCACCACACCGAGATCAAGGCCGACGGATTCCGCACCCTGAACGAGGGCGACAAGGTTCGTTTCGAGGTGGTGGACAGCCCGAAGGGGCCGCGCGCCGCGAACGTGAGCCGCGTCTAAGACTCTCGAATCGCTTCACGAGACAACGCCCGGGGCCCCCGCCCCGGGCGTTTTTCTTTGGGGTCAGGTCTTGAATTGAGGCATCCGTGGCTTCCCGCCCACTTCGTGCGTTAGTTCAAGACCTGACCCCTCAGCCGTGACAGCCGACCGGGCGGGCGGCCTCGGCCATCCGGCCCGGGTCCGGCCGGAAGCGGGCGCTGAGCGCGCCGGCCAGGCCGTGGAAACGGTCGAACGACCCGTCGGCCCGCATCGTCTTCTCCAGCCGCTCGAAGTCCGTCTCGAGCGCATCGAGCTCGGGCGCGGTCAAGAGGCGCTCCGCCATCGGGTAGAGAATGCCGTCCTCCTTGAGGATGTGAGCCCGCAGCAGGGCGATGAACGCCGACGCATTCTCGACCGCGAGCTCGACCTCGACCGGGGCGAACGGGCCTTCCGCTTCGCCCAGCCCCCGCAGCGCCGCGACCCGCGCGCGGCCGAGCACGTGCTCGTGGACCATCACGGCGAGCGGCCCCGACTCGCGGGGGAAGCCCCGCTCCAGCATGCGCTGGAACAGCAGGTCCTCCTCTTTGCCGTGGTGGCAGGAGTCCGCGAAGCCACGAAAGAATGCCGCGTAATCCGCGAGTGTCGCCCGCTCGGGCGGCAGCCCCTGCTCGATCCCGACCACGTACGTTTCGAGGGATCCGAGCACCTGCTCGATCAGCCGGTGCTCGGTCATCAGGATTTCGATCGCCCTGGACACGGCCCACCTCCTGGTCCCTTATCGCCCGGGACCGCTCGGCGGCCTATGACAGCCGTCAGCTACTCGTCGTCCAGGGCCGCCTGGCGGAAGCGCTTGACGATGCTGCGCACGCGCTTCTGCTTGAGCCGGCGCTGGACGGCGCCCGGGCTCGGCTGCGTGATCCGGCGCGGCCGCGGCTCGCGCAGCGCCCGCTCCACCAGCTTCTTCACCTTGTCGCGCGCGTCCTCGAGGTTGCGGAGCTGGTCGCGCGTGCGCTGGCTCGTCACGACGAGCCTTCCGTCGGCGTCGGTGCGCGCGGCGGCGAGCGCGCGCAGGCGCGCGCGCGCGGGGCTGGAGAGCCCCGTCACCGCCGCGAGGTCGACGCGCATGTCCACCTTCGACGCGACCTTGTTGACGTTCTGCCCGCCGGGCCCGGACGAGCGCACCGCTCGCCACTCGACCGCGGCATCGGGCACCAGGATGCCTCTGGCGATCCGGATCGGTTCGGCCATGGAACGACCGTAAACGACCGCCGCGATGCTCGTCAAGATGGGAGGCTAGCGCTTCTTGAACGTCTGCTCCGTCTCCGCAAGCCCGCTCGTCAGGATGGCGATGCTGTCGAGCGTGCGCGACGCCTTCTCGAGGTGACTCCGCGCCCGTTGCGGCTCGCGCGCAGCCGCGCGCAGCAGCTCGCTCACCAGGCGCACCACCCGCTCGATCTCCGGCAGCGCTCCTCGCGCGGCCTGCAGCTTCGACTCGAGCGTCTGCCCACGCCGCACCACGAACCACGCGCCGAGCGCGCGAGCCATCAGGCTCACATGGTCGAGCGTCGCCGGGCCGGGCAACGGGTCGCTGGCACCGAAATAGAAATGCGCCAGCCCATGCAGCCCGAAGCCGCTGCGGATGGGCACCACCGCCACGGCTGCCGCCGGCGGATCGAGAGGCTTGAGGATCTCGGCCACCTCGCTCGCCTGCTCGAGGTCCAGAAGCGCCGGACGCTTCAGCGGAACGAACCGCTGCCGGACGCTGCGGAAGCCCTCGGGGTTCTCGACGAACGGGTCCTTCTTCATTCCGACCGCCGCGAGCACCCGCAGCTTCTGATCGGCCCCCGGCGCGATCAGCGTCCCGCGCGAGCAGCCTGCCGCGGCGACCAGGTGCCCGAGCGCGGCCGTGAGCGTCTCGCCGGGTGGCCTGCCGTCGCCGAGCTGCTCGATCGCCTCGACCGTGAGCTGGAGCTCCTTCACGCGTCGCTGGGCCTCGTCACGCTCCTGGCGCACCCCGTCGAGCGCCTCGCTCAGCGACATCGAGGTCTCCACGTAGGAGCCCACGAGCGCCTTGTCGAGCTCGGCCCCGGTTACGCCCTGCGGAATCTTGGGCGCCTTTACCTGCACGCGCCGCAAGTCAAGGGCGCCGCGGCCCTCGCCGGGACGCACGCCCGCGCCGGCGATCGTCGACCGGCCGAAGACTTGCTGGATGGCACCCCAGGCCCAGGTCTGCACCGTCTCGCCTGGATCGAGCGCGAGGCTCCGGTACTTCACCGAGAGGTCGGCCATCGTGCGCGCCAGCAAGGTGCCGAGCGTCTCGATCACGCCCTCACCATGGAGCGCGACGGCCTCGATCACGGGCTCCCCGCGTGGGTTGAGCGCGGCGCTCAGCTCGTCGACCGTCGAAACCTGCGGCAGGTCGCGCTTGTTGTATTGAAAGACGGTCGGGATCGTCTCGGCGTCGAGCCCGTTCGCCTTCAGGTTCTCCTTGAGCTCCGCGAGGCTCGCGACATTCTCGTCCAGGCGATCCGAAGCCGAGTTCGCGACGAACACGACGGCATCCGTCCCGCGCATCACCAGCCGCCGTGTCGCCCCGTAGGGTGCCTGCCCGGGCACCGCCACGAGCTGAAAGCGAAGGTCGAAGCCGTGGAAGCCGACTCCCCGAAGCGGCAGGAGGTCGAACAGGATCGTGCGCTCCTGCTGGGAGTTGACCGTGATCAGCTCACCGCGGTGGCGCGTCAGCGCCGCGGCGTGGAGCATCTGCAAGTTGGTGGTTTTTCCGCAGACCGGGGGCCCGTAGTAGACGAGCCTCAGCTGAACGATTCGGTCGCGCGGCCTGAGCTCCACGGGTCGCCTTCCCCAAGGCGCCGGTGCGTCGTGAGGACTCTCCGGGCCGCTCAGTATACCGTGTGGGCAGGGATGGCTCGGCCGGGTCAGGGGCGGCGCAGAAACACGAAGCCCCTGCGCCGTGGCTCAGCGCAGGGGCGAGAAAAGCGGGCGGGTCCGCTTAGCTGTTGTTGCGACGACGGCGCCGGAGCGCCAGGGTCGTCAGCCCGCTGCCGAGCAGCAGCAGCGTCCCGGGCTCGGGCACGGTCGGGTTCACGCCAACGTCGTCCAGCTGCAGATAGCCAGGGTCGTTCCGGAACCCGAACCGGATCACGGTCGAAGTGGTCGTGGCAGGCAGGCTGAGGTCAAAACGAGAGTAACCGAAAGGAAACGCGAAATTCGTGAACGAGAACGGTGTGCTCCCTCCCCACGCGACGGAGAAGAAGTTCGGAACAAGGCCGTCGCTCTTGAGCCAGAAACTGATGTCGTAGGTAACACCTGGCACCGTCGCAAGACTCTGCGAAAGGAACCCGGGCGAACCTACCGGGCCAAGCCAAGCGGCGTAAGAGCCCGAGTGCGGATCATCCCCGTTCACAAAAGTGCTGCCCAAGTTCCCCGTCTGCGTCCAGCCGGTGAAGTCCCCCGTCTCGAAGCCGCCGTTGGTGATCATATTGGCGGAAGCTGGCACGGCAGAGCCGGCGGCGATCAGCAGGAGCAGGAGCAGTGCACAGGTTGACTTGAGCATTTTGATCTCCAGTGCATCCATCTCAAGCAAGAACCGTTCCGCCGACTCATCGAGGGGTCTAAATCAGAGATCTGTTTGACATTCTTTCTGTTGGGTGACGCCCGGGCTAGTCGCGGATCTGTAAACTCTAGCGACACTCACTGTCGGTTTGCCGCGGATCGAATGCTACGATCCCAGCCATGCCATGTCGGCCAGCACGCCCCTCGTGACCATCGCCATGCCCTGCCTTAACGAGGCGGCGTTCATCGAGGCATGCCTCAGGAGCGTTGCCAACCAGACCTATCCTCGTCACCGAACCGAGATCCTGGTCGCGGACGGCGGCAGCACCGACAGCACTCGCGGGATCCTCGAACGGCTGGCGCGCGAGGACGCCCGCATCCGCCTGATCGACAACCCTGACCGCATCCAGG
>Ga0214473_10010476_pt1 | contig 10901 bp, 8 predicted proteins | sample RVTome_7_FD_203509 | JGI IMG/M metagenome (GOLD analysis project Ga0214473, IMG submission 203509) | Soil microbial communities from uranium-contaminated site in the Upper Colorado River Basin, Wyoming, United States - RVT98D197 | ecosystem: Environmental > Terrestrial > Soil > Contaminated >... | reverse complement strand
CCGTGCGGATATCCATAGCCGCAGACTCTTTTACCGCGGGCTGGGGCGCATAAGGCGATGCAGCCGCCTCGCTGAGGATACCCTTTGCAAGCGCTATCAGATTCTCCTCAACGGTCATATACTCCGATACGGCAAGGATGTCCTCCGCACAGAACTCCTTAAATGCACCCGGCAGGCGCATGTCCTCCAGACATCCGGCGCTGTTTTTTATAATTTCGGGGTCTATCTCCGAGGCCTTGAGGAGTTGGTTTTTGGCAAGGGCCTTGTTGCCCTTTCTGTGGTATGCAAGAAACAGGTAATGGTGAGCGGTTGCACCCTCGGGGTTAATCCCCATTGCCTTAGTGAAGTCTTTTATCGCAAGGTCATACTGCCCCCCCCGAAGGTAAACAAGCCCGCGGCTATTGTATGCCTCTCCCGACCCGGGGGCAAGCTCTATGAACTTAGTGAAGTCCTTTACAGCGAGGCCGTATTGACTTGTTATAAGGTAAATCATCCCCCGTATCATGTAAGCCTCTCCAGACCCGGGATTAAGCTCTATCACCTTAGTGAAGTCCGCTATGGCAAGGTCATACCGGTTTGTCTCAAAATAAACCGACCCGCGGCCGTTGTAAGCCCCTGCATCCCCGGGGTTTAGCTCTATCAGCTTAGTGAAGTCGGCTATTGCGAGGTCGTGCTCGCCTTTGAGGTTGTAAGCCATCCCCCTGCCGGAGTAAGCCTCTGCATACCCGGGGTCAAGCCCTATCGCCTTTGAAAACTCCTCTATTGCAAGGTCATCCCGGCCCTGCCCGATATAAGCATTCCCGCGCTTAAAGTAAAGCGGGGCGAACTCGGGGACCGGCTTTATTGCCTTTGTATAGTCTTCGTAATCGTCTAATAATTCCGGCTTAAACTCGATTGCAGTTGAATAATCCTCTATTGCGAGGTCATATCGGCCCTTCTTGAGGTAAGCCAATCAACGGCCATAGCGAGCATCTCCCGAATTGGGGGTTAGCTCTATCGCCTTAGTGAAATCCGCTATTGCGAGGTCATAGTCGCCCTTCCCGTTATAAGCATCCCCGCGGCCGGAGTAAGCCTCTGCATACTTGGGGTCAAGCTCTATCACCTTAGTGAAGTCCGCTATTGCGAGGTCATACCGGCCCTTCCCGTTATAAGCCGCCCCCCTGCCCAAGTAATCCCCTTCATCCCCGGGGGCTCGCTCTATCAGCTTAGTGAAGTCGGCTATCGCAAGGTCATACTGCCCCCCCCGAAGGTAAGCCTCCCCGCGGCTATCGTATGCTATGGATGTCTCTGCTCCTACATCGCCGACAAGCTCTATGAAGTTAGTGAAGTCATATATTGCGAGGTCATACTCGCCTTTGCCTTCGTAAGCGCGACCGCGGTTAAAGTAAGCCTGTGCATAACCAAGCCCTATCGCCTTAGTGAAGTCCGCTATGGCGGGGTCATACTCGCCTTTGAGGTTGTAAGCCGCCCCCCTGCCGTCGTAAGCCTCTGCATACCCGTGTTTGAGCCCTATCGCCTTAGTGAAGTCCTCTACGGCAAGGTCATACTGTTCCTTCCAGTTGTAAGCCGTCCCGCGGTTATAGTAAGCCTCTGCATACCCGGGGTCAAGCCCTATCGTCTTAGTGAAGTCCTCTATGGCGAGGTCGTAGTCGCCCTTCCCGTGATAAGCATTCCCGCGGTTATTGTAAGCCATTGCATAACCGGGGTTGAGCATTATTGCCCTCGAATAGTCCTCTATGGCGAGGTCGTGCTCGCCCTTAAAGTGGTAAGCCGCCCCGCGGTTATTGTAAGCCTCTACATAACCGGGGTTAAGCCCTATCGCCGCCGTGCAGTCCGCTATGGCGAGGTCGTGCTCGCCCTTCCCGTTATAAGCCGCCCCCCTGCCGGAGTAAGCCTCTGCATACCCGGGGTCAAGCCCTATCGCCTTTGAAAACTCCTCTATTGCGAGGTCATACTGGTTTGTCTGAAAATAAACCGACCCGCGCTCATAGTGATCGACCGCCTGCGGCTCTGCCGCCGGTACACCCGCCGGGCCTAAAATCAAAAGAGCAAAAACGGCAAGGATTAAGGGAATTCTACCCCTCTTCGGCGAAGAGGGGCGAGGGGAGATTTTATAATATTTATGTGCTCTTACTTTTGCACTCATTTATTGACTCCTGCATAAGTAATGTCCTTCCTCTTGTCATTCCGGCTTGTCATGTGTCATTCTGGCTTGTCCAGAATCCTTCTTCCGATTCCGAACAAGTCGGAAGGACTCCCGACAAGCGGGAGTGACGGAAATAGGACATTAGTTTTACGTCTCCCATTAGTAATAATTATATCACAATAACCTCGCCGGGCGGTTCGTGATATGATACGCCAAGGCGATGCAAAACATAGCGGGCCTTGCCGGATGAACGAAGAGGCCCTCCGAGAGGAGATTAAGAGACTCAGGGCCGTCATAAGCGGCCTGACCCCGGGCCTCGATGCCACGCTTAAGCTGAGGGGTTTTAGGGTCTATAAAAAAGCGCCACCAGAAGACCTGCTGATTCCCGAAGACCCAGCCGACATAAACGGCTGGTACGAGACGCTCAAGAAATACTCCTTCAGACTTTTCTTAAGGGATGTGATAAAACATCAGGAGTCCTTCACGGAAAAAGATGTCGAAAGATACGCCACAGCCGAGGTAACCGGCGACTATATAGATTATCTCCTCAAGGTGGGGATCATAGAACAGGCGGGCGAAACATACAGGCTCCGAAAAAAGATCAAGAGCTTCGGGCCCACGCTTGAGTGGTTCCTTGCGGAGATTTTCAGGCGTGAGTTTTCCACCGAGACCATCTGGGGAGTGAAGTTCAAAAGGCCGCGGGTCGGCGGGGACTACGACCTCATCGCAAAGGTCAACGGCTCGCTCCTTTACATGGAGGTCAAGTCCTCCCCCCCAAAACAGATATACCAAAAAGAGATAGCCGCATTCATAGAGCGGGTCGGGGACCTCTCGCCTGCCGTCTCGATATTTTTCATGGACACGGAGCTGAGGATGAAGGACAAGATAGTGCCCATGTTCGAGGAGGCGCTTAAAGGCAGGCAGGCCGCGGTCAGGCTCCAAAAGGAGCTCTTCCGAATCGGCGACGGAATGTTTATAATAAATGCTAAGGAGAGCATCATGGGGAACATAGAGAAGGTCCTCGCATGGCACTTCAGAGGGAGGCAGGGATGAGTATCTGTGCGATATGCGCATGGAGGGAGACCTGTCAGAAGAAGTTCACGGTCTCCGGCAAGGACATCAGGTGCCCGGAGTTCGTAAGGGACATTTCGATCAAGGAGCCTTCGGAGAAGGCCGAAGAGAAAAAACCCCAAAAGGGATAAGAGCCAAGAGGAATAAGAGATTCTAAGGGCGGTCTTCTATACGGTCATTTCGGTCGCTCTGGTTGCGCTTGCATATATCTATTTCCGCGGCCCTTCGGCCCCCCCGGAGACGACCAATGCAGTCGATATGAATAATATCGTGGGGGCTCGCAGCCCCAATATCGTGGGGGCTCGTAGCCCCAATATCGTGGGGGCTCGCAGCCCCAATATCGTGGGGGCTCGTAGCCCCGATGCGATTACCGAAGAAGTCCTGATACTGACGGGGAGCGGTGCGGCTCAAAATGCCATTGCCCTTTTCAAGGCCGGAGATTATATGCAGGCCGCCGGGCTTTTCAGGGAGCTTTCAGTCTCCGATAAAAGGGCCCTCAGGGGGGCAGGCGTCTCCTACTACAGGGCAGGGGATTATGCAAACGCCAAGCGTTTCCTCGAAGAGTCCCTCGAAACCGATGACGGCTTTATCGAAAGGAAGCTCCTTGCATCCATATACTACAGGGGAAACGACCTCCAAAGGAGCCTCCAGAGCGCCGAGGCCGGTCTTTCCATAAAAAACGACCCGGAGCTTGCCGCCCTCCATGCAAAGCTCAAGGACGAGCTTAAGACACAGGCGGGTTTCGCCGAGACCGGCGCCGTTCATTTCAGGGCCTTCTTCGACGGGACCGAGCACCCCGAGACCGCAAGGAAGGTCCTCGACATCCTCGAGGAGGCATACGGCTCGATAGGGGAAAAACTTTTCTATTTCCCTCAGGAGCCGATAATTGTTATACTCTATACGGAAAAGGACTTCTTCGAGGCAACGAAAGTGCCCGACTGGTCTATGGGACTATATGACGGAAAAATAAGAATCCCGGTAAAGGGCCTTAATGAGGAGGCTCGTAGCCCCGTTTCGGAGCAGGCCGTGCCTGCCGCAGGCGCCCGCGGCGCCCTCCGGAAGACCCTATTGCACGAATACACCCATGCCCTCGTCCACCAGATGGTAAAAGACCCGCCGGTATGGCTCAACGAGGGGCTTGCCGAGTACTTCTCCGGGGGCGGCGAAAGCGTGGGGCAGGCGATAAGCCTGCGGGAGCTTGAAGGGTCATTCCTTCAGATGGACAGGGACAAGGTGACGGTTGCCTATAAGGAAAGCTATTCCGCAGTTGCATACCTTATAGGAAGGCATGGCCTTCAAGGTGTGAAAAGCCTGCTTCAGGCGCTCGGCGAAGGCAAAACCCTCAATCAGGCCTTCCGGGAGGCGTTTTCCATGGGTTACGACGAGTTTGTCATAACATGGGGGAGGGAGGCGCGGCCTCCTGAGATATTGGAGGCGCGGCCTCCTGCGATATTGGAGGCACAGCCCCCTGTGATAAAGAAATGATTTATCTGAGCTTTTTCGGATTCAGCGAGGAGCCCTTCGGGGTTACGCCCGACCCGAAGTTCCTCTACATGAGCAAAGGGCACGAGGAGGCCATCTCGCACCTCCGCTTCGGAATCGAGCAGTCGAGGGGCTTTATAATGCTCACGGGCGAGATAGGCTCCGGCAAGACGACGATAGTAAGATACCTGCTTGGGACGCTCGAGGCGAAGACCCATACATCCATGGTACTGAACCCGAAGGTGGAGCCGCTTGAGCTTCTTAAGCTCATCGTGCATGACTTCGGAATCCGCACAAAAGCCGATACGGTCAAGGACCTGATGGACAGCCTCAACGGCTTCCTGCTTGAGTGCTATGACAGGGAGGAAAAGGCGGTCCTCATAATAGACGAGGCTCAGGAGATGCCGCTTGAAAGCCTTGAGTTCATGCGCCTGCTTTCAAACTTCGAGACCGACACCCACAAGCTCCTTCAGGTGGTGTTGGTGGGCCAGCCCGGACTTAAAGAGATAATATTAGGCGAGAGGCTGAGACAACTAAATCAGAGGATAGCCGTCAGATACCACCTCGAGCCGCTCGGCCCTGCCGACACCGAAGGCTATATAAGGCACAGGCTGAAAATAGCCGGCTCGGCGACCCTTGCCTTTCCTCCTTCGGCCCTAAAGTCCATTTACAGGGCAAGCAGGGGGGTGCCCCGGCTTATCAATGTATACTCCGACAGGACGCTCATGCTGGCCTATGCAGAGGGAAAGCCTAAGATAACAAGCCGCCTTGTGAGAGAGGCCGTAAGGGAGATAAGCCCGGAGCTTAAAAGGCACGCATCCCTGAAGCCCGTAGCGGCCGCGCTCTTTGTCGCCCTCGCCATAGCTGGGCTTGTCCTTTTAACGGTAAAGACACTGGACTTCAAGGCCGGGCCGGTAGAAACCGTTAAACAGGCAGGAGAGGCCAACTCTCCTGTGCCTGCCCCTTTGCCGCCTCCTGCCTCCATCACCCTCGATGAAGGCACCTATAGGACGACTGCGCCCACGCTTACGGAGAAGGCCTGCATATTGACCCTGCTTGAGCTATGGGGCGAAACGGGCCTGAATAAGGAAGACCCGGAGGCCGACCTCAAAAACAGGGGATATGCGGTCCATGCGTTTACGGATGTAAAGAAACTCCTGCGCTTCAAGATGCCCGCAATACTCGACCTTAAAGGGAAGTCCGTTGTCCTCAGATGGATTGCCGGGGAGGATGCGCTCGTCCTTGACCCCATCGAGGGAAAGAAGATTATGCCCTTTGCGGAGCTTGAAGACAAAGTCTCCGGGCTTAAGGTTATTTATAAAGGGAAATCTGGGGGCGAAGAGGCGGTAATAAAGGCAAAGACCGCGGAGGCCCCGAGCCTGATACCTTAACCGTTCAGCCCTCTAACCGAACCCTCTCGATGGAGGCCGCCCTGCCGGTTGAGGGGTCAATGTCGAGCACAACAGCCATGAGGACGGCGGGGCCCTTTGCCACCTCGAACTTCACGGGCATCTGTAGAAGAAACCTCTCGAGTATCTGGGCCTTTTCAACGCCTATGACCGAATCCGACGGCCCAGTCATTCCGACATCCGTTATATAGGCGGTGCCGCCCGGGAGGATGCGCTCGTCTGCGGTCTGCACATGCGTATGCGTGCCTATTACCGCGCTTACGGCGCCGTCGAAGTAATACCCGTATGCCTGCTTTTCGGATGTGGCCTCGGCATGGAAGTCCACGACGATTATGTTCGTGGTCTTTCTGAGTCTTTCAAACTCCTCTTTTGAGGTCCTGAAGGGGCAGTCCAGAGCGGACATGAAGACCCTGCCTGAGGCATTGACCACTGCGATTTTGCTTCCGTTGCGTGCGGTTGCCGTTATGCTCCCTGCGCCCGGAACTCCCGGAGGGTAATTGAGCGGCCTTAGCACCCTGCTTTCCTTGGCAATGTACGGTATGGCCTCTTTTTTGTCCCAGATGTGGTTTCCTGTGGTTATGACATGAATGCCATAGCCGAAAAGCTCCTCCGCAACGGACTGTGTGATGCCGAAGCCTCCGGCCGCATTCTCCCCGTTTGCTATTGCGAAGTCTATCTTATACTGCTCTGTGAGCGGGCGCAGGAGGCCGCGGACTGCGGCCCTGCCTGCCTTGCCCACCACATCGCCTATGAAAATTACCCTCATTCAGCTTGCAAACCCGACATATCTGGACTCCCTTATGACGGTCACCTTTATCTGGCCCGGATATGTCATCTCGGATTCTATCTTCTTTGCAAGCTCCTTGGAGATTTGCCATGCGGCCTCGTCGGAGACGGCCTCGGGCCTTACGATGAGCCTTATCTCCCTTCCGGCCTGAATCGCATAGCATTTCTCGACCCCGTTATAGGACATTGCTAATTTTTCGAGCGTCTCAAGCCTCTTAAGGTAATTCTCGATGCTTTCGTTCCTTACGCCCGGCCTTGCCGCAGAAAGGGCGTCCGCCGCGGCAACGAGCGCGGCCTCCACGCTTGAGGCGTCCCCCTCGCCGTGGTGGACCAATATGGCGTTGACGACCCTTTCGTCCTCTCCGGATTTCCGGGCTATCCTCGCCCCGATATCCGGGTGCGTGCCTTCCTGTTCGTGGTCCACGGCCTTGCCTATGTCGTGGAGGAGACCCGCCCGCTTTGCGAGCTTGGAGTCCGCGCCCAACTCGCCCGCCATCATGCCGGCGAGATAGGCCACTTCGATGGAATGCTGAAGGACATTCTGGCCGTATGATGTCCGGTATTTAAGCCTTCCGATGAGCCTTACGATTTCCGGATGTATGCCTGAGATGCCCAGGTCGAAGACCGCCTTTTCTCCATCTGCGGTTATGGATGCGTCAACCTCTTTTTTGACCTTCTCTACGACCTCCTCTATGCGGGCGGGATGAATCCTTCCGTCCGCGATGAGCCTTTCGAGGGAAAGCCTCGCAACCTCTCTCCTTACCGGGTCGAAGCCGGAGAGCGTGACAAGCTCCGGCGTGTCGTCCACGATGAGGTCAACGCCCGTTGCGGCCTCGAGGGCCCTTATGTTCCTGCCCTCCCGTCCGATAATCCTGCCCTTCATCTCGTCGTTTGGAAGGCTGACGGCGGACACCGTGGCGTCGCTTATGTAGTCGCTCGCATAACGCTGGATGGCAAGGCCCATAACCTCTTTTGCCTTTTTGTCGGCCTCCACCAGGGCCTCTTCCTCTATTTTCTTTGCCAACTTTGCCGCCTCGAAGCGCGCTTCCTCCGCCACCCTCTTGAGGAGTTCCGACTTTGCCTCCTCGACGCTCAGGCCGGAGAGCCCCTCGAGGGCGGCAGTCTGCTCCTTTATGAGCTGTTTCAGGCGGTTTTCCTTGTCGTTAAATGACCGCTCCCTGGATGCCGATTCCCTTTCCTTCCGTTCGAGCTCACGCTCCCTGCGCTCCATCTGCTCGAACTTCTTTTCGAGGCTGTCCTCCTTTTGTCTGAGTCTTTTTTCGAGATGGTTGGTCTCATGCCGCCTCTCCTTGAGTTCCCTCTCCGCCTCGGTCTTTGCCTGATAAAGGATGTCTTTGGCCTCGATGGATGCTTCTTTTTTGACGGCAACGGCCGCCTTCCTTGCCTCTTCTATAAAGGTCTCTTTGTCTTTTCTGGCCGCTTCCCTCTCGGACTTCAGGGAGGCTTTATAAAGCAGGCTTAAAACGACGCCGAGCGCAAGACCCGAAACGATTGCGACGGCGAAGTATGCAACTGCAGGCATAGAAACACCTCCTTTTAGTATGTAAAAGGAGCCGGAGAGATTTCTTCAGTCTGGCGTCTTCTGTTTAGCGGGGGGCGGCCCTTCCGTAAGGACCTTGTCTGCCGTTTTATCCATTCGGCCCTTAATCGGGCTGAATCTTTTGTATTTTCTGAGTTTTTTATCCCCGGCCATGAGCGCCCAAGAAAACCGAAAAACTTTTAAACCCGCCCTGCCGTGTAGATGAGCAATTAGATCCGCCTGGTTGACAGGTGGGTGCCCTGAAGGGGACTTCAGGCTTTCCATCCCTCAGGAGGACATGCACACCGTACCCCTTACTTAGGCTCCCAAAAGACCTAATTTGGTGGATCAACATATTCATCTATCACCAACAGGGCAGGCAATCCGTCCGGCCCTATTACTTATATTAATAGCAGAAAAAGCCCAAAAGGGCAAGAAAAATAAATGGTAGGCACGCGGGGTTTCGAACCCCGGACCTCTACCGTGTCAAGGTAGCGCTCTCCCCCTGAGCTACGCGCCTTAAAGAAAATTAAACCCCAAAAGAGGAGCCTTTGTCAAGAAAAGGGTCTGCGTCAGATTTATGGGTTTCGTTCTAAGACAGTATTTCGTCATACCCGCGAAGGCGGGGGCGGGAATGACGACCTTTATCCTTGCCCGTATTTTCAACCAATGGCGTAAGGCCGGCTAACTATTCCCTTTTCAGTCTCATACTCGTAAGCATTTCAATAGCCGCCGTGTAAGAAGAAGCATCCTGAGGGTACTTACTTCTGTCAGCTTCTAACGCAGAAATGGCATAATCCACATCAGCGCCTTTGTCAATTAGAAGGCTTGCAATGTCTGTGTGACCTTTCCTTGCCGCAAGCATCAAGGCTGTCCAGCCATCATTCCGTTTCACATTCACATCAGCGCCTTTGTCAATTAGAAGGCTTGCAATGTCTGTGTGACCTTTCCTTGCCGCATACATCAAGGTTGTCCAGCCCTGATTGTCTTTTGCATTCACATCAGCGCCTTTATCTATTAGAAGTCTTGCAATGTCTGCGTGACCATTCAATGCCGCAAGCATCAAGGCTGTTCCGCCAAGCCTACTTTTCACATTCACATCAGCGCCTTTGTCAATTAGAAGTCTTGCAATGTCTGTGTGACCTTTCCTTGCCGCAATCATCAAGGCTGTATAACCAATAGTATCTTTCGCATTCACATCAGCGCCTTTGTCAATTAGAAGGCTTGCAATGTCTGTGTGACCTTTCCTTGCCGCAATCATCAAGGCTGTCTCGTCAAAACTACTACCTTTCTCATTCACAGCAGCGCCTTTGTCTAACAAGTCTCTTACTGTATTAATGTCACCTTTCTCTGCTGCATCCGGCAAAGATATTGCATAGCCTGAGCCTGTCATTACAAAAACTAAAATTACTGCAAATAGCCTTTTCATAAGCCCCTCCTTTTATATGTCATTTGCCTTTTTGATATTGTCCCTTCCTTTTGCCTAAGTAGGAAGTCCCCACTTGCCATTATCTTAAACAGCCACCTCCTTTCTGTCAACAAATTTTCCCCACCCACCCACCCTTTTTAAGTCATAGGGGGCTTACGCCCCCTATGACCCCCGAAACAAAGGATTGTAGGGGCGGGGCTTGCTCCGCCCTCACCCCATACGGCCCCCCGGGCAGGGGATCATCTCAAGTCCAAAAGCTCGTCCGTGTTTTTAAGCCGCATGGCAAGCTCCTTGAGGATGGAGACGGCTATCTTCGGCTCCTCCCTTAAAAGCGTCTCGAAGTTCCTTTGCGAGATAGAGATTAATACCGCGCCGTCCTCTCCGGCTATGGCATCGGCCGCCCTCGGGGCGGAAAGCAGAAGGGCCATCTCCCCGAAGTAACCCCCTTTGCCGACGGTCTTAATCGCCTGTCCCTTCCTTCCGAGTCCGACGCTCCCTGAAAGCACATAGAACATCTCCTCGCCCGGCTCTCCCTCCTTGAATATCGTCTCGCCGGCCTTGTAGGCCCTGCCGAATTTTCTTTTCAGCCTCTCCGCATCCCTGTCCCCGTGCGCCTCGTAAAAGAGACCTCTAAGAAGAAGGACATCCTTCCTCCTGAGATTGGCAACGACCTCCGCGCCGAACAGCAGAACCCCGAAGGAATAATAAAGCCATATGACCACGATGAAGACCGCCTTCAGACTGCCGAAGGTTATGCCGTATCCCGGATTATAGGCAAGGAAGAGGTTGAACGCCGGCCTCATCAGAAGCCACAGGAATGCCGTAACGAGTGCGCCGGAAAGCAGATAGCGGAACCCGACCCTCACCGGCGAGAAAATGAAATGAAATACAATCATGACGAGGACCATCAGCCCCAGGGATGCGGCATTATAAAAGAGTCTTCCGTACAGAAGCCTCTCGACCGCTATGCCCAATAGGCTCACCGCAACAAGGACGGAGAGCAGAAGAAGCACTATGCCCATACTGCCGAGCCGCATT
>Ga0214473_10010475_pt1 | contig 10901 bp, 4 predicted proteins | sample RVTome_7_FD_203509 | JGI IMG/M metagenome (GOLD analysis project Ga0214473, IMG submission 203509) | Soil microbial communities from uranium-contaminated site in the Upper Colorado River Basin, Wyoming, United States - RVT98D197 | ecosystem: Environmental > Terrestrial > Soil > Contaminated >... | reverse complement strand
GGCACTGGAATAATTCATGTTCCCGTTACTGGTGTCATTAACAGCATAGATCCATCGCTGGCCGCCACAGTGGAAGATGGTGAGGTCATCCCAAACATCTTTGAAAGCCTGACTGTCGAAGTCGGCGCCAGGATTGTTCCCTGGCTGGCCGCCGAGTTTCGCATGGAAGAAGGTGGGCGCCGGTACCGGTTCCGGCTTCGGGAAGACGTCCGCTTTCATGATGGTCGCAGATTGACGGCCCGGGATGTGCGGTATTCGTTCGAACGGTTTTTGGCCAACCCTGCAAGTATCAGCCGAATGTTTTATACCAATATTAAAGGGGCGCGCGCTTTACTCAACGGAGAGGCGCGAGACCTCACAGGGTTTCGTATTCAATCGGCGCACGATTTCACGATTGAACTTGAAGAGCCCATCTCGTTTTTTCCGGCGATGGTATCTTACAGCGCTGCGGCAATTATTCCCGAGGGAAGCGAGCGGTTCGGAGGAAACTGGCAAGAAGGTTGTGTGGGTACAGGGCCTTTCCGAGTCGTCAAGTTCACTCCGGGCCAACGCCTCGAACTGGAGCGTAACAAGAATTATTGGCGCAAAGGATACCCGAAGAGCGAGAGTTTGGTTTTCAGCTTTGGGGTTGCGCCAGCTGACATTCTAACGGAATTCCGCGCCGGACGGTTTTCGCTGGCGTCCGACTTGTTGCCCGCTGATGCGGAAGCTTTGCGTCGCGAACCGGAATTTGCCTCAAATTACCGCGAGAGCCCTCGATTGATCACATATTATGCGGCTTTCAACACGCATAGTGGGCCACTGAGCGATAAGAATTTACGAAAATCGCTGGTGCGTTCGATCGATGTGCCCAACCTTGTTCGCCAGACGCTGGGTCGTTTGGCAGTGCCGGCCCATGGACTCATTCCTCCGGGCTTGCTGGGCCATGATTCGACTCACACGGCACGAACTTCCGCAGCATTGCCGCCAATACCAGAACAGCATTCTGGGGAGATTGAGCTTTCCGCGGTGCTTAACCCCGTCTTCTTTGGGGAGTTCGCCGCAATGTCGCGAGCGATCGCGAATACCCTACGTGAGCAAGGTGTAAAGTTGCGCGTAGCAAACAAGACAATGGAAGAATGGCTCGATGTTACTGCGAAAGCCAGTGTTGATCTCGTAGTTGGGAGATGGGCTGCCGACTATCCTGACCCTGATACTTTTGCAACGATACTTGCGTCGAAAGAGGGACTGTTGGGCCAGCTATGCAGTTCACCCGAGCTTGATCGTCTTATCGAAAGAGGACGAACAGAAACATCTCCAACCGCGCGACACGGGATATACCGGCAGATGGAGGAACTTATCGCGCGCGACTGTTTGTTGCTCCCTCTGTTTCACGAACAAACGTACCGGTTTGCGCGACCTGAAGTGGAAGGACTGTCTCTGTCTTACAGTGCACCCGCCGTAGACTACGCCAGCCTGCGTACATAAGGAAAATAAGGTTGAATGCTAATGACGTGGTGACAACGTGTCGAGCAACTGCTCGTGCCGTATTTCAATAAACCAGCACATATAATCTGCCGGCAATTTCTTAGCACTGGCCTTTCTAAAAGTAAACACTGGTGCTATTATGTTGTCCTAAACAGCAACATCGGATCTATCTTCCATCAAGCGTTGGCGCCCTCATATCAGGGCATGGCATTTATTCTCAACTTGATCTCAGGCATTCAATGCCTGCTGAGTTGTAAGCACCGAACCCGCCAAGTCTTTCCCCCTCGTCGGTCTGCTGTTCAAGAAGCCCGAAAGGTGAGGCATCAGCCGCAAGAGGAGGAAGTCTCATGCACCTACCTGCAAACTTTTCCGTTTGGCAGTTGAGAGTAACACTATCAATTCTGGCAGTAATTTGCCTTGCGTTGCTGGCAGCGGAAGCTATCCACCCTGCCAGTGAAGCAAGCGCTGTCACTGTCACAGATGTCCAAAAGCAGGTCTCCTCAGCCTCCCCGATTTCCGCAAGCCTGGACGCTGATGCTCAATGTCCAACGCTGCCGGCGGCGAACGTGTTTAGTGGGACGACCGAGTTGAATACCGTGAAGTCGCAGATGTGGATCATCAATGGCGTGTGGTGGGGAGCATTCGCAAACAGCGGGCTCTACTTCTATAAGAGGTCTGCCGGGGGTTTTGTTAAAGGCTCCCTCATTGACAGTGGGGGGGGCAGGCCCGACACACTCTGGAATGGCGCAAATCTCTTTATCCTTATCTATAAAGGAAGTTCGCAAGCTACTCTGCGTAAGTATTCGTACAACCCAGATACACAGACCTATACTCAACTATCTGGCTTCCCGGTCAACCTCTCGCTCTCGAGCGCGAGTGCTATCACCTTTGCTCAGGATCATCAGGGTAAACTATGGGCAGCCTACACCGGCGCTGGCTTGACGAAAGTGATCTGGTCCACCACTTCCGACCACACAATCTGGAACACAGCAGGCTACGTAGTTGCCAGCGGACTTCCCTCCGGGGGCGAGATAGCCGCGATTATCGCCTTCGGTATTGACAAGGTGGGTGTGGCATGGTCCAACCAGGCTGTCGGAGAAGACGGGTTTCGCTACCACGTCGACGGTGCACCGGAAACAACCTGGTCAGCAAAAGAGCTCATTGATTGCTGCACATTCAGTCCCGGTGGCGTTGCCGACGATCACATGAACATCAAAGCTGCCCCTGACGGTCGAGTGTTTTTGGTGGCAAAGGACAGTAACCTTAACGCTGCTGGAACAGGAAACGGCAATCTTCACCTTTATGTGCGCAGTTCCTCCGGAACCTGGTCTCCTGGTGCGCTTGTCAACCCCGACCCAAGCGCTGAACCAACTCGGCCGACGCTTTTATTGGATATAGAGAACAATCAAGTCTATGTAATCTATGTTGATTCCCATATCGATCAGAGCCTTTTTTCTCACGCCAGCATGGACAGTCCTTCTTTTGGTCCAGCATGTCTGTTCGTCGGCGTGAAAGCCAACAACAGTACCTCAACCAAACAGAATCTGGATTCAACTACTGATTTGGTTGCCGCGGGCAGCATCAACGGACAAATTCTTTCTAATATCATAGATATTCAGCCTGCCGGTGCTTCGCGACCAGTCATCTCCAGCTTGTTGCCGCAGAGCGCCAGTGCCGGGGGCAGCGCATTTACTCTTGCGGTTAACGGCACCGGGTTCGTAGCAAGTTCACTTGTGCAGTGGAATGGTTCGGCGCGTACTACCGTGCTAAGCAATGGGCAACTACTGGCTGAGATATCTAATACAGACATTCTCACGCCTGGAACCGCTGAGGTCACCGTATTGAACCCACCGGATCAAGGTGGCCTCTCAAACACACAGCTATTTGCGGTTTCGAGTGGTGATTCATCACCAACTCCAACTCCTACTCCCACACCAACGCCTACGCCAACCCCGACACCACTTCCAGTCCAGAAAACCTTTTCACCGATTGCTGATGCGCGGGTGAAGAGTACTTCCGGCACGAGCAATTATGGCACCAGCTCCGAACTGCGAGTCAGGCGCGGCAGTTCCAGCTCCAGCAGCAGTTTTGAGTCGTATGTAAAATTCAATCTTAGTACTCTTGGTCCAGGCAGAATCGTTAGCGCCAAACTACGCCTGTACGGTTCGCTCGACAGTGGCAACAACATCCCGACGGCCGCTTATCCTGTTGCCAACACCACCTGGTCGGAAACCGCGATTACGTGGAATAACCGGCCGGCCGCAGGCGCTACACCGCTGGCAACTACCACGATCACCAATACGACATCACGGTATTATGAATGGGATGTAACGGTGTTCATAGGCGGAGAAAAGAGTGCGGGCAGGTCTACTGTAAGCCTGGTGTTGAAAAACTCACAAGCGAGTAGCCCGTATACCGTATTCAATTCCCGTGAGGCGAGTACAAATCGACCTCAGCTTGTGGTAACCATTGACGTCTCGTCCACGGCCTTCAATGCTGGTGCGACCCTAGAGGCAATGACCGCTACTCTAATTGAAGATCTTGATGGTGTTCAGCAAGCAAAGCCAGTCAGGCTTGTGGGAAGGAAGCCACTTTCATTAATTGCAGGTCGGGAAGGGGGCAAGGCAAAGCTTCTGGACGGACTGGTTACTCTCAATAGTTGCAATTGGGAAGGGGGCAAGGCAAAGCTTCTTATCAGGGAACTGGTTACCTTCAATAGTCGCAGTTGGGAAGGGGGCAAGGCAAAGCTTCTGGACAGTCCAGAGTGCCTACAATTTCTTTAGACGATCGGCGCTTTTGTGAATGCTGCCGCTAAGTTCGATTAATCGTTCCAAATCTTGTCCGGCACGAACTGATTCTTTGAGGTCCACTGTGCCCGGGTTCTCGATCACCGGGTTAGTGACAAAGCTCCTGATCTTCTTGCAGAGGTTAATCAAGGCATCCTTCATTTGCGCAACGTCGTAAGACCCGGGCGCGTCACTCACAAGTTTTTCAACTTCCGGCGCCTTATAAAAGACCAAACGCGATCTAAGCCGGCTGGCTCGCTTTTCGATTTCCGCTGAGGCGTCCGAAACAAAATGGTAATCCAATGATCGATCACCCGAAGCGGCCCGGGCGATCTCGTTATGCCTTATCAAAATCCGCTGAAAATCTTCTTCAACCTGAGCTGCAATAGCTCGAAGAGAACGCTCGTCGCGATTCTCATTCGGTAGGTGGCCGTAGTTTCGGAGTTGTATCTCTCGTCGGCTCATTTCCTGCATCCGACGGCGATCAGGATTTGTGCGATCCGCTGGCGGTCCTTTAACGGGCGGTTGTTGCGCTGCTATAGGACAGGCAAACGGAATCAATAAGGCAAGCACACCGAGACTCGGGATCCTGAAGATCTTCATGAGAACCTGAGTATAGTCCTCTTACATAACCCGGGCAATTTTTTTCGGAACTGGACACTCAACCAGAGTGTCAAGTATCAGACGGCAGTTCGTGCAGAGCGATTGTGGAAATGGTAGTGGGAATCCCATTTTCGACCGCTACTTTGAGAAGAATCTGGAAATAGCGGCGGGAGTTTGCGCCCGTCTTACGCTGTTGAAGCCGCTGATTGACGTAATCAAGGTACGTCTTGTTAGTGACATACTCCGTAGCTGCTTCAGTGCCCTGGCTGTAAACACCCGCCAAAAGCATGATCTGCTTGTTATCCGATATATTGGGTTTGACCGTGATTAGAGCATAATCTACGGTTAAGCCGCCGGTCCGACGATCGAACAGGGGAATGTACTCGAGCTCTTCACCGGGCTGGGGATGGCGGTTTTCTATAGTGGCTTTATTGGTAAAGACAAAGTCCTCGTTTCGGGTGAATTTGCTGGACCATTCATTCACCCATACTCCGCCAAGCATGATGACGTTGTGTTTCCGCAGATCCTCCGCGCTTATGGTCCGGCTCTGTTTCAGAACAATCGGTCGATTTGCCCGGCGAAAAAGATCAGTCAGGTAATGCAGCCCGATTGCCTCGCCGAGACCAGTGTATGAGCTCGTACTGAGAATAAGACTGGGAGTTCGATTTCGCTCGACCACGACTGCAGAAGCGGTTTGGTCGTTGGTTGGGCCCTGCGATTCCTTTATCGAAACTTCCGGATGCATAACAAACTTGTCGTTAAGGACTTTAAGGGCGTCCGGGGGCAGCGGTATGGAATCTTTGATCAAAACCTCTGGATCACTAGCGTTGGTAAAACGAAGGATCGGCGGATTGCTCAGGATAACAAGCGGAGGATCATCATCTGCCAGAAATGGCGCCCACAATTCTCCAAACGTCGACGAGCTGTGTGCTAATTCCAGTTCCGTCACCCTTTGTTTAAGCTGCCTGTTCCAAGTCCACAAGGCAACGGTAGCCACCAGGAAGAGAACAGCGATTCCAATTCCGATTTCACGGAGAGGTACTTTTACCGCTGGCTCCTCAGGTTCTGGCTTCGCACTGTTCGAGATGATTTCGTGAGGGATGGAGGTTCGTTCTTCGGGTAAACCTGCAACGAAAACCGGTTGGTAACTACCCGCCGGGAGCTCAAGTCGGATGCGTTCCGTTGCACCCTCGTTCTGATAGTAGGCCTGGAGTTTTTTTCTTATGTCATGAGCAGTCACCCGCACAATTGGATCTTCGGACGGGTTATAGCCGGTATCGCGGTCAAAAACATAATAGCCCACCATGTGCTCGTTTAATTCATGTGCTCGGCCCTCGAGGTACAGGTCGCAAATGACCCGCAAAAACTTCTTTTTTTTGTGGGCATTAATGAAGTACTTACTGGTAAGAATTCGTTCTAGCGCCTCACGCAGTTCTTCCGGCGGAAGGTCATGGGGCGGGCTTTCCGGTTCGACTGCCTGCATTGGAAATTCTCCACGTTCGGTCAGAGGGCACGACAGTAACCTCCGACTTTACCTGCAGCATCCGTGCACATTTCAGAAAAAGATCGCGAATAAAGGTATCAAGACCGATTAGAGCGCCAGGTTAGGAGGTTAATCTAACTTGTTAGCTTACTGTAAAACTATTGACAGCCCGTGCAAATGAAAATAGGTTGACAGTTCGCGGAGCTCTATCCGTCGGCATCGGCTCTGACCGAATGAAAGACTGGCCGTAAAAGGCGATCATAATTTGACAGGGATAGCGCACGCGCGAAAGAGCCATAGTGTGCAATAATCAGGCTTGTGGTTGCGGTCGTTATTTTACCTCTCGATTGCCGCAAATGACAACAGTTGTGCAGCCCAGTGCAATATTGGCCAACTTGCTGAAATTTCAACCTTTACAGGCCGTAACCAGCGGCGTTGTTGAATTATCTTCCTTCCACATTTCTTCGAGGTCATCATTTTTGGGTTTGAACGGCAATAACGCATTACTCCACGCAGAGATGATTTAGCTCTGCGGCAGATCCATGCCGATCTGTAGACACAGTTTCGGCAGCAAGAAATTACGCAAGAACCTAAGCCAGGCAATGGATTCGAGCCTTCGTATCCTGCGATTTATCGGTTCGCAAAGTTACTTTCCTGTGACTGCAGAATTTCACCGACGAGAGGAACACATCATGAGAAGCAGTGCGCCACAAGCCGTAATCCTTATGTTGCTCATAGGGTTGCTCAGCATCCTGCACGCTCAAACAACTACGACCGGGAATATCAGCGGCACGGTGCGCGACCCGCAAGGGGCGGCAATGCCGGACGCAGAAGTGACTATTCAGCAGGAGAATGGCACGTCTCGAATGGTGAAAACCAACGATGATGGGTTTTATTCGGCCCCGAGTCTGCCAGTCGGGCGCTATTCGGTAAGTGTTGGGCCACAGGGATTTAAAAAGACAGTCAATAATGACGTAGAGCTGCACCTTGGTGACAATCTGGTGGTGAACCTGGCGCTCGAAGTTGGTCAGGTAACAGAAACCGTTAATGTGACAACTGAGGCGGCTCCAGTCGAAACGAGAAGTGGCGATGTCAGCAGCCTTATCTCGGAAAAACAAGTCACGGAGCTACCACTGAATGGCCGCAATTACGCTCAGTTGGTGCTGTTAACTCCCGGCATCTCGCCGGTCACTCAGTCCGGTGCGGGCGGCGCCTTCCAGACTGGTGGAACGGGTCTCGATTCTCACGTGGACATGTCAGTAAACGGAAATCAGGGAAACACAAACCTTTGGACCGTTGATGGTGTAAATAATATGGATGTCGGTTCAAACGGCACGCTGTTAGTTTTTCCGTCGATCGATTCCATCCAGGAGTTTCGGGTCGAGCGAAATAGTTTTAGTGCGGAGTTTGGTCAGGCGCAGGGCGCCGTCATCAACCTTGTAACCAAGGGCGGCGGCAATGAATTTCATGGCACCGGCTTTGAGTTTTACCGCGGCGACTCACTCAATGCTACAGATTTCTTTTTGAACAGAGCCGACGTGCCCAAAGGTAAGTTGAAGTACAACAACTATGGATTCAATTTCAACGGCCCGGTTATAAAAAATCGCGCGTTCTTCTTTTGGTCAGAGGAGTGGAGACGAGAGCAACGCGGCCAGGCAGTTGGTGGCCACGTGCCCACCGCTGCGGAGAAGAGTGGAGATTTCAGTGGCGCACTAACAGGGCCTTTACCAATTGATCCTCGTACTTGTCAAATTGATGCAAATGGAGCTCGAGTTCCGGGTAGCTGTCAACCGTTCCCTGGTAACCGAATTCCAGCTGCGCAGCTCAGCCCAGCCGGCCTTGCCTTACTCAAAATATACCCGGATGCGAACACAACCGATCTGAGTGGACGAAGTTGGGCAGGGGCACCAGTTCAGCCGGTTAATACGCGACAAGATCTAATACGAGGCGATATCAACATCACCAGCAAGATGAACGTGATGGTTCGCTATATTCATGAGAATTGGACGCACGGTGTGGCGTCAGGCAATTTCTGGGGCGATACTCCATTTCCGACGCTCTCCTCGGATTGGGATCAACCAAGCCGCAGTTTTGCAATCAAGCTGACGAATACTCTCTCCTCAACTGCCGTGAATGAATTTCAGTTCTCGCGTGCGGGTAATGACATCATCATCGGCACAAGCGCGCAAAGTGAGGCGTTAGTCAGTGACATTCTTTCCAAGTTCCCAACTGTCTTTCCACACGACGCTTCAGACACCGGCGCTGGGCCGCCGCCGCTGTTCTGGGGTCCGCTCGGTGGAGGTGGTTATGACACGCTGTGGCACCAGGCACCGTGGCAGAATAAGGAAGACCTGTTTATCTGGAAAGATGATTTCGCCTTGGTTGCGGGTTCTCACGACCTCAAGTTTGGTGTTCTTTACGGGTATGGAAAGAAGGATGAGCCAGCAGGCGGCGCGGCAGGTGGAAATGAACCCTATGCGATAAGCGGTTGCGGTAACAAAACCGGTAACTGCATCGCCGACCTACTGGTGAAGGATCTTCCCTTAGTTAACTATGCAGAAATTGACCATCAGGAAGTAGGTCTCGGCCGTTGGAATGATTTTGAACTCTATGGCAACGATACGTGGAAGTTTCGACCACGTATTACGCTTACACTTGGTATGCGGTACTCGCAGTTTCCAGCAGCCCATTCGGAAAATAACCACATAACCAACTTCATCCCACGCTTGTATGACGGTACGGATTTCCGGAGTGCGTTGGTGACGGCCGACCAGGCGGAGCAGTTTGGACTCACTCGATCGCTTACGAAAAAATATAAGGGCGGCTTCCAGCCCCGAGTTGGACTTGCTTACGACGTCTTTGGAGATGGCAAGACCGCGTTGCGCATGGGCTTTGGCAGATATCTAAGCCGTTCTCAAGTTATTGAAGATATTCTCGCCCTCAATTCGAATCCGCCGTGGGCTACAGCGGTTGATTCCGGTTGGTCCGGCGAAAATGACACGTTAGCCACCAACCCTATATTTCGTAGCTTGGATACGATAGGACCCGGTCTTCGGAATAATACAGTTGGCGTGAGCGCGACTGCGACCTTCCAAGCTCTCCAGGAGGACTACCGTCCACCTGAGAGTTATCAGTGGAACCTAACGGTTTCGCGAGAGATCCTGAAGGACACGGTATTGGAGGCATCTTATATTGGTAATCACGGGCTGCACATCTGGCGAAGGAATGTCCCGTTTAATGACATTCCTCCGAATGTTGCCTGTCGTGGAACTGCCTGCGATGGCAGCTCTGATTCGGCTCGCCTTCAAATTGCCCGGGCTGTTCGAGCGGGGGTAGACACGGCGACGCTAGTAGCAGACAATCGCCGGTTGCGGGGACTTGGGCCAGTAGAAATGGCCGAGTCAACAGGAAATTCTTATTACCACGCGATGCAGCTATGGCTTAACCGCCGCTTCACGCGACGGCTGGCGTTCCAGGTAGCTTACACGTGGGGACATTCGATTTCGGATGTTGCTCTCACACCCTACACAAACTCAGTTAGTGATCCATTCAATTATCATGCCGATAAGGGCGACGCCGATCTTGATCGACGCCACACTTTCGTAAGCAATGCCGTTTACGTCTTGCCCTCGTTTAAGGACTTGGGACCCATCGGCAATGGCATTCTGGGCGATTGGCAGCTGAACGGAATATTCTCCTTCTTTGGATCCACTCCGCTCGAGCAAGGGGCTGCTGGAGGTGTAACTACTGGGGTCAACACTCTCGGTACGGCAGCTTCTGTTGGCCAGCGCCCGAATCTGGTTGACGGCGTTCCTATCTATCTGCACTCAAGCGATTCAACATTACACCTCAACCCGGCAGCCTTCGCGCTGCCAGGAGTGGGGCAGCTTGGGAGCCTTGGTAAGGGCGCAATCCGCGGCCGTGGCACCACAAACGTGGACTTTTCTGTCAACAAGAATTGGCGCGTGCGTGAGCGCTATGGAATCCAATTCCGAGCCGAGTTCTTTAACCTCTTCAATCATACCAACTTCATTGGCTATGATTCAGGTTTGCAACTGCAAGGTGTACAAACTGCTTCCAATTTTGGACAGAGCACCAATCCCTCATTCGGGAAAATCAATGACGCGGCAAGGCCGCGAGAGATCCAGTTCGGGATCAAATTTACCTTCTGATATACTCCACGAGCTGAAATCCAGACGGAGGGCTTGAATAGGAATTCAGCCCTCCGTTGCTTTTTCTGCAACTAATCATAGCTCTAGCAAGAAATGGCTTTGCTCTCTATCCTCGTTTCGGCTCTCTTTCTGTTTAGCCCGCCACAATCTCAAGCGGACGTTTTCCGACAACATTACGAGGCTGCTGAAGCTCAACGTCGTGCGGGAAATCTGGTGGCTGCCCAAATGGAATATGAGGCAGTCCTGCGTGCCTCGTATTACACTTTAGGACGAATCTACTCTGCGCAGGCGAAATACGATGCGTCGATAACGGTATTGGAGTTTACTGCGGCCCGGCAACAAGCTTCGTCCAAAGTCTTGCTTGACCTTGCCATCGCTTATTTTCACGCG
>Ga0214473_10010474_pt1 | contig 10902 bp, 4 predicted proteins | sample RVTome_7_FD_203509 | JGI IMG/M metagenome (GOLD analysis project Ga0214473, IMG submission 203509) | Soil microbial communities from uranium-contaminated site in the Upper Colorado River Basin, Wyoming, United States - RVT98D197 | ecosystem: Environmental > Terrestrial > Soil > Contaminated >... | reverse complement strand
ACACTCGGGATCTTTTCCCCCCACCATCCCAATCTCGTCGCCGTAGTAAATCATTGGAGCGCCGAGGTAGGTCATTTGCACGAGGGTGGCGAGCTTCAGTTTTTCGACGTCGCCGTTCGACAGTGTCAGGAACCGTTCCGTGTCGTGGCTGCCGACAAGATTTTGCAGGACTTCGTCAACATCGGCGGGGTATGCCGCGCGCTGCGCCGCGAGGATGGAATCGAACTGTGATGTCGTAATGTTCTCGAGGGCGATCCACCCGACACAGGCTCCCCGGAAGCGGTAATTCATCACGGCGTCGAACTGGTCGCCCTTCAGCCACGGCGTCGCGTCGTCCCAGATTTCACCGACGATGTAAGCGTCGGGGTTTGCCGATTTGACGGCTTTGCGCCACTCGACCCAGAAATCGTGCGGCATTTCGTTCGGTACATCGAGGCGCCAGCCGTCAAGCCCCATCTTCGTCCAGTGTGTCGTAGCATCGAAGAGATACTGGCGGACCTCGGGGTTATTCGTCATCAGCTTCGGCAGGTCTCCCAATCCCCACCACGCTTCGTAGTTCGGTTTTGCAGGAGGCAGAGAGACGGGAAAACTATGAACGTCGTACCAATGAAGATAGCGCGATTTCTTTTTGTTTTTCACGATATCTTCGAATGCCCAAAACTTTGTTCCCGAGTGGTTAAACACGCCGTCGATGATGACCCGTATCCCAAGCTTGTGGCACTCATCGAGCAATTTCTTGAAGATCTCTTCGTCGCCGAAGTTGTGGTCGATCTTCATGTAATCCGACGTGTGATACTTGTGGTTGCTGTTCGATTCAAAAATAGGGTTGAAATAAATTGCGTTGATGCCGAGATTCTGGAGGTAATCGAGATGGTCGATGACGCCTTGAAGATCGCCTCCAAAGTAGTTCGTTGTTGTAGGTTGATCTCCCCATGGTGTGACATTGGGAGGGTCGTTCGAAGGATCACCGTTGGCGAATCGTTCGGGAAAGATCTGATACCAGACGACGTCTTTGGCCCAGTCGGGTACGAACGAGTGCTGGGCGAATGCGCTCGTGGTAACGATCAGACAGAACAGGATGAAACAGGAGCGGAGCAATCTTGGGGAGTTCACGATGGTGTATCGTTTGTGGGGAAGTTTATCTGAAATTACTGAAAACGCCGACGAAAGGCAAGAAAGTTCAGGGCTGAACGTTTCGAGAATACGTGATTGAAAAGAGGTAATAGTTGTTGGTTGATGGTTGTGGTTGTTTGGGCACTGGTTTTGGTTTGATGGCTGTTCGTTGTCCGATCACGGACGGAAGACCCGGAAAACTACAACCGGAAACCAACAGACTGGAACTAACCAACTCATAATCAAGAACGCTTCAATTCCCTTTGAATTCATACCCCAAGCTTGTATATTAATCCCCAGAGAACCTCTACCCATGGAACCACGCAAACCTTCCCGCCGGAAAGACGCACAGTCTCCGCCCGAATTGTCGTCGAAGAGGAAACGTCTTTTCTTTCTGATCACGGTGAGTTTCCCGTTTGCAAGCCTTGTGCTCCTTGAGATCGCCCTCCGGGTGTTTCAGTACGGCCCCAACCTCTCGCTCTTCATCACGGAAGAAATTGCGGGGAAAGAATACCACATCATGAATCCCGACGTGAAGTACCGCTACTTCTCGCGCGTGGAATTCAGTCCGAACACCTCCATGGACTACTTCCTTGTGCCAAAACCCGCCGGGAAGTACCGGATCTTTTGTCTCGGCGCTTCGACGACGGTCGGATTTCCCTACGGCTACGCCGGCTCGTTTTCAGCGTTTCTCCGCGACCGCCTTCGGGCAGTTTTCCCCGACCGGGACGTCGAAATTATCAACCTCGGAATGACGGCAACGAACAGCTTCACGGTGCTTGACATCGCCCGGGAGCTTGTCGATTATGAGCCCGACCTCCTCATCGACTACGGCGGGCACAACGAGTTTTACGGTGCCTTGGGAATCGCGTCGTATGAGTCGTCGGGCAGCCAACGGTGGTTGACCGAGCTGTACCTCCGTCTCGTTCACGTCCGGACGTTTCTGCTCGTGCGGGATCTCATCGCGCACGTGACGGGTTTCTTCCGGTCGTCGCCGGAAACCGATCGTCATGGGACGATGATGGAACGTCTCGCGCGGGGCAAGTATGTTCCATACCGGGGTGAGACCTACAACGCCTGTCTCGATATCTTTAAAAGAAATCTTGCGGAATTGAAAGCCCTTGCTGTTCGGTACCGTCTGCCGCTCATTGTTTCCTCCCAGGTATCGAACCTTCGTGATCAGGCACCCTTCGTCTCCGCCGTGGATACGTTCAGGGCCGATCTCGAGTACCGGCGGGCTCGCGTGCTCGATTCTCTCGGAAACAAGCAGAATGCGCGATTCGCCTACCGCAACGCGCGCGACTACGACGAGTTGCGATTCCGGGCAAGCGGCGATTTCAACAACGCGTTACGCGACGCGGCCGACGATACGCTCGTTTTCTTCACAGACGCAGAGCGATACCTTGAAGCCAATTCGCCTGATTCCATCGTCGGCAACAACTTGATTCTCGAGCATCTCCATCCGAACGCGAAGGGATACTTCCTGATTGCGAAAGCGTACGCGCAGACGATGAGAGAACGGGGACTGCTTGCGAAGCCTGATGCCTGGCGTGAGCGGGATACGGTTTCGGACGAGCGGTTGTGGCAGGAGCGGAGTCTCACGGATCTGGACGAACTGTGCGCTCAAAGGAGAATCGGCATTCTGACCTCGGGCTGGCCGTTCACCGAAGCCGGCGTACCCGTCGATACGTTTGGAGAATCAGACAGCTTCGGAAAAATCGTTTCGAGGATGGTTCACGCGGAATTGACGTGGGAACAGGGACACGTGGCCGCCGCGGAATACTACCAGGGAAGAGGAGAGTACGCCAGGGCCGAGCAAGAATACCGCGTGCTCATCCGTCAATCCCCCTACAACGTTTCACCATACCTCCGGCTCGCTCAAGCATACCTTGCGGAGGGCTCACAAGAAGACGCGGTTGCTGTTCTTCGCCAATCGTTGAGCGTTGAAAAGACCTTCTTTGCCGGCCGGGTTCTCGGGACGGTTGCTCTGAACGAGAAGAGGCCGGAGAAAGCGATTGAGTACCTGGAGGACGCCTACGCGAGGGCGGGCGGAATCGCGGAGCGTTCTGAGGGGGGGTACTTGCTCGCGCTTGCATACACCCGGAGTGGGAGGAATGTGCAGGCGATCAATCTTCTTCAGCAGATACTTCGGGAGAACCCCGCCGACGCCCAATCGCGCCGGCTGCTGCAGTTTCTCCAGCGGCGATAAGATTGAAGGTTACATTCCGCTTAGGACGAAGTTGAGTAGAAGATAACCTTCTTACGTCGCACTCGTTCTACCGAGCAGAAGGCAACCTTCGTACACTCAGTCATACAAAAAAGCCGCCCGACAGCCTTGCGGCCGCCGGGCGGTTGTGAATCTGAAGCGGGAGGGTTTTACGGCATTTTTTCAGCAGTCCCGCCAGAAGAAGCGGGACTGTTACGTCCGTCGTCCCGCTACGCGGGACTATTTGAGTAACAGCATCTTCTTCACTTCAGAGAACGAGCCTGCCTGCAGGCGATAGAAGTAGATTCCTGTCGCGAGCTTGTTGGCTTCGAACAGTGTTACGTAGCTTCCGGCGGGCTGTTGTCCGTTCACGAGCGTTGCCACTTCCTGGCCGATGAGGTTGAACACCTTCAATGTCACGTTCGCCCTCTCAGGAAGGATGTACCTGATCGTTGTGCTCGGGTTGAACGGGTTCGGATAGTTCTGCAGCAGCTTGTAAGCCGCAGGACGTCCATCGACCGGCTCGGGAGAAACACCATTCAACGGATTGAACGGTGGATCCTCGTGAGGCATGGGGGCCGATTTCTGCCATTCGTCCGTCGGCGCTGTATAATCCCGGGGGAAGCTGTTGTCCCCAAGCGGCTGAATGAACCTGCTGCGATACGGGTTCTGCGCACCGAGTCCGCCGCCTTCGTCGACGTTACCGCCGCCCGCATGAATGTACCGGTAGTAGTAGAGCGTGTTGTAGTGCGTCGGGCCGACGTAGGTGTACGATCCGGTGTAGAACGTATCGGTCGCACCGCCGACGGGGGTCAGGGTGACGTAGTTCGGGAAGGAACCTTGATTCGCCCTCTGGGCGCCTTTCACGAGTTCATCGAAGAATACGAGTAACACGGTGTCCGCACCGGGAACAAAAGGATCGACGTAACGCGTTGCAGGTCCCATGTTCACGTTGGCGGTCACGGTTACCGTGTCGCCGGCATTGATGACGCCGCGTGGACTTATGCTGCTGAACCAGTAAACGTCAGTGCTGATGTTTCCGCCGGTTCCGACGTTGAAAATACGGTTGCCATCGCCGCGTTCCGCGGGATGCTCATAGGCGAACCCGTCTCTGTTGCTCGTTCCGCCGCTGTGGATGTACCCGGGGAATCGTGCCGTGGCGCCGGCCGAGTCGAAGTCTATGAAATACTTGTGTGGCACGTCGTCGAAAGATGTTCCGCTGTACGGAATGACGACCTCATAGACGCCCGATGACAACGGGTCGTCCATCTTCGTGCCGGCCCATCCGTTGAATGGTCCCCGTGCCTCGATGGAATCCTGCAGGTCCGGACGGAACCAGCCCATGTTCAGGAAGGCGGTAAAGTCGGATTTGAACAAGATATTCGCACTGATCGGCGTGTTCACGACGGAATCGTTGTTGAAATATACAACAGGTACGGTGGCGCCGCCGACGGGAACCGTGTATTCGCGATTGCCCGAACCAGTAGGCTGGTTATCTTCCCAGTCCAGTCCTCCTCGCGGAGTCTTGTAGAACTTGTAGAAGATCGCCGAACCCTCCTGGATCATGAGTGTCTTGGTGTAAACGCTATCGTTGTTACCGTCCGTGAGCGTATCGGCCGATGTGCTCCAGCCGTTCATGCTGCCGGGGACGGTCACGATGTCACCGCTGCCGGGTTGGAAGATCCCTTCGAGGATCTTTACCCGCATGTTGACCTGGAATACGACCGCAACGTCCGGCGCGATGGTTACGACCGAGTCGTTGTCGAAGTACACCACCGGCAGTTGCTGCGTTCCGCCGACCACGGTGTACATACGATTGGAAACGCTTTCCCAATCGATACCGCCTCGAAGCGTTTTGAAGAATTTGTATTCAATCGCTCCCGTGTCGATCGTGACAGTCTTCGTGTAGATACTATCGCCGTCGATGTCCGTGAGCGTGTCGGTGGCGGTGTTCCAGCCGTTGAATCCCCCCGGAACCGTGACAATATCTCCGCTACCGGGCTGGAACGTACCCTCGAGCATCTTCACACTCATGTTGACGCGGAACTCGACATCGCCCGTTTGGGCAACTGCAAGACTCGTCCCCATGATTGCTGTGAGCACGAGAACCGTACACAACAGTAACCATTTGCTATTCATCGTCCCTCCAATACATGGAAAGTTGGTTGTGAAAGTATGAATATGGATTGTAAGAACACTAACGTGATGCGGGTGAGGTAGACCAGCGAAAACCTTGGATGGCCTCTCTTTTCAACCACCAAAGGTACGGTTTCTGCCCATCGAAGTCAAGTATCAGGGCGGGTCGGGACCGGGCTACTCACCGCACGACTCTCCCAGGCTGCCAAAATCGCGGTATTTGCCGTGGTCGCCTTACCACATGAGCCCGACTGAAAATTTCTGCACGTTGCTCAGGCGTCCGAACTTCTCGTACGCGTAATCTACCTTCACGATAAGGTTGTTTCCGAAGTCATACCGAAGCCCGCCGCCGAGGGTGAATTGCTCCTCCGAGTCGCGCTGGCCGAGGGCTCTGTATCCGCCTCGCAGAGAAAGCATTTTCTGAAAGAGACTGTATTCGCCGCCGAGGTTTATGCTCTCCGAGTTGTCGTTGGGGTGAGCGGCGTCGACCGCAAGGACCAGGTGTTGGTCCTCGGACGACAGCGGCTCGTACGCCAGGCCGATGCGGACAACCAGCGGAAGGTCGTACTGATCCGTGCGGAGGTCTGCGTTGACGTTCGGGTCGTTCCCGGCATTGGAGGAAACGTCTTTTTGCACGAGCAGATCGTCGCCGCTCATCTGCAGCCTCTCTCCGTAGTTGGCAATGGCGGCTCCGAATTTGATTCCTTCGAAAGGCGTGGTGAACAACGTCCCGAGGTCAAAGCCGAACGCCTTAGACTTCGAGTTCCAGATGTATTCGTTGACGTACTTGACGGTCCCGCCGATGGAGAACCAGTCGGTCAGGTTGCGGGCGTAGGACACGCCCACGGCAAAACTCCCGACCGAAAAGAACTGTCCCGTGCCGTCAGGCTGCGCTTCGGTCGTTCTCTCCATCTCTTCCATCGTGAGCGACGTGAAGTTGATTCCGGCGGTTCCCGCGCCCTCGAGGGGAAGGACGATGGCGGCGTAGTTGAAGTTGACGTCCGCGATCCAGTTCATGTGCGAGAAGAGAACTTCCGATTGATACATCCGGGCCGCGCCGGCGGGATTCCAGTACAGGGCGGACGGATCGTCGGCCAGGGCGACGAAGGCCCCGCCCATGCCGAGAGCGCGCGCTCCGACGGGAATGCTCAGAAACTTCGCGGCGGTTGTCCCGACCTTCGTCACCAGTTGCGCATGGGCGGGAACCATCCATGCCGCGATGAGAAGAACTGTGGTCGTTACTCTCTGGAAAGTATTCACGGGAAATCTCCTCTTATCAAGATGGTTCGTCCAAGTTACTTGATGACCGCGAACTTGCCGAGGTGTTCCCCCACGCCCGGCGCGTCAACGTGAAAAATATACACACCGTACGAGACCGAGATATTATCGCGCGAGAGAAGGTTCCACTCCTCCGTGCCGTCGAGCATGGTGCTGTTGTGGTCGATGGTCGTAACGAGCTCGCCGCTGATCGTGTAGATACGGATCGTACATTGCCGGGGAAGATGGGTGAAGTGGATGGAACGTTGCCTCGTCGAGAACGGACTGCGTTCCTCCCACGTGGCCGCCACAATGTACGGGTTGGGGACGACTCTGATTTTTGAGAGGTCCTTCGCAGCCGCCGCCCTGTCCACCCGCTGCGCTCGCGTCGTAAACTCGAAAACATCCGTGGCGCGAAACAGTTTTGAGAGAACGACGAACGCCGTGTCGCCCGCTGTCGGAGGAGCCAGAAGGGAATCATAGGCGAGGTCGAACCGCCACGTCGTATCGTACCCGCCGCCGGTCTTGGGCTCCAGAAAAACGACAAAGTCCGTCTGGAACAAAGCGCCTACCTTGCGCACGGTTAACCTCCCCCGTCCTCCCGTTGTATCGAGCTCAACGAATCCGAATTTGATCTTCTGGTTTTCCGTTGTGTTGAAGACCGAGAAATTCACCGGGATGGACGGCCTGGTCACACCGCCGACTACGATGGCAGTCGATGTGTCGATGCCGACGGAGCCGAAGCTGACCCTGTAGTCGGTCGGTTTCTGCAAGCCGATCGTGAACCCGAACTTGTATTGCTTGAAGCCGAAGTTCTCAATTCCGTTGGGGCGACTTCGGACGTTCCATCCCGAGAGCAGGGAATTCAACCCAAAGAGTGTTTCATTCCTCACGCTGAGTCGAAAACCTTGTGTCAGCGGCTGCTCGATAGTGTCGCTGAGAGCTGTGCTCCGCGCAATGAGCGTGTCGATGGCCGTCGTGTCGGTGACATCCGCCAGGGTGAAGTTCTTCGTCTTAATCGTATCGGGGTTGTTGCCGGACCCTCTCCGGATCGTATCCTCGAACGTGATCCGGTACCGATGTCGGTCAAGGATGGAATCGGGGTTCACGATCGCATAGCCGACAAAACCGGTCGTGCTTCCCTGCACGAGCTGGATCTTGCTGATGCTGGGGGCGACGTACCCCGCGACGGGCGCCTCCGGAGTCACGATGGCGATGGACGGACCGGTTCCCGTAACTTTCCCCGTGAGGTTGTCGACGCTGATCTTCAGATTGCTCTCGGCAGGAGTGAGTTCCAGGTATTCGGGAGGATTCGTGTTCGGCAGCAGGAAATGAACGAGTCCTTTATCGAACGCGCGGACGGCGTAGTAATATTTCTGACCGTATTGTACCGACGTGTCGGTCCAGCTGTGTTTGAGTCCGGTGGTGTCGTCTCCGAGATAGAACTGGACGCCGTTGAAGGCGACCGGGTGCAAACCCGCCACGGAATCCCCCGGGACATCAAATTGGGCAATTGGTTTGAGCCAGGGAGCAGGGTTTCCGTTCGCATCAAATATCTTCCTGGCGTCCTCGAACGCCGGATCAGTTGCGCGGTAGATCCGGTATCCTTCAAAGTCGTTCGCCGGCGCTCCCAATCCCTGGAGGAAACGGTCGGAGGACGACTCCGAACCCTCGTCCCAGTAGAGTGTGACCTGGGGCTTGTCGGGGAGCGTGACGCCATTGACGATCCGTGGTCCCGTGACTGCGGTGACTCTCGGTTCGACAGGCGCCTGCGCGAACTGATAATCCTGGTTGTACGCGAGCTCGGCGAGGTTTCGTTTCGCGCGCGCGTCTGCGACCGCCGTTCCGCCGCTTACGGCATGCGGACATTGTGTCTCGTTCCCCATGACGACGGCATACGAGATGCGTTCAATCTGTCCGGCCCTGAGCGGGAACAATCCGGAAGAAACAAACAGATCGTATTCGCCGGTGCCGATGAGGGAGGGGTCGACGAACTGTCCGGGGGTCATGAACCTGCTCCAGAACACGACGTCCCGCGTGGTCGAGTAATTGATACCGCCGGCAGGGTCGTACTGGACGTTCGTGAGTCCGATCTGGTCGCCCTCGGCCACGTCGGTCTTGTCGGTGTTCGGTTCGCCCGGAAACGGAGTGCCCACGCCGGACGTGGGATGGCCGTCGCCTTCTCCGCAATCTCCGGTCCCGGCCGCGCCGTCGAGCCCGACGTCGTCGGTCAAGGGGTTCCAATCGCCGTCGTTGTCGATCCCGTCGTTTCTCGACTCATCCATCATCTCATCGATGCCTTCGTCGATATCGACATCGTGAAGACCCTCGCGATTGATGTATCTCTTCCCGATGTCTTCGGGTCCCACATCGTAGAGCACGACATTCGTTCCGGGGACTCTGTAGCGACGATAAGCGTCCAGGGCCGCAGTGTCGATGATTGCCTGGGTGATCGTGGGGAAGTCGGGGATGTCGAGGCAGGACGGTTTCGAGTACCAGTTGTTGTTATTGTCGATATTGTCCTTGAATCGTTTTCCCGCATCTTCCGATCCGACTTGAATAAGATGGATCGATTCCTGTTTGAATCCGTCCGGATTCGGCGCCCAGAATGGGTCTGATTCGGGGTTTGGTGGCCAGCGAAGCCAGGGGTCGGTGGAAGCCTGCGCGACCATGCCTGCCGTGACGACGGGGCTGCTGGCTTCTCCGTCGTCGTTGTTGTCGATTCCATCGGCGAAGCCGACGCCGCGCTGCGCGCCGAAGGGAATGTACGTTGAGTCTTCGTCGACGAGCCCGTTGTGGTTGTCGTCGAGTTGATTGCCCGAGACTTCAGGAGGAAACGGGCCCGCTGCCAGAAGCATCAGATAGGTCACCTTCGGACCGAGCGTGAACTCCGGGCCGTCACCGTCGTTATCTATGCGGTCTTCGGCGTTCCCCGGGGTTTCGAGGTATACGGTTGCCGCAGCGCCCACGCACGTTCCCGCGAAGGGAGGGAACGAACTCTGGCCGTCGCTGTCGCGCGAATAGGCAATGTCGAGGATCAGGTCAAAAGTCGGGCTGTCGTCCTGAGAGTCACCGTCGCCGCCGACAAAGTCGGCAAGCCAGATCGTCACGGCAGTTTTCTTGATATCCTTCGTCCCATCGTTCTTCATCTCCTGGATGAAAAACACTGCATCCGCCACGGATGCTTGTGACCATTCGAGCACGCGCACGTCGGTAATGAGTCCGAGACCCTTGCGGGTGCGGTCGGTTGTGTCCGGTGTGTAGCGATAGCGGTCGTAGTTGTTGTCGCCGACGCGATAGAACAACTCCTGGTCGGCGTTGAACTGGTTCTTTCCGAAAAAGCCGTTCCACGCGCCGCTCCATCCGGGGTCGGTTGGGTCGCTCTGCTTGTCGGGCCAGGAGAGAGGCCACGTCGCCGGCTCGTCGCTCTTGGCGATCTTTCCCGTGGCGAGATTGAAATAGCCCGGGACGGGATTCATATTCCAGTCCGCGCCTCCCGGGGCCGTCCGGAACGCGGGGAGGTCGACGATCTGCACCGTGTGCCCCGTGTCGTCGACGACTTCACCGCCGAAGAAGAGCGCCACGAGCGCGACATACACTCTTCCGGTATTCTTCGGCCATTCGTACGGGACACCCTGCCCGGCTCCCGTTCGTCCGGAGAAAACGAAATTGAACACGCTGGTACGGACGTTGTTGCCGTCGATCTCCGTCCGCCGGCGAAGCGAAGCGTCAACGCGCTCACTGCTCGGGACATGGTTCTGCGCGTCGAGGCCTCCGGCGGCGAGAAACGTCATCAGGAGGAGAGCGAACGTCAATCGAGGTCTGAATGCTGTCATTACGAGCTCCTTGGTTACGGATGTGCCGTTCATCGAATCCCTACAAACTCAATTCCATCCCAAACTGTATCTCTCGCGGCTCGGAGTAAAAGTCGGGGCGAATCAGATACTCATCGACCGTGTTCACGCGGCCGGTTCCGGAAACCGCGCCGACGCCGAGAGCCGCCGGCGTGGCAGTGGCGCGGCCGGTTTCGCCGTACACGCCGGTCTCGTTACGCTGGTCGAAAAGGTTAAACACTCTCAGAAAAACGTTGAGGTTCGTGGAACCCGCGAGGCTGAACGATTTGAAGAGCCGGAGGTCGACCGTGATATTCTGAGGCCGGCGGCGGCTGTTGCGCAACAACCCGCGCGTTA
>Ga0214473_10010473_pt1 | contig 10902 bp, 9 predicted proteins | sample RVTome_7_FD_203509 | JGI IMG/M metagenome (GOLD analysis project Ga0214473, IMG submission 203509) | Soil microbial communities from uranium-contaminated site in the Upper Colorado River Basin, Wyoming, United States - RVT98D197 | ecosystem: Environmental > Terrestrial > Soil > Contaminated >... | reverse complement strand
CATTATTCATGACGGTTCGTCGCGAAATCGCTGAGCCGCGTCGCGAGACCAGCGCACGGAGCCGTGAGGCCCCGATGCGTATTCGTGCAGGACGGTGAGGGTCCGAGGGGCGAGCCCGCTGGCTGAAGGCTCGTCGTAGCAGCGGATCGGCGATTGCAGCAGAAACGCTCATGAATCATGCGGGCTAGACCACTTGCTCGCAGGGGAGGACGAATACGTGAAGAGGGAAGGTATTGTCATGCTGACGCATCCCCTGTTCCGCTTTCAAGCGCGTGAACCCATCGATGAGGCGGTAGGCAACCTGTTCCGATACCGCGGTGAGGATCATACAGTTGGCGCCCGGTGACAGGAAAAACGGAACGTTGGGTCCGGTCTCTCCCCTGCCGGCTACATTGTGCAGTTCAGTAAACGCGTTGACGTCGTATTCTTTCAGCAGGGCGTGGATGTGTTCTACAGTCGACTGACGAAAGACGATCAGTAGCATTTTCACAGAAGGCACTCCTGTGCAACTGCGAGAGGGGTTGCCACGGAAGCTGACGATTGTTCAGCTTGCGACTCTGTCCATTCTATAGGGTAGAGACGAAAAAAAGACAAGGGCCACTCCAGAACAGAACGAGGTGGATACGCATCGGGCTTTCCAGTAGACTGCCTCCCAACGAATGGCTGACGGTGGTATGCCATGCTGCAAAGGCCGGACGTAGCAGACGTGCCGTGGGCGATGCCATTCGCAACTTCTTCAGGCGGGATAGTTTTGCATAACGGAGGCATCAGATGAACGATCAAGACACGCAACGCGCGGTTGGGATTCTCAATAAAATTATGGAGCATGAGTTGGCGGGAGTCGTACGCTATATGCATTACTCCCTCATGATCTATGGCTATAACCGCATTCCTATCGTGTCTTGGCTGAAAAGAAATGCCGACGAGAGCCTTGCCCATGCGCATAAAGCCGGGGAACTGGTTACCTTACTAGGCGGCCATCCATCGCTGAAAATTGGGACACTCTTGGAAACCGAGAAGCACGATGTGGGAGATATCCTGCAGGAAAGCTTGGAGCACGAGAAGGCCGCCATCGCGTCCTATTACGAACTCCTGAAAGTCTCCGAAGGAAAGTCCGTCCTGTTGGAGGAATATGCGCGAGAAATGATCGTCGGCGAAGAGCTGCACCTCGACGAGGTGAATAAGATGTTGCGTAAGTCAGGTGATGTTCAACCATTTCGCTCCTAACCCTTCATTCAACCGGAAAGAAAAAGACTGTAAGTGGACCATTTCGCGGTGCGAGCGCAGAGGAGACTCATCTCGCCCTCTGTGTTAAATTTGCAATTCATTACTAACTCGACGGAGGAGGACGTCACATGTTGAAGGAAGTGGCAGGAGATATTTTATTGACGAAGGCGGAGGCGCTGGCGCACGGCGTCGCACCCAACGACAACTTCGCGAATGGGTTAGCCTTGGCGCTCAGAGAACGGTGGCCGGCGATGTATAAGGACTTCCGGCATTATTCTCAGACGTTTACTCCTAAGACCGGCGAGTTATGGACCTGGGCCGGTGTCGGGGGCGTTCGGATTGTGAATCTGTATACCCAGGAGCCTGCTGCCAGTCACGGAGCCAACCACCCAGGCCGGGCCACGATCGAGAACGTGAACCACTGTCTCAAAGCGTTGTGTAAGGTGATTGAGGCTGAAAAGTTTAAGAGTGTCGCGCTTCCACGCTTGGCCACCGGTGTGGGTGGGCTCGACTGGAAAGACGTCAAGCCGCTGATGGAAAAGCATCTCGGCCACCTGCCCATCCCCGTGTATGTGTATGGCACCTATCATCCTGGGGTTCAGGCAGAGGAGAAAGGCTAAGCAGGGGCGAACGAGGAAGGTGAGGGCGGCTGACGAACGGTACGCGGTTCGGTCGCGCCATAATGCGTTGACCTATGTCTCCCCAATCTACTGGTTTGCCGTCTGCCGCCTGCTCCTCTAACACTGCGATGAAACATCGCAATACCGTCGCAGCCGGCATCGCTTCAACCACTTAATCAGCAGCGCCCGCTATGGCGCGAGCCTCACTGCACATCCGTTCCATCCGCCAGTGCGTGGGAAGAAGAGCGGAAAGGCGGACAAGGAAGCACGAATAGTTTGGCTACTCCCTCTTGTTCCTCTCTCCTTACTTTGGTACATTCGCCATCTCCGCGATGACAGAATGCAGGCCGGAGACGACGCGCGCCATTCGCTCGTAGTGAACGAGCTCGGGCCTGTCGGCGTTCGAATGGTAGGCTGGATAGCGGAAGAGGGCGGTATCGGTCACCATCACTGCTGGGAATCCCTCCTTCCAGAAGGCCCAATGGTCCGACCACCCGATGCCGGGGATCGATCCCCACAGGGCTCCCCCTTCGGAGGGAAATTGCGCCTGTTGCCGAAAAGATCCCACGAGCTGCCTTACCCACGGCCCGTTCCCAACATTGCTGACAAAGGCGATGAAGTTCCCGGTAGAGGGATAGATGAGATTCAATGGAAAGAGGAGGTGTTGACTCCCAGGGTCATCTGAGTAGTACCCGATGGTTTCCAGGCTGAGCATGAGGACGATCTTTTCGCTACGCTCGCGGCTGCGCTTGGCGTAGACGCGGCTCCCCATGTGATTGGTTTGAAAGAGCGGCGGCTCCTCGTTGGTGAACGCCACAAATCGCAGCGTACGATTCGGCGTGGTCTTCGCGAACGCACGAGCCAAGGCGAGCATCGCTGCCACGCCGCTTGCATTATCATTGGCACCGGGACTTCCCCGCACCGAGTCATAATGCGCGCCGATGACTAGGATGTCGTCCGGTCTCCGGCTACCCCGCACTTCCGCTTCCACATTCTCACAGATCTTCCCTCCCACCTCGTAAGGTTGCCGGCCAACCTCATACCCGGCACCGGCGAGTGTCGTCCGAATATAATCCGCCGCCATGACAAGCCTGTCGTGGCGAAAGACGTTGCGCTCGCCGATCTGTCCAGCGAGCCTCTGTACGTGGGAATGGAGTTCCTGCTCCAGCGCGCGTTGTTCATCCGTCAGCGGAGGCAGCGGTCCCTGGTGACTGTGTCCCGGCATGCGGATCACGGTGAACCATCCTACGCCAGTTGCGACAAGAAAAATTCAGATATGTACCCAAGGCCGGCGAGCTGCCATTACGTGCCTGGGAAAGTTGCCTCTGTGGTCATGGCTTCACAAGACTGGTAGTAGCCTGCACAGTCTTCCTCCCGTCCCCGTACGATTCGTTTCCCGCTGAATGGAGCTTGGTGGCTGGTGATCACGGTGCACTGGCGTTCGCCGTGGTCATCATCATAGTAGAGGATGACCCAGTCCTGCGTTTTCTTCAGGCGATGGGCCAGCGCCGTGTTTGAGAACATGGCGCTGTAGTGGCGAGTGCCTCGCTGTGTATGGAGAATGGACAGCCAAGCTTCCCCTGTGGGATTGAAGCGGTGCGGCGCAATTCTCTGCAGTCTGCCCGCCTGGGCGGCTTCGCGATATTCCCTGTCCACATCCAGAAGCTCTTCCACCGGAGGTTCAGCTGTCGGGTGCCCGGCCGTTCTGCCAGGCCTCTGCCGGACACGTCCAAGTCGCGCGGTCAGGGAATCGATGATGCCCTGGAGTTTTTTGGGACCGATCCCTCCCACTTCTGTTAAGCGTCCGTCGTGCGCCGCTATTTCCAGCTGTTCCAATGTTTCAATATGCAGCTCGTCGTGCAGCCGATGGGCGAGGGCTGGACCGATCCCTGGAATGGACGCGAGCAGTGAGACCGGGTCCATGCGACCGCGCAGGCGATCCAACATCGGCAGTCGCCCGGTGACGACGAGGGTATGAATGGATCGCGCGAGGCTCACCCCAATGCCTGGCAAAGCCTGCAACCCGTCTGTGCCCTGTTGCTGTGCGATCTCTGCGGCGGGAACCGCCAAGCGTTCGATCGTCTCAGCCGCGGCGCGATAGGCCTGCACGCGAAACCGATTCGCTCCCTGATCCTCTAAGAGCTGTGCGACTTCTCGCAATCGCCGGGCGATGTCCTGATTCTGCGTGATGTTCGCCATGCTCGTGGTGGACCTCACTCGTAGTGTAGCGCCTCGATAGGGTTCATCCTCGACGCTTTGTTCGCGGGATACAGGCCGAAGAAGACGCCCACGATCAGGGAGAATAGAAACGAAATGACGACGACTTCCGGAGAGATAATGGTCGGCCATCCGATCATGGTGGTCAGCAGGCGCGCGATTCCGATCCCGGCACCGACGCCGAGTACTCCGCCAATCGCGGTCATGATGATCGCTTCGATCAGGAATTGAAGCAGAATATGAGCGCGCTTGGCGCCGACCGCCATGCGTAGTCCGATTTCCCTGGTTCGTTCGGTGACGGACACGAGTAAGATGTTCATAATGCCGATCCCACCGACGATCAGCGAGATCGAGGCAATGCCCATCAGCATGAGCATCATCGTCCGGCTCGTGCCGGCGATGGTCTTGGCAATGTCTTCCATCGTGCGGATGGTAAAGTCGTCCTCCTCCGAGGCGGTGAGGTGATGGCGCGCCCGCAAGAGCTCTTTGATGTCTGCGACAACGGCAGGGATCTCATAGCGCGTCTGCGTGGCCACCAGGATGATCCCAACGGTTCCAAGAAATTTCGTCCCCTGGACTTTGCGTTCGGTGGTTGAGAAGGGGAGCACCACGAAGTCATCTTGGTCCTGCCCCGTTATGGACTGTCCTTTCGATGTCAGAACGCCGATCACACGGAGCGGGACGTTTCTGATACGGATCTCACTTCCCACTACATCTTCCCCCGGCTCGAACAGGTTTTGGACAACGGTTTTCCCCAAGACGACGACCTTGGCGGCTGAATCCATGTCCGACTGCGTGAAAAAGTTGCCCTGCGCAATGGGCCAGCTCCGGATATCAGGAAAGACAGGGGTCGTCCCTAGGACGATCGTGCTCCAATTTTTGTTTTCCCGGATAACTTGAAGAACTGATCGCGTCGCATACATCACCGTGGTGACACTCGCGACTTTCTTCTCGATGTCCTCCGCATCGTCGACGGTCAGCGTTGAAATTGAGCCGAGTCCGCCGCGCACGCCCCCGACAGTGGTCGCTCCGGGGACGATGATCATCACATTGGTACCCAGGCTGGCGATTTCAGCTTGGACGGAGGCGGTGGCGCCCTGACCCAAGCTGACCATCGCCACGACGGCGCCGATTCCGATGATGATGCCGAGCATCGTCAGCCCGGCACGCAGCGGATTCCGGCGAAGGATGCGAAGGGCGGAACGAATTGTGAGCCAGAGAAAAGACATGGTGAGTAGCTTTCAGCCGTCAGCTCTCAGCCTTCAGCTCTGAGACGTAACCGTTCGATCCGAAACTGAGTGCTGAAAGCTGATTGCTGATAGCTAGTTTCCTTCATCTCATCCTCGGGCCAGTCTCAAACCCAGGGGGGAGTTTCTTCTGGGCTTGTTCTTCGGGCGTCTCAATTCCGAGAATCACCGTGTCTCCTTCCTTCAGCGTTCCCTCGGCGATTTCTGTGAAGAGGGAGTCGGCGATGCCTGTGGTGATCGCCGTCTGTCGCACCTGTTTCGACTGATCCATCACCCACACCTGCGTGACCTTGCGGTCCACCGGGACCGCCGGCATCCGGAAGCGCAAGGACCCATTCGGTACGCGTAGAGGATGTTCTTTTTTGGCCGTCACGATCGTCACGTTTGCCGTCATCCCGGGCTTGAGCTTGAGCTCCCGATTGTCCACCGTGATCACCACGTCGTAGGTCACCACGTTCTGGATGCTGATTGGCGCATTGCGCACCTGCGTCACGGTGCCCTCGAAGAACTGCTTAGGATACGCATCCACGCGGAAGCTGGACGGCTTGCCTTCCGCGACCCCGCCGATATCGGATTCGCTGACGTTGGCGTTCACCTGCATCTGTGTCAGGTCCTGGGCGATCACGAACAGGGTCGGCGTTTGGAAACTGGCGGCGACGGTCTGGCCGACATCGACGTTGCGGGACACCACGATGCCGTTGACCGGGGAATAAATCGTGGTATAGCCGAGATCGAGTTCGGCTGAGGCCAACGTGGCCACCGCTTGATCCACCTGCGCCTGCGCGACCTCGACTTGGGCCTGGGCATCGCGGAAATTTGTGGCGGCGAGGTCGAGATCCGCCTGGGAGACGAACTGTTGCCGGAGCAGGGTCGCCATGCGATCGAGTTCGAGTTTCCGCTGATTCGCCATGTTCTTCGCTTTCGCCAGATTGCCACGCCCGCTCTTGAGCGCCGCGCGGGCTTGCCTCACCCTCGCTTGGAACGGCTGCTGATCGATCGTGGCCAGGACCTGGCCCTTCGTGACCACGGAATTGAAGTCCGCCATCAGCTGGGTAATTTTTCCGGAGACTTGGCTGCCCACCTGCACCGACACGACCGGATTGACCGTGCCGGTGGCGGTGACAATCGCGGTGATGGGGCCTCGATCGACCAGCGCTGTTTTGTAGTGGACCGGCGGAGCGCCGGCCGTCCACCAATACCAGGCACCTGCCCCTATGATCGCGAGCAGGGTCACGATGCCGATGAGCCACGGAAAACGAGCTCGTCTCTGACGTGAGGGGAGCGTGATAACGGAGGCGGGGAGATTATGCTCGTGGTCGGATGATGCACTCAATGAATGGTGAGCCGGAGCTGAGGAAGATCCGGGGGGAATGATCTCGGTGACAGGGACCTCACGAATCGGGTCTTGGGGGTTACTGGTCATGATTTACCCGCTTGTTGCGTGACTTTGTCTGCATGACTGTTTGTGAATCGGTTCACGATGATCTTACGGATTTCTTCTGCGAATAACAGCACAAGGGCGCCCGACGCGAGTGGCCCGAAGATCCAGGCAGGCAAGGGGCTGGTTCCAAAAATCGCGTTGCCCCAAGGGGTGTAAATAATCAACGCCAGGACGACGAGTTCTGTCGCGATTCCCCAGAGAATCAAAGGATTGGTGAACCAACCGAGTTGAGAGAGCGACACTCGGTCTGAGCGGCAGGCGAACACGTTCGCCACCTGGGCGACGACGATGGCGGCGAAGGTGGCGGCGGTCGCCTGTTTGTAGAGCGGATCAGACCAATCGAGCGGCATGCCCCAGGTCCATCCCTGTGTCAGGAGCAATAAAAAAAATGCGCCCATCGCGATCCCAGCTTCGATCAGGCCCAAAAAGACATAGGCGCGGAGGAGCAGCGGAAGGTTCATCAACCGTTCTGTGCGCGGGCGCGGCGGGATTGCCATAATGCCGGCGTCGGGCTTTTCGGCACCCAGGGCCAAGGCCGGAACCATATCGGTCCCTAGATCCACGGCGAGGATTTGCGGGACCGTGAGCGCCAGCGGAATCCCGAACAAGCCGAACGCAAGATAGGGGACGACCTCGGGCACGTTGCTCGCCAGCACGTAGGTGGAAAATTTTCGGATGTTGGCGTAGACGGCCCGGCCTTCTTCAATGGCGTTGACGATGGTCGCAAAATTGTCGTCGAGCAAAATCATGTCCGCCGTTTCTTTTGCCACGTCGGTTCCGGCGATGCCCATCGCAATGCCGATATCGGCTTTCTTGATGGCCGGGGCGTCGTTCACACCGTCGCCCGTGACGGCCACCACTTCGCCCATGTCTTTCAGCACCGACACCACGCGCATCTTGTGCCGGGGGGCCATGCGTGCTAAGACCGGCTCAGCCTCGCCAGGACGGGTGGGCGTGAGGAGCCGACGCAGTGCCTCGTCGCTCATCGTTTCGACCTGGTGCCCTTCGATCACGGGACAGAATCCGACCGGCTCGGTGCGGGACTCTTTCGGCGCCAGCCCGATCTGGCGGGCGATGGCCAGGGCCGTGAGCGGATGGTCGCCGGTAATCATGATGGTGCGGACGCCGGCTTGGCGGCAGCGGGCGATGGCCTCCGGCACTTCGTGGCGCGGGGGATCCATCATCGCCACGAGGCCGAGGAAGGTGAGCTTCTGTTCCACCTGGTCGATGTCCAGCTTCTCGACCCCCTGCTCAATTTCACGCATGGCCACCGCCAGGACCCGATAGGCCTGGTGCGCGAAGGTGCGGCTTTGCGCCATGATGCGCTGGCGGTCCTCCTGACTCATCGGCGAGCGTGCGGCTTGGTGGAGCATCTGATTGCAGAGGGGCGTGAGCGATTCCGGCGCTCCCTTCACGAAGGCCACGAGCCGGCCCTCACGCCAATGGAGGGTGGACATGCGCTTCCGGTCCGCGTCGAACGGGAGCTCGCCCATCCGGGGCATCGGTTCATGGTGGAGGAGTCCGTGATCCTGTGCGAACTCGACCAGGGCCACTTCGGTTGGATCGCCCGTGACGGTGGGGCGGCCGTCGGTCCGCCGCACGCGCTTGGCATTGTGGCAGTGGATGATCGCATCGAAGAGCGGCGCATACTCCTCGGCCTCGAGCGCGCTGGTCACACGTCCGGCGATCACCAGACAGCTTTCCTGTACCTCGACTACGAGATGGTCCATATAGAAACGAGCCACGCGCATCCGGTTCTCGGTCAGCGTCCCCGTCTTATCCGTGCAGATGACGGTGGTGCAACCCAAGGTTTCAACGGACGTCAGTTGCTTGATGAGCGCGTGGCGTTTGGCCATGCGCTGGCTGCCCAACGCCAAGGCCAGCGTTACAGTGGGGAGCAGCCCTTCCGGCACGTTCGCCACGATGATGCCGATCCCGAAGATCGCGCTGATCCAGAAGCCCAAGCCCATGGAGACGCCGATGACGAAAAAGACCCCGCCCATGGCGACTGACAGCATTGCGACCACATGGGTGACCTTCGCGATCTCTTTCTGCAGCGGGCTGAGGCCTGTCTCCACGCTCGTGGAGAGGCGGGCGATCTTGCCGAATTCCGTCTGCATGCCGGTGGCGAACACCACCGCTCGACCTCTGCCGGAGAGCACGGGGGTGCCGGCGAATACGAGATTGGGAATGTCCAGGAGATGTCCATCGGTCACCGGCTCCGCTGTCCGCCGCTTCGGTTGGGATTCGCCTGTGAGAGAGGAGATGTCGACACGCATTTCGGCTGCTTCGATGAGCCGGGCGTCGGCAGGGATCTGCTCTCCCTCCTCGATCACGAGCACGTCACCCGGCACGATCTCGCTCCGCGACACGTCATGCGGTTGGTTGCTTCGCAGCACCCATGCCCTGGCAGGGAGGAGGCGATGGAGGGCATGCACCGCGCGCTCCGCTTTATATTCCTGAAAGAAGGCAAAGACGGCGTTGATGACGATCACACCGAGGATCGCCCAGCCGAGCGTGGCCATACCTTCGCCGGGCTTCATGAATTCTGCCGTGAAAGCCAGGGCGGTGGCGATCCAGAGCAAAATGGCCAGGAAGTGGGTGAACTGGTGGAGGAACCCCCGAATCAATGAATAGCGATTCGGTTCCTCCAGAACATTGGGGCCATATCGACTGAGCCGCTGCTGTGCCTCTTCGGGCGACAAGCCGCCTTCCCTGGTTCCCAGGTGTTTGAAGATTTCAGCAACCGTCAGTTGGTGGAGGTGTGGCTCGTCGAGGTCAGGCACGCCAGCCTCGCACGATCAGGACGGAACAAGGGGCGTGTCTCAGGAGACTCTCCGAAACGCTGCCGAGATGGAGCCGCTCGCTCTTGGTCAACTCGCGAGACCCGATCACCAGGAGGTCGGCATGATCCGTCTCCACGTGTTTGACGATGGTGTCGATGACGTGGTCCATCTGCACGTCCGTGACGACGGCGTAGCCTTCCTTCAGGAATTCATCCCGCAATGAAGTGACCAGTCGCGTGGCGCGTTCCACGACCGGTCGCTCCAACTCCGCGACTTGGGCTTTGGACAAGTATCGAATGGCCAAGTCGGTCACCGGTCTTTCGGCCGAGGAGAGGATGGTGGTCGCGGCGGATTCCGGAAGAATGCGGGATCGAAGAAATCGAGCGGCGGCTCGGGACTGCTTCGAGTCATCGACCGCGAGGGTCACACGCGTCAATTGCGGGAGCGGCTGTTTCACAACGAGGACGGAGCAGGGGGCGGTCGACGCGATCTGCCGAGAGATACTTCCCATCAAGAATCCTCGAATGTCGCTTAATCCGCGGGATCCGATGAGGATGAGATCGGCCTTCACCCGCCCCGCCTGTCGCACGATCGTCCGGGCGAGGGGGCCATGGGCTAAGACGTGGTGGAGCGTGGTGCGGGGGCCGGTCATGGCCTGTCCGAGGGCGACCCGAGCTGAGCGCTCTGCCTCGCGGAGGAGGATTCCACCGGCCTTCTCCATAGCGGCCAGGGCGCGCTTCTCTGCCACGGGATTTCTGCCTCTGCCCGCTCGGAGGGCCGACGGATCGACCACATGGAGAAGCGTCACATCCTCCGGCTCACGGTCGGCGAGCGCTTCGAGTGCTTGTACCCCCCACTGCGAGGATTCAGACCCATCTACGGCACAAAGAATTCGCATGACAGGCTCCCTTCCTCAATGACGCCATAAACACACGGGCCATTCCGGGTATCAGTTCTGCATTGGATGTGCCTGTGACGTACGGAAATGAGGAAAGAGAATCAGCCCTGTTTCAAGGGGTTGCGAAGAGAAACGATACTCCGGTTCCTATAGATGGTGCGGCGTTTTGCAGCAGAGAGGAAACCACCACTGTGGTGATTGGCGTCAGTACATGCGAGCGATGCGCGACGAGCGGGAAAGGCGGGACGGGCAAGATGGGCATGAGCCAATATGTGGCGTTTGGGGTTCGAAGTTCCGAAAACCTCGAACTTTGGACTTCGAACCCTCGCGTCTCGCCTGTCCCGCCAGTCTCGCTCGGCTAGCCAGATAGATCGATAGTGAGGAGAGAATACATGCCGACAAAGAAGAAGGCCGGGACAGATACGAAGAAAGAGTTTGATGCGATGACGGTCAAGCAGGTCATGCA
>Ga0214473_10010471_pt1 | contig 10903 bp, 8 predicted proteins | sample RVTome_7_FD_203509 | JGI IMG/M metagenome (GOLD analysis project Ga0214473, IMG submission 203509) | Soil microbial communities from uranium-contaminated site in the Upper Colorado River Basin, Wyoming, United States - RVT98D197 | ecosystem: Environmental > Terrestrial > Soil > Contaminated >... | reverse complement strand
CATCGAAGTCACCCGGGGCAAGGTCAATGTGTTCTATCCCCGCCGGGCTCATAACCCCATCCTGCGGGCTGTCCCTTGGCACCGGTTCCCTCGTTTCCTGCCAGGTCTGAACAACGCGGAATTGACACTCCATTTCCAATGATCTCGGCCGTCGCTCATGTTATATTTATGTGACGCTTAGCGCTCTGCGAAAATCGGTGCTTAACAAAATTTCAAAAATTTGCCCGTAAGTAGTGCAGAGATCGCTGAGGGAGATTTTTTTCTGATCCGATCGGGCCTTCGCCACGCCGACCCGCTGCGCCAGCGCACAGCGCGGCGAGAGTGGCTGTGGCCATGCAGGCGGGAGACGGCCATTGGATCAAAATACTCCGGAACTTGGAAATCGTGTTTAGTGATCTTTCAATGGCTCCAGCACGAAATAAAATCATCATTTAGGTTCGTTCGAAGGCTTTTTATCTGCCGGTATCTCCCTGGTCCATGAATCGCCGGGATCTTCGACCCGCCAAATAGGGAATAGTCCTCTGCGCCCTGATTGCGGTGAGAAATCTATTTTGGAAAAAGGACACTGAAGCTGAGGACCCCGTGCCGCAAAACTTGGTGTGGTTGAAGGGGCAATTGGTTCATTGACCTTTCAGTAAAGTGTTTCGGAAATTGATTGTATAAGTTAGAGCTACGGAAAGTCTGCCGGTTTATTAACTCAAGAGGACAAGGCCAATGACTGACAAGAACAGAATGTTGGCAAAATTTTTGCGGAATCAATCGAAGTATTTCCGAGACACGACACGCCCTTGACAAACCCTCGTCATTTCTACTACTTTTAATTTAGCTGTTCTTGCTATAGCACCCCCTCACCCACCCCTCTCCCACCAGGGGAGAGGGCATCTTTTTTCCCCTTCCCTTCGATAGGGGAGCGCAGAGGCGAAATGTAAGGAAGATTCATTGAACGGACGGGCAACGGGATGATCAAGGTCGGGACGAGTGGATTTTCTTTTGAAGATTGGAAAGGTCCTGTTTATCCTGCCGGCCTTCCGGATAAGTCTATGCTCTCCTACTACGAGAAAGAGCTTGGGTTTGATGCCCTGGAGGTCAATTTCACCTATTATACCCTCCCTTCCCAGAAGAGTTTTGCAGCCATGTCCCAGAAGACGTCCGAAGGGTTTGAGTTTGTCGTGAAGGCATTTAAGGGGATGACCCACGAGATCAAGAAGGAGGAAACGACCGAGCTTTTCGGGAAGTTCAAGTACAGCCTCATTCCTCTGGTCGAAGATCGGAAGCTCACCTGCGTCCTTGCACAGTTTCCTTTCGGGTTCTTTCCCAATCGAGAAAACTTCGATTATCTTAAAAGGTTTAAAGGGGAGATGGAAAGCATTCCGCTGGTCTTTGAATTCCGAAACCGGTCATGGTTCCGGGATCAGACCTTTCAGTTCCTGGAGGAGAGTGGAGCTGGATTCTGCATTGTTGACGAGCCCAAGCTGGCGAGATTGATGCCTTACCTTCCCCGGGCGACCTCCGAAATCGGTTATTTCCGGTTTCATGGAAGAAATCCGAAATGGTTCAATGTCCCGATTTCGGTGCGTTATAATTATCTCTATAAGGAAGAGGAGTTGAAAGAGTTCATCCCGGATATTAAAGATATTTCTCAGAAGACGGCTAAGACACTCGTCTTCTTCAATAACTGCTACTCAGGCTACGCAGCCAAAAATGCAGCCCAGATGGCCCGGCTCCTGCGATTGCGGATTGCGGAATGATGATTGCTGAATTCAAACTCCCTTATTCAGGAATTAGGAGTACTACCTGAGGCATGCAAGAGGTTAAGATTTAAGAAGTTGGTATTTTTTCAATAATCCGCAATGGAAGGAGAGGTTTATGATCGAGATTGATTTCAAAAAGGGAGAGGGCCTGATTCCGGTGATTATTCAGGATGCTTCGACCAATGAGGTCCTGATGCTGGGCTATATGAATCGAGAGTCGTGGGAAAAGACGCTGGAGACAGGGCGAGCATGCTTCTGGTCAAGATCCCGTCAGAAATTCTGGCTCAAAGGAGAAACCTCCGGGCATTTCCAGGAGGTTAAGGATGCCTACCTCGATTGTGACGGAGATACCATCCTGCTGAAGGTGGACCAGATTGGCAAGGCCGCCTGCCATACGGGGTTTCGGAGCTGTTTTCATCACCGATATGAAAAAGACGGATGGAAAGTTACCGGAGAAAGAATCTTTGATCCGAAGGAGGTATACGGAAAGTGAAATTGCTGAAGGTCGGAATTCCAAAAGGAAGTCTCGAGAATGCCACTATCGAGCTCTTTAGAAAATCAGGCTGGAAGATCTCGGTGAGCTCCAGGAGCTATTTCCCCTCGGTCGATGACGACGAGCTCCGCTGCACCCTCGTCCGGGCCCAGGAGATGTCACGGTTTGTGGAGATGGGCACCCTGGATCTTGGGCTGACTGGAAGGGATTGGATTTTAGAGAATCGGTCCGACGTGGTGGTCGTTCAGGATCTGGTCTACTCAAAAACAAGCGCGGTTCCTGCTCGATGGGTACTGGTCGTGGCCGAAGATTCACCCATCCGTAGATTGGAAGATCTGGATGGAAAGAAGATCTTCACGGAGCTGGTCTGCTTTACGAAGCAATACTTTGCCGAGCGGAAGATCAACGTCGATGTGGAGTTTTCATGGGGGGCCACAGAGGGCAAAGTGATCGAAGGATTGGCCGACGCCATCGTGGAAGTGACCGAAACCGGCAGTACGTTGAAAGCCAATGGTCTCCGAATTGTCGAAGAGCTGTTGAGGACCAATACCCAACTGATTGCCAACCGGGAGTCTTATCAGGATCTCTGGAAAAGGGAGAAGATTGAGCAGATTTCACTCCTTCTTCAGGGAGCTCTTAAGGCAGAGGGAATGGTGGGGCTCAAGATGAATGTCTCATCGAACGATCTCAAAAGCATCATGGAGATCCTTCCCAGCATCACCGCTCCGACGATTTCCAATCTCTTGCAGGACGATTGGTTTGCCGTGGAAGTCATGATCTCCGAGAAGATCGTCCGAGAGCTCATCCCGAAGCTGCTGAAACAGGGCGCCGTGGGGATTATCGAATATCCGCTGAATAAAGTTGTCTGATTTGCGATTTACTAAGAAGAGCATAAATTGCTTGCACTCACCACGGAGACACAGAGGGCACAGAGGGTTTATTTTTCTGTCTGTCGGGGAGACGACCGACAGACAAAAAGCACTCTGCTTATTGAACGGATTTCTGGCCGAAGGCCGAGCGGTTTCTGGAGAATCGTCGTCTCCCGATTCTCCGGAAAATAACCTGAGCTCTGTGTTCTCTGTGCCTCAAGCGAGTCCTTGCCCTTTGGGGACGAGCGGGTGGTAAAATGTAAACTCCTTCATGCTCCTTGCAGCAGTCCCACGACTTCCATATGAAAAGACTGGGGGAACATATCGATAAGCGCGAGTCGGTCGAGTGAATATCCTCTCTCCGAAAAAAGGCGGAGGTCTCGCGAGAAGGTCGTAGGCTCGCATGAGGTATAGATGATCCTTTCCGATTTCAAGGCGGCGACCTGATCGATAATCGTCTTGCAGCCTGTCCGGGGAGGGTCGAGAATGAGGAGGTCGGGAGGTTTTTCTAACCCGCTTTTTAAGACGTCTTCAACTCTCGCACGGACAAAGCTGCAATTTTCGATTTCGTTACGCTCTGCGTTGAAACGAGCATCCTTCACAGCTCTTCTATTCTCTTCGATCCCGATGACCTCTTTAGCTCCCATGGCCAGGGGCAGAGTAAAATTTCCGATGCCGGAGTAGAGGTCCAGGATTCTTTCATTTCCCTTGAGGTCTGAGAATTCGAGAACGGTTTGAACCAGCTTCTGATTCTGTTTAAGATTCACCTGGAAGAAACTTCCCGGAGAGGCCTGAAGCCGCACGCTTTTCTCTTCTCCACGGTGAATGAATGCAGTCGTTAAGGTTAGGGAAGGATTGCCGAAGAGGTCGAGACCCCCTTCTCTCACGACGGCAAACCCTTTTAAGATTGGATCATCCAGGGTTTTAAGAGAATCCGGTGACTTCCGTCCGGGCGAAACTGGGTGAAAGAGGCAGGTTCCTTTTTCCTCTTCCGGAGAGACATTGATTTCTATTTCTTGCATCCGGGAAAAGGCGGGCAAATCTTTCCGAAGGAAGAGAATGAGATGGTTGACCAGTGGATGAGAGATCGGACAATGGTCGATCTCGACGAGATGATGGGATCGTTCTTGATAATAGCCAATCGCGTTTCCCTTCACCTTCAGTTGAACCCTGACCCGGTAACCATAGGCATCTGGAGATGGCGATACCGTGATAGAAGGGATTTCTTTCAGCCCTCCGATTCTCTTCAAAACCTCCTCTAAAATCTCTTTCTTTAGCTCCCCGTGGGTTGAATAGTTGATATGCTGCCACTGGCAGCCGCCGCAGACGCTAAAATAGGGACAGGGAGACTCCACTCTCCAGGGCGATGGTTCGATCAGTCTATTCAGCTTCCCGATCGAATAGCTCCTCTTCTCCTCGACGATTTCAATCCATGCCTCCTCTCCCGAGATGGTATAAGGGATGAAAACGACTTTCCCCTCCACCCGTGCCACACCATTCCCTCCAAAGGCCATCGAATCGATCTTTACGGGGATTTCTTTCATTGCTCTTTCAAAATATCACAGAGGAGAAAGAGATTCAATGGATGAAATGTTCGGTGAAATGTTCGACCGCTAACCCGATGTCGGTTTTCCTGGATTCCCGTTTTCACGGGAATGACAAAAAAAACCGCTCCGATATTAATGGTTGTTCGAATAACGATTAACAAATAACGGATAACTTATGGTTTTTTTGTTGGAGGACAGGTGGAGGAAAGAATTGACATCTCTCTCTTATTTTGTTACTTTCTGTTATCCCTTTCGAGGGAAGGACTCTCAAACTGAGGATGAGTTGAGAAGATGACCTGGCTCAAAAAAAGGGATGAAGGAGGGAGTGAAGAGCTCAAGCTCTCAAGCGAACTCTGGGTCAAATGTAATTCGTGCAACGAGATCATTTTCCGGAAGGTCATCGAAAGAAACTTCCAGGTCTGCCCCAAGTGCGACTATCATTTTCAGATTCCAGCCGGCAAAAGAATCGAGTCCGTGGTCGATCCGGGATCTTTTGTCGAATACGATGCCGATCTCATTTCCGGCGACCCTCTGGAGTTTAAAGATTTGAAGCGATATCCCCATCGGATCAAGGAATCTCAGGAAGCGACAGGGCACAAGGATGCCATTGTTTGTGGTGAAGCGCGCATTGAGGGGAATTCCGCGATGCTGGGGGTATTCGAGTTTAACTTCATGGGGGGGAGCCTGGGATCGGTCGTCGGAGAGAAGATCACCCGATCGATCGAACGGGCCATGGAGAAGAGAGCCGGCGTGGTGATTATCTGCGCTTCCGGAGGAGCAAGGATGCAGGAAGGGATCCTTTCCCTGATGCAGATGGCGAAAACGAGCGCGGCCCTTGCCAGACTCCATGAAGAAAGGCTTCCCTACATTTCTGTCCTGACCGATCCGACCACAGGCGGGGTTTCAGCGAGCATCGGGATGTTGGGGGACGTGATCATAGCAGAGCCGAAAGCGATGATCGGATTTGCAGGACCGAGGGTGATCAAGGAGACGATCCGGGCTGAACTTCCCGAAGGTTTTCAGCGCGCAGAATACCTTCTCCAACATGGGATGGTGGATCTCATCGTGGGGCGAAAAGACCTGCGGCATACGCTCGGTCAGTTATTAGGCATGCTGGAGACAGGCGGTCAGAAGCCTTGATCCAGATGGTGCATTTACTAATTACTCCATAATTGTATGGACGCTAAAGATTAACAAAGAATATTTCAAATCTCCCCAATAATCCCCTCCCCCTTCGATGGGGGAGGGCGAGGGTGGCCGCCGGCTCAGAGAGCCTCTGGCTCGGAGAGGGGTGGACAAGATGAAGACCTTTTGGGTCCCCCCTCCCCTTCGTCCCCTCCCACCGAGGGGAGGGGAGATTTTTGGAAGAATATGTCTAATCAATTATGGACTCCTTAGTAAAAGGCTGTGGAGTGTGCAGTCTTTTGAAACGTTTTTGTACAACGGGTGGGTTGATTGGATGGATGAAAAGGCTTATCGACAGTCCCTCGACTATCTTTACGGTCTCGAGAAGTTTGGGATGATCTTTGGTCTGACCCAGATGCAAAGGATCCTGGATGCCATCGGGAATCCCCACCGGGAGATTCAGGCCATTCACATCGGGGGGACCAACGGGAAAGGCTCTACGGCCGCGATGACGGCGTCGATCCTGCAGAGAGAGGGCTATCGAGTGGGGTTATATACTTCACCGCATCTTCTCCGGTTCACCGAGCGGATCAAAGTGAACGGGAAGGAGATCGAGAAGGAGGAAGTCGCAGCATTGACGGATTGGATGAGGGAGAGAATTGAAGCTGCAGGGATTGCTCCGCCCTTCACCTTTTTCGATTTTACTACGGCCATGGCACTTCTCTTCTTCAAACAGAGAATGGTCGATCTTGCAGTCTTGGAAGTCGGGCTGGGGGGAAGGCTCGATTCGACCAACGTGGTGGATCCCCTCCTTTCCGTCATCACGAACATTGCGAAAGACCACGAAGAGCACCTGGGAAAAGGGATTTTAAAAATCGCCGCGGAAAAGGCCGGTATTATCAAGAAAGATCGTCCCCTGGTAACCGCCGCGACCCAGCCCACGGTTCTCCATCTTTTTTCAAAGATCTGCCGTGAGAAGGGGTCTCATTGTTTCGGGGTGGGAAAGGAATTCCGGTATTCCAGGGCTGGAGAGAGGAGCTTTCATTATGAAGGTCTTCAACGAAAGCTGTGGGGGATCCAACTCAATCTCATGGGATCTCATCAGATCATCAATGCAGCGACGGCCCTTGGAACGGTGGAGATTTTAGAAAGTCAGGGATACCCCGTATCCACCGAGTCAATGGTGGGGGGGTTGAGAGACGTCGAATGGCCTGGAAGAATGGAGATGATTTATGACTCGCCCAAGGTCCTCCTTGACGGGGCTCACAATCCGGCCGGAGCCTTCGCCCTGAAAGAGTCTCTGGAGAAAGAATTCCAATATGAGCGTCTCATTCTTCTCATCGGGGTGATGAAGGACAAGGATATCGACTCGATCCTTCAATCCCTGGCTCCCCTGGCAGACCATATCATTCTCACCCGGCCCCACTCTGAGCGGGCCGCCCCTCCAGAGTTACTCAAGAAAGCCTTGGGCCGAGATGGAAGGAAAGCCGAGATCATCGAAGATCTTCAAGAGGCGATTGAAAAGGGCCTCTCCGTGACCACGGGAGGAGACCTCCTCTGCATTACCGGCTCCCTTTATACGGTCGGAGAAGCCAGGTCCTATTTTCGTCCCAGGGGGGGATTATGACCTGCCGCCGTTTCATTCTCATCCCTTTTCTTGTCATTTTCGTTTTGGCCCTTCCCGTCGTCCTTCATGCAGCGATGAATGACGTAAAGATCGTGATGGATAAAGGCCCGGTTGATATCGAGGCAGATCAGCTCACTTATGAAAAGGATGGGCAAACCTACGAGGGCCACGGAAATGTAGAGGTGACCCGGGGGGAGTTCTTTCTTAAGGCCGATCATGCCCGGCTGAAGAATGCGACGAAGGACCTGGAAGCTTGGGGCAATGTCGTAATGAGAGAAGGGGAAGATGTTCTTGAATGTCAGCGCCTGGTGGTCAATCTCGATACCCAAATGGGTAAGGTCTACCAGGCCAGGCTATTTTTGAAAGAGCAGAATTTTCACATTATCGCCCGGGAGGCGGAGAAACTGGGTGAGAACCAGTATCGAGTACGAGACGGTTCATTGACAACCTGCGATGCCGAGCGGCCGCCATGGAAATTCACCGTGAAAGAGATGGAAGTCAACCTTCAAGGGAGAGGGACTGCAAAAGGGGCGATGGCCTACCTCGAGAATATCCCGGTTCTCTATCTCCCTGTAGCCGTCTTTCCGGTGAAGCGGGAGAGGCAGACCGGGTTCCTCTTTCCCGGTCTCGATTTATCGACAAGATTTGGTCCTTGGGTGAAGAACGCCTTCTACTGGGCCATCGCAAAAGACATGGATGCGACGTTCTACCTCGACTGGATCGGAAATCGAGGATTTAAAGAAGGCCTGGAGTACCGATACGCCTTTACGGAAGAGACAAAGGGGCAGGCTAACTTCAATTTCATCGACGATCGGGTTTTGGGAAACCGGTATGCCTCTTTTGTCAAGCATCAACAGACATTTCCCAACGGCCTTTATCTGAAGGCGGATTTCAATCGCACGAGTGATAATCAATACCTCCAGGATTTTGACGACGACCTCCCTGCAGAGACAAAGCTTGATTTGAGGAGCCTGAGGCAATTGAGGTCGGTTCTCTTCGGGGGGAAGAACTGGGACCAGTTCAGTTTTCTGGTGGACACAAGGGTATTTCAGGATTTGACTCAGGAGAGTGATGATAGGACCCCGCAAAGGCTTCCACAGGTCAGTTTTAATGCCCATCCTCAGTCCCTTTTTGAAACCCCCTTCTTCTATACCGTTACCGCCTCGTACACCAACCTCTGGAGGGAGGAAGGTGTGAAATCACAGGGTGAGAGAACACAACGAGAAGACCTATTTCCTAGAATCTCGTATCCAACCAGGCTCTTCAATGCGTTGAAGCTCGATTCCAACATCGGGTTTAGGGAAACGCTCTATCAGCCCTATGGTGAGCGATTTGGGAGATTCGACAAGTTCGAATCGAGGGAACTCTTCGAGGCTGGCGGGAAGTTGTCCACCGAATTTTACCGGGTTTACGATGCAGCGGTGGCTCCAACAATTTCCAGCTTTTATAAGGTGGACAAGTGGATGCACACCATCGAGCCTGAAGTGAGTTATCGTTACGTTCCACGGTTGAACCAAAGCGATTTACCCTCTTTCGATGAGGTGGACCGAATCCCCTTTACCAGCGCGGTCACTTACGGAATCACCCAGCGCCTGGTGGGAAAACCGGACAAGGAAACGATCGACTCCGGTCCTTATGAATACGGAAAGTTGAGGGTCTTCCAGGCCTATAGTTTCGGAGATCCCTTGTTTGTGAAGGATAGCAAAGAGAACAGGTTCTCAAATATCCAGGCAGAGCTCTGGTGGAATTTTAAGCCCAACATCCTGGCCCGGTGGGATACCGAGTTTGACCCCTCCCAGGGGAGGTTCAACGGATTCAACTTTCTCGTCAACGTGAAGGACGCCCGAAATGATGCTTTCCAGATTCAGTACCGGAGTACCGGGGACAGTTTAAGACAGGTCAACCTCGATGAGCCACCGCAACCGAACCAGGACCAAAGAAAGGTCAGAACGATCAATTTCGATACGCGGGTGAGAACGATCCAGGACCTTTACCTGTATGGGGGAATTCGTTACAACCTTTTGGAAAAGACGCGGATAGAGAGCATTTATGGGGCAGAATATCAGGCCCAGTGCTGGACGCTGGCATTGACGATTGAAGATAAGAATCGATCTCCCGAGGGCACACAGAAGAGAGATCTCAAATATCAAGTCTTTTTCAATCTTCTGGGGTTCGGTGCGGCAGGGCAGAAGTCCTATCTCATGAAAATGTAACGCTTAGTACACTCCATTGGCACTGTCACGTATGCTGCCTGCGAGAGATTCTTCGTCGCTTTGCTCCTCAGAATGACAATAGAGATGTTACTCTGAACGAAGTGAAGGGTCTCATTTTCACCTCCCTTTCGTAAAGGGAGAGGCAGCGTGAACTGAGGAGGAGAGCAATGAAGGGGGTCATTTTGGCGGGGGGGCTGGGAACGCGGCTCTATCCACTGACGAAGGTCACCAATAAACATCTCCTGCCAATTCATGATAAACCAATGATCTACTATCCCATCCAGGCACTGATCAATGCGGGAATCGACGACATCCTCATCGTTACCGGTGGAAACAATGCAGGGGATTTTTTGAAGCTTCTCGGAAATGGAAAGGATTTCGGACTGAAACATATCAACTACACCTACCAGGAAGGAGAGGGCGGCATTGCCGAGGCCCTGGGTCTAGCTGAGTTCTTTGCTGCCGGAGATAAGACCTGTGTGGTCCTGGGGGATAATATCATCGAGAAAAACGTCCGAAAAGCCGTGGAAGCCTTTCGAAAGCAGAAAGGGGGCGCGAAAATCCTCTTGAAAGAAGTTCCCGACCCGGAGCGGTTCGGAGTTCCCGAATTGAGAGGAGACCGCATCGTAAAGGTTGAAGAGAAGCCGGAGGAACCGAAATCGAGTTACGCTGTGATCGGTATCTATCTTTACGATGCTGCGGTCTTCGATGTGGTCAAGACCCTCAAGCCCTCGCATCGGGGAGAACTGGAGATTACCGATGTGAACAATCGGTATATCGAAAAGGGACTGATGACCTGGGATATCCTGGAAGGATGGTGGACTGATGCCGGGACTTTTGAATCCCTGCTTCGGGCCAACGTTTTGGTTGCAGAAACGGGAGCCAACAAAATGGAATAATGAAAAAACTGAATTGGAATAATGGAATGATGGAACAATGGAATGATGGGGAAAACAGAAGACTGAAATGAAGAAAGAACAGAATTTTGTTTGCGCCTTAACCCAATGTTCCAGTATTCCAATATTCCATCATTCCGGTATTGATGGGGAGGAATAATGATCCAAGGCGTGAGAACCAAGCCACTGAGGGTGATTCCCGATGAACGGGGGAGAGTCATGGAGATCCTCAGGGTTGATGATGACCTCTTTCTAAAGTTCGGTCAGGTCTATATGACCACAACCTATCCTGAGGTGGTGAAAGCCTGGCACTATCACAAGGTCCAGACCGATCACATCGCTGCGATACAGGGGATGATTAAGCTCGTCCTCTATGATCCGA